>Ga0335072_10009009_pt1 | contig 14435 bp, 13 predicted proteins | sample Lox_Sample_21_FD_206725 | JGI IMG/M metagenome (GOLD analysis project Ga0335072, IMG submission 206725) | Soil microbial communities from Loxahatchee National Wildlife Refuge, Florida, United States - Lox_Sample_2.1 | ecosystem: Environmental > Terrestrial > Soil > Wetlands | place: USA... | reverse complement strand
GGAGAAGGCTTTCGTTGCGAGCGCATTCCTGCGGAAGCTCGAAGCCGGGAGGCTGAAGCTTTTTTCTTCACGCTCTCTGCACTCCACCCAGCCCCTGCAGAGCCGCCACGATTTTCCTGGACCGCGCCGCGATCTGATCGTCGCGCAGGGTCCCTTCATCGGACTGCAGAGTCGCCCGCAGCAGGATCGAATACTTTCCCGCGCCGATGGTGGCGCCGCGGAAAATTTCCACCGGCCGGAACTCGCGCAGTTCATCCAGCGCCAGCCCTTTTGCAGCGGCGTGCATTTCTGCGAATGAGACCGCGTCCGGAAAGACGAATGAGAAATCGCGCTCCACCGCCGGATACTTCGCCAAAGGCCGGTAGTTTACCCGGCGCAGGCCGCGCTCATACAGCCGGTCCAGATCAATTTCCGCCAGAAAAACCTCCTGCCGCAGTTTGCGCGCCGCCGCCACTTCCGCATGCACCTGGCCGAACTGCACAACGGGCGCGCCATTCAGCAATGCCCGTGCCGACCTTCCTGGATGAAAGAATTCCGCCGTCTGCCGGTCATAGGAGATTTCGCCAGCAAACGCCGCCAGCAGACTCTCCACATCGCCCTTGAAGCCGCGAAATGCCTCGGCTGCGGCAGCCTGCTCGCCCTGGCTTACATCAAGAGCCCCGCTCGCAGAAAGCGATCCGCGCACCGCCGCCAGCGTCGCCCCTAAGCACAAGCGCCGAGGCTCAACGCGTTCTCCGTTCACCACCTCATACACTGGAGCCATCTCGAACAGACGAACTTCTTCGACGCCGCGATTCAAATTCCATGCCAGCATGTCGAGCATGCCGGGGGCCAGCGAAGTGCGCATCACCGATGCCTCTTCGCTCAGCGGATTCTCGACCTCCAGCACTGCCGCGGAGGAAAATCTCTCCGCATCGGCGTGGGAAATGAAGGTCAGCGAAACCGCTTCGTTATAGCCCAGCGCCAGCGCCCGCGCGCGCAGCGTCTTATCCGGTGCTGCGCGCGGAGGCTCGACCACAGCGCCGCTATAGGCGGGCAACGTGTTCTCGAACCTGTCGTATCCATGGAGGCGCGCGATTTCCTCGATCAGGTCGATCTCGCGTTCCACATCCAGCCGCCAGGATGGAATGTGCACGCGGAATTTCGCTTCGGCCTGTCCTTCGGGAACCGCCTCGAATCCCAGCTTTTTCAGGATGCGGTAGATCTCGCCGGCTTCGATGCTTCCGCCCAGGATGCGCTGCACCTCTGAGACATGCAGCTCGACTGGAGCCAGATCGATCTGGCGCGAGACGAGATCGACCAGCGGGCCGGCCGATTCCCCGCCTCCGGATTGGAGGATCAATTCCGCCACCCGATCGCAGGAAAGCACCGTCGACTCGAAATCTGCGCCGCGCTCGAAACGATGCGAAGCATCGGTGTGCAGGCCATGCCGTCGCGAGACCTTGCGCACCGTCAGGGGGTCCCACCACGCCGACTCGACCAGAACATTTCGCGTCTTCTCGGTGATCATGGTGTCATAACCGCCCATCACACCGGCCAGGCCGACGGGCTTGTTTCCATCGCATACGACCAGATCTTCGGTGGTAAGTTTCCGCTCCACGCCGTCGAGAGTTTTCAGCATCTCTCCTCGGCGTGCCTTGCGTACCACAATCTTTCCGCCCTCCAGCAAGTCCAGATCGTAAACATGGGTAGGCTTCCCGATCTCCCACAAAACGTAATTCGTGGCATCGACCGCGTTGCTGATGGGGCGCTGATCGAGCAACTGCAGACGGTGTGCGATTTTCTCAGGAGAGGATTTGATGCGAACCTCGCGAATCACGCGCGCTGTGAAGCGCGGGCAAAGCTGCGGCTCTTCGACGATGATGGGAAAAGGTGCGTCGGACGACGGCTTTGTCGGGAGTTGGGAGCTGAGAGCTGACAGCCGCTTTTCGTAAATCGCCGCCGCCTCCCGCGCCACGCCGTAGTGATTCATCGCGTCGGGACGATTCGTGCCGATTTCCATTTCGAAGACAGTATCGGCGCCAGAGCCGCTGATGCCTTCAACGGCGATGCCGACCGAAGTCAGATCTTCGGCGAGACGGCGATCGTTGACGTTCAGATCGACGAAGTCGCGAATCCATTGAGACGACAGTTTCATTTCAGTGCGTTGTCATCCTGAGCAAGAGTTTTGCTTCGCATGAGCGAAGCAAAACCGCCGTCGAAGGATCCCTTTCACGTCTCCTCTCGCGCTGGCATGGTCGGGAGTTCTCAATAAACATCTGGTGCGAATGCCTTACGTAGTTCGTTGATCATTCACCCAAAAGGGATCCTTCGACTCCGTCAGCTTTTCGCGCCTACGGCTCGAAAGACTGCCTCCGCTCAGGATGACATTGTCGAGTAGACCTCTTACCCAAACTGCTCCAAGAACCGCGCATCCCCCTGAAAGAACAACTGCAGGTCATCCACGCCGTACTTCAGCATCGCCAGCCGGTCCACGCCCATGCCGAAAGCGAATCCCGAAACCTTTTTCGGGTCGTAGCCGTTATCTTTCACAAACTCGAACACGTTCGGGTCGACCATGCCGCAGCCCAGCACTTCCATCCATCCTGTCTGCTTGCACGGACGGCACGGGTCTTCTTTTGTTCCAACCCCGCCGCGCCTGCCCTTCCCGCCGCACACAAAGCACGTGATGTAGAGCTCCGCGCTCGGCTCGGTGAACGGGAAAAAAGACGGACGAAAACTCGTTTCCACGCTGGATCCGAAAAATTGCTTCATCGCGTAATCGAGCGTGCCTTTCAGATCGCCCAGCGTGATGTTGTAATCGACCGCCAGGCCCTCAATCTGATGAAACATCGGCGAGTGGCTCGCATCGGGAGGATCGTTGCGGTGCACAATGCCGGGAATCACAATGCGGATAGGCGGCCGCAATTTTTCCATGGTGCGAATCTGCACGGGAGAAGTGTGGGTTCGCAGCAGCAAGCGCTCGCGCGCCGGTTTGGCCTCCTGGCCAGCGATGAACAGCGTATCCTGCGTGTCACGCGCCGGATGGTTGGGGGGAAAGTTCAGTGCTTCGAAGTTGTAGTAGTCGGTTTCGACGACCGGCCCTTCGGCCACCGAATAACCCAGCCGTTGAAATACTGCGACCATCTCTCGCATGGTGCGCAGGATGGGATGCTCCGCGCCGATGGGACGGCGCGCGCCGGGAAGAGTGATATCGATCTCTCGCGCCGAACCTGCGGATGCCGAAACGCCCGCGACCTTGGCTCCATCAACGATTTCCTGCACGCGGGCCTTCAGTTCATTGACTCGCAGGCCGGCTTCTCGCTTGGCCTCTTTCGGCGCGCCCTTCAGCCAGAGATCGTTGATCTGCGTGAGGAGTCCGTTCTTGCGCGCGAGCCAGCGGTCGCGGAAGGCTTTGAGCTCCGCTTCGCTGTGGACAGTGCCGGCTTCACTTTCGCACGCGGCGATACATTCCGCAGATGCTTGTTGCAGCGCCGCCGCCGAATAATCCGTCAGTTTGGGAACCGTGTAAGCCAAGTTGTTTTCAGTCCACGAGGATTGTCATCCTGAGGCTCGCGTTCTTTGCGCGCCTCAGGACCTATGCAACTGCCGGCAGCCTGCATAGGTTCTTCGCTCGCTCAGAATGACAAAGCCAAGAAGAAAACAGGTTGAAGAATGAGAACGCCGAATCGGCGCAGCTGAAGCCGCGCCCCTTCAAAGACGATGCAGTGTTACGCTGCCCCGCCGATGGCGGCCTTCGCCTGATCGGTGAGGCTCCTGAAAGCAGCCGCGTCTTTGACCGCCAGGTCCGCCAGAATCTTGCGGTCCAGTTCTACCCCGGCCTTCTTCAGCCCGTGGATGAACTGGTTGTAGCTCATCCCGTTCAGCTTGGCCGCCGCTCCAATGCGCACGATCCACATCGAGCGGAACTGGCGCTTGCGCTGCTTGCGCCCGGAATAGGCGAACTTCAGCCCGCGCTCCACCGCTTCTTTGGCCGAGCGGTACAGTTTCGATTTTGTCAGGAAGTAACCGCTTGCGCGGTCAAGAATCTTCTTGCGCTTGGCGCGGCGTTTGGTGCCGCGCTTCACTCGAGGCATGGTGTTCTCCTTTTTTCGTTCGTTTTATGGCGGCTGGAGGTAAGGAAAATTCTCTGACCTCTTCACGCGCCGGCAGATTCGCGATCTGTGATGGGTAATTTGTGAATTCCGGCGAGCACCAAAAAGATCACAAATCACAAACTGAAAATCACAAACCGCAAATCGTCTCACTGATACGGAATCATGCGCAGCACTTTGGCCAGATCGCCGTCGCTCACCAAGCCGGACTTGCGCAGCTTCCGTTTCTGTTTTGTTTCCTTCGAGGTCAGGATATGGCGCAGTTTTGCGTGTCCACGCTTCACCTTTCCCGTCGCCGTCTTCTTGAAGCGCTTGGAAGCGCCCTTGTGAGTCTTGAGTTTTGGCATGAAAAACCTCAGTAGTTCAGCAGTTGGCACTTAGCAACTAGCCAAAGCAAGAATCGCCATCGGCATTTAGCGGAATGGCTAAATGCCAAACGCTAAGCGCTAATTGCGGGAACTCTTTACGACGCCGGTTTGGCCACCTGCGCCACCGGCGTTCCGACATCCGGTCCGCTCGGGCCCACGGGCCGCGGCTGGCCACTCTGCCCAGGTTGCTGCGGTTTCGCCTTGTGGCCGCCCTCCACTTTCTTCGGCGCCAGAATCGCGTGCAGCGTGTTGCCTTCCTGCCGCGGACGAAACTCCACAATGCTATGCGGCTCCACGTCTTTAATCAGCCGCTCCAGAATCTGCCGTCCCAGCGAGGTGCGCGTCATTTCGCGTCCCCGGAAAAAGATCGTGGCCTTGACCTTGTCGCCTTCGTCGAGGAAGCGAAGCACGTGATTCTTCTTGGTCTCGTAGTCGTGATCGTCCACGTTGATGCGGAACTTGACTTCCTTGACCGTGATCGTTTTCTGATGCTTCTTGGCTTCCCGTTCCTTCTTTTCCTGCTGGTAGAGATATTTCCCGTAATCCATGATCTTGCATACGGGGGGGTTGGCAGAAGCTGAAATCTCCACTAGGTCGAGATTTTTTTCACGGGCTCTCTTGAGCGCTTCATAAGGGGGCATGATCCCTAGTTGGCCCTCTTGATCGTCAATCACGCGAACTTCGCGGGCGCGAATGCGCTCATTGGTGCGGATAAAACGTTTGTCGATACAATCCTCCCTACTCTAAACCGCTGAAGATAAAGCATTATACCAGTTGCCGTCGCGGACAGGAAGACAATGCACCCGTCACCATCCACCCGTCCGCCCATACGACGGGCAGAACGATAGAGCGGCGGGCTACTTGTGCGGATGCGCCTGCGGTGCAGGCTGTCTTCGCTGCAAGCGCTGCGTCTGCTGCTGCTGGCGTTGCTGCATCCTCTGCGTCTGTTGCTGGTGCCGCTGCTCCATCTGCTGCTGGCGTTGCTGGTTATAGTTGCGCTGCTGCGCCTGTTGATGCTCCCTTTCCTGCTGAGCCTCCAGTTTCTGGCGCTCCTGGTTCTGCTTGTTGTAGAGCTTCTCCTGCTGCTTCTGGTATTTCTCGTCCAGTTTGGGATTGCCGGTGTTGGGCTTGGCTGGCCGCTCAAGCGGCGCCAGATCCTTCACGTGACCCTCCGGAGCATTCGCCGGACGCCCTTCGTTAGCCCGATTCTCGGTCGGGTTGCCCCGGTTTGCCGGCGGATGGTATTCCCCTCCAGCTTCGCGCGCAGGCTCGCCTTTCAATCCGCCTCCGGCGCGCTCCGTCGCCGCAATAGGCGGGCGGCCGTGATTGGCCGACGCGCGCAGTTCACGATTGTCACGCGCCGCATTGACATGCTCGGTCTGCGCAGCCACGGCTGCAATATGATGTTCGCGCGCCGCTGCTTCCTGTTCTGCAGTCGCGTGCGCCACCACACCGCCATTGCCACCGTTGTAGCTCACGTGGTTGACGGTCACATGGGTGACTCGTTCCTCGTAAACATTATGGATATTGACGACGTTAATGTTGGTAACCGAACGGTTGTAGAAGAAATGTCCACCTTGCCATCGTCCGCCGACAAAACCCGAGCCAAAATATCCAAACCCATAGTCGATGCCGCCATAGAAGCCGATCTGCGGCCCCCAATAGCCCGCATGGAACAAGTAGCGGCCGTCGTCCCATCCCCACCACGGTGGCGTCCAGAGGTACCCTGGCTCCGGAGCCAGCACCCACGTGCCTGGAACCCAATAATAATCCTCAGCATCGGGATCCCAGGCCCAATAGCCCGGTGTCCAGATATAGCCGTCGCCGGGACAAACCGGCTGCTCGTAGACCGGCAGGGGAGGCGGGCCGAAGCCTACGGAAATTCCAACCGCTACCTGCCCGAACGACGCCGCTGCCGATAGCGTCATGAAAGCCACTGCGAACAGCAGAATGCGGACCGAGCGCATGCGCATGGTGTTCCCTCGTGCCCGGCGATCCTACGTTGTCATGCCCCGCGACGGCGGGGCTACGTGGAGAAGCCCGGCGAAGATTTGCGGAGGTTCGATGGGAAATCCTCCCAGTTGGTTGATATGCTATCACCCCGCTAGGGTTTCTCTAACATGCGAGGTCCCGACATCCGGGGCTTACCCTAGGGTAAATGCGGACTTCGGTTTCAGTACTCTGCCGCATGAAATTGTTAGAAGAATCTGGCGCGTTGGTTGAAGTCGAAGACTGCCCGGACTCCGGGCTGGCGTCCGATCATGTTGGCTCCATTCAGAGAAACAGTAAAAATCTGAACCTCGCCGCCTCATATCCAGCGCCAGCCTCCTGACACTGTTCGTCTTCGCGAGTCCGCCATCCCGCTCCCTGGCCGGATGCTCTCGTTTGAGATGCCGCAATTCAGCAATTGGTAGGCTTCACGCTTCCCACGAACACACCCTCTTCCATGCCCTCAATCTGCGCAGTAAGCCAGCGATTCGGCGCATGGTGCCCACGAACCCGAAGCTTGAGATAGTTATCGGTAAGAGCGGAGGTAAAGGAAGCGCCGGTTCTTCCGGCTTGGTGCGGGAAAACTGTCCCGTCGCAGGCCTCAGCATCCTGACTATTCATCCCCAGGGTGATGGCTCCCAGAGTCTTGCCAATAAATGTCCGCATAAAGCAGCTTTTCTTTTTTTCACTCAGTTCGCGCAGCACACGGTTGCGCTCGTTGGCAACATGAGCAGGGACTTGCCCGGGCATCGTCGCTGCCGGCGTGCCGGGGCGCGCCGAGTAAGTGAATACGTGCAAATAGGTAAAGGGCAGGTCTTCGACCAGGCGGAGCGTGCTCTCGAATTCGGCGTCGGTTTCGCCGGGAAAGCCGACCATCACGTCAGCGCCAATCGCAGCCGTGGGCATGGCCGCGTGAATCTTCTCAATCTTTTCCCGATAGTGCCACGGACGATATTTGCGGTGCATGCGTCGCAGGACGCCGTCGCTGCCAGATTGCATGGGCACGTGCGCGTGCTTGGCGATACGGAGCGAGCAAGCGGCCAGAGAAATCAATTCGTCGGACCAGTCCATGGGCTCGACCGAGGAGATGCGGAGTTTTTCCAGCTGGGTCTGGTCAAGGATGGCGCGGACCAGGTCTTCGAAATGCCTGCGTGGGCGCCCGCTCAGGTCCCGTCCCCATCGGCCCAGATTGATGCCGCTGATGACAACCTCGCGATATCCGGAGGAAACCAGAGTGTTGACTTCCTCCAGAATTCGCTCCAGGTGTAGCGAACGGCTCTGCCCGCGTACGAAAGGGATCACGCAGAACGAGCAACGGTTGTCGCATCCATCCTGAACCTTCAGATTGGGCCGGGTCCGCTGATTGGGAGCATCGAACACCGGCGCCGCCAGGAGTTCGGTGTGAGCGAAGATGTCAGAGACAAAGATGTCAGAGACAGAGACTGGCGGTCGATCAGCGGATGCCGACCCTCCGAGTAAGAGATCTTCAACCGATATAAATGACGCCGGGGACGAGAACGCGTTACCCAGAGCAATCTCGGCAAGTTCGTGCTTGTGCGAGTTACCCACCACGCAGTTCACTCCCGGCAGGGCTGCGACTTCTTCGGGCGCCCGCTGCGCATAGCATCCGGTGACCACGATTCTGGCCTTGGGATTCCGGCGGCGGACGCGGCGAATGGCAGCGCGGGCGTCCTGATCGGCCGCCGCGGTTACGGTGCAGGAATTCAGAATGACCAGGTCAGCGAGCGCCGGGCTGGCTGCCCGGGTGAGCCCACGTTCGGCAAGCTGGCGCTCCAGCGCGGCGCCGTCGGCCTGAGTGGCGCGGCATCCGAAGTTTTGGATATGGAACGTGGACACTAGTTGATAGTAGCATCCGCGGCGGAATCCGCTGCCTTAGCGGCTGGCTGCCAACAACCTGGCCAGTAACCGCAAAGCCGGAGCACCGGAACCAGAAAACTTGTACGCCGCAGGCTATCAGGCCGACGCGGCGGTCTTGCGTTGCGTGAAACACTCCCGGCAGAAGATAGGGCGTCCCTGGGTAGGCCGGAAAGGTACAGTAGTCTCCTTGCCGCATTGCGAGCAGACGGCGCGCGTTTCCACGCGAGCGTAATGGTAGTGCTGAGTCGGCGCGGCCGCCGTGTTGAGCACCGCTACGCGCTTGGACTTGCAGGACTTGCACCGCTTGGGTTCGTTCTTGAATTGCTTGTCGTGGAAAAAGAGTTGTTCGCCGGCGGTGAATACGAATTCGGCCCCGCAGTCGATACACTTGAGTACCTTATCCCGGAATTCCATGGAGGATGGCTCCCTTTTTGCCCGTAATTGCGCCCGTCCACGCGCAGGGATGCGACGGTGGCGCGGAGCAAAACAGGCTTTCTACGTCTCCCCCTTAAACTGCCCCTGGACTCGGCCCGCCACGCCTGCGGGAAGGCGTGGTTACAACCCATGCCGGAAGAACGGTGATGCTCCCTTGCTGCGGCTCCACTGGTAGGGGCCAGATGGAGCTGACACGCCCCGGGGAGGGGGCGTGTCTTCCTGTTTCAACTCTCAATCCTGTTCCTTGCGCGTCTTCTTGCGCGCACGTTTGCGAGCCAACGCAGCTTTCACGCGTTTCTTCTCGCCAGGCTTCAGGTAAAAGGAGTGGCGCTTGACCTCCTTGATTATGTCTTCCTGTTGAACTTTGCGTTTGAAGCGGCGCAGTGCGTTCTCAAGGGACTCACCCTCTTGCAGCCGAACTTCTGCCAAACAGACACACCCCCAAACTCGTCCGGTAGGACCGGATATTTATTGCAGGGTTTTGACTCCAAGTCAAGGGGAGGTTGCAAGAATTGTCCAAGAGTCGCCCTAGCCGAATGGGCTAATTTCGATCCACGGGGATCACCGGGAATCAACGGATCGCCTCCCGCGGCGGGGAGAGCCGCGTCCAGGCATGGCCAGACCGTCACGCCTTCTGGGCTTCGCGTTTGAGCGCGCGGTCGAGAGTGAGGTCGAGCGCGGCCTTGGCTTTTTCGTATTCTGAAGGCGAGATTTTGCCCTGTCTGCGGTCGAGTTCAAGCTGGAAGAGTTCCTCCTTCAACCCTTCGAGCAGCATGGAGGACGATGACTTCGCTTGGGAGGCAGCCGGGATTTGCCCGGTGCGCGTCTGGGCGGGCGGCATCTCGGCAAACTGCGAATCAGTTTCCTGGAGATCGGCTTCGGGAAATGCCGCTTCGAGGTCATGCGCCTGCAAGCCGGCGCCCGCCTTTTCCCGGACCGTCGCCCGCGCCGCGGCCTGCTGCCGCGAAGCCACAAAAACTCCGCCCACAATCAGAACCGCGGCGAAACCGCCGAGAATGTACCAGCGATATTTCTGCAGAGGATCAGGGGCGTCGATAGGAGGACCCAGCCCGCCGCCCGGACGGTTATTGTTATCGGCCGATGCGCTTTCACCCTGCTCCCCGTTGCCCTCCTGCTGCTCGGCCAGCGTGCCCTCGCCGGAAATCTTAAATGCCAGGTTCTGTCCGACCTTGGTGTTGGAAGCGACCTGCACGTTGGCGTCCGGTTGATTGGGGTCCTTCATTGCCTGGAAGGCCGCGTTCGACACGGCCGGGGTGAACTCCATCTGTTTGGGCAGAATGGCCACGAAGTGCTGCATCGGATACGGAGATTTCGGATCGATATTCGCGCTTCCCGTGTAGGGCAACTGGTACGCGGCCTGAAACTGGGTGGTGCCTGGGCGCAACGGGAAGATGAACGAGTATTTGTTCTTTTCGGCTTCAGGCACCGGCGCGGAGTTGATGGGATTCCCGCCTTGCGTAACCGCCTGGCCGCCGAGAATCTTGGCCCCGTCGGGAACGTAAAACTCGAGATTATGCTCGTTCATCTGCGTGCGCGGCGGCTTGGAAGTGTTGTCGACGGCAAACATGCGCACAACTTCCAACTGGCCCTGTTCGACCTGCATGCGCATGATGTCGGCCACGACGCTGACGCCTTGATCCAGCTTCTTTGCCACGTCGTACACTTCCACCTCCGCCGAAGTGGTTCCGGGAGGCGCCATTTGGTGGTACGTAACTTCCTGGTGAATGACGCGGATGAGGTGGGGCGATTGCGAATCGTCGAGCTTGAAGCTGAAGTTCCCTCTGGCATCAGTCTTGGTGCGCCCCGCTTCTTCCATGCCCTCGCCCAGCTTCAAGAGAACGACCTCGTCGCCAGCGGCGGGCTTGTTTGTGGTTCCGTTCTTGACCGTACCGGTGAGGGTTTGCGCAAAGCCGAAGCATGGCAAGAGAAGCAGGACAAATCCCACCGCGACTCGGACTATGATCCGCGAAGCTCTGCCCGGCTCAAAACGAATATCTTTCACGGCCTGGCTCCTCGCCGGACTACAGGATTTTTTTCCAGACGGGCAATTTCGGCCAGGAGGGTAGCCGCCTCATCCTGCAGGGATGACTTCAGTGACCGATAGTCGGTATCAGGCACTTTTCCCGCCTTATATTCGAAGTTGAGGTCGCGCAGATTTTCATAGACCACGTCCTTGCGCTCGCGCAGATACGCCGCCCGGGTTTTCTCCGGTCCGAGATACAGCTTGCCGGGAAGATAGAAAACATAGAAGAGCGTAGCAATCGTGGCCAGCGCGCAGACGGCAATGACAAGGGTCACAGATCGGTCTCCTTGCGCGCCTGTTCGCGATATTGCTCCAGTTCGGCGCCTCGCGGCGGCCGCAATCCATCAGCCAGTGCCGGAGCGGGCCGATTTTTCCACGCGCGGGCCACATAGACTACGACGCCAAATCCCGCAATCAACGCCAGAAAGGGCGTGATCCACGCCGCCCGGTTTACCGCCCCTTTCGTGGGCGGCGCTGCCAGAACTGTGGGCCCGTATTTCTGGACGAAGGCCTGCTCCACCAGGCTATCGCTGTCGCCGCGGTCGATGGCGGCCATCAGTTCATTGCGCATGCCGTCGGAATCGGGGCAGCCCACATGATTGCACTCGAGCAAGATCTGGTTGCAGCCGCAGACACACATCAGTTGATGGCCGAGGTCGTTGAAGCGTTTGCCGGGATCGCCGGCTCCGAGGAGAGCAAAAACGGCAAGGATCAGGAGGCCGCAGTGAAGCAACCGGGCTGAAATTCGTTTCGTCATCGCAATAACCTTCACGCCAGTCCTAGCTCTTTGCCCGAAACTCCATCTCCATGCGTTTCTTCAATCTCCCGTGACCGCATGGGGTGTGTGCTCCACCAGTCTCGACTGGGGCACGCGGACGCTTGCCATTGCCGGCGCATTGGGCACCAGAGCCAGAATCGTGCCGCCAAGAATGATCCAGACACCCATCCAGATCCAGATCACCAGGGGGTTGAGGTGCGCCTTGATAATGGGCTGCCCCTTTTCATTTTGCCCTTCATAAACCAGATAGAGGTCTTCCTTAAAAGTCGAGCGGACATCCGGCTTGGTTGAGGCCTGCTGGCTCGCCTTGTAGAACTCCCGCACCGGGGTCATGGTGTCGATCTTCTTGCCGTGCTGGTAAACATCGATCACGGCCCACTCGCTGCCCATGTTGGGGCTGTCGTCCTGGGTGTAGGAGCGGCAGACCAGCGTGTAGCTGCCGATGGTCATCTTGTCGCCGTAATCCATCCCCTTGCTGGCTTCCTTTTCCTGGTTGAAAGCCGCGCCGGAAAGCCCGATGATCACCACGACCACGCCGAAGTGGACGATATATCCGCCATAACGACGGGTGTTGCGATGGGTAAGTTGCACCATCGAGGCGAACATGCCCTGGCCGGTGTGTTTCGAGATCACGCGTCCGCCGCGGTAGAACTCGGAAGCAACTGTCAGCGTTACCAGCACGGCCAGCGAGATCGCCATCAGTGAATAGAAATAAGAGATGTCGACCCAAGGTTTCAGGCCGAAGGCCGCTCCCCAACTCGCGGGCGCGAGCATCAGAAAAATCGCGACGGCAATCGCGCCGATCATCGGCCAAAGGAAATTTCGCTTCAGGCTTTCCAGGGAAGTCTTCCGCCACGCCAACAGCGGGCCCACGGCAGTCAGCAGCAACAGAAGCAGAGCCACAGGCACGGCAACGCGGTTATAAAAAGGCGCGCCCACCGTGACCTTGTTTCCCTGCAAGAGTTCGGAAATCTTGGGAAACCACGTGCCCCACAACACCACGAAGCACAGCAGCACGAACAGCAAGTTGTTGAACAGGAAACTCGACTCACGCGAAACCAGCGACTCCAGCCGGTGCTCGCTGCGCAGATGGTCCTTGTTTTTGAAAAAGAAATAGACGAAGACGGCAAAGGTGATAGCCAGAAACCACGCAAACCAGTCTCCAATGGAAGATTGCGCAAACGCGTGGACGGAGTTGATGATTCCGCTGCGCGTTAAAAACGTTCCCAGGATGGCCAGCCAAAAGGTGAGAAAAACCAGCCACATGTTCCACACCTTCAGCATGCCGCGTTTTTCCTGCATCATCACCGAATGCAAAAATGCTGTTCCCACCAGCCAGGGCATGAAGGAGGCGTTCTCCACCGGGTCCCATCCCCAGTAGCCGCCCCAGCCCAGCACCGTGTAGGCCCAATGGGCGCCGAGAAAAATTCCGCAGGTGAGAAATCCCCAGGTGACCATGGTCCAGCGCCGGGTGATGTGAATCCATTTTTCGCCGGGATACTTCATGATCAGCGCGCCCAGCGCAAAGGCAAACGGCACGGTGAAGCCGACGTAACCCAGATACAGCATCGGAGGATGAATCACCATCTCGGGATACTGCAGCAGCGGATTCAAGCCATTGCCGTCGGCCGGGAGACTGCCTTGCATGATGGCGAAGGGATGGGCGGCGAAGTTCAGAAGAAGAAGAAAGAAAATCTGCACCCCGGCCACAACCACAGAGGCGTATGCGAACAAGCGCGGATCGGTTTTGTAGCGGAGGCGCAGCACGAATCCGTAGGCGGCCAGCAGCAGCGACCAGAACAGCAACGAGCCTTCCTGACCCGACCAGAGCACGGCAAACTTGTAGGGAGCGGGAAGATCGCGGTTGCTGTGGTGGAAAATATAGGCGAGGGTGAAGTCGTTGTTAAAAGCCGCCATGACCAGAACTACCGCGGCAAGAAGCACCAGCACGAAGATGGCGATGCCGGCGCGGCGCGCCGACTCGCCTACGCGCTCCAAGCCCTGCTTCTGAAAAATCAGGGAGATCAGCCCGGCCAGAAAACAGTACACGCTCAGGGCGAGGGCAAGCAGAAGTGCATAACTGCCGATTTGCGCCATTTGGGGGAACCCCGAGCTATTTTTTCAGAAACGCCCTTGCGAGGCAACCGGAGAAGTACGCCCAGCTCGCACCGAAGGACGCGCCAAGACCCTCCGATCAGCGTTTCCCAAGCGGCAAAGGGACAAGCAAACTGGGAAAAGCGCCCAGGAACCGGTCGGAAAGCTGGGCGGAACACGCAAAACCTTCCCTGCGCACGGGCAACATAAGTTTCTCGCCGCCCGGCGAAACCTCCAAACACCAGCAACTAGGCGCTGTGCTGGCGATAGCGTTGCATCACTTCCTGCTCGGCCAGCAGCCAGTCATCGGTCTCATGGCCGTTAGCCTGCCCGCGCTGCTCATAGAGTTCGTAAGCGCGGCGCCGGATTTCGTCTTCCACGTTGATCGGAACCACGCTGGCCCGCGCTTCCGTCTTCCTCAATTCGAATTTTCTGGGTTCTGCGTTTACCTTGCTCGATACCGTTTCCGCGACCGTCTTTCCATCGGGAAGAGCGGCCGAATTGCCGACCGCCACTGGATCTTTGCTGCGATCAGCTTTGCTGCCGGGAATAGACTTTGAACGTGCCATATAGGGATACTCCTTACATATGCCGAGATTTAGGAATGAGTTGACTTGTTCAGCGAACCACATACACCTCGCCCCAGACCTCGAAGCACTTGGCAGATGAGTTTGAAAGTTAACTCTACTATAAACCCAAACCAGCTGTGGAAATTGGCCCGGATGCAAGAAAATTCACACGTGATGCAGACCGTG
>Ga0335072_10009008_pt1 | contig 14436 bp, 11 predicted proteins | sample Lox_Sample_21_FD_206725 | JGI IMG/M metagenome (GOLD analysis project Ga0335072, IMG submission 206725) | Soil microbial communities from Loxahatchee National Wildlife Refuge, Florida, United States - Lox_Sample_2.1 | ecosystem: Environmental > Terrestrial > Soil > Wetlands | place: USA... | reverse complement strand
CAAACGGGCGGGCAGGGGCTGGGAAGCTTACCTGCTACGATTTGGGCGGTGAGGGCTGTGGATAGTTTTGCTGCTGCGTTGTGGACGAGCTGGGCGCCTTGGCTGAGGGGATAGGAGAGACGCTTGTCAGCGGTACGCTCTTGCAGATAGACCTGGGTAGTTGTTGACTGTGGAAAAGGGATATATATATATACCTATATCCTGAAATCACGAGTTCTGTATCGGGGCATTTGGCGCTGGCTTGCTCGATCAGGCTCAGCATCTCGGCGCTGCCTGCTGGGTCGCCACCCTCGAGATATCTGTTATGTTTAACTCCATCAGCGCTTGTCCAAGACTTTTCTCCTTTCCACTTCGCTTGCTTTTGTTCTTCTCACGGGAACTGCTTACCCAAGAACATCAGCGCTGTAATCGACGCCTTGGACGGTGACCTGGTCGGTGCCAAGATCGGAACGCAAGGCAGCAAAGAAAGGAGGACCAGCTACGTCGCCGACGTTACCAGGCTCATCGGTGCCACGGGCGAAGATCAGAGTAAGGGCTTTGCAGGGGTCGGTTGTGAGGCCGTTTTCAGTGGTTGAGTCTTGTCTGACGATGACGGGAGTTGGGGAGGAGAGAACAAGGAGGGGGACGAGGAGGAGAGAGAGGAGGCTGCTGGAGGTCTTCATGATTGCGAATGGGATTTGAGGGAAGAATTGAGGAAGCTGGAGATGCACTGAGCGATATGTGGTACATTTTGATGTGGTACGGTGAGAGGTTTATATGTTTTTTTGTGCATACTTGAGATACTGAGAATGATGATAAATCTAGAGTGCAGAGTTCCAGCGTAACACCATCCCGTCCCTCCATAACTTGAATCTGCGTCATGAGAAGGCTTATCTTCACGTGGAAGAAGAATGCTCGGGGATATTGAGCATATTGGGACAAGAGAAGGTCATACGGACAAAGTCATAAGGCTAAGAAGTCTGATAAGGAAAAGTACTGGATACTCGTCGCCTTGGGATTAACGGCATCCAGGGGCGGCGTTGACAGCAGCCCATAAGGCTTGAGGCGAGGTGATAAGTAGCTTTCCGAATATAGTCACCAGCAAGATACAACATCGAATTGCTTTTTGTGATTGCTGACCCTGCATAGAAGCGTCCATTGGACTTTCATAGGCGTTAAAAGAATCGAAGATGTTCAAAGAACCGAGGTATTTATACAATGCTCCTGCTGAAAGAGTGTATTTCTCCGCATATCATGAAGACCTCCTACATAGATGTCGTAGCGAGGGGTATTCAGTGGACAGAAACGACGGCACTTTTGATTGAAACGCGGGGCGGTCCTAGCACCTGCCGTTCAGGGCTTATGTACCCCGCGATAACCGCAAAATTCCAAATGTTTTGGAATAGGAATATCGCCACCCCCGCAAGAATTCCCATCATGTATAATTGAAAGCTTGTTCCGTTGCCCCTCTGAACGATATGCTGGCGATCAAATGTAACCTCAGCTGCTCCAAGTAGTCTTATGATTTGCTGGTACGAAAACTTTTTAGCTGGCTAAATTGTGACAAGTAATCTGCAATGTAAGAAGAATTTGGCTTCCGACCCTGATAAGAAGCCCATTCCCAAGCTTGTAGAAGATGGTAGGTGGTAGCAGAGGCTATAGATAAAGATAACTGCTTAATTTTGAGAGGAGAGCGGGATTCCATCACCAGACGGGAAACCTTGCAGCTCATATGGATTTGTAAATGGTGTGATCCAATGTCTTATGGAGCTCTATATGGTCTCATGCATCATCCTTAGACGACGACTGGTTGAATGCCCTTATGCGGAGGAATATTCTAGGTGGTCATAAAAACTAGATCTCTTTTCGAAACGAGGCAGCCCGCGCCGACGAAGGATCCTGAAGACCTCATCGGCCGGCGAAATCAGTTTCTAGGTACCCCATACAACTTCGTCAGAATTGTTTGTTCCTTGCTCTTCAACGGAAGCCTCAATTTTCTCCTTCCAACCCCTAAATTTACCCGGTGCAAACTCCGGCATAGACCATAGCGCTTGTAACACGCTCCCTCTATCGCCTCTCCTCACCTTCAACTGCGCCTGATTTATTTCATTGACTATGCTGAGAGTTTCTTCATCAAATTCTAGGCCTGCTTGTTCCATCTCGTTCAACAGCTTCGAAACTCCAATAAAATCATCGTAGCGAACCCAGTAAATACGGAGCAGCTCATTGTAAAAGGCTGTTGAAGCTCCCAAGACATGAGAGACGATGCCGAGGGACTTGATGCGGGGTAGCATATTAAGTACGAGCGGAGAAGGCCTTGCAAATGAGCGATCGAATAGTCTCAGGCCGAGCAAGATGTGCGATGGATATAACGGTCCATAGATATTAAGATCCAATGGTTGATCAGTATCTGCAGGAGTTGTCACAGCATCTTTTGCCACTTTCGAAGCCTCCTTCTTTCTCTTCCGCCCTTGAGTCTTTGTACCCTCATCTAGGATCTTGGGCCTTTCTTCTAAACCGAGCTTGCCAACAAGTGCAAAAACCTCCGCCTCCATCACTTGCCAAAGCTCAATATCAGTCTTTGCATTGCGCATCAAGCTCTCCACTCTTTCACGTTCCGGTTGACGGACATTTTCCAACTCGTCTGCGTTGCTTATAATCTCTTCTTGTAAAGGCTCAGATCTCCCTGAAACCAAACCGAGAGCTCTAGCTGCTGCTGCACGAAGAGGTATTGGATATCGATCAACATCCGCTCTCAACTCCTCCGCAGTCTTGGATCCAAGCCGGCTGGCGATAGATTTGGTTTGGCGACTAGAAACAGTATTTGCTGCTTCACGCATTATAGACCTGGCTGACTCTTTTGCGTTCCTTGCTCGAACTGACTGCTTCATCAAAACGACAGCTTTATTGTTTGAGGGAGACGAACTCAGTGCCGCTTCGGCGCCTGCTGACTTGGAACGAGCCAAAATATCGGCAAAGATACGTTCGAAAGCGAGTCTTTCCGTATTAGTTATAGTAGATTCACGTACAGGGCGAGTAGTTTCTTCGGGCGACGCTTGCAGATCTTTCTGTTTGTCATTGAAGATGTTATCGTCTGCAAAAGGGTCTGACTCGTCTGAAAAATTTTCGCCATTATCGAAAGGAATCTCTCGAATTCTGGTGATAAAGGCTCTCTGCTCCTCATCCATGTCCATTACCCGTGAACCATCCTCCCAGGGAATTCCATCCCCGTCCCGTCCTTCTAACCTCTCCACCTCTCCGTTATGAAAGCTCGATGGCTTGTAAACTCGGTGGTTGGGCTTCGAAGAAATACCCACCTTACTTATTGATATACTTGAATCGTGAAGATACCGTCGAGTATGCGCCGGCGCAGATTGAACGGGCTGCAGCATAGCCTTTTGACAGTGTCGGACCCGTGACAAGGTTCTTGTTTGGTAGAGAAATGGCATTAATGTTCTGACCGGACCCGGTCGAATTGCAGTCCATACTGCCGTCGTTGAATAAGCCCCCAAACTGGTCATTATTAAAGAGTTCGAGGGAAGTTTCTCAATGTTGAGAGGAGGATCGTTGAAATTTGAAGAGTCTGTGCCTAGCAATAAATTTTACGGTGGCCCATGCGGTTCAATGGTGCAGAACTAAAGTGGAACGCGTCGAGAAGTCGCGCTCTGGCGCTTGACCTGGTCATGACTTTAACTATGGTAGCTGACTCCTAATCAACACTCAAAGCGGAGCAAGCAGCATGGCAAGAACGAAGAACGAAAAACCTGAGATGAGCGCCTTTGAGCGCAAACGATTGGAAAATATCGCCGCGAATCAAGCAATTCTTAAGGATTTGAGCACTGCGGCCGAGAAGATCATTCCTAAACCTGCTCCAAAGCCAGCCGCTCCACGCGCTCCACGCAAGAAAGTTGTCGTCCAGAAAGAGCCGATACGGCCATCTCGGACAAGTTCTCGAATCGCGGGTATAGAAGCAGACAGCGAAGTTGCAAAGCGGAAAGCAGAAGACGAATATGAGCTGGCGAAAGAGACAGCGAGGACCAAGAGACAGCGTGTTACAGGAGACCTGGACCTAAGCCAGATTGTTGTTGAGGGCAAGCAATGGAACAAGAGCGACAACTTCCTTTCTAGCGTTATGAGGGGGGCACAACCTTATGAGAGGACCTTTACAGAAGATGATATAAAGAAGACGACAGATAAAGGCTTGAAGGCTCTGAGGGAGAAGATGAGCGGGCTAGAATTGTATGAGACTTACACTCCTAATCGTAAGTTATCTCAATGATTACAAAGTAGTTTGCATTGACACAGTTCTCTAGAAATTAAGATCACCCCGGAAAGAGTATACTCAATGGGCTTCCATCCCACTGCCGATAGGCCTCTGATATTTGCCGGGGACAAGATGGGCAATCTCGGGTTGTTTGATGCTTCTCAAAACTCCCCAGAGGTCAAGGCCGATGAGGAAGAACCGGATGATCTTCCAGAGCCTGCAATCACAGCATTCAAGCTTCATTCGAGGACTATATCGTCTTTCTTATTCCCTGCAGATCCGAGTTTTCTCTACTCTGGATCATATGACTCGTCTATTCGGAAGTTGGATTTGCAAAAGGAGATTGCAGTTGAAGTTTATGCACCTGCGTCAATGGATGATGATGAGCCTATTTCTGGTATTGACATTCCATACACCGATCCTAATGTTATATACTTTTCGACTTTGAACGGCTCTTTTGGACGTCATGATATCAGGACTCCCTCGGAGACAGAGATATGGCAGCTATCAGAAAAGAAAATAGGCGGATTCTCCCTTCATCCACTTCAACCCCATCTCGTGGCTACGGCGTCTCTTGATCGTACGCTAAAGATATGGGATCTACGAAAGATTAATGGAAAAGGGGATGCACGACAACCAACTCTCCTGGGAGAGCACACTTCGCGCCTTTCCGTTTCACATGCAGCTTGGTCAGCGGCAGGTCACGTGGCGACTGCCTCCTATGACGATACGGTCAAGATCTACTCCTTCCCATCCGCTAGTAAATGGAAAGTCGGTCACCAGCTCGACGAAGCAGCAATGGAACCATCAGCAGTGATCAAACACAACAACCAAACCGGTCGATGGGTGACAATTCTTAAGGCACAGTGGCAGCAGAGGCCGGAAGATGGCATCCAAAAGTTTGTCATAGGAAATATGAATCGATTTGTGGACGTCTACACAAGCGAGGGCGAACAATTGGCACAGCTAGGTGGGGATGGTATTAGCGCGGTACCTGCTGTTGCTCAGTTTCATCCCACCAGAGACTGGGTAGCGGCTGGTACCGCAAGTGGGAAGCTCTGCCTGTGGATGTAACCAGTTTGGTACAGGAGCAGGATCCCGGATCGACCTTTGAATTGTCAAGAGATCCACATGCTTGAGTCCTAAAAGATCCGAGGTCATCTTTTGAGGCATATACCCGGTGGATACGGGATCAAGCTCCTCTCAGTTAGCATACATTACGACGGAATCCAGCAGCAAATTCCATGCAGTTAGGAGACGATGCAGGGGAGCACTACTACTGTACACCATCGGACATGCCATTCAGTGGTAGCACCTTTGCTCCATGCCCTTGAGCTCTGGGCAACTCCGGATCTACCTATAATAATTTATGAACATACCTTAATTCTGTATAGATATGCAATAGTCTCGTCACAGTGCAGCATTAAAATAAGCCTCATTAGAATCAGAAAACACTTTCAGAGCGGAGAGATTAACTGCCGACCCCGAACTCTTCCGGACACGTGATCTTTGGCGGCCCTCGCTTTCATCCGAAGGTGCGAGGATCCCAGTGACGACGTCACTCGGCCTTCTAACAAAGTTTTTTGATTACTGCACTGGGGCGTCAGATCCTATGAAAAAATCACTCATCACTCTCTGTTTAATTCTTTGGCCGGCCTTGCGAAACACGGTCTCTCCGCAAAGCTGTAGCCCGCAAACAGCCTCGGCGATAATCACAAGCTCTGTGAAAATGAAATAGAATTAAAATAAAAAGATACGGCCTCTAATTTTTATAAATTGACAAGAGAACCAACCAAGTAGGCTACTAATGTTGGGGCACATCTTAAGAGTTCTGAAACCGGCGAAGAGCATGTGATAGTCGCTTCGGTTGCCGTAGTTTTATTTTATCTAAATTGCAGGCAAGCTATCTGTTGAGATGCATCTGCAGACCGGCCTGTTGCGGATAGCCGGAATATCAACGGCCACCATGCCTCCAGAGGCAGATGCCAAGAAGCGCATAGGGAGGAAGTTGACCAAGAAGAGGAGAGAAGGTCATCAGGTCACCATGGAGATCCCCGAGAGATTTAAAGATGGCGACGATGCGGACGAGGACTGCACAGCTCCCACGGGCCAGAACATGTACATGAATCAGTCAGTCTTTGGGATGATCGCAGCAGCCGGGTCACAGGTCGACTTTAATGCCAGGTTTGACGGCCAGTCGAGCGAAGATGAAGATGCACAGGCGGATACCTCATCGCGTGAAGATGGTACCGAGACCGGCAACAAACCGCGTCCTGAACAGACCTCCGCTCCTTCGAAGCCCGAGAAACACCGCCGCAAGTTTTCAGAAAATAAGATTATCAGATCGCTGCCTCATCTTGGGAGGAAGAGTTCAAAATCTACAACGTCAACTCGGCGAACTGCCTCCCCACCCGCATCCGAATCCCCTTCGATCGAAGTAACTTCCACAATGTCGCGGGGCCCACCAGTCATGAGTCAAATGTTAGAGGCACAAGCGGAGTTGTCGTCTAGACCTAGCTTCGACATACCCCGGCGGTCAGAAGACCCAGAAAAATTAGACACACTGGAGGAGGCTGGGTCAAGCAGTTTGGCCATCCGGCTGATGGAGATCTTTGAATTTGATAAGCCGGAGGAGGTGATTGAAGGTCAGCATACCAAAAATCTAGACGGACGTCCGGGCTAACCGAGACAGAATACCCTTGCTGGCTATTGAAGAGTGTCTTGCTCCAGGGATACATGTACATTACAACCAAACACGTCTGTTTCTATGCATACCTTCCCAAGAAATCGGTCTGTCATTTTGGATCTTTGACACAGCTGTCACTAATGGCTTCTAGAATGTAGTGGCGAAGTCAGGATATCTTGCGAAACGTGGGCTCAAGAACCCGAAGTACAACCGGTATTGGTTCAAACTACAAGGAGACGTTTTATCTTATTACTCCGACCCATCAGATCTATACTTTCCAAAAGGCAACATCGATCTGCGTTACGGCATATCGGCTCATCTTGCGGACAAGGAGAAAGGGAAGGACAATACGTATTTCAGTGTCGTCACGCACCAAAGGAAGTTCCACTTCAAAGCAGATAGTGCCCCTAGTGCTAAAGAATGGGTCAAGTCTTTACAAAAGATAATCTTCCGGTCACACAACGATGGCGACAGTGTCAAGATCTCTCTACCCATAGAGAACATTATCGATATCGAAGACAGCCAAATGATTGAATTCGCCGAGACCTGCAAGATACGTGTTATTGATAATGACGAGACATATGCCATTGATGAGGTAAGCAACGTCGAGCGAGCTTCAGTTCGACTGCTAATTCTGGCAGTATTTCTTTTCTTTCTTCAACTTTGGCAAAGAAGCCCTCAATGTCCTCCGCATCCTGGTCGAAGATACAACGGCCAAACATATCCCGGAGGATCTCCTGAAACCATTCCATCAACTCAGCGGTGGCAGCAGCCGTAACTCGATTCATATGGGCCACGATCCTAAGCAACAAACCCCACCGTTAAGGATTGCAACACCAGTCCTAGGCGAACATGTCAAAGCCACTCTGTCACCCCTTCTCTCTCCGGGCTCAGGTACAGCGAGCTCACGGCCTAGTGGCGACTTCAGTGAAGGTCGCCGTAGCATGGACTTGAACACATCAAGAAGAAGCGTTGATCTCAGTAGGTTGAACATAGACGGTCCTGCGCGTAGTAGTAGTCAAACAAGGCGAAGCTTTAGCAGGAACCGCCGGGAAGAGAGACGAACTTCAGAGAAGCAAGATTCTTCTGACTCATATGTCCACTCCATGGAAGAACCAGGATCATCTGCCATCATTCAATCAGCAAGTGAAGAAACTCAAGGCTCAGCTAGTCAAATATTGCGAGGAAGCGAGGTCCTCTTTTCGCCAACTATACAGCGTTCGACATCGGCTTCACGCGCAAGAGATGCAGAACGAACTGCTGCAGCTCGAGTCGCCTCAGGATCGCCAATGCAAGGCGTTCCGGAGTGGGATAAGAGTCCATCGAAACCCCAAAATACAAATACTACGGGATCAATCGAAGGATCAATTGCTAGCCAGGTTGAGCCAGAATCTTATGCACCTACTCTTCAAAACCTTGTAAAGGCAGGCTCATACCCATTGCAACGTGCTGCAGGCTTTGCCGGCTACCTGAATCGACACTCAAAGCGCATGAGCAATATGCTGGCAACAGAGTCTATGGGTTATGTTGAGAAGGTTTCTGGAATGTGGAAGGGTGGCAAAAAGCACTATGATGAGCCTGCCAGTATGGATGATGAGGCAGGCGATGATGGAGATGGAACGAGTGCCAGTACTACCAGGGACCGGTTCCGTGATCATTTTGCCCTACCACTGACCGAAAAGTTGCACGCGACGTATTTTGGATATTTACATCGGGTACTGCCACTGTACGGGAAGATATATATCAGTGACCGCACGTTCTGCTTTCGGAGCCTCTTACCTGGTTCGCGGACTAAACTTGTCCTACCATTAAAAGATATTGAGAACGTGGACAAGGAAAAGGGGTTTCGCTTCGGCTACTCGGGACTAGTTATCGTTATCAGAGGCCACGAAGAGATATTTTTTGAGTTTGGTCGGCCAGATACACGTGATGATTGCGCAGTTACTCTTCTACAAAACTTGGAGACAATGCGTTACCTCAAAGAGTCTGGACTACTAAGTCTGGAAGAGAAAGAAAGCGCTGACAATGCAGTGGCAGAGCACAAAGCATTACAGCAAGCACGACAGGAAGGTTTTGTTGAACATGAGATGAAGATACCAAAGACTATCGAAGAGGTTCGGAATGAAGCACCGCCTATTCTTTTCGATGACCCCCGGGCCTCAATCCTAAATTTCAAGCCTACGGAATCTCTACGGATCACTTGCTTGACCATTGGTTCAAGAGGGGATGTGCAGCCTTACATTGCATTATGCAAAGGCCTAATAGCTGAAGGCCACAGGCCAAGAATCGCTACACATGCTGAATTCAGAGAATGGGTGGAGAGCCATGGCATCGAATTCGCCCCCGTTGAAGGCGATCCGGCAGAGTTGATGCGTCTTTGTGTCGAGAACGGCATGTTCACGTACTCTTTCTTAAAGGAAGCTTCTGCTACATTTCGTGTATGGATTGACGAGCTGCTAACCTCCTCATGGAAAGCTTGCCAAAATACAGACATCTTGATTGAGAGTCCGAGTGCTATGGGAGGTATACATATCGCCGAGGCTTTGGGAATACCTTATTTCCGAGCATTCACGATGCCATGGACACGTACTCGAGCATATCCTCATGCCTTTGCCGTCCCAGAACATAAGATGGGTGGAGCTTACAACTACATTACATACGTTATGTTTGAAAATTTCTTCTGGAAAGCCATTGCTGGACAAGTCAACCGATGGAGGAAGAAGGAACTGGGTTTGCCATCTACAAACTTAGAGAAGCTGCAGCTGAACAAAGTTCCCTTCCTATACAACTTTAGTCCGTCAGTGGTTGTTCCTCCTTTGGACTATAGCGACTGGATCAGAGTGACGGGCTATTGGTTCTTAGACGAAGGCAAGGACTGGCAGCCGCCGAAAGAACTTACCGACTTCATCAAGAAGGCCCGAGCAGACAACAAAAAGTTGGTTTATATCGGCTTCGGCTCAATCGTGGTGTCAGATTCAGCAGCTCTAACTAGGACGATTATAAAATCAGTACGAAAGGCGGATGTGAAGTGTATTCTTTCCAAAGGATGGTCTGATCGTCTCTATAAGAAAGGCGCGTCAGAGCCGGAGATTCCTCTCCCCGATGACATACTACAAATTAAATCTGCTCCACATGACTGGTTATTCACCCAGATTGATGCTGCAGCTCATCACGGTGGTGCCGGCACGACAGGTGCGAGTCTTCGAGCCGGATTGCCTACTATTATCAAGCCTTTCTTCGGTGATCAATTCTTTTCTGCCTCCCGCGTCGAAGATCTGGGCGTAGGTATCTACCTGAGGAAATTGAACGTTAGTGTCTTCTCGCGCGCTCTATGGGAAGCTGTGCATAGCGAAAGAATAATCGTGAAAGCCAAAGTTTTGGGCGAGCAGATCAGAAAGGTAAATCCAGAATCCTAAGCCAGTTGACTTCGCTCATTTTATTATAGGAGGACGGAGTAGGCACTGCCATTCAGTGCATCTACCGGGATCTCGAATATGCTAAATCTCTAATCAAGAGAAAGGATGGAAAGGCACATGATGAAACTGTAGAAGATTCGGAGGAAAGCTGGACATTCATTGGAGATGATAACGATCCAGAGCTTATTAAACGCATATACGACGGGGATGCGATAATGCTGTCAGGTACACATGCGCGAAGCATTAATAGAGTCTCGCCAGGGTCGGCGACATTGGGTAATAGAGCTTTTTCGGGTGGGCGTGGCGTTCCAGCGATGAAGACATCAGATTGATGGATGGTCCTGGGTTATAAATTGGTGTTTGGTGCTGTTGTTATAATGATGGGATGACATTATGACTGTGTTTAAATTCCGGCAGGGTACATACTGCATGCTAGAAGCACGTGAGGGATACGAAGAGTCAATCTCTCTTCTTTTTTCATATGCACTGAATCAGCCAGCCAATACCAGATAAATCTGCTTGCTATATCTAAAAAAAACGGGGCTTCTGAATCACGTGGGGGATGCACGCCCCACGAAACTACTAAAAGTACCCTAGGTTAGTCATCAGCAAAGGGATGTTAGACTGGCCAATGATGTTGAAGTGAACCAAGCCCGGGCCATCGCTGCTCGCCAATTATAAATACCAGCGAGGCCGCTGTCTCTCAAATCCCATTGAAGCCACCTTCTTGCCTGAGGCTTACCTCAACTTTGAACTTTTGTTACCTTTCCCTTGGTGATCGGGGAGAATGCGCCTTGGAAGCCTAGAGCTCACATCCGGCCCCCTTTAAGTTCTTTTGTTCTGCTGACCTCAGGAGCTTCGAGACGCAGCTTAGAGCATCCTTTGCCCCGTAAATTCCGACTTAGCAAATGCATGCCGGAGCCTATCACACTGTGGCGCGCTTTCAACTCCACACCCACGCGACCATATCAAGAGCTTCCAAGACATTGGTATGTTATCCTCCCTTCTTCCCGATACGTCACCTTCTTCCTTGTCTTGACGCGCTGGAGCTTAGTGCGACGTATCTTCACATTCGCGTTCCTTGTCTATTCACCCATCTGCCCGCAAGTGCTCATTAAAATAGTCCGAGCAGACATTCCAATCACCTCACATGTCCCATAAGATCGGGCCACTACGATAACGATGGGGAAACAGATCAATCTCGGGAAGAAGCTCAAATACCCTATCACAATCACAAAACTACTCAAAAAGCCCGGCGAAGCTTTCCAGAAGCAAGATACGATCTTTCAATATACCTTCACCTGGTTCCAAGAGGTCGGCGACCCATTTGGTGAGACATGGCAGGAGAAACAAACAACTATTGCAGATTGGGACAGTCCTGCAGATGGCAAGTTATTGTACTGGAGAATACGTGAGGGCATGGTCATTGACAAAGATACCGTGTGCATGGAGATTGAAGAGACCTGTTCACATTCGGTGCAGTTCGCGGGACTATGCGCAATATGTGGGAAAGACATGAACGAGACCTCTTGGGCGAATGAGGGTACGGATGCGGATCGAGCAAACATAAACATGATTCATGACCAGGTCTTGCTGGCTGTAAGTAAGGAGAAAGCAAACAAAGCTGAAGAAGAATTACAACGACGGCTATTGAAGGATCGAAAATTATCCTTGGTTGTGGATTTGGACCAGACTATAATCCATGCCTGCATCGAGCCGACAGTCGGGGAATGGCAACGAGACCCTAACTCCCCAAATTATGAGGCAGTCAAGGACGTCAAGGCATTCCAGCTCGACGATGGACCTAAGGGCTTGACCTCGGGTTGCTGGTACTATATCAAGATGCGCCCGGGCCTGAAGGAGTTTTTGGCACATATTGCAGAGTTGTACGAGCTGCATGTTTACACCATGGGCACTAGGGCATACGCCCAAAATATCGCCAAGATCGTTGACCCTGAGCATAAGCTGTTCAATGATCGAATTATCAGCCGAGATGAGAATGGAAGCTTAACGGCAAAGACTTTGTCTCGATTATTTCCAGAGAATACCAAAATGGTGGTCATCATCGACGATCGTGCAGATGTCTGGCCGAAAAATCGCCCAAATCTCATCAAAGTTGTCCCATACGACTTCTTCGTTGGGATCGGAGATATAAATTCAAGCTTTCTTCCCAAGAGACAAGACATACCCAAGACTCCTTCAATAAAGTTGCGCCTCCCAGAGAAAGCTGCGGAGAAGCTTAAGGGGAGCAATTCAGCTGGAGCGATAACTGCATTTGGCTACCAAATTTCGCCGGATGAAGAAGAGGACTCAGGAGAAAAGGCTGAAGCATACCCGGACTCAAGTAACAGTGGAACTCGTATAAGCGCATTGGAGGAGCTTGTATCCATGGGTGGGGGCGATGATCCGACGATACGAAAAATCCAGGCCGAGGAACAAGAAGAGTTTCTCGAGAAACAGATCAAAGAGCGACCATTACTTCACATGCAACAGGAGCTTGAGAAAGAAGATAGCGACACGTCAACACAAAGCAGCAGCAATGGAGATGGCGATGAGGCACTCAGGAACGGCGACGGCGAGACTGAGCACCATCATCAACGCCATCACCTGCTCAAGGATGACGATAAGGAGCTTACGTACCTTGAGCAGCACTTGAAGCGTTTACATAAAGCGTTCTATGACGAGTACGATCAATCGCTCGCAGGTGCTCTCGGCGGACGGGTGGCACATCTGCGGCCTGGCTCAAAAAAGAAATTGTCAATGAAGGAGGAGGCAGCAGATCTTAAGATTGTGCCCGATATTGGGGAGGTCATGCCTCGTCTGAAAGCGAAGACCTTAGCCAACACCGTCATCGTGCTCTCTGGCTTAGTCCCGTTAGGGGTGGACGTCATGAAATCAGAGATTGTTCAACAAGCCATGAGCTTCGGAGCTCAGATTCAAACTAAAGTTACAAGGAAGGTCACTCATGTTGTGGTCTCAGCCAATCGAACTCGAACACAGAAAGTCCGACAGGCGGCCAAATATCCTCATATCAAAATAGTCAACCAACAATGGCTTGTGAGCTGTATGAGCAAATGGGAGAAGGAAGATGAAACACCATATCTCGTAGGTTGAGCTTCTCTACCCAGTTGCAATTCAGTGAACCTAATCATATACAGATTCAAATTCATCGGGAAGATAAGACACTAGATAGCGCTGTACTCTCAGTAGACTCTTCGGATGATGACAGTTTGGCGGACAATGCCACTGACGAAGAAGACGACGAAGACAAACACAGTAATGATCATTATCATGATCCTGATGGTGTCATGCCAGATGAACTTGATGATCCCAAGTCTCCTATCGACGACTTACAGCAGTTTGATTGGAACAGTGCCGACGCTGAGCTTGATGAATTCCTGGCCAGTGGGAGTGAAGATGGTGATAGTGATACCGGTAGCGTAACAAGTCGTAAGAGAACATCAAGTCTTCTTAAGGGACACAGTTAACAGATTCCCAGGCGCCAGCGATCGAAGTAATATTAGTGTTCGAGGCAAGAAGCACCCGCGGGATGAAACAGATGATGAAACGGATGAAGAAAGCAGTCTAGCAAAGAAGCAGCGGCTTGCTCGCGTACGTACTACAGGCCTGAAAACAGTCAAGACCCCCAACAGTGCAAAATCAGAGTCCAGCTTGCCGACGCCAGAGATCACAGGCGAGGAGGAATTAGATAACTCTGATCAGCCGCCGAATGCTGAGGTTGAGGGCGACGTGGATGATGACGATCTGGAAGCGGAGATGATGGCTGAGTTTGAAAAGGGAGATTGGGGTGAAGAACCGCAGGATGATGATACGGGCTACGAGGACGAGGATGAAGATGAAGGAGGTTGATTTATCTAGATGCTAGGGTAGGCATGTTCTTTGGTGTTATTTTATGGGGAAGAAGAGCATGATATGGCGCTTGGTTTCTGCGCCGTCCATCCATAACTATTCTTTCCCGTTGACGTCTGCCTTAGCCTCCAGCAGCAGCTTAACCACTGCCTCGTGCCCATTCGAGGCCGCCCAGTACAGCGCCGTCCGTTCATTCCCATCCTTCACGTTGATGTCTGCCT
>Ga0335072_10009007_pt1 | contig 14436 bp, 15 predicted proteins | sample Lox_Sample_21_FD_206725 | JGI IMG/M metagenome (GOLD analysis project Ga0335072, IMG submission 206725) | Soil microbial communities from Loxahatchee National Wildlife Refuge, Florida, United States - Lox_Sample_2.1 | ecosystem: Environmental > Terrestrial > Soil > Wetlands | place: USA... | reverse complement strand
TGGGCCGGGTGATGTAAAGCGCAAGAAAGAAACAGACCACACCGGATGGAACCATGGCCAGGGTTATGTTCACCCAGAAGCGGGAACGCAGGAGACGGGCACCCGGCTCGAAGACGGTCATGACGGCGACATAGCGCTTTCCGCTGGGACCCTCGAGCGGGCAACTATAGATCGTGCGGAGACCGAGGAAACGCTGCAGGCGCCCATGTTGTTGGCCTGCAACCTCCTTTGCGAGGTAGTGATAAAGCACGGGGGGATTTCCCTCGCCGGCAACCAGGTTGCCGTTTTCGTCGAAGAGAAAGATGTCGCGCCGATGTCCTCCGGCGAGGTTGCGCAGGGCCAGATCGATGGCGACCCGGCCCTGACCTTCGTTGTTGTTGAGGAGGTTGGCCAGAGCGGCCTGGGTGACATCCGGCTCGAAACCGGGACCGCGATCGACGCGCAGATTGAGGGGCATCACATCGCTGGCGGTGGCGATGACCACGATCATGAGGACCGTGGCAATCCAAAAGCTGAGAAAGATGCGCAGGTAGAGCTTCATGGATGCTCTTGTGGCTCCGGCAGCGTGTGGTGCAGATAAACGTAGCCGGTATTGCGCACGGAACGCAGACGCTCGCGTCCTTTAGCGAAGGGGCCGAGTTTTCTGCGAAGGGAGCTGACCAGATTGTCGATGCCGCGGTCGCCGGCGTAGGGGGCGCGGCCCAGAGCGAGGCGGGAGAGATGTTCGCGCGTGACCACTTCGCCCGCTGAGGAAACGAGGGCATGGAGTGCGTCGAACTCCGCCGCGGTGCAGTCCACAATTTGCCCACCGCGCTGCACCGTGCGCGAGGCTGCGTCGAGGATCAGGTCGTCGACAGCGAGAAAGGGGCTACCGAAGCGCGAGGGCTGGCCGCGGCGGAGCACGGTGCGGATTCTGGCGAGAAGCTCGATGGGGGTGAAAGGCTTGGGAATGTAGTCGTCGGCGCCGGCTTCGAGACCGCTGACTTTATCGGACACGGCGGAACGCGTGGTGAGCATGATCACCGGAATGCGGCTTTTCTGGCGGAGCTCGCGGAGAACGGCAAAGCCGTCGCGATCCGGGAGCATGACGTCGAGAATGATCAGGATCAGTCCTCCTTCGGAGGAACGCTGAAGACCGGCTTCTGCGGTGTGGGCCGTATGGACGATGTAGCCCTCGGGGCGAAGGTATTCGACCAGCATTTCAGCCATGGCGCGATCGTCGTCGATGAGGAGGATGGCCCGGGCGTCGGATGGCGAGCAGAGAGCGCGAGACTGGGGGACCGGCGACATCGGACTGGCGCTGATCCCAGAGTGCTCTCGGTTGTCATTCGAGTCAACCACCTGGCACCGCGTCGTCGACGAGCAGAAGGATCATGCGGAGCCAGAGGGCGAGGACGAGAAACAGCGGAGCAGCGCGTGCTCCACCCAGGGCTTCGAGCCATCGCACCACCGCTTCACCGATTCTCCTGGCATTCACGTTTGGTTCTCTCATGGGGAAGTAGCGCGAGGCGAGCCAATCGAGCCTGAAGGCGCGTGGCTCGCTCTCGCGGAAGGTCATTGCTGACGGGTGGCTGTCCAGGATCCGCCTCGCCCACCGGTGCCGCTCATCTTGTCTCCGTCCACGGTGCCGGTGAAGGAGGCATCGCTGCGGCGGAGTTTGACGCTGAAGGAAACCTGACTGCCATCGAGCGAACCGGAGAGCGCCGTCGAACCGCGTTCGCCCTGGAACTTGCCGCTGAGCTTCGTTCCATCCTGCTTGATCTGCATGGTGGCCTGGCGCTGAGCGCCGCTGGCCGTCGTCCAGGAGAGCTGCCAGGAACCGGAGACATTGGGAGCGGCATTGGCATCCTGGGAGGCGGCAAGGACCGGTGGATTCGCAGCCAGGACGGCGGGTGAAACGGCCAGCGAGTTCGCAACAGCGATGATGCCGGCTGCGGCCAGCAGGGAAGAGAGGAGGAAAGGAGCGGACCAGATGAACTTCATGAAAACCTCCGTCGTCGGGGGAACCGACATTCACAGGCAGAGACGGTTTTAGCGAGGGCGATGCTGCGCAGGGTTTGTCGAGTTTTGTCAGCGGTTGCGAAGCAGGGGGATGAGGCTGGTGGGGGTCGCTTATCGGGCGTAGTACCCGGCGCGGGCATCGACGCGAAGGTCGTGGTTGTGGGTGGTCAGCTGGATGCGGTGATACCTGCCGTCGGGCGCGGGGAGCGGCGGCGTATAGCCGATGTTGTACTGATTGCGAAGGTCGGCCTCGATGGCGGAGTAGATCGCATCGATCGGGTGGTTGGCATCGACCTGGTAGGCGACGCCCCCGGTCTCTCGCGCCATGCGCTCGAGGTCGCCCTTGCCTCGCGCTTTCATCGCTTCCATGAACGCGGCACGCAGGGGGCGCGTGGCATGGACCGGATCGGAGAAGCGGATGGAGTAGAGGAGGGTGTCGGCTCGCTGGGCGGCCTCGATGGCGTCGCTGATGGAGCGCGGGTCTTTATACGCGACGCCGTCGGTGAGAAGGATGAGAGCCTTGCGTCCCGGCTGCCCGCGCAGGATGCCGTCGGAGGACTGCTGGACGGCGCTGTAGAGGAGGGTGGCGATTTGATTGGGAATCATGAGCCGCTGGAGGGCGGCGGCGAGATCGTCGCGCGAAGAGGTGAGCGCCTGGAGGGTCTGGACTCCGGTGTCGAACTGGACGATGAAGGCCTGATCCTTGTCGCGCAGAACCTGATTGAGGAATCTGGAACTCGCCTGGCTCTCTTCGTGCAGGACACTGGTTTGACTGCGGCTGGTGTCAATCAGCAGTCCGACGGTGAGGGGGAGATCGGTTTCGCGAGAGAAGTAGCGGATGGTTTGCGGCTTGCCGTCTTCGCGAAGGACGAAGTCGTTCTGGTTCAGATCCGCGACGATGCGGCCGTTGCGATCGTGGACGCTGGCGAGGACGGGGACCAGGTTCACCGTCGTGGAGAAGGCAGGCTGCTGCGCGAGAGAGGAGGCGGCGAGGGTGAGAAGGATGACGAGGCAGAAGGATCTCATGGCCATGACACGTGGACCCGAGGGGGCAGCGAAGGTTTTCCCCGCTGCTGTCCGGGACGACAAATCTCGACACTTCCAGCTTATTGGCGAGGGCTTCACGATGGTGTGCTGGAAGCAGCGGCCGGCAGGTTTTGCGTGGCGACAATTCACGACAGACGGACCGATGCGCGGGTGACGGGGTTCTCGTCCATGGTTGTGGAGGACACGAATGTCATCGATGCCAACCCTTCTCAACCCGAGCCTCGAGAGCGCTTCGGGCGGTACGATCGCGATGAGAGGCGCAGCCTCTTCCGGATCGATCCAGCAGCAACAGGAGAACGCGCTCATCGCCGAACGGCTGAAGGCGCGGGATCCGCTGGTACTGGACGAACTGATCGTTCGCTATCAGCATCGGCTGATGCGGTATCTGGTCTACATGACGGGGAACCGGGACCTTGCTGAGGACCTGTTCCAGGAGACCTGGATGCGGGTGCTGGAGCGGGGGTCGCAGTTCCGGGGAAACTCGCAGTTCGTAACCTGGCTGTTCAGCATCGCGCGCAATCTGGCACTGGACAGGAAGCGGCGGGTTCCGCCGCTGACGTCGTTTGAAGAGATGACGGAGAGCGGCGATGAACGGCACGTGAACGCCGGCGACGAGCTGGGGGCGTTCGAACATTGCGCAGCGAGGGAGAGCGCGAAGTTGCTGGAGCAGGTGTTTGGGGCGCTTTCGCGCGAGCAGCGCGAGGTCATCGTGCTTCGCTTCCGCGAGGAGATGTCGCTGCTGGAGATTGCGGCGGTGATGCACGCGCCGCTGTCGACGGTGAAGGCGAGGCTGTATCGCGGTCTGATGGTGCTGAAGACACGGCTGGTGGCAAAGACGCAGGCGGCAACGTCGTAAGCGGGACGAAGGGCACTGGTTTGTGAGCGCCGGCGAGCGGCAAAGGCCGGACCCTGTAACCTGCAACTGTGAACCCGGCGTCCTTCAACCGTCCGCAGCAGGCTGCGCTGCACTGGCAGTCGCAGGCCGTGCTGCTGCTGCTTGTTCCGGTCACCGCAGTTTGGGACACGCTGGAAGCGGGACAGTTCTGGTACGCGCACGATGCTGCGCTCTGGATCGGCGCAGGGCTATGCGTGCTGCTGGCCGCGCTGGTCTTTGCGACGCGAGCCGCGACCGCGGGAGCTGCACTGACGGGCGCGGTGATCGCGGGCGCGCTCTGGCTGCAGACGCCAGGGCTGCACACCGCGCTGTGGCCGCTGTTGGCGCTGTTGGTGCTGACGTTTGGGGCGACGCGGTTTGGGCGGCGACGGAAGGAGTCGCTGGGGATCGCGGAGGCGCGGCGGGGGCGGACGGCGTCGCAGGTGGCAGCGAATCTGGGAGTCGCGGCGCTGGCGGGGATCCCGCTGTCGCAGGCGCATGTGTTCTCGCGGGTTGGCTTTGGCGGGCGGGCGGCGATGGCCGCGATGGTGGCGGCGATGGCGGAGGCGACGGCGGATACCGTGTCGTCGGAGCTGGGGCAGGTGCTGGGCGGGACGCCGTGGATGATCACGTCGCTGCGGCGCGTGCCGGCGGGGACGGATGGCGCGGTGTCGATGGCGGGGACCCTGGCCGGCATCGCCGGAGCTGCGGTGGTGGTGGTGGTGGCGAAGAGCGCGCTGCCGCTGTTGTCGTGGACCGATGCGGGGATCGCGCTGGCCGGAGGGATGGCCGGGACTGTCATCGACTCGCTGCTGGGAGCGGGGCCGGAGGGACGGGGTTGGCTGAACAACGATGCGGTCAACGCGCTGTCGACGGTGGCGGCGGCGGTGGTGGCGGCGTGGGGGACGGGGTGGGTGTGAGGGCGAGGGGGTCACGCTCCGCGACCCCCCGGCCGAGCAGTTGACTTGTTTTGTTCAGGTTAGAACGAGGGGTTCGTGCAGTTGATACGAGGCAAGTCACTTAGAACTCGGCCGAGTTTGAATCAAACACGGCCGAGGTTGATATCAGAACTCGGTCGAGATTGCGGAGTTGATTGAGGCCAGGTCAGTTACAACTGGGTCGAGTTTGAATCAAACTCGGCCGAGGTTGATGGGGAACACGGCCGAGTTTGATATCAAACTGGGTCGAGTTTGGGGCGAGCGGAGGCAGTCAGCGAAGAGCCGGTTCGCTTCGAACCGGCCAGCGGAGGACGCTTCCTGAGGCAGGGCCTGGGATCACCGTTGCTGAGAGCGAATACGCAGGGCTGAAAATGCCCTCCTGGCCACCCCGGCGAAACGTTCGTTTCGCCAGGACCCCGGCGGCCCGTCCTCCCGCCCTGACGTTTCCTCGCTTGCGAGGAAGCGTCACCGGGGTTGCAGGGCTCTCGGCCAGGCGCGGTCGGCCCGGTGAGGGAGAGAGCGGTCGCTGAGCGACCGATACCCTTCGCTGGATTGCGTGTGGCGGATGAGGATGCGTGGGCTACGGTTCCTTCCCCTGCGCGCCGATCGACCTCTTCAGCGTTGGCAAGATCATGGGCGGCGCTTCACCGCCGTGTTATTTCAGTCGATGCCGAGTTTGTGCTGGAGCTGTTCGAGGGTGACGCCTTTGGTTTCGGGGTAGAGGAAGAGGACGGTGAAGAACTGCAGGACCATCATGGCGGAGAAGAATCCGAAGGGGGCGGCTTTGGAGTGGGCGGCGACCCAGGGGAAGAGTCCGGAGATGAGGGCGTTCATGATCCAGTGAGAGCTGGAGCCGAGGCTCTGGCCTTTGGAGCGGACGCGGGTGGGGAAGACCTCGGAGATGTAGACCCAGATGACGGCTCCCTGGGAGATGGAGAAGAAGAAGATGAAGCCGACGAGGAGCCAGACGAGGTCGGACTGATGGGCGTTGGCGGTGAAGATCCAGGCGACACCGGCAAGGCAGACGGCGGTTCCGACCGATCCGATGAGGAGGAGCGATTTGCGACCGATCTTGTCGATCACGGTCATGGCGAGGATGGTGGCGCAGAAGTTCATGGCGCCGAGGAGGACGGCCTGCTTGTCGCCGGAGAGCGAGGAGAAGCCGGCGTAGCCGAAGATGTCGTTGGCGTAATAGAGGATGGCGTTGATGCCGGCGAGCTGATTGAACATGCCGATGGTGATGGCGAGGAAGATGGGCAGCCGGTACTTGCGCTGGAAGAGGGGCTCGGTCTGGGCGACGCGCTCGAGGTGGATGGAGTCGACGATTTCTTTCAGTTCGGCTTCGGTGTTGGGCGTGCCCATCAGCTGCAGAACCTGGCGGGCTTCATCGATTCTGTTTTGCGTCACGAGCCAGCGTGAACTGCGGGGGATGCCGAAGAGGAAGAGAGCGAAGAGGGCGGCGGGAATGGTGGCGATGCCGAATTGCCAGCGCCACGCGTCGGGGCCCGAGACAGCACGGGCGACACCGTAGTTAGAAGCGTAGGCGAGGAGGATGCCGGCGACGATGTTGATCTGGAAGAGTCCGACAAGGCGGCCGCGGAGGCGCGCAGGGGCGAGTTCGGCGAGGTAGACGGGGCCGAGGACGGAGGAGCCACCGATGCCGAGTCCGCCGATGAGGCGGAAGCAGAGGAGGGAAGGCCAGTTCCAGGCGAGGGCGCATCCGAGGGAGGAGACGAGATAGAGGAGGGCCATGATGCGGAGGGCTTCGCGGCCTCCGATTTTCTGGCCGAGGGGGCCGGCTCCGATAGCGCCGGCGACGGTGCCCCACAGCGCGATGGAGACGGTAAGTCCGAGGGCTCCGGCACTGAGATGGAAGACTTCGGTGAGCTGATGAGTGGTGCCGGCGATGACGGCGGTATCGAAGCCGAAGAGGAGTCCGCCGAGCGCGCCCACGAGCGTACTGCGGAGAAGGATGGGATTGAGTCGCATGTCAGGGTACAGGGTACAGGGAACAGGGAGTGGGGAACAGGCAACAGGGAAGAGCTCACGGGTCACGGGTGGCGGGTTACGGAAGGCAGGGGCAGAGGGTCGAGGGTGCAGAGGGTGGACCAGAGTCTGAAGCTCGGACTGGAAAGCGGGAGGACGGTTACGGGTCACGGGGTGCGGATTACGGATTCGGCATGGTGAGGGTGGCGAGGAGTTGATTAGAATCACGAATCTCGACGCGCGGTTTTTTGCGGCACCGCGCGCCTCCCCGATCGACGAAGCGGCGGGCCGTTTCCGCTTCGAGGAGAGTGCATGGGCGACTCATCAGCGCAACGCGAACGCGAGTTTGTGGGCTGGATTGAGGAAGAGAGACAGCTCTACCGGGAGCAGAGCCAGAGATTGTTTCTCGTCAGGGACGGCGCTGGTGTGGCCCTGGCGACGGCGGCAGCGGCGAGCGGCGACGAGAGCCAGGCGAAGAAGGACGAGACGGCCAGCGAATGGTCGCGCGGGGTGCTGGATGGGCTGATTGTCGGCGTGGCGGTGATGGGAGCGTGCTTCGGATTCCCGATCGGGGCACTGGCGGGTGGAGTGGTGATCGGTTTTCTGGGTGGTTTGACCGGGGCCGTGCTGGGGACGATGGCGGTGCTGGCGCTGGCGAGGGTGGTGAAGCTGGTGCTCCGCGGGGCGAAGGCGGCGGTGATGGCACTGGCGGCGTACGCGCGTCCGCATCTGCTGCGGCGGTGAGGCGGGGAGTCCGGTCGGCTTGGTCGACCCGGAGCCAATGTGACGGTTGAGGCCCCTGGTTGGGTTGCGTGCGGGACTGGGCTGTGCCAAACTATTGTTTAAGGGATCGTCTGAAACGATCCCTTTTTTCTTTGGGCCTGTTATCGATGGGGACTACGATTGCTGCTCGGTGGTTACCAAACCAACGGGGGATGCCGTTACGACAGGCTGCCTCGGCCGAAACGGGAATCGCCACATATTGACGAATTTGTTAACATCTGCAAGTATTGGATTTTAAAGGTGCAGCGCAGCACGAGGACGGAAGCTCTGCCCTGGATCTACAACAACCGATTACCTGAGTACTGGATCCCCCGAATGGTCCGTTGACCTGACATCAGCCTGCTGGTACTTTTCAAGCCACAACAAGCAGCACAAAAAACAAGCTGTCTGCCCTGGCTTCGAAAGACCACTTGAGGGGTTCTCCGGGAACATCCGGAAAAATTTGGCATTGCGCACGCGTTATTACATCATTTTCGTTGCACGTGAGAAGGACGGGCGTCTCCGCAAGATCCCGATTCCCCTGCACTACGCCGGAGTGTTTGTGGCGGCGGCGGTGGTGGGGGCGTTCACGATCACCGGGATGGCGGGGTCCTACTCGCGGATGCTGCTGAAGACGGCGAGCTTCAATCAGGTACGCCAGCAACAGGAAGCGCTGCGCAAGGACTACAGCCAGCTGCAGCGGGAAGCGCACGAAAAGGACATTCAGGCAGCGTCGCTGGGGTCGCTGGCGAGCGAAGTGAGCGCGCTGTACGGGCTGCGCAAGAGCCTGGTGGCAAAAGCGGCGACGACAGCCCCGATTGCGGCCGACAGCTCCGATCCGATTTCCGCTCCGTTTACAGAACAGGCATACACGCAGTCGCTGGACCAGCTGTCGCTGCTGCGGGCGAGCGCATTGTCGGGCGGGCTGCGGACCTTCCGGTCGGGAATGGCAGCGGATGTGCCGTCGGATTGGGTGAACCTGGCGGGAGCGCCGTCACTATGGCCGATTACAGGGCCGATCACCAGCAGCTTTGGTGAGCGCGAGGATCCGTTCAACGGCGAGGGTGCGTTCCACTCGGGCGTAGATATTTCGGGTACGTTCGGCGAACCGGTGCGTGCGACGGCGGATGGCACGGTCGAGGTGGCATCGATGGCCAGCGGCTATGGGCGCGAGATTGTCATCAATCACGGCAACGGGATTCAGACGCTGTATGGGCATCTCTCGGGCTTCGCGGTCACGGCGGGGCAGGAAGTGAACCGGGGCGAAGTGATTGGGTATGTGGGAATGACAGGCCGGTCGACGGGCCCGCATCTGCACTACGAGGTGCGCATTCACAACACGCCGGTGAATCCGTACCGGTATCTGCGGGAGACCGCGCAGCAACTGGCGACTGCGGACGACGCTGTGGGGTTGGGCAAGGGCGGCAAGTAGAACCGGGCACAGAACAGCGGGAGCCGTTGCCAACCTGAAGCCACGCCATCATTCAAACCAATAATCCAGCGTTCCCACCGAACCTTTTCCAAACTCGCCTTCAAAGCCGCCTTCGCCGCGCAGGCCGGCAAGGTCAGCGGTTCCTGATCGAGGAACGACGAACCATCTGGCTTTGATCCTGCCGTTCACGACGATCTCAGACCCCTGGAGAACGAAGGTGCCCTGACGTCCGCGGAGTGTTCCGCGGAATCGCTGCAGGCTGACAAGGCTGGCAGAACGATCGTCGCCCTGCACCTGCAGCGCACGGACCGTCGATTCACCGTCGATATCGCCGGCGAAGGTTTCGGTGAGGTGGAGTTCCATCAAGGTCGGCCCGGCGGTCTGATCGAAGGGGCTGGCTCCGGAACTATGAACGGTGATGCTGGCCTGGGCTCGGGTGCGCGCGGGTGGAGTTTTCATGGGGGTGTCCATTGCTGCGTGCGGGCTGGCCGGGAGGCATGCACTGAGCCAAAGGAGCATCAGTGATGCGATGGTTTGGCTGATCATTCGATTCCTCCCGGAGGTGTGATGGGCTGGCCTGGACGTCGATGGGGCGAATCCAGCCAAGCTCCTCGGTTAAGATGAAGCGGTCGCGGTCGTGAGCCGCCTCGCTGTGTGTTCCGGGTGATAGAGTCGGGGATTTCAGGCGACGTCCGACGGGAGGCCCTACGGCATGCTGAAGAGCATCACTCCGTTTTTTATTGCTGACAATTTGCAGGCGACGATCGAGTTCTACGACTCGAAGCTGGGATTTCATGTGCTCTACAAGGGCGGTGGCGACGGGGAGACCGAGGACTACTGGGTCTTTGTCGGGCGCGATGCGGTGATGCTGATGTTCAAGGCCATCGCGCCGGATGTACATCCGGTGCCGAATTCCTCACGGCACGGCTCCGCGCGGTGGGATGCTTACATTCACACCGATGATCCGGACGGTCTGTATGCGGAATACGTGGGCAGGGGCGTCGGGATGCACAGCGAGCTCGGAAATACGAGCGATGGGCTGCGCGCCTTTGAGGTCGCGGACAACAACGGGTATGTGTTGTGCTTTGGGCGGCCGCTGGAAAAGTGAGGCGGGAAGGCGCGCGTCGAATTGAATCTTCCTATTTCCTGAACGGTTGTTGGTCTGTGATCTTTGGGCGCTCGCCAGATTGCGCCTGGAGTTCTTTGGCTGTGGCCTGGACGTCGCGGAAGAAGCGAAGGAAGTTGGCGCCGAGAATCTTGTGGCAGTCCTCGGGGGAGTAGCCGCGCTCGATCAGGGCTGCGGTGATCTTCGGGAGGTCGGCGGCGGAGTCGATGCCTTCAGGAGATGACGGTATGCCGTCGAAGTCGGAGCCGAGGCCAACGTGGTCGATGCCGGCGACCTTCGCGATGTGGTCGATGTGGTCGATGAGGGCACTGAGGGGCGGACGGGGAATCTTCGCGGCCCACTGCTTGTCGAGCGCGTCGGTCATCGCGTAGGTGATGGTTTTGCCTTCGGATTTCCATTGCGCGATCTGCGCATCTTCGCCGGCTTTGCGTTCGGGTGCCTGGGCTTTCCAGGCCTGGGCCCACGCGTCGGAGATGAATCCGGAATAGAAGTTGACCTGGACGACGCCGCCGTGACTGTTGGGGCCACCACTGCGGGCGACGGCGCGGAGCATGTCGTCGGTCATGTTGCGGGGGACGTTGGTGAGGGCGCGCGCGGAGGAGTGCGAGGCGAAGACGGGCGCGCGCGAGGTGATGACGGCGCGGTAGAAGGTCTTGTCGGAGACGTGGGAGATATCGACCATCATGCCGAGACGGTTCATCTCGTAGACGACGTCTTTGCCGAAGTCGGTGAGGCCGTCCTGGGTGTGGTGGACGGTGGGGTCGTCGGCGTCGCCGGAGGAGTCGGCCCAGTTGTTGGAGTTGGACCAGGTGAGGGTCATGTAGCGAACGCCGAGGCGGTAATCGTCACGCAGGAGGCCGAGGGAGTCTTCGATGGAGTGGCCGCCTTCGATGCCCATGAGAGCGGCGAGTTTGTGCTCGCGATGGGCGCGCTCGATGTCGTCGGGCGAATAGGCCATCATCATCTTGTCGGGATGGGCGGCGGCTTGCTGAAGAACGGTGTCGATGAGTTCGAGGGTGCGGCGGGCGTAATGACCTTCGTAGAGTTTTGGCTCAACCCAGATGGAGAAGAACTCGGCGCCGAGGTTGCCTTGTTTGGCGGAGGCGAAGTTGAGATAGCCGCCGTCGAGAGGCTGGGTGAGGTCGTAGTGGTCGTCGAGCATGCGCTGGGGCGTGTCGGCGTGCGTGTCGATGACGATGGCGGAGCGGTGGACCAGATCGGCGGCGATGGGTTGCCGTTTATGGCTGGAGGTCTTCGTGGTCGGCTGCGGTCTGGATGGGAGCGGAATCGACAAGGTCAGGGCGATGAGGGCGAACAGCCGTAAGGGTCTCATGGGCTGGATGAACCGGTACAGGGATTCTAACAATGGCACAAGTCGGCAAGTGAGCGGGTCAGCGAGGAAATGCGACTATGTCAAAGCACGATCGAGATGCGTATAGCCGCCATCGACGACGATGAGCTGGCCGGTGGTATGTGCGCTCTGGGTGGGGGAGAGGAGAAAGGCGGTCATGGCCGCGATTTCGGAGGCTTCGGTGAAGCGATGGCCGAGCGGGATGCGGCTGCGGATCTGGTCGAGGGCGGCCTGGGGGTCGGGGCGGGTGGAGATCCAGCGCTCGTAGAGCGGCGTCATGACTTCGGCGGGAAGAACGGCATTGGCGCGGACGTTGTGCGGCGCGAGTTCGGCGGCCCACTCGCGGGTAAGAGCGAGTTGGGCGCCTTTGGCGGCGGCGTAGGCGGAGGTTCCTCCCTGGCCGGTAAGCGCGACTTTGGAGCTGATGCTGACGATGGAGCCATGCGAGGCTTTGAGCAGAGGGAGCGCATAGTGGGCCATGGCATAGTAATGGACGAGATTCTGCTGGAGGCTTTCGACGAAGCGGTCGGGTGAGCCGGATTCGAGGCCGATGCCGTCGTTGGCGCCGGCATTGTTGACGAGGCCAAGAAGCTTGCCGTAGCGCGAGTGGACGTAGTCGACGGCGCGTTTGCACTGGGCAACGTCGGCGAGGTGAGTCTCAACGAAATCGCATTTGCGCCGGGTGTTGAGCATTTCGGCAAGGAAATTTTTGACGTTGTCGGAGGCGCGGCTGACGACGACGACAGTGGCACCTTCGTCGAGGCAGGCACGGGTGATGGCTTGCCCGATACCGGCACCGCCGCCGGTGACGAGAATGACGCTGTTATGAAGGCCGAGATCCATGGAGGAAGAATACGCGAGGGAGTGGGCGGTTTCTCAGGAGAGGCAGTGGGGCTGAACGTGAGAGGCAGCGAAGTTGCGAAGCAGTGGCCGGCAGGGCATTTCGGGTGCAAGACAACCCGAACCGAGGCAAGGACTTCTAAAAACTGATATCTGTTGTGAGGGTGCAGAAAACTCTGGGTTTCCGGCCAGTGCGATGAGCGCTCGGCGATCTCAGCTGTACAACATGCAGGTTGTTGGGCTGGTCCAACCGGCCCGAGGGTCCCGTATGAGTTCGACCAACCCGTCTTCCGCTGTCGGACCGGAGCGCAAAGACCCGCGCCGCGAGGAGGGAGAGGTTCCGCTGCGGGGCAACGAGGTCACCGGCCCGGCGCAGCCGAGCCAGGGGGAGCAGCCGGACCGTATGAGGAGCGCGCACCTTACCTCACAACGGCTGGCGGCGATCGTGGAGTCGTCGGACGATGCGATCGTGAGCAAGGATCTGAACGGGATCGTCAAGAGCTGGAACGAAGCGGCTCAGCGGACGTTCGGCTACACGGCCGAGGAGATGATCGGACAATCGATTCTGCGCCTCATTCCGAAGGAACTGCACTACGAAGAGGACGAAATCCTGGGCAAGCTGCGCGCCGGGCAGCGCATCGAGCATTACGAAACGAGGAGGATGAAGAAGAACGGCGAGATCTTCGACGTTTCCGTAACGATTTCTCCGATCAAAGATGAGACAGGCGCAGTGGTGGGAGCGTCGAAGATCGCACGCGATATTTCGGACAGGAAGCGAGTCGAGCAGCTGGTCCTGCAGTCGGAAAAGCTGGCGGCGACGGGACGGATGGCGGCGGCGATCGCGCATGAGATCAACAATCCTCTGGAATCTCTGATCAATCTGATTTTTCTTGCCAAGCAATACAGTTCAGGGGACGCCAGGGTACACAAGCTGCTGACGACTGCGGAAAACGAACTGGAACGGCTGGCGCATATTGCGCGGCAGACGCTGGGCTACTACAAGGACACGACATCGCCGACCGAGAACCAGCTGCGTACGCTTCTGGACAACATCCTCTCGGTCTATCACGCGAAGATGATTGCGGCCGGGATTGCGCTGGACGCGCAGATGAACGATATCCAGAAGATCGTGGTGAGCAAGGGGGAGATGCTGCAGGTATTTTCGAACGTGATTGCGAACGCGATGGACGCAATGCCGCAGGGAGGAATTCTGAGCGTGACGACGCGCAATATTCTGAGCGGCACGGGTGATGGCATCCAGGTGGTGGTGCGCGACAACGGGGTAGGGATTGCGCAGGAAAACCTGGCCAGGGTTTTCGAGCCGTTTTTCACGACGAAAGGGAACCTGGGCACCGGAATTGGACTTTGGGTGGCGCGGCAGCTGGTGGAGCGTCGCGGGGGACAGATTTCCATAGCCAGCAGCACGACTCCGAAACAATCCGGGACGACCGTTACAATTTTTCTTCCGTTTGCGCAGCCGGTGATGGTCTCGAGTGCGGCTTGAGAGACAGTTTGTCTGAGGAGACCCGAAGCACGATGGCAATGCCGGGACTGGGTTCGATTTATGCCGGGGATGAAGGGGTCAACCAAAGGCCGCTGGCGGGCGTGGACGACGATGGTTCCGCTGAGGCGCGAAGCGATTGTCAACGCGTGCTGATCGTGGACGATCAGAGACTGATCGCCGACAGTCTGGCGGAGATTTTGGGGAACGAGGGATTCCAGGCGATGGCAGCCTACGATGGCTGGGAGGCACTGGAGATCGCGCGGCGCTTCCATCCGGACTGGCTGGTCTCCGATGTGCTGATGCCGCGGATGAACGGGGTGGATCTGGCGATTGCGTTCCGGACGAGGTATCCGGCGACGGCGATTCTGTTGTTTTCCGGCCAGGCGGGGATCTCGGAGATTCTGGAGAACGGCAAGCGGCACGGCTATGAATTCGAGCTGATCGCGAAGCCGGTTCATCCGCTGCGGATTATTGAGAGGCTGAGAGAGAAGTAGCGGCGGCGGGCTGGGGATGAGGTCTGCCGTCGGCTCTTTCTTCGTCGAAGATCGTATTCCGAGTGGGACGGAAGGCTATTC
>Ga0335072_10009005_pt1 | contig 14437 bp, 12 predicted proteins | sample Lox_Sample_21_FD_206725 | JGI IMG/M metagenome (GOLD analysis project Ga0335072, IMG submission 206725) | Soil microbial communities from Loxahatchee National Wildlife Refuge, Florida, United States - Lox_Sample_2.1 | ecosystem: Environmental > Terrestrial > Soil > Wetlands | place: USA... | reverse complement strand
CCGCAGGCTTGCAAAGCCGCCGCGCCTTTGTATGATGCCGCCCCTTGGGGCGCGGGCGTAGCTCAGGGGTAGAGCACAACCTTGCCAAGGTTGGGGTCGAGGGTTCGAATCCCTTCGCCCGCTCCAGTCAAAAGCCGCAGAAAACCGCTGTTTTCAGCGGTTTTTTTGTTCCAATACTGCGGCACGAGATTGCACGAAGCGGCATGAACAGAACACGAATTTGCGTCAGTTTCTGACACAAACCTGACACAGAAACAGAGGCGCGTTCTGCCGCTGTTCGCGGCTCGCGTAGCGGTCGCGTAAATACCTGTGGATGCTGCAGCCGGAAAACCCCCTTCTGATTCGCCAGCAGCAGGGTTGGCGTGGTCGTTGAGTAAGAGATCAGCGGGTGCCCCGGCGAGGGCGCCAATGTGGTTCCGGAAAATCCTTCGGATGCGCGACTCCTTCCCCGGCCGCGCGGCAATCTGCCATAGGCGAAGATCTCAGAAAGATGCGCTGCTGGGATGAACCACCCACAGCGGCTCGCGTCTTTGCGGCAGCGGCCGCGCAGGCAATCCGCGCTCCCTAACAGGCGCGCGATAACGGCCTCAGCGGCCTAGCTATCGGCGAAAGCGCGGGGTCCAGCGCTCGACGAGGTTCTCGTCGTCGACGCCATCGTCCTCCTGATAGGTCTCATCCTCAATCGAAGAGCAGGTCAGCACCGTCAGCGTCTTGCCGTATGACCCAAGGCCGACCACCTGTTCGGTGGCCTTGACCGAGCGAGCGCCGCCCAGCCAGTCCATGATGTCGACCTCCGCCTCGGCGCGCTCGCCGTCGGCAACGCGGCGGGCACTCGCGTTGATCTGCGCCGTGGCGGTGTCGGGCGGAATAGGTGTTCCCTTGCGCAACCAGGAAAGTTGCGGGAGCGCCTTGATGGTGTCGGACATGAAGCAAAAGTCGATGAACAGGCCGGTGCTGATGACAATGGCGACCGCGTCGTCGGTCAGCTCGGCATAGCGAATCGCCGTGGCTGTGAGGGAAGTCTTGCACAGGGCCGCCAGAGACTCGATGACTTCGAGGCCGGAAGCTTGCCGGCCCAGCGCCCTCTTGAACGGGCCGCTCGGCATGAGTAGGCCCGCGGCGAACTGGTCGGCCTCTAGCTCATAGGGGTCGCCGGAGACGAAGCCGGCATGCGAGACGTGGGCGCCGTCCTTGGGCAGCACGTGATCTATGTGTCCTTCAAGGAAATAATGCCCTAACTCGTGCGCTACGCTGAAATTTTGGAATCCTTCACTCTTGACGTGCGTGGCGTAGAGAATTCCGAAGACATCGCCGTGCCGCAGCAGCATGCCGGAAACGCCGCCGACGGTGTCGAGCTTGGCCTTAACCTCGATGTCACGGCTGCGGGCTATGGCGGCGGGATCGATTGGCAGGGTGATGATGCCTTCGTCGCGCAGGAAGGCCTCGGCCTTCTGCTTCGCCATCTTGAGGCGGAAGGCATGCCCGCCGGGCTTGGTCATTTGCGCTTGGCCTCCGCCTTTTTCGCCAGCATCTCGAGGAAGTCCTTGGCGATCTCCCGGTCTCTCCCGGTCAGCTTGCCGATATCGCGGTAGAGCGGGTCGCCGGCCTCGGCGAGGCCGGGCTCGTCGACCCGGCCGAGCAGGTAGTCGGTGGTGACGTCCAGCGCCGTGGCGAGCCGGCGGAGGGTGTCGAAGGACGGCTTGCGGGAGCCCGATTCGAAATGCGCGATCGAGCTCGGGGGCAGTTGCGAGCGGTCGGCAAGCTCGCTCTGGCTCCACTTGCGCAGCTCCTCTCGGGCGGTTTTCAGCCGTTCCTTGAAGATTTCTGAGGGGTCCAGCTTCTTAGTCATGGCGATATCGACATGTGAATCTTGACGCTCTTTTTCGGGTGGAGTACATATATTCCCGACATGGGTAGCATGGCGGAATCGCCAATAGCAAGTCCGAGCACGAGAATATGGCAAGGCAGCACGTCGATCACCGGGATATCGCCGCCTTCGCGCAGGAGAGGGTGAACCTGCCGAAGGAGAAGGCCAATGAGTATCGCGCGCAGGCGCGGCGGCTGCGCGAGCGGCTCGAAAGCTATCTCGAGGAGCACCCTGACTTCACACTGAAGAAGATGATGCTCTCGGGCAGCCTGGCGAAGGGGACGGCCCTGCGCTCGCTCAACGACATCGACGTCGCCTGCTACATCAGCGGCGCCGATGCGCCAGGCGACGTGCCCAAGTTGCTGGGGTATCTGGCTGAGCGCCTGCGCAAGGCGTTCCCGAATTTCAGCCCAGACCAGGTCAGGCCGAACACCTTCAGCGTCACCGTCTCATTCAGGGGGTCGGGGCTCGATGTCGATGTCGTGCCGATCCTCTACAGCGGCGATCCCAACTGGTACGGCAATCTCGTCAGCCAGGACGACGGCTCCTTCGTCAAGACGTGCATCCCGCGCCACCTCGAATTCATCCGCAAGCGAAAGGAGGCGCACGAGACCGACTTCGCGCAGGTCGCGCGGCTCATAAAGTTCTGGGCGGCGAGGGTGAAGCGCGAGCAAGAGGCCTTCAGGTTCAAGTCGTTCATGATCGAGCTGATCCTGGCGCACCTTGCTGATCAGGGCTTCGACTTTGCGGATTACCCCGAGGCCCTCCAGCACTTTTTCAGCTATGTCGCCCGCAGCAATTTGCGGGAGCTGATCGTCTTCGGCGACTACTACAAGCCGTCGACGGTCGGATCCATCACCGAGCCGGTGAAGATTGTCGACCCGGTCAATGCCGCCAATAACGTTAGCAAGCTCTACACCGCCGCGCACGCCGACGCGATCGTAGAGACCGCGCTCGATGCGGGCGACGCGATCGACGCCGCGCTTGCGGCCCCCACGAAGCAGGAGACGGTTCGGTACTGGCAAAGGGTTTTCGGTTCGGCATTTCAGGTGTGAGAAGAACATGAGCTACAGCTACACGGTATCAGAGACGGAATCCTTCACGGTCACCCATGCCCGCCACATGGCGGCGAAGGTTGCCACCGACCTCAAGCGCATGCAGCGGCTCTACGGCAGCCCGAGCGATGCCGGCATCGCCAGCTACGACGCCGAGATTATCGAATTCCTGAAGGCGGATTATCTCGGCGCCGTGACCTACGGCCTCCGCCGCGACGGCAACTGGATCGAGCCGACGCTGCGCTACACGGCGCGCGACCTAGCAGGTGCTGCTGCAATTAACGACGATCCGGGGCGGGTTCGGCCTGGCGCAAACATCGCGGGCGCGACGTTCTACAGCTACCTGACCTATGGCGGCAGATGGGGCGATACGACGGCCGCCGAGAGGGAGGCCTTCGCGAAACGCCTCCCCTTTCAGCGCGGCGGCGCCCCCGAGCCGGGCGTAAGCGGCTACCTAAGCGAGGACAGGACTTATTCGGCCGGCGGCCGGGCGCTTAGCCGCGCGACCGTGAGGAGCTACTGATGACCGACAGACCCGCGCTCGACGAGCTGTTCGAGCACCGCATCACCTACCCAGATGTTGACGTGCAAGAACGCCTTGCGCGCCTCGTCGGGCTCGATGATCACAAGGCGCGGCTGACCAAGATTTTCGGCCTGCTGGTCAACCCAGCTGGGCTCGACTCCTGGGCGAAGAAACACCATCCCGCGGCCAACGGCGTGTTGACCGCGGTCCTGCGGCGCCCCCCGCTGGTGGTCCTTGCCGGCGATGTCGGCGCTGGCAAGTCCGAGCTGGCGGAAACCATCGGCGACGCCGTCGCGCGGCAAGAGCGCATCGAGATCACGCTCTTGCCGATGAGCCTGTCGACGCGCGGGCAGGGCCGCGTCGGCGAGATGACACAGCTTCTGACGGCGGCGTTTGAGTACACCGTCGCGGAGGCGACCAAACTGAAAGGTTCCTCCGGCAAAGCACGAGGTGCCGTCCTGCTGCTGGTCGATGAAGCTGATGCTCTCGCGCAATCGCGCGAGGCCGCGCAGATGCACCATGAGGATCGCGCCGGCGTTAACGCATTCATCCGCGGCATCGACCGCATAGGCAATGGCCGACTGCCGGCCGCCGTCATCATGTGCACCAACCGGCTCGGGGCGCTTGATCCGGCGGTGAAGCGCCGCGCTGCCGATATCTTGATCTTCCAGCGGCCGGACGAGACCCAACGCCATTCGGTGCTGGCCGAGCCTCTCCGGCAGCTTGGCTTCTCGAGGTCGCAGATCGACGCCGTGGTGGCGGCGACGGGTGCCCAGAATGGCCGTGCCTACGGCTTCACCTTTTCGGACCTGACGCAGCGGCTGCTGCCCTCGATCGTGCTGGACGCCTATCCGGCGGACCCAGTGAGCCCGGCGCGCGCGGTCCAGATTGCGCGCTGCATGGTGCCGACCGCCCCCTTTCAGGACGGTGCAGGATGACGGAGTGGTCTCTCTCGGTCCTGCTTGCTGGGCTGCATGAAGAGATTCAGCGGAAGCTTGAGATCGTCCGCAAGAGTTTCGGCCATAGCGGAACAAAGGGCGATGCCAGCGAGAAAGTCTGGCTCGAGCTGTTGCAGACCTACCTGCCGCAGCGATATCAGGCGGCCAAGGCCCATGTCGTCGACAGCAAAGGCGTGTTCAGCGAGCAGATCGACGTGGTGATCTTCGACCGGCAATACTCGCCGTTCATTTTTCAGTACGAAGACCAGACGATCATTCCCGCGGAGAGCGTCTACGCCGTGTTCGAGGCGAAGCAGAGCATCAACGCCGGCTATGTCGCCTATGCGCAAGAGAAGGTGGCGAGTGTGCGCCACCTCCATCGGACAAGCCTGCCGATTCCCTACGCCAAGGGCACCTATCCGGCCAAGCCGCTAACGCCGATTCTGGGCGGCATCCTGACCCTAGAGAGCGACTGGATGCCTGCCTTCGGCAAGCCGCTGATCGATGCGCTCGACGGAGCCGACGCGCAAGGCAGGCTCGATCTGGGCTGCATCGCCGCGCATGGCTATTTCAGCCTCAACCGGGAGACCAATGCCTACGACACCTTGCCGGGCGGCAAGCCCGCGACCGCTTTTCTCTTCAAGCTGGTCGCGCAGCTCCAATTTAGCGGCACCGTGCCGATAATCGATGTTCAGGCCTATGCGGAGTGGCTGTCGAAATAGTTCTTGTCAGGGCAATCCTCGGGGCCCGCCGCAACAGTTTCCAGACCAGTTTGTCCGGCGCCATGCGGCAGGAGGTCGGCTAGTTCGGGCCGTTCGGGACTTCAGGTCGGTGCCGGACCGCCGCCGCGGAGGAGACGCCCGGGAACTCACATTACCGGGCATCTGCGACACTGCCTCGACCGGCAGAGTCCGCATTCCGCCAGGGTCCGCGACTCGCTTTCTCAGCCGGTGCCGCGTCAACGACAGCCGATTCTCCGCGGCAGCGGCCCGATCAGCGCCGCTGGGACTGGGCGAGCTTCTTCGCGAGATGCTCTAGGTTGAGGTCCACATAGCGTTGCACCATTTTCGGGCTTTTCCAGCCACCCAGTTTCATGAGCGTTGCGGCATCGCAGCCGTCCATGGCCAGATGCGAGGCCCAATGATGGCGCCAATCATGCAGCCGGAACCAATTGATTTTCGCCGCGCGTGAGATGTCGTGGCAGCCCGCGCAGGAGAGCGCGTAATCCGCCAGCTTCTCGCGCCCACCCGAGGGCCGGACGACCGCGAGCTCGACGACGGCGCTCGCCGACTGCCCCCGCTCCTCGATCAGGATGCAGCCGCAGCGGCAGCACGTCTTCTGTTGCTTGAGGAGCTTCCTGATGGTGAAGCGGCGCAGCGCGGTCGCATGCGCGGTCCGCAGGCCCGATCCGTCGGGGCCGTCGCCGTGGGATGCCGCGCGCCGATCGAGGTAGGGCTTGCCGTCGGGCGTCAGAAACACCGGCCCGCTCGTCTGGCCGCGATATATCTTCTCGAGATCGGCGCGCACCTCCGGGTGCAAGGGCACGGGCCTATCGGTGCCGTTCTTAGTCTCCCGGAATATCGTCATGTTGCGCGCGAGGCTGACGTCGATCCAGTCCACGCGGAGGACCTCCGAATGGCGGGCGCCCTGGTAACACATCATGCGCACCGGCATTCGCGCGTGCTCAGCGTAGCACGCCAGCAGGTCGTCGCGATCCTGGGGCTCGAGATGAATATTGCGGACCGGCCCCTCCTCCGGCAGCACGAACTTCGGCAACATGAATTTGAACTTTTCTGCGGTGCGCACCAGCGGCGGGGAGAACATGCTAAACCAGCGCCGCACCGTTCCCGGCGCGGCGCCCTCGAGCTTTTCCTCGACGAATTCGTCCCAGTCCTCGTCCTCAAATCCGTCGCACGGCTTCTCGCCGAAAAATTCGCCGAGTACCACCAGCTTGTTGCAGTCCTGTTTGCCGAGCGCCTTCTTCTCTTTCTTCCTCTTGGCTTCCTCGTAGTCAGCCGCAGCGGTCGCGTAGCCGGGCACCGATTTCGACTTCCCTGGATCCTCGCCGCGCAGGAGCTGCTCGGTGATTTCGGCGATTATTTTGGTGCGCGCTATCTCCGCGGCCTCTTTGTCGCGGCAGCCCGTAGTCTCTCTAATCCGGACGCTCTTTTTCCCGACACGGACCGTCTCCGCGATGTGGTAGACGTCGCCGCGCTTCGTGAGTTTGGTGGACATGCTTCGGTGGCCTCGAGAAGGTTCTGGTACTGCCGGGCAGTGAGCCGAGTCTCCCGGCCAAGCTTTTGGGTTGGCACGCAGTGTTTCTTGAGCAAGCGCTTGATGGTGCGCTCGACGTCGCCCTCGATCTTCAACAGCGCGGCCACTTCGGGCAGAGTGAGCAGGGGCTCGATCAAGGCGCTTGTCTCTGCGCGGCGGTTCATGAACTTGCTCAAGAAGTGCTCGGATCGGATGGCGCCGTTCACTGCCACCGCCGCTCCCGGTAACGGGACCAGGGCCGGGCGATTTCCTCGGCGCCGGAGCGAACCTGCTGACTCGCTTCTTCAGGCGCCGCCGCCTCGCTCCTGAGGGAATGAGGGTTCGTCCGCCTGAGAGCGGCGAATCGGCCCGGGAACTATTGTCTAAAATTTTATGGATCGGCGTCCGAATGCCGGGCGCCGTGCCAAAACGACCCGCCCATGTTCCGCAGCGTCCGGTCCGCCGGCGCCGGTCTCCGTTCCGATCGCCTCAGAAGCTCAACCCGGCGCGCGTCGCGGCGCCGCGTTTTGAACTTCGCACCCAGGTTCTCGCAGCCGGCCGAATCGCCGGCTCTCAAGCGAGGACCTCATGTATCTCTTCACGCACTGGGAATTTTTTGCCGGAGGCGGCATGGCCCGCCTCGGTTTCGGGCTTGGCGCCGAATGCCTGTTCGCCAATGACGACGACGACATGAAGAGCGAATTGTATCGCTGCAATTTCCCCGGCGACCACCATTGCAAAATGGACATCGCCAAGCTGTCGACTTCTGACGTGCCGGGCGCCGCCGACGTCGCGTGGGCGTCGCCGCCCTGCCAGGACGTGTCGGCGGCCGGCCGCCGGGCCGGGCTCAGCGGAGAGCGCAGCCGCTTGGCGTTTGCCTTCCTCTGGCTGATGGCCGGGCTCGCGGCCGAGGGGCGCGCGCCGCGGATCATCGTCATCGAGAACGTCGATCGGCTCGTCACGTTGAACGATGGGAACGACCTCGCGTCCCTCGTCGATCAGATCGCCGCCCTGGGCTATCGCGTCGGAGCGCTCGTTATTGACGCAAAGCTGTTCGTGCCGCAGTCGCGCCTGCGCCTTTTCATCGTTGCCGTTCGCGCGGACGTCCGTGTCCCTGACTACCTCGTCGCGGGCGAGCGGCAATCCGACTGGCATCCGCGCGGCCTCGAGCGGGTCGTGGCGCGCCTCTCCACTGAGGCGCGGGAACATTGGATTTGGTGGGCGCTGCCGGTGCCGACGCCGCGCACGAGCACCCTGGCCGACGTCGTTCATGCCAACCGCGAGGGCGTTGCGTGGGACAGCGTCGCGGACACCGAGCGCTTGCTCCAGAGCATGTCCGCGCTCAACCAGAGCAAAATCGCTGCGGCGCAAGCGAGCGGGGCCTTGGCGGTCGGCACCGTTGCGCGGCGCACGCGGCACGGCGCCGTGTGCGCCGAGGTCCGGTTCGACGGCGTCAGCAGCTGCCTGGTCACGCCGAAGGGCGGCGCCAGCTACCCGCGCTTGATCGCCGTGGACGGCCCTTCGATTCGCTCGCGCATCGCAAGAGGCGGCGCGATTGATGGGCCTGCCGGATGGGTACGAGCTTCCTGAGAGCTTCGGGGACGCCATGCGGCTGATCGGCGATGGCGTCGTCGTCCCGGTCGTCGCGCATATCACTCGCCATCTCATCGTCCCGCTGGTGTCGGTCGCCGAGCCGGCTAGGCTGGTGGCGTAGCGAGCTGCGACAACGTCAGGTGCCCAGCGACTGATCTCCGCCAATCAGTCGCTGGGCGCGTCGATTCCCATCGCTGCGGCGCTGGCCGATACTTCAATCCCCGCGAAGCGCTTGAGAGCGCGCGTGACTGGCTGGTCTCGCTCCTCTCCGTGCGCCAGCGAGCGGCATGCTCGAGTCGCGGCGCTAAATCACCGCGAGCCCCCACCGATGAATCCGTATCGCGACCCAAGTAGGGCGCGATGCCCTTCCACCTGCTCGCCGACGCGCCCACCCAAGCTCGCGGCGACGTCTGCCGGGGTGTGCCTCGACTTCAAATAGGGCGCGAGGCAGCGCTCGCCGCGTTCGACGCCGACCTGGAGCCGGCGCCGGAGAACGAAACCACCGCCTGTCGAGAACTCTCAGTGCGTCGGCGGGCCAGGTTGGTCTTATCGCCGTGGGCGCCGCCGGCCGGCCGGTCGCCGGTAGCTCGCGATGATGTCCCAGGATTCCTCCGTCGCGCGGATCATGGTCGCCGTTTCCGTGTACTCGCCGGTCGTCTTCCGACTCTTGTGCCACAGAAGCGACGAGGCCATCGCGGCCCGATCCGGCGCCTCGCGCACGATCAGGGTGCCTGCGGCGTTCCGTATCGGATGGGGCGTCACCGGTGCCGGAAGCTCGCCGGTCTCTTTTCTAAGGGCCGCATAGAGCGTGCTCGTGCAGGGGCCGGTGCCCGTCGTGGATCCGGGGCCGCCGGCTGCCGTCGACCACAGGCAGTCGTCCGTCGGCTTGAGCGTCGGGCGGAAGTCCTTCCGCCATTCCTGGATGAGCGCGAGCACCTCCGGCGGAACCGTCCATGGGTGCTCCTTCTTATCCTTCGTCTGGTCGGGGGTGAATGTGATCCGCCGCTTCTCGTGATCGATTTGGCCGAGCCGCAGATCCGCCACCGCGCGGAGGCGCTCCGGGCAGTTGAGGACGAAGATGATGAAGAACCCCGTCCGGAAAAGCAGCGTTCCCCTGTGCCCATTTCCTTTCTCGACTCCGGGACCCTGCCGCTTCGGACCGAGCCGACGCCCCAGGCGAATGAGCTTCCAGCCGTGCTCTAGGAGATCTACAGCGTCTGGGATCGCAGCCTCGCGCTTCTTTGGCGTCCGGTCGGCTTCTCTTTTCATTGCGAGCGCCGGCCCCTTGAGCCAGTCGACGCTCCCAGGGTGAAGGAGATCTCCCATCTCCACGAGGTCCGCGACGTATCCCGCGATGGTCCGTCGGCAGATGTCCTCGTCGGCTTCATGAATCAGAATGAAGGTTTCGACTCCTTCCGGCGTGATGCCGGTTTCGTTCGTGAGGAGCAGATAGCGTGTGTAGACGCGGGCGTTCTGATAGGCGGTCGGCCTCACCCATCGCCGCGGCGACGTCGGGCGGCCGAAAAGCCGGATCCATGTCGCCTGTTCGTCGGCTGGCCAGGTGGCGCAGTCGCGTTCAACGAGCTCGAGGCTCCAGGTGCGGTTACATGCTGGCATAGGCGATCCTCTCGTAACGCTCGCGGTGCCGCTCCGCGAGGAGCCGCTGGTACCATTCCTGCGCGAGGATTTGGTTCACCCGTCCGTAGTAGCGCTCCGTCGTCTTGATGTTCTTGTGTCCCAGCAGGACCTGGACCAGAGCCATCTTCGAGGGGTCCTTGTCGAGGATCAGCTTGGCGGCCACGTGCCTGCTGCACTGCATGTTGAGCTTGAAGCCGCCGTCTTTTCGGTTTCGAGCCACGTACATGCGGTTGATGTCGGCCGCGCTGCGGTGCCGTTCCTTGCCCGTGCCGGGAAACAGGAAAGGATTTCCGGCGTTGGCGCCGGCCTCATGGGGGCGGACGTCTCGGAGATAGGTCCTGAACCAGTCTGCGACCACCGGCGGCAACTTGATGTCGAGCTTTTTCTTGTTCTTTGTCTTCCTGGCGGGGACGTGAATGAAGCCCGGCGTCCCCCATTCATTCGGCAGCGAGATGTGGATTTCCCTTCCGTCGATCCTGATCTCAGCGAAGTTCTGGCGCCGAATCGGAGCGCAGCAGCTGAGCCCGTGGTAGCACGCGACGATGACGTCGCCGCCATAACGCGGGTCCAGCGGTTTCTCCGACCGCTGCGCCTCTTCGATAGCGGCCTCCGCCCTTTTCATCAGCAGATATGGCATGTCGAGGAAGCGGTCGACGACGTTCGCGTCGTTGAAGGCCTGGAGCTGCCGCTCGTGCTTGGGGCCGATTCTCCACTCCTCGCGAAGCGGAACGAGCTTGCCCGTCCGCTTGCTCACCACGTACTTCCCGAGGAACAGGGGATCGACCTCGTCACGCATCCGGCGCATCGCGTCGAGCTCGTCCTCGGGGGCCTTCAGGTCGGTGGCCATCGTGATGAGCATGGTCGCGGTGTTGTAGAGGTAGTTGCTCTTCTCGTCTTGATTCCCGCGTTCGATCTGGCGGTCGGCGACCGCATCGATGGCGGCAGCGAGACCCTGAAGGGAGGCCACCTGTCGGATGTTTGTCAGCTCGAGGCCGGTCTTTATCAGCGCGTTGGCACCGTAGGTGAGCGCCGTCTTGAAATTCGCCACGGCCGACTTCTTCTTGCGGGATTTGATCGCCGGCGCGGCGAACTCCTGCGCTCTCGCGGCGAAACGGCCCCGTCCAGGCCCTTTCGGGAGGAACTCGGTCATGGAACGGACCTGGCCGCCGTCGCCGAAGTGGCCGGCTTCGTACCTGTCCCACGACGCCAGGAAGGGCTGCCCCAGCTCCTTCCAGGGCGTCTCGTGAATGGCCGCTCCGCCGAAGCCTTCCTTGTACACGCGCTCGAGCGTTTGCCGGGGAAAGGAAGGCAGGAGCGCCTGCAGCTTCTCCCAGGCATAGACGGCGTTGCGGGCGACGCTGAGGGGCTCGGCGACGTTGCGCTCGACGAGCTGGCGGTGGAGCGCCTCGACGGTCTCGTCGGAGACCGCCGCCGGGGCGACGTCGTTGCGATAGCAATGCGCGACCAGCGGCCAGAGCTTTCCCACGTGCGGCGCGGCGGCGATCTGCTCCGGCGTCCGAGGATCCGGCGCGCCCTTTCGCGGCTTCTCCAGGGGCCCGAGGAGGTCGCGCCACGGGCCGGCCAGCTGACTGCGCTTCAGCTCCTGGCGTTTGCTGAGATCGACGAGGCCCACGGCGCGGCGGATCTTCGCGCGCCAATTGCCGAAGGCGCGCGGCTTCATTGGGATGCTGGCGAAGGTCCATTCCGCGAATTTGGTTTCGATGTACGCCGACGTGGCGGGGATCTGGTCGAGCGCCAGCGAGACCTTCTCGGCGAACCGCTTGAGGGCGGTGAGGCAGCGGCCCCCCTCCCAGAGCTTCGGCTGGCGCTCCGCCGCGGCCGCGACATCGGCGAAAGTGGCGGCGCCGAGCCCGATGCGGTCGAGGATCGGCGCGGAGAGCGGCGCCAGTTGGACGGCGCGCGCGAGACGGGCCTTGAGGTCGGAGAACTCGCCTCGCGGCAGCCGGTCGTGCAGCCGGTCCAGCGCCTCGAGGGCGCCTGCGGCGGGGAGGGCGGCGGGCGCCATCCTGGCGTCCTGGGCGATCCTGGCGACGGCCCTGCGGGCGGCGAAGGCGCCGGCCCTCGTGAAGTTTTCCGGGGAGACAGCGATGAGCGTGTCGAGCTGCTTGAGCGTGAGCATGTGCTTGTCCTTCCTGCGAACCGGGCGTCCTCAAGCCTCGGTGGGACGCCCCGTGTGAGCGTTTTTCTTGGTCGGCGATGTCCGGCGTGAGACGGGAGTGGACAGGGCGCCCTTGGGGTGAAGATGGGTGCTTCTCATCAGATCCGGATGAGCAGCACCCGTCGTCACACCGGCCACAAAAACCCAATGAAATCAGGGTCGGGATAGGACCGGAGTGGACGGCGGTGGACAGCGTCTAGCGCCTACCCGGCGGGCGCCGGCCGAGCTTGTCCACATAGGCGTAGAATTCGCTGATCGGGACCAGGAGGCGCGCGTCCTTGATCGCCGCGAGCTTCCTGTCCTTGATGCGCCGGCGGACGGTTTTTGTGGATTGGCGCAGCCGGTCGGCGACCTCCTTGACGGTCAGGAAGTCGGGATCGGGCTGCGGCGTAGTGGGGGCGTTCGACATTGACGTACTCCAGCGTCCAGTGGTTGACACCGCTGGAGGAGGTATAAGCGCCGGCGACGATTGCTCGCGCTTCGCAAAAAAATTTGAAAGCGCGCTCTGTGTGTCGTCGCCGAGCGCGAAGCTGCGAGAGCCCGATGCAGGCACAGAGCCAGGCGACCCGGATCTCGCGGGCAGACTAGGTGTCGTGCGGAGAAAAGCCGGCCGTCGAAGAGTCCGAAGCAAGGCGGGGTCTGAGGGCAAAGGCCCAGCCGAGCTACATGGCGCGGAGAAACGCTCGTCATCAAGCCTCCGCTCCGGCGCCTACGAAGAGCGGGCGCCGCGCCACATAATGTTCTTGCCTGCGGCTCGAACAGACCCAAATCCGGAGCAGCGGTAAGCGTAGCCCCCGCTCGGGATAGCGCGTTATCCGTTATCTGTTATCGGAGCACCTGATGACGCGTCGCGAGCCCCTTACGAAAGAAGATGTCGAGCAGGCGATAGCCGACCTGATCTCCGACGGCGTCGCGCCGAGTTGCCGAACCGTTCGCGACAAGCTGGGCGGCGGCAGCATGACCACCGTCGCCAGGTTCATGCGAGAGCTCGAGCAAGAGCGGTCGGCGCCGGCGGCGGCACCAGTGTCGCTCTCGCCGTCACAGATTGCGCGCGCGGGTCAAGTGATCGAGACTCTATTGGGGGAACTGCGCCAAGACGACCGGATCGAGATCGAACGCATCAAGCGTGTCTCGGACGAGCGCGTGGCGGCCGCAGAGCGCCGTGCCGACGATCTCGCAGAGGCGGTCGATGCGGAGCAGAAGGCGTGTCAGCAGCACCTCCGCCAAGCGGCGGAAGAGGCCGCGGAGCTGCGCCGCCAGTTGGCCGAGGCGACTTCGGACGGAGAAGAGTTGCGGAGCTTCCTCATCGAAGAGCGCGCGTTGAAGACGCAAGCGGAATCCGCCGTCGTGCACCTGCGCGAAGAGCGGAGCCGCCTTCAGGAGCGGGTCGAGACGCTCGTTGCCGACCTCGCCGGGCTGCGACAGCAGCTCGAGGGGACAAGGGCGCTGCTCGACGAGCGGCGCCAGGACCTCGAGCGTCTGAGCGGTCGCGCTGACGGGCTCGCCGAACAGCTCGCCTCCGAACGGCTGGCTCGGGCGCAGGCGGAGAAACAGGCAGCGAGGCTACGAGAAACTGAAGTCGCGCTGCTAGCGCGCACAGAGGAACTCGGGCGGCTGCGCGCCGAGCGAGATCAAGCTCTCCGGCGCCGCGCACGACCGTCCGCTGAGGCGGCTCGAACGGGCGACTGATCCGAGCTTCCAGGCCGGGACGCCCCTCAGGACCGCAGTTTCACGCATAGCAGTTTCACGCATAAGAGCGCAGCAAGGCACCGGACCGCGTGCGTATCAGAGGTCGAGCACTAGCCCGTTGGGGAGCGAATTTGCGCGAAACGAATGATCAGCTTCGATCAAGAACGATTCGGCGGCTAGAAGCTGAAGCCAATGATCGCCTGAACGAAGGCTTATGGCTCAGAGCGCATCAGCTGCTCGGTGAAGCGGATCAGTGGCGCCGAGCCAAGGGCACGACGCTCCGTCGGCTGGTTGCTGCGGCGCGAGCGAGACCTTGACCCGTGTCGCCTGATAAGCCGCGATACCACCAAGTCTTAGGACTCGGCGATGATCACTTTCTCGCGGCCCGCCATGTCGCTGGCCGCCGGGCTGTCTTTCCTGATTGCACCGTTTCCTCCGGCTTCCTCCTGCGCCGGGCAGTATCCCTTGATCGGTCCAAGAGCCCCAACAAGTTTGACTGACACAAGCGGCAAAGAACGGGCGCCGCCTGCGAGGGACCGCGCCTCACGGCGGGAAAAGAGTCGCGCTCCACCCCCGATCGTGCCCCATGGCGTGGTGTAGGAGCGCGGCAAGAATCGCGCTCTCCGGCGAGGTTGGCCGGATAGGTCAAGCGGCCACTGCGGGCAGCTTGAGGATGAGATCGTCGCTCAAAGGCGCGATGGT
>Ga0335072_10009004_pt1 | contig 14438 bp, 13 predicted proteins | sample Lox_Sample_21_FD_206725 | JGI IMG/M metagenome (GOLD analysis project Ga0335072, IMG submission 206725) | Soil microbial communities from Loxahatchee National Wildlife Refuge, Florida, United States - Lox_Sample_2.1 | ecosystem: Environmental > Terrestrial > Soil > Wetlands | place: USA... | reverse complement strand
CACCCTGCAACCTAACTTGAGATCTTGCAAGCTCAAATTGATGTAGCAAAATATCACGGATTATCCATTGATATCGAAGGCCAAAAGCGCCCATGTGTTCAGAATGTCGCTGACAGATTTTTTCGAATCACTTATTGCAAACATGCACAACTCTGGCGTCTTATACGATGATATCGCTCTGATTGAGAATATTCAGTTGTGGGTTACGACAATGTCATCATCCTTCCTTCGACCGTTCAGACATACTGCGACTGTAATTGCGCTAGCAATCACAACAAGCCTCTGCAAAGTTGCGAAAGAACAGACGGAGAGTACAGCCAAGTCATTGCGAATACTTGAGGGAGAGAAAAAGAAAAGGGGTGCAAATAAGGGCAGACTGGCTACCTTTCAACAAACCATTGATCAAGGCAATGAGCGGCGTGAATTGTGCGAAAACACCATAAGAGACTTTTTTGACACGGTATTCGTACATCGATACCGAGATGTAGACCCTAAAATACGAACGGATTGTGTGGAAGCGCTGGGTCAGTGGGTTATAATCTTGCCGAATATCTTCTTGGAAGGTACTTATTTGCGGTACTTGGGATGGATGCTATCTGATATTTCGGCGCCTACACGACATGAAGCTGTCAAACAACTTGAAAAGATTCTGAAGAACACGGAAAAAATTGCTGGTATCAGAGAGTTCGTTGAGCGTTTTCGTGCTCGCATTGTCGAGATGGCCGCAAGAGACTCTGAGATAGGTGTCCGTGCGTCTGCTGTTGATCTATTAGACCTTTTCAGAGAGGCGGGCATGTTAGAGCCTGATGACATCGATATTATTGGCAAACTCGTTTTCGACACAGAACCTCGGGTACGAAAGGCTGTGGTCGGCTTCTTTGCTGAAAACATCAAGGACTTATACGAGTCCAAGATTGAGGAATTAGGTGGCGAAGAAGCGTTAGAGGATATCTTCAATCTCGGCGCCAAAGATCCCGAAATGCCTCGTTCAGAATGGATAACTCTAAAATGCCTCGCAGAGGTCTTGCTAAGCTATGATTCGGAAGAGATCGAAGAGCCCAGTCAAATTCAGGGTGCAGCAGATAGCGAAACTCTGAAGGCGTCCGGTGTGGAATCAAGGTATTTCCTTGCTGCACAGGCGTTGTATGACAAAATCCCTGCAATTTCAGACTGGGACGTGCTCGCAGGCTATCTACTATTCGATCATTCAATAAACGTTAACCCGAAATCGAAAACGGCAGATATTCAGCGCAGCTTAAGGGAATCTTTCAAGCTAGATGAAAAGGAGGAAGTAGTAATGCTCGAAATACTTGACGCTTCGGTCAAGCTGAATCTAGCCCAATCTGATGACCACGACAAGTCAAAGAAGAAACCTTCCAAGGCTGAGGCTAAAGAGCAGCAAGAATCAATTGCGCGGCGACTTGCGGTGATAATCCCCCGCCTGCTTAGCAAATTCGGGGCAAATCCAAAGACTACCGCGGCTGTGTTGCGACTAGAGCAAGAGCTTAACTTGAGTGTCTTTCAAGCACTCCGGATGGAAGATACGGCCTATCCTGAATTGTTGCATGAAATTAGCGTCCAATTCAAGGGACATTCAGACCAGCGCGTCCTCAACGAAGCTAGCGCTGCGTTATTACGTGCAAGGCAATATGAAGAGCTGGAGGACACCACGGAGGAAAGCATGCAAACTCTTTGGGATGATACTGTTGAGGATATGAGGACTCGGTTCCTAGCTTCGTCGAAGGCTGCTGGTTTTACGGCCCGGGGCGATCTGAGTATTGAGCTCTTGACTGAGTTTGCGAGCGCGGTAACACGAGTAAGCAAGCTTGCGAGCATCATGAGTCCTGTTGATCGATTTGAAAGTAGTCGAAAAGGAGAGAGATCAAAATCAGCCAGAGCGATTATGGTACCTATCGATATCCTGATCGAGATTGTAGGCCGAGGCCTACTGACCGAGGCGGATCCCGACATTGACGACATTGAAGACGAACTTGTGACCGCTGCATGTCGATCGGTATTATTCTACTTCATGTGGAAGGCCCGCTCTCTACAAGAATCAATATCTAAGTCTGAACCAGTAACGGATGTTGATATTGACGCCATCAAGGAGCGATTAAATTCCTTCAGAGCGGGACTCTTCTCAGTACTGTCATCACGAGGTGGCCTAGACGACCTTCGTTTACTAGCCACAGGCACCCTCCTTGACGTGCACGTCTTGTTCTCTACCCTCATTCCATCTAAGAAATCAAGGACCAAGGATGCTCAAGCCGCTGCTGAAACCGATAACGTTCAATACGCGTACTTACAAAGCCTAGTCCAAGAAATCGCCCCCGAAGTCCAAGAAGAACTCACCTCCATCTTCGTCGCTGCCGAAAAACAATACGCCAAGAAAGCCAAAAAGGCCCTCGAAGCACCCGCCGACGATGATGAACCCGAGGACATCGATTCCGACCCCGAAGACGACGACGAAGACGAAGACTTCACCGACGCAGAACGCAAAGCCGAATCCCTCAAAGCAGAGCAGAAACTCTGCGAGCTGGCCGGCAAGCTCGTCCTCGCCATCCTCGCGGGCGTCATTGACGCTTCAGGCCCCTTGAAGGGCAAGTTGCGAACCCGCATCCAGCGAAACCGCACCAAGCTGGGCCCTAATTTCAAAGAGGTTGTCGCCTATCTCGACGAGCCGAAGGTGAAGATCGCCGCTGCGAAGAAGAGCCATAAAAGCAAAGCGGCGCAAGCTGCTGCTGGCGGCACTGCACCGGTGAAGAAAACGATGAAGAGTGCGGGGATGGTCAGAGAAGAGGAAGACGACGACGAGGAGGAAGATGATCCGTTTGCGGCGATCGATGCTGAACCGTTGTTGGATGAGGATCCGCCTGTGAGTGTTGACGATGATAATGATGCCGATGCGGGGGGTGGGGCCGATGAGGATGATATAATGGGAGATTAAGGTTCTGGAAGGAGGGTGCAGGAGTTTAAACGGTGTTGTGGGGTTAGGTAATATGGGTTCATGTTTATGCCTGTGAAGGGGTGCTTTGCTGGGCGGGAATGCTTGTTATCGTGCATTTTTCTGACGTTATGTGAACTGTATAAATGAGCACGAACAAAAACTTGCTTGATTTCTGATATTTGCTATGCTTCCGTTTTAGCTTACCCAGTGACTGCAATGTGGGCATGTCAACTTACAACGTTATATATATTGGATTTGGACCTTGATGGTGAGATTTAACCTTAGTATTAATATTTATACTTTAGTTTCGGTTCAAGTCAACTCCTAGTATCTCCCCTTGCCCCATCCCCTACGCCGTCCTCAAACCTCTCCACCCTCTCCACGTCTTCCAACTGCCTCCTTTCCTCGACGCCCACTCCCTCGCGCCCCTCTTGCCTAAACACAACATTCAGCTCCGCACACGCCTCCCTATAGCACCTTTCCGCCTCGACAGGCCACCGGTATAAATCCGGCTTCCGGTCAAAAGCATGGGCCACACCCTTTATCAACCCCCCTTTTACCGTCTTCCCTATCCCTTTTCCTTTGAGTCTCTCTCCAAACGCCACTCCTTCGGCGTTTAACATGTCGTATTCACACGTGTACAGCACTATACTATCAGGGTAAGCAGCAGCGAGGAGCGCATCCGAAGCAGCGGCGGGGGAGAGGTATGGGTCGGCGAAGTCGAGCGGGACGGTGGTGTAGCCGTCGTTCATGTAGGAGTTGTCGAAGAGGTCTGTGAGAATATCCGGGAGGTTGCATGCAGGTTGGGGATTAGTTAATTTTTTTACGCTTCGCGGGATGCGGAAGTCGACTGCGGGGTAGAAGGCGACAATGGCGGTGATTGTTAAAGGTGGGATTTGTTGTGAGATTTCAAATTCTGTTGGGGAGACAGACTTGCGTGGGAGTGGGAGGGCGTCTGAAGATGCGATGGGTTCGATGGAAGGGCCGCCGACTTGCAGCGATGCGGATGCGTTTGACTGGTTTGTCAAACTGGAAGGAGGCGCTTGTCCTTGTTCCCTTTTTAAAGTCCTCTTCCCGGATCCGATTTGGAGATCATGGAGCATCAAGGGCACTGTGAAAGCATAATTCCCACCGGCTGAGAACCCACTCAGAGCTATTCGATGAGGATCGAGCCGCAGTTCATCTGCGTGAGCTGCAAGATATAGAACTGCATCGGTACCATCTTCAACACCCACCGGGAAGGGATATTCGGGTGCAAGGCGGTACTCGACACTTACGAGAACGGCCTTTGTAGTCTCCACAACTGATTTCGCCCAGCGAGCATCATCTGTGCCGGTTCCCAAAGTAAAGCCGCCGCCATGAAAGTTTACCACGACTGGGAATCTCTGCTCGACAGGGGTTGACTTGTAGTCCTGAGGTACATAAAAGACCAGCTTGAATGACCCAGGCCTTGAAGAGATGCGCGATGGTATTTTTATTGTAAAAAAGGGGGGGCCAGGCCGTGGGGGAGCGTGCTTATGGAAAGTCATGCCAATTTTCATAAGCTCCCGCCATATTATTGCCTTCATGCTTAAGCACGATCTGAAAGAAAGAGAGCTCATAGCTAAGGGAAACAACAACAAGGGTACCAAGGTAATGCGCGCACACTCGAACCAAGCAAATCATAGCCCAGGACTCTTGGTGGTGCTACCCCAGGAAGTACGAAGCATAAGGTTAGTTCCCGGATGCTCGGCCTGTCGACGTCACATGTGAGTACAGAATATATAGCCGCTTCCGCCCCAAATAACCTTATTCAGCCAGTAACCACCCTAAACGAAGGAACGCACGCTAAGATTAGTGCTAATTGCATAAGCAGCACCACATTACTGTGCAGTCTCCGATTCTTTTGCTCACCAACAGAAAATGGGACCGACATGACAAATTAAAAAGATCTATCATCCCTGGCTTGCCGGACAGGCTTCCACTATGGTGCTTCCTACTGGCTTTGAGCGGTGGATACGAACAGCTTGGACACGGGAGGTCCGGAAAACGAGGTCCGGGTTGAGACTGACATCATTTTTCGTCACAAAAAATTGAGAATAGAATGAGTCAATGCCGGGACTTCCAGCACTTTGATAAACAGGACCCATTGTCTTGCTCGTGGAATGACATAGAGACTGTGACGTCTGCAGCCCGAGACCACTGACCCGCAATCAGTGAATCTTTGTGATTGGGAACCCCGTTCTACGATATCAGCCCTTTCCAGATCAAAAGATTATATATTGGAAGCTTGAATATAAAGCATTGCAGTATAAGGAAACAAGAGTGCTGGAATACCTTTTCAACTTGAACAAGGTCGTTGAATGGCTCTAAATGTTATTAGAAACCCGTTCGCGAAGCTCAAGAGTCTGAAACAACCATCCGGGTCATCAGAGTGGCTACATACCGATGGCCAGAAGGCCAATGGTACTATAACAGCCAGTGGTGCCCAAAAGAAACATGATGCAAAGGAAATTGCAGAAGAGCGGCGCAAGAGGAGTGCAAGTCGGAAGAGGAAGAACGCCCAGCATACGAATCGGGATACTGTGTCGAAATGGATAGATCAAAAGTTCATGGAGGTGGGAGAGGAGGATGGAGCGGCATTGTACAAGCCATTCAGCATGAACATGAGTAAACGCAGAGAAAATGGGGAAAGATTCTTGTTCAAGTATCTCAACGTGACCGGTTAGGAATTCTTTCGTCCTCTGCTCGAGCTGCCCGCTCCTATACATCATATTAGATGCATTGAATCTTACGCTAACCTTGATGTTTTAGAGATGGCTGGTAAGACGATCTTATTCAGAGCTCGGATACACACCATTCGCCGGCTGAGTGCAAAGCTTGTCTTCATCGTCTTCCGTCAACAGACGATCACTATCCAAGGCGTACTCCAGGTGAGATCAGATGATGAAGGCATAGCAGGTAAGTCTCCAGGCTGCCCAATTCGCCCAGCCTAGCTGTTCATTTTATTTGGCCGATGAGTTTTTGCTGATGAAAAATATCTATTAGACACCAGATTGAATAGTGTGTCAGAACACATGGTTCGCTCCGTAGAACATTATCCAATTGAGTCTATTGTCTTGGTGAAAGCCAAGCTGCGTCGACCTCCGCAAGAAGTCAAAAATGCAACAATCCATGACGCCGAGTTTGAAATTATGGAAATTCACCTTCTATCAGCCTTGGCTGCGCATGTACCGTTCACTGTATACGATGCGGAGAACAGCAACAGACTGGAAGAAGAGGACAGGAGTGAATCAGAGACAGGTAGCTCCAAAGATGATGAACAGAAGCGTGGGCGCTCATCCAAAGATGGTGATGATAGGAAGTTTACGAGACTTCAACAACCAAGTGAGCAGCATGCAATAGGCGGTTTGCGATACTTAAGGAGACAATCCGTCGAGCTAACATAGTTGCTGACGGCCTCGATAGGCAGTGTCAGCCCACAGGGACATGCGAGATCCCTACCTCAACGTATCCGTCTTAATAATCGTATCCTTGATCTTCGAACCGCGGCATCGCAATCCATATTCCGCATCCAATCCGGGGTGTGCAATATCTTCAGGTCCTATCTCGATTCCCAGGGTTTCATAGAGGTTCACACACCAAAGCTGCAAGGCGGTGCAACGGAATCCGGCGCCTCCGTTTTCGAAGTCAAGTATTTTGGACGCCCTGCATTCCTAGCGCAGTCACCACAGCTAGCTAAGCAGATGTGCATAGCCGCTGATTTCGAGCGCGTTTACGAAATTGGACCAGTGTTCCGTGCAGAGGATAGCAATACACCCAGGCACATGACAGAGTACACAGGTCTTGACTTGGTAAGTGATTTCGGACCGGATAAGATGCATTGCTAATGTTCAAAAGGAAATGGCTTTGGAAGAGCATTACCATGAAGCTTTAGACATGATAGATGGAATGTTCAAACATCTCTGGCAAGCTATATACGACCGGTATGCGACGGAAATCGAAATTATCTCTCAATATTTTCCACATGAGAAAGTACTATGGCTTGAAAAGACGCCTAGAATATCGTTCTCCGAAGGTATCCGGATGCTGGAAGACGATGGATGGACTGATGACGACGGAAATCCTCCATCCGAGTACGAAGACCTCCCTACCAGAGCAGAGGTCAGGCTAGGGCAACTTGTCAGAGAGAAGTATAAAACAGACTACTACATCTTAGACAAGTTCCCGACTTCTGCGCGACCATTCTATGCTATGCCGGATCCGACCAACAACAATTTCACGAACTCTTTTGATATCTTCATGCGTGGTCAAGAAATCTTAACTGGTGGCCAGCGTATTCACGACGCCAAGTTCCTCGAGAAACGAATGCGGGAGGTAAGAGTTGAGCCCGAGACAATGGAAGAGTACTTGGAAGGGTTCCGGTGGGGAGCACCTCCACATGCCGGAGCAGGCATCGGCTTGGAGCGCCTCCTCTATCTGTTCCTAAACCTTGGAAATATCCGTCTTGCATCGCTCTTCCCAAGAGATCCAAAATCGCTTCCTGAGAAGCCTCGAATATTCCATTTACGCCATCCCGAGGCAAGCACCACCAACCCTCCTTGGGATAATAAAGATATTGAGGACTCTAACCCTATCAAAAGAGACCTGCAGTCTATAGAGAAGCTGATCGCCAACTATGGTGACGCAGCAAATACCTCCTGGCTCGATGAACGGTATGAAGTCTGGCGCCATGAATCCACCGGCGCAGCTCAGGGCTTTGTACCCTATGGCAAGTTTGCGATCACTGTTGGAGAACCACTCTGCGCAAAGTCCCAATATCGGCAAGTGGTTTCCGCCTATATCCATTATCTCAAGACCGAGCGAAAGGGCTTGAAACCTGTATGGCTTCTTGTAGGTCCAGGCATCGAAGAATACCTTGGAGAAAAGTTCGGTTGGCGAACGTTGTCTGCTGCTGCAGAGGAGCGAGCAGATCCGAGGAATAACCCTGCATGGAAAGATAACAATGTAGCGAGGAAAGTCCGTCACGCAGAGAAAGAAGGAATCAAGAACATTGATGTCCCCCCGAACGAAGCAGTGCCCGAGGATTTGAAGGAGAGAATTGACGCTAGGATACTCGACTGGCAGCGAGGCCGTAGGGGTAGGCAAACTCATATCACGGAAATCCGGCCTTGGATTGATCAACAACACCGCCGGTATTTCTACGCTGCCAAAGGCAGTAAAGATGGCCGCATCCATGCGTTGGTAGTCCTTCATCAGCTTTCGCCTGAGAACGGATACCAGGTGAAGTTCTCCCTCGAGTTCCCCGATGCTCCCTCGGGCACCATTGAATCATTGACTCTGCACGCCATGTCGGCCATCGTGTCGCAAGACCCTAGCGTGAAAAGCGTGACGTTCGGAACGGGCGCCGCGGAGGAGATCATAGGAGGCAGAAACATAGGAAAGCATAGACTAACTGCGTTGAAGAAGAGCTATGAGACAATCAACAAATCTTTGAAGTTAACCTGCAAGAGCGAATTTAGAGCGAAGCTGGGAGCAAAAGATGAGAGAGTCTTTTTGGCGTATCCAAAGGGAGGCTTAGGAATGACGGGTATCAAGGCCATTTTGGGGTTTTTAGGTACCGACGAGGAGCTATAGAGTTGGTTATGGGTAGAGTTTAATGTATTCTGGAGTCTGTGGGTTGCTGGTCGCTGGTATCGAGTGCGAGGCGTTGTAATAGAGGTGGCATTACTCTCTGCATTGGCCTGGGGAGTGTTTCGTAACGCTTCCATTGTGGCTTGTAGATGGTAAGAACGACGGGTTGTCTTATTTTAGGCATTGAGGAATCAATTCACTAGTGCTAGTCATCAGCGCATGTGCGAAATCGCCCAATATGAAGGAGCACTTCTTCTCTTGCTCGATCCTCAAAACACTTAGTTCTTCAGTTGTGCTTCTCTACGAAGGTCTGTCTCAAAAAGTCATGGAACTGTGCTAGTCAAACTACCATTACCATAGTAATGGCCTTCGCGAAAGTTCAGGGGATACATGTAACGCAGTTCCATGACCTTTGAGATATATAATCGGTTTTGGTCCCTTTTCAACACCCTCGAAGTGTTGGCTTTTGAAGACATTCTTCTTGGAGACTAGAAAAGCCAGGATAGAGCAATTCTAGTTGAATAACGTGCCTTTATCTCCTTTGTGACCAGCTTCTCAAAGTGATATGATATGGTGGCTGATGGCGTGGACAGTGTTGCTGTCACGGCACTTATTATTGCACTTATAGCTCTCATAACCGCAATCGGCTAATTGCTCCAAGCCTACAGCAACAGCAGATAGCTACCGCAGATGTCAAAGCTCGGTCATGGGCGACTGGGCAAAGAAGACACGATTACGGTGGCGATGGGGTCAATTCCGGTTTGAGACCCTTTACACTACGCCCGATTACCGAAGACGTCTTACCGTGACTCCACGTGACGGAATTTGGAATCCCACCATCCAATCCGCGACAACGGAAATTGGAAAAGGCGCTGGTAAGGAAAATGATGTTCAAGGTCGGTCCTCTACTGGAAAGCACACCTTGGCCAGTCCTGTTGACGAGCTGGTCCGCTGGGTCCCTATGCTCCACTGGATCCACGAAACTACGCGCGCTTCATTGGAATCGCGGGCCATACCAGACCCTTCCAATCAAGCCGTGAAGACTTCTGATGACCTACTCAGATGGAGGCGTGTCCCTGCATCGATCTTGCGTGAGAGGTCCTGGGACTTCTAACTAACTCATGTAATTCGCCCTCTCGCCAAGTCAAAACTAGCTACTATCGCCATACTCGCCCGCCGAATGGGGATGCGCTGGAAGGAGTTCCGCCCATCAGATGGAATCATGAAAGCTGAGGGCCACTCGCATGTGATTACTTTAACAGTAGTCAGAGGCCTTGGTTCGGTTTTGCAGTATAATTATACAGGGCAAAATGCAGAACTGAACCGTCCAAGTAAGCGGAGGCCTCCAGCTCTCACTAGGATGATCTGGAAAGAAGAGGAAATTTACATCCCTACACCGGCGGCCGGTGCTGGAGTCGTCAAAGGACACCATCGCCTTGAAATAAAAGACTATGCGATTGGGGCCCAACAAGGTGTTATTACTACCTTGAACATGCTAGGAGGTGGCGGCGCCCCTGGCGGCGCCTTGAAAAAACGGCTGAAAGAAGATCCCGAGTCCAACTGTCCTGTAGGAGATATCGTGGCACTCACCACGAGCATGATCTGCCAAGCTGGCTCACCACTCGTTCAGGTGCCGGCACCGAGCGATAACGTCGAAGGTATCACAACAGACCCGAGGGGCCGTGAAGCATTCGAGGCTGCCCTCTACAAATACGTCGTTGATCGAGGAGGATCTACTACCCCTGTCGATTCTTATGATATCACAAGACAGAATGTAGGATGGCGGACCTGCTGGGCCCTTTGGCAAATGCAGGACTTGAATGTCAAATTCCAGGATTGGAGTCCGACATTTCAGTCACACACAGCACAATGGGTTATCAGACGCCCTGTAGAGTACTTTGAAGCACTAAACCAATACTTCGAGCAAGCCACGAATTTTCTAGCTAATATACCAGTAATCGTCTCAGCGAAAATCTGAAATACGCAGAACTTCTAGCCGCCCATATTCGATTTGGGATAATAGACATTGGCTTATCTGATTAGAGTCCCCCTCAGATATATAGAGACCAAGTTGAGAACTACTTTTTAGTGCTGAGTTCGATTGTCCGAGAGTGTGGCATTGATGAGAGGCTCGCTGTTGATGCTTGGGTCACGATGATGTTTAGAGCTTTTGGCTGGGGCGCATGCCATTTCTTCGTGCCGGGCGAGAGGGTACCCAGGGCGTATTTTGGGAGCCAGCTTCCGGTATATATAGCATGACCGTCCATTTTGCTCAGCATTCATGTGGAGACCGCCTCTGAATGCAGGAAAATATATCAAAAATGTGACAATTTCGTTTGATCATGTATCCAGCCTCGTAAAACGTAGAAGTGAATGTAAACTGAAGGGGTATCACATAACATTATACAAGATTTTACGCCGCGAATACACAGATAGGTCCTGTCGCATCGCATCACGCGATCTGGGTCCCAAACAGTCCGAAAACCCTTTTCCATCTGAACCCCTTGCCAGCATCAGCTTTTGAGTAGGACTTCTCAGGGACTCTGATCCCGTACTGTTGGATGCAGCATTTAAAGCCTATATTCGCAATCGGTAAAGATAAGATCGCCGCGGAAAGATTCTGATCCGTTTTATCCGTGTTAAAAGGGCTACGCTTGGTTTCATTATTAATGTCGGCTTCTGGAAGAACCACTTTTGATGAATTTCCGGCTCCTCTGCTGTTTGGAATACTCTCATCGTCGCTGTCTGGCGGTAAGTCGTCCCCTGGCTTTGCAGACGAGGCCTTAGTTGTATTAGCTCTTGCGTTAGATCTGGTCGATTCTTCAGCAGCTTTCAAAGCCTTCTCATGCCGTTCTTTCAAGTATGCCGACTTTCTCTCTTCTAAATCGCCCCACAATTTGAAGAGTACCTCTCGAAGAACTGCAAGAGCCTCCTTGTCTTGTCGAAGACTGTGATGCCGTTAGTAATGACCTTTGGATGGTTAGTGTAACCTACTTAACAGCGTCCATATTGAGCAGCATCTGAGCAGCTTGGTTATCGACTAGCAACCACATCTTGTCCTCATTACTTTTTGCTTTCTTATCAGCATCCTGGACTCGCAAGGCAAACCTCCATTCCCAAGCTTTTTCGCCACCGTAACCTTTGCCTTCCCGGAAGAGACGCATATCCTCCTCGTTGTCTGTGCTTTCGCCACCGCTGTAGTCTGATAGTACTTCATATTCGGATATTCTGCGACCCACTGCAAAATCTTCTAGCTTATTAGGCCAAAAATCAACAACCCGGACGTTCGATCGGTACTTGACATTTTCGAAAGGAAGTAGATATTCCGAACCAGAAGCCGACCTCACAGGACGTATGTTATTCAAGATTGTGGCGAGCGGCGTTGGAGGCCGTTCTGAATGATTACATCTCACTAGAGCAGATTAGTAAAGTGCATGGCTCGAATGAACGACCTTAAAAAATACCGTGTGAATTCAGAGCTAGCCTCTCCATGGTCTTCTTCTCAACAGTAATGGCCTTCAGCTCGGCAGCCGCACGCCCTTCCTTGCGGCGTTTCTTACTATTAGGTTTTGACACTTCCATGTCTTCCAAATTGCGCTTGCTCCCGGAGCCTTGAGTTTTTCCAAGGGATCCCTGCTTCTGCTTTTTGAACTTGTCCCACCACTCTTTCTTACGGCGTAAACCGTCCTTCCAACGAACGTCATTCCTCTCGGCATCTTCTGCCCGTCGTATAATTTTTACTTGCACCTTGCCTTCCCAAGCATCCCAACCATTTCGATCTCCACGTAGGAATCCCTCAAGACAGCCGCCTTGATTGCCCATTTTCACGTGGACATTTTTCAAGATCACCCAGTCTTTGACCTTTACTTGTTCCCTGATAAAGGCCGCGTGGTTGTCATATACAGTAACTTGGATAGATAGCTTTCCATATGGGCCCGGCCAGTCACTTTCGGCTTTCTTTCGTGTCTTTGTATAGCCGTACATATCTCCGTCTCGAGTGGACGATTCATCTTCTCCATCACCCCACACATTATTATAAAATAGGCGATGAGGTGTGTAATCCGAAAGATACAAGGTCACCCTACCATCTCTCTCATAAAGACGGATAACTTCTCCAATAAGGTCGTAAAACTGGTCCGCCTGGATATCTTTTAAGAGGCTATACTTGTCTTTAACCCCCATTGCAATTGAGGATTTTTCTTGGAACTCCTTAGCATCAGGAAACATGCTCTTGTCAATATGATGGAAAAGCCACGCAGCATATGTAGCCTCAGCTACAGATGGTGGTGCGCTCTTGGAGGGAGCGGTCTTAGGCGTGAGACTTGAGGACATTTGGGCAACTGGAAAAACTTGAACGTCCGAAGCCCAATTTGCTAGAAGGGTAATGCAGCCATCCCACATTTGTACCTGAATCTATCAGCCATAGTTCTTGAAGTTTTACTCATAAATGATACAGTAGGCTACCTGTACCTTGAACTTTCGGAGAAGCACGACGTCACGCACACTAGATACGCGCGGCATCTTGTCCTGTGGCCAGAATATTACCACCTTTATGCCCTTACCTTCGCTACCATACTCCATTTGTGTGGATAAATCCACAACGGCAAGACTACACTTGAAATCTGTTGTAGATTCAATAAAGTGATCACATGACCAGGGGCTTTTGACTTCATACCTGTTCCTTTTGTTGGAATAGGTGGCTGGTAGTCTTTGACAAGACCGATGAGATTTACAAGAGGACTCTTTTTAAGGCGTTCACTTGGCATTCTCATAATGTCTTCGATTTGTTCGAACTGAGGCGGAAGAGGGAGTTCCAAGGAGGAATTCTCCTCTGAGTCCTGCGTGCTGATCATTGCTTCTCTGGTTGGGATTTCTCTTTATTTGCACCGCTAAGAGACCGTAAACTGCTTCAAGGAACTGGGCAAGCCTGTTTATGCACGAACTGAAATACGGTAGGTGTGCACGGCGGTCTTTCTTTGTCCTTTTGAAAATTTTGAAACTGAGACAGCAAGGTATGGTGGTATGTAATTTCACGACATGGTCTAGGACTGGCTGAAGTAGCTGGAACATTAATTGTTGTTAAGGTCAAGCAAGTCACGGCATATCAAGACGCGGTTTGGAGACGCGCTGGTCAGCGCTAGGGTTATTTCAGGCATAGCGTGAGCTTAGTCATTACCTAATACCTCACAACTTGCGGCTTTCAGTCTAAATTCAACTTCACCTCCATACCCAAAGGACCACTGCACGGCAAAGAAAAGCCATTCTGAATAGTCTCAAGTTTACCACGAAACTCTGCATTCCCTTTCTACGACAATTCCAGCCGTTGTACTGCAATCATGGCTGAACGCTACATCCCCGAGCATCGGCGTACACAATTCAAGGCAAAAGGCACGTTCAAGCCCGAAGAGCTCAGACGTCGCCGCGAGGAGCAACAAGTGGAGATCAGAAAGGCCAAGCGTGAGGAGAATCTTGCAAAGCGGAGAGGTATTACTGGCGGTGATGGCTCGTCTTTGCGTGGTGCTGCTCTAGGCGCCGCGCCAGAGAGTGATGATGATACAGCTCCTACAGAGTCACAGGTACGTGAGAACAAGTTCCTATACTGAATGATATTCCCTTTACCCTTTAAGAACTTTCTTGTAACGGCGGGGTCGGCGGTATCCTTAATATCTACTGGGTTGCCAATCTCAGCAGGGTCCGCAGAGAGATCGAGAACTCCCGATCTCGCTTGACTTTCGATGTTACCCATGGCATGCGACACATGACAGCTAAAACATCTCAAGACTTCATGGAGACAAGAGAATTTGCTAATATTGTGCTCATCTATAGCTCAATGAGGATCTTCCTCAAATGGTCCAAGGCGTTTTCTCTGACCATATCG
>Ga0335072_10009002_pt1 | contig 14444 bp, 11 predicted proteins | sample Lox_Sample_21_FD_206725 | JGI IMG/M metagenome (GOLD analysis project Ga0335072, IMG submission 206725) | Soil microbial communities from Loxahatchee National Wildlife Refuge, Florida, United States - Lox_Sample_2.1 | ecosystem: Environmental > Terrestrial > Soil > Wetlands | place: USA... | reverse complement strand
AAGCCACCGAGCGCTATCGCCGCCGGCTGATCCACCAACTCGAACGGCTCGGCCACAAAGTCACCATCGAACCCCTCCCCGAGGCCGCCTGACCCAACCACTATCGCAACCCCGGAGGTCATTTTCGATTCAGTAGCGGCTCGGGCGACACGCCTGCTCCGCCCGGCGCAGTAGCGGTCTGCGACCTCGAGCGGGGCTGTCGCGGCCCTGGCGTTGCGCGCGCCCTGCCGACGTGACCCAACGGTCAGGCCGCAGCGTCAACCACCGCTGCGTAACCCCGAGTCCGACGAACATCCATCACCCGCCCTGCCACCGCCTGGTCAAACTCCCAAGCACGACAACCGAGCACGCCGAGTCGGGAAACAACAGCTTCGCGTTCACGGTGCGCAACCTCCGGGCCGGAACGTACGAACTAGTGGCGACCCCCGTCGGTGGGATTTCCCACACCATCACGCTGAAGGTCGCCGACTGAGGAGCTAATCCAACCAACTGCCCTACCACCCCACGCACTTCTGGCGCTGAACCTTCGACCGGCCCAAGTGAACGGCAACAGGACGCCGGAGCGTTCTTACCGATAGATCCCGCGACCGCAGGCGCGATACCGGCGCCGGAACGTCGAGCACCGACTCGGTCGCCCGCCAACCCTCGCCGAGCCCTGCTGCTAGCGCATCCCGACGATCGCATCCGCGACTCGGCCGTCGCGGCGCCGGCCGCTGCTATCCCACGCACGGGCGATTCGCGGCTGGTTGCTGGTTACGCGCGGACCGATCGTCTGAACCGGGCGAATGTCTTGGCGGGGTCGCGGGAGCGCGTCGTGCGCTCCCGCGTGGTGGAGGTAGGGACTCGCACCTCTCCACGACCGGCACCGGGCTATTCACACTTTAGAAATACCCTCGACTGGACGGCTAGTGGTGCGTCTGGTAGGTTCCGAACCGGACTGGGAAAGGGGAGTTTTCCCCGGATTGGAGGGCAAAGCCGTGGGCCAGAGAGCAGGACGGACCGGACAGCTCGTGAGCCGACGCCAGGCTCTGGCGAGCGCGGGCGGAGCGGCGATCGTCGGTGCCGCTCTCGGGTCGGCATCGGGTGCGGCAGCCGACCCGGCCGGCACAGCGGCTGCACTCGGTAGCGCGCGTGTGGGCGAGACCGCGACCAGACTGGTCGGCGTGATCGATCAGAGGAGCAACAAGTTCGTCGCGTACGGCTTCTACACGCTGATCGCGGGCGTCAGAGAGACGGAGCTGTTCTCCGCTCTGACCGATCCGGTGTCGGAGTCGAATGCGCACTTCACCTTCCACGGAACAGCTTCGCTGGTCCAGCGCACCGTAGTCGGCGATGTCTTCACGCTGGCAGTCGCCGGCTCGCTCGCTCACTACTATCAGCGCTCCCCGGCGTCCAGCTTCGCCGATCCGGACTCGTTCGCGTCCGGAGTTAAGGTCGGGACAAGCAAGTTCGCCCTCCAAGATGTACTCATCCAGCTGTCTTCCTCTTCGGGGTTGGCGACACTCGAGGGCCCCGTGACTCAGGTGGGCTCGCGGCCCTTCCAGTTCGGGGGGCGGATGATCCAGTTCGGCCGCGCCGGCCTCAAGACGCAGCTGACCGCGAGCGGAGTGGGAGCGGCAGCGAGCCTTACGCCGCCCGTCGTGCGGCTATCGCTCTCGGGCACCCAGGTCGTAGCGAGCTAGCGGAGCGAACAGTTGGCCGCCAGCGCTGCACGCGATACGGCGTCTCGCGACGCACTTCTCCAGACGATGGTCGATCGCCTCGCGGCCAATGCCGTGGCGGCAGCGGCCCCGGTGCGCCTCGCGATCGCTGCGTCACCGGCGGAGCGTGACGCCGTGTACCGCCTCCGCTACCGGCACGTGATTCAGGCTGCCTGGGCGACGCCGGAGGAGCTTCCCGACGGGCGCGAGCAGGACGGCTTCGACGCACGAGCCGTGCACATCGTGGCCTGGAGCGGCAATCAGCCGGTAGGGACGTGCAGGCTTGTGTTCCCCGGTCCGACCGAACGTCTCCCGGTCGAGGCGGTGTTCGAGCTCGTGGTCGCACCGCTGAGGAGCGCGCCGACCCTCGATCGTCTGCTGGTCGAACCGGGCCACCGAGGCGGCGCTTTGACGAGTGCGCTGCTTGCTCGCGCCTGGCAGGAGCTCCGTCGGCGTGGCTTCGAATCCGCCTCGGCGATCGCGACGGAGCCCGTCTTGCGCCTGCTCCGAGGGCTCGGCCTCGAGCTCACTGTCCTGGGTGGCCCACGCATGTACTGGGGGGCCGAGCGCTACGCGGTGCTATGCGCGCCGTCGGACGCCCTCCTCGCGCGCGGCGAGTTCGGCGAACGGGCCGGGTGGGGAGAGCCGGAGCCGGAGATCCCTCTCGCGCTGGTAGAGATCCTGGCGGACTACAGGGTCGATCCGCGCAAGCTCACGGTGACGGCCAGGCTAGTAGAGGATCTGGGACTCGACTCGTTGGAGCTGGTCGGGGTCGTGGTCGACTTGGAGGAGCGGCTTGGGATCCAGCTAGGCGACGGGCTTGCGGGCGTCAAGACCCTCGGCGAGGCGATCGCGCGGGTCAGCGCGAAAGCCGGGTCGGCGCAGTGGTCGCTGCCGGGCTAGCCCGCGACCCGGCCTCCCTTCTCCTGGCCCTCAGCCGCCGACGCGGTGACATCGTCCGAATGCGCGGCGCGCCCGAAGCGTCGTATCTGATCAACTCGCCCGCCGGCGTCGAGCACGTACTGGTCTCGGGCGCGGCGCGCTACGACAAGTCCACCTCATCGAACGAGATATTCAGGACTGCCGTGGCCGACGGGCTGCTGACGCTCGAGGGTGAGCGCTGGCGCCGCGAGCGCCGGCTGGTGCAGCCGTTCTTCCGCTCGCTCGGCCCGAGTGCCCTCGGCCCCGCCGTATCCGCGTCGCTGGCGCTGCTCGCCGCCCGCTGGGAAGCGCTCGCGGGCTCCGGCGAGCCGACCGACCTCGCCCACGACATGCTCGCGCTCGCACTCCGGTTCACCGCCCAGATGCTGTTCAGTATGGAGCTCGGCGATCGAGCCGACGAGCTCGCGGTTTCGCTAGAGCGAGCTCTCCGGCTTCTGACCGCCCCCTCCGAGCCGGAGTTCCGGAACGCCCGCGAGTCGGTGCACAGCCTGATCGAGTCGCTGATCGATCGCCGCCGGCGCGAGCCAGAAGCGCCGAGTGACCTGCTCTCGGTGCTCATGGCCGCTTCGCGCGACACCGATCGCAGCGCGGGCGATCCGAGCCTGCTCGACCAGATCATCACTTACCTGCTGGCCGGAGCCGAGACGACCGGGAGCGCGCTCGCGTGGACGCTGTTCCTCATCTCCGCCCACCCCGGCGCGCGCGATCGGCTCGAGCGTGAGCCGGCGTGCACGCGGATGGTGCTTCAGGAGTCGCTGCGCCTTTACCCGCCCGGGTGGATCCTCGGACGGCGGACGCTCGACCACGACCGGATCGCTGGAGTTGACATCGAGCCCGGCGCGTCGATGGCGGTCAGTCCGTACACGATGCACCGTCATCCCGGTTACTGGGCCGCGCCCGACGAATTCAACCCGGAGCGCTTCGACGCCACGCGCGCGGCGCGGCCGCAGCGCTTTTCATACTTCCCGTTCGGAGCCGGCCCGCGCACGTGCATCGGCGCGCAGCTGGCGATGGCCGAGGCGACGAGCGTCGTCGCCGGGATCGTGCAGCGATTCCGACTCACCCCGATGGCGCAGCCCCAGCCGGAGGGGCGTTTCGTGCTCCGCCCGCACGGCGGCCTACCGGTGAGCGTCGAGCGCAGGCCGGCCTGAGCAGCGGCGGAAACACCGCAGGTTCGTGACCCTGCTCATCCCAGCATCCCCCTCACTCGTGGCGCTGGAGACGGCGTTGGCACAGGCGGCTGGCCCCGGTGGCGTCTTTGCCCCAGCCGCACTGGCAGAGCTCGACCAGCTGGAAGCGTTTCCGGCCGAGGCTTGCCGGGCGCTTGACGAGCTTCGGCTCGCCGACCACTACGTGCCGGCACGTCTGGGTGGGAAGCTGATCGATCACCTCGCCTCAGCGCTCATGGTCCGGGCAGTGGCCCGTCGCGACCTCACCGTCGCGATCGCGCACGCCAAGACGTTTCTGGGGGCGGTCTCGGTGTGGGTGGCGGGGAGCGAGAGCCAGTGCGGGTGGCTCGCGCAAGAGGTCGGGGCCGGGCGGCTGGTCGCCTGGGGGCTCACCGAGCGCGATCACGGCAGCGACCTGTTCGCGTGCGAGCTCGCGGCCGCGTCCGACGGCGCGACGTGGCGGCTCGACGGCGAGAAGTGGCTGATCAACAACGCCACGCGGGCCGAGTTGGCCTGCATCCTCGCCCGGACCAGCCCGCGGGGTGGGCCGCTCGGATTCAGCTTGTTCCTCGTCGATAAGCGCCGGCTCGAACCAAGCACGTACAGCTGCCTGCCGAAGGTCCGGACACTCGGCATCCGCGGCGCGGATATCAGCGGGATCCGCTTTACCGGGGCCGCGGTCCCGGCCGGCATGCTCGTCGGTGACATCGGCCGTGGCCTTTACGTGGTCCTCAAGTCGCTCCAGCTGACGCGGACGGTTTGCACGGTGCTGTCGCTCGGGGCGGCCGACCATGGACTGAGGATTGCCCTTGATGTGACCGTCAGGCACGCGAGGTCGACGCCCCGGATTCTCGGAGAGGCCGCGGCGCTGCGGCTGCTCGCCGAGGCGACCGCGATCGTCGCCCTGCGAAGCGTCCAGGCGTTCCCAGAGGAGATGAGCGTGATCGCCGCCGTCGCCAAGGGGTTCGTGCCGACGGTGGTCGACCTGCTGCTCGCTCGGCTCGAGCCGCTGCTCGGCGCCGCCGCATTCGTGGTCGCTCCATCGGTGCACGGGGCATTCGAGAAGCTCGAGCGTGACCATCGGATCGTCGCTCTGTTCGACGGCAGCACGGCGGTCTGCGAGGCCGCGCTGATCGCCCAATTCCCGACGCTGGCAGAGGGCTACGGCACCGCCCCCACTGATCGTCTGGCGTCGGCGTGCTGTCTGACCACTCTTCTCCCCGAGTTCGACCCGGCGGCGCTGAGGCTCTCCTCGCCGGGCTGCACGCTGCTTGCTGCACTCCCCGAGCTGATCGCCCAGCTGCGCGGGTTGACGACCAGTGGGCAGCTGCCGGGGCGAGTGCTGGCGCTGGCGGTCACCCTCGAATCCGCGAGCGCTGAGCTGCATCGCGAGTTGGGCGCGACCGTTCCGGCCGTCAGGCAGATCCCGACCGCGCACTTTGCGCTCGCTCGCCGATACGAGCTCTGCTTCGCGGCCGCGGCCTGTCTGAACCTGTGGGTCCACAACCGCCATCTCCCGGGTCTCCGGTCAGACACCGCATGGCTCGAGGGCGCGATGGTCATCGCCCTGCGCCTGCTCGGTGTGAGGTTCGCGACGCAGGACAGTCAGTCGCTGGACGAGCTTGCACGCCGAGCGGCCGCCCCGGGTGGCGAGGCCGCGGTGTCGTTGCTCGGGGCGAGCGTGGGGAGCGTGCTGTGACCGAACCTGCGGCCGCGCGGGCAGATCGGCTGGAACGGAGCCTAGGGGACCCATTCGACCGGTGGGGTCCCGTGGGCTTCGCGGCGGTCGTCGAGGCGGACGAGCGCCGCGAGCCGGTCTCCGGCGCAGCGCCGATGCTCGCCGAGTTCGGGACGGGTGCCGAACTCGTTCCGACCGAGCTCGGCGGACGCCTGCGCGACGTCGACGGCCTGATCGAGGTTATCCAGGCGCTCGCCAGGCGAGATCCAAGTCTTGCGCTCGCGCACTTTGGGATGCCGCTGGTGGGCGCCGTCCGGCTGTGGACCCGCGGTGCCGACGAGCAGCGACGAGCCGCTGCCGAGCTGTTGCTGGGAGGGGGGCGGCTCACCGCCGCGTTCGACTGGGGGCGGCCGTGCCGCCAGCTTCCGCGGCTCGACCTCGGCTCCGCGACGTCCGGCCCGGACGCCACCATCACACTGACGGGGCGGTGTGCGCTGGTCGCCGATGCCGATCGCGCCGACGCGCTCCTGATGCCGGCCCGGGTCGATCCCGCGACCCGCGGGCGCGCGCGGGAGTGGCTGCTGGTCGAGCTGGCCGGGGCGCCGCCGGGCACGGTCGAGCACCTGCCGCGGCTCAGGACTGCCGGACTGACCGGCGTTCGCTTCGCCGGCGTTGAGTTCCATGGCCTGCGGCTGGCTCCCGATAGCGTCCTCGACGGCGAGCGCGAGGCCGATCACACGGTCAAGGACGCCGCCGCCAGCATGAGCTCGACGGTTCTGCGCACGGCGCTTCCGGCGATTGCGCTCGCCGCCCTCGACACGGCACTCCGGCTCACGTTCGAGCACCTGCGGTCCCGCCGCCTGTACGGCGGGGCGGTCGCCGATCTCCCAGCGATCCGGTCACTGCTCGCGCGGACGTTCGTTGACCTCATGGTCTGCGACTGCCTGGCGATGACTGCGGCGCGCATGATCTCTCGGCTGCCGGCGCAGGCCGAGCTCTACTCGCTCGCCTCGTTCTGTCTGGCAGCCGAGGTAGTGCCTGCGGCGATGTATCGGCTGTCGGTCGGGCTCGGGGCGCGCTCCTACATCCGCGAAGGTGGTTCGGGGATGTTCCAGAAGCTGCTCCGTGACCTGAAGCCGCTCGGCCTCGACGGCGCCGCTACTGCAACCGCCGCGCACGCCCTGGTGGGCACGACCTCATCGAGCCGCCCTCTCGACAACGAGCCGCTCCCGCGCGAGGTGTTTCGCACGCCACCCAGGGGAGAGGCCGACGAGCCGCCGCTGTCGTGGCGGCGCCCCCCGGGTGGCGGTGAGCCCTGGCGCGCGGGCACGGTCCGGGAGGCACTTGCGCACGCAGCCGCGGACCCCGACCTCCGTGACCTGACTGCGCTGTTCGAGCGGCTGGAGCGTGACCGCCGCGAGCCTGCCCCGCCCGCGAAGCAGCTGGTGCGTCTGTTCGCCGCTGCGGCGTGCGCCGGGACCTGGTTGCACCACCGCGACACCGATCGCTTCCTCGGAGACCCAACGTGGCTGCGAGGCGCGCTGGAGATGCTGCTCGAGCCGGGCGGCCTCGGGGACGCGCCGATCTCGCCGGACGTCGAGGCGCCGCTCTTCGCCGAGCTCTGCCGTCGATGCGAACAGGGGCGCGGTCTAGGGCTGGCGGCGCGGCAGCTCGCCTCCTCTCGATGAACGCGTTCGCGAGCCCGATGCAGAGGCGAGTTTCACGAGGCCACCCGAGACGTACAGATCGCGGCAGAGGCTCCGCTGGCGCTTGCCCGACGAAGTCTTCGGCACCACCCCGGGGGCCACAACCACCACCTCGTCGGGTGCGCGCGGTAGGCGGTCCGCCAGGGCGGCGAAGACGTTGTTCGCGATGAGGTGCAGAGACTCTCGGTCTGCGGCGCTCTCGACGATCACCACCATGCGCTCGAGATCCGTCATCGCGAACGCGATGGCGTTGCCCTTCCTCACGCTGGGGACCGACTCGGCGACTGCCTCGTAATCCTCGGCGAACAGATTGGCGCCCCCGAGGAAAATGACGTCCTTCAGTCGTCCGCTGACGAAGAGTTCACCATCCCGCATGAATCCGAGATCGCCGGTGTCGAGCCAACCGTCTCGCAGCGGCTCGCCGACCGGGGTTTGCTCGCGCCAGTAGTGGCGCATCACTCCGGGTGACGAGACCCATATCTCACCAATCGCCATGTCTGGTAAAGCGGTCCCGTCGGTGCCTCGAATCTCGCATCTCGCATCCTGGATCGGCCGACCGCACGAGACCACAGCCTTACGTCGATCCCCGTCTCCGTGCTCGGGCAATGCTTGTCCGACTGTGAATTGCTCAAGCGGCAGAAATTCGGTCGAGGCCATCTCCTTTGGCGTTACCAGAGTCACTGTGAGGGTCGCCTCAGCGAGACCATAAACGGGGCTGATCGCCAAAGGGGACAGGCCATGCTGGTGGCCGCCGCGATTGAATTCATCGATAACGTCAGCCGCGATCGGCTCCCCGCCATTCGCTGCCCACCGTAGCGATGCCAGATCGAGTGCGCGGGGATGCGCCCTGAGATCTCGCGCGGCAAGAGCAAAGCCGAAAGCCGGTGAGGCGGTTATCGAGCCACGGTAACGCGCGATCGCGTCCAGCCAAACGCCAGGACGCGCCAGGAACTCCTGCGTAGGAAGAAACGCGCCACGAGTGGCCGTCCCGACCGCGCCGAGCAGCATGGCGACCAGGCCCATGTCGTGAAACAGCGGAAGCCACGACACGACGCAATCCGTCGCCGGATCGACATCCAGACTCGCCATGCTCGCCTCAAGCGCCCAAACGAGCTGTCTGTGCGAGACCGGAACCGCTCGTGAGGCCGAGGTACTCCCAGATGTGAACTGGATCAGAGCTAGGTCATCGGGATCCCGCTCCACTCGAAGCTCGCCCCGCCCATCCCGCAGAATGTCCGCGACGCGCAAGGGACGTGCGGCGCTGCCAGCTATGGGACCCTCGAAGGAGGCACCCGCACACAGGAGGATGCCGACGCCCAGATGCTCCAACCGCGCCGCGATCTCCTCGAGGAAGCCTTCTGCAGCGCTGACTCGCCTTGGAAGGGGCAGAACGGTTGGCACGGCACCCGCGTACCAGGCGCCGAACAGCCCAGCAAGCAGCTCGAGGGACGTCGGACCGACAAGACCCACTCTGTCACCCGCCTCAACGGAGTCGCCAAGCACCGCCGCGACCCGCGCAGCGCGTTCGTCAAGCTCCGCGTATGTCCACCGGCTCTCACGAAGGTGACGGTCGACGATCCCGAGACCGCGATCCGTATCCGCCGCGGCCTCGAGGCATCTCGAAACCGTCTCCCCAAGCATCAACCCGTTCACGCTTCAACCCCTAGCGCGCACGGCTCAACCGCCTAAGGTGTCGGCCGATCGCCCTTGGGGACGTCGAGGCTGACCGGAGGACAGTTCACGACGAACCCGCTCGCGCCCCATCGTCCGCCCCCGAAACCCCTCACATAGCCCAGAGCGGCGTCGTGCACGACCTCTTTGAAGTTCCCAACCCGGGTCCGTTCGTCGGCGGCGATCGCACGCGGGGTCCAGGTCGTCAGGTGGATGTCCCACAGCGGGCTGTACTTGAACCTTTGGGTCGGGCCGGGCACGTCTGCGAGCACGTTGAAGGGCGAGATCTGGGACCCAGCCGGCAGTAACGTCAGCAACGTGTTGTTGAGACCCTGCCACTGGGGGTTAGTGAGTGGCATGGGGCCGTTAGTGAAGTCCGCGAGTGACTCACGGGCGCACGGCCCGCGGTGAGTATCGGCGCAGCCCGCAGATGGCGCCGAGTTCATGGCCGGCGCGTACGTCACGTTCTCGATCGCTGCCGCCCGTGGGTTCGACGCGTCAAACGACACGTAATGGACAGACAGATCATCGAAGCAGCCAAACGTCTCCCTCATGCTCGCCGTGGTGGAATTCGAAGTGATTGCCGAGGTCAGCTTCGGGTGCTGTCCGGTCGCATTGGCGATCTGCGGAGCGTCGAGGACGACCGCCTTGCCGCGGAAGGACACCTCGACGAGCGGGCTGTACCCGGGGTTTCCAACCGGCCCCGGTAAGGCGGTGAGCGGTGGGAAGCCGATCACGGGATCTGGCACGAGGGCTCGCTGCCCGGAAAAGTTGACGGTGGCCGGGAAATTGATCCCGTCACCACTGAAGATCTCGGAGGGAGACCGCTGCACCGCGGCGCTCCCGGCCGCATTCCGAAGCTTCGGGGCATAGTTGACACCCAGCGCCCGCGCCGCCTGGAGGCTCGACGCGTCGGTGATCACATAGTCAACCTGCTGGTCGCCACTCGTACCCCGATACAACGGGTAGGTGGCCTGTGTCTGGCGCTTATTCTCCTTGAAACTCGTCGGGCCTTGGACGCCGCTTCGCTTGAAGAACGAAGCTGGCCCGAAAATGATTGCCGGCGCCCCTTTTGTGTTGACGCAGACCCTGGCCCGCGCAGCCGACGCCGAGCCCGGAATCAGCGCCAGTCCACCCGTCACCGCCGCCAACGCGACCGTCCAACCCGCCACACGCGCAATCAACCCACCCATGCACATCTAGCCGTCTCTCCCGTCCGGCAGGGAACGCGGCCCTAAACGCAGCGTTGGCAAGCCGACGCTCCCCCGGTTCGCACAAATTGCCCGAGCTGAAGTATACCAGGGGGTGCCCGACTAACTATGTGGACGGTTGGTCTGTCGCCCGTCTCCGAATGCACGAGTCCCACCTCGTAGATAGATAGCGATCTGTCAACGAACGAGGAGCGGCTCGGATCCATGGCTGACGGCAGTCGATGTTCCAAGCTACGTGTGACGACGCTGGCCGCTAATCCAAGGACGGCCAATGCGTCAACAATTCCGCTTCGCGAGCGAGGGACAGCCACGTTCAAGCCGCCTGATTGCCGAGCGCTCGTCGCTGTGCAAGCACAGTCCCTGCCGCTTCGGTGGCGACGCGGTCCTTATGAGCCGTCCTTCCCGATCGGACCAGGACCACTCGTCTCGGCGCGTTCGGTCGACGCCTGCATCGCCCGCGTGATCCGCGAGCTGGCGCGACGCCGATGCCATCCGCCGCGCTACCGCGTCGATAAAGCATCGGACTACTGCTTCGCACGGGGAGCCAACGGCCGGACTACGGCGACTCGGACTTGCCCTTGACGATCGCTTCCATGACAGCCTCCGGCCGACCGGCGCGAGAAGGGCGGCGGGCTGCCTATACCCGCCGCTGCGGGAGCCTTTCGGGGGCCGGTATGGGAATTGGACCGGCGGTCGGTTGGCCAGCCAGGAGCTGACTCGATCGGCGCGCTTGCGCGCTACGAAAGGGACGTAGATATGGACGCGAGCTGTGTCAGGTCTGCTCAGGCCGGAGTTGAGCGCCGGTTTGCCGGTCTTCTAACTTTCGCCCTGCTGGGAGCGCTGCTCGCACTCGCGGGTCTCGGTCTGGCCATGCCCGCCTCGGCGGATGCGTATGTCTATTGGGTGAACGGCGGGTGCTGTCAGTCCACGCCGTCGATAGGGACGATCGGCCGGGCAAACAATGACGGCACCGACTGTTCGACGGAAGGCCCGCCGAGTCCACCTGGACCCCTACCGGGTCGCTCGCGCCGGTGATGAAGCTGTCGTTCGCCGTCAGCACCGGGTCGCTCAGGCTGGCCCGCCCGATCGTGTTGTTCGCGCTGCCGCTCCAGTAGATGTACCCGCCCTGGACCGCGACGGAGTACACGTTGGGTGTCTGGCCGCCCAGCGGGGGAGTGACGGCGAGAAAGCTCGAATTCACGCTCCCGCCGGGAAGGTGACCGATTCGGGACGAGTAAACGTGCTGGTCACCGCGTGGAACGACAACATCGCCGCTGCCGCTCGGGTACTGAACCCCGCCTCACGCCGGTTCGTGGTCGGCCGCGCCACCGGCCAGAGCGCGAAGGCGGGCCTGATCACGTTTCACTTACGGCCCGATGCCAAGGGCAGGCGGTTGCTCTCGCATCCGGCCTACCGGGTCACGCTCAGGCTATGGGTCAGCTACATCCCGCTCTACGCGTTCCAAAAGGACACCGGCTATTACCAGCTGCATCCGGGCACCAAGTGCTCTATGTGCCACGGGGACACCCGGCCACGAGCGAGCACCCCACAATGACCGGCCGATCCGGGACGCCTTCGATTAGCCGAGCCAGGCTGATGGCCAACGTCCGCGGTGGGGCCACTGCAAACGGCCGCGGCGAGCTGACGCGGGTCCGACGAGGAGGCGGAGATAGCTGCGAGTTTCACACTCGCTGCGCCGTGACGCCTACCAGGTCCTCATAGACAGCGCCGCGTTCGTGAACCGCGACGCACTTCGTCTCGCCGCGCGCGGCGGGACGGCTGCTTTGCCCGGATGATGCGCAATCCGAATTGCCCAAGGCTGGCATCAACGCCGCGCTACTGCTGTGGTACGGCATCGTGGTGTTGGTTCGCCACGCACACGCTCGTCTGGGCTCGGCCCGTCGAGACGTCGCGATGCTCGAAAAGGGAGCGGCCCAATTCCCGATCGGCCGTGACGGCCGCAGCGGAACGCCCGTCCCGGCGTTCAGGGCGCGAGTTGGTAGTGCAGGAGCAGGGTCATCTGGGCGTTGGCGACGTTGGCGATCGGCCCGAACGGGTTGCTGGGGCCGGCGGCGAAGATGTTGGTGTTCGCCGGCGCTGAGTGTCGAGTTGGGAAGACGAGGACCCCAGCGACGCCTGAGTCGCCGCCTGTCAGCAGCCCGAGCCAGTAGGTGCCGGGGCTCAGGTGGAGCGGCTGGTGGAAGAACAGCGGGTAGAGCGTCGACGCGCTCGTGCGGCGGATCGTCACCGGTTTCGTCGCCGCGATGAGCGCGCCGGGGGCGCCGTTCTGGTCGGCGTAGACGATGCCCTGCACCTGCTCTGAGCCGGGAGCGCCCGTCGGCGTCAGTGCCAGTCCGAGCCAGTCCGCGGTCGCCGGCGAGAGCAACGAGTAGTCGTTCACGAGCTTGACGTTCGCGTCAAGGACGGCCGTGTCCGGCCCCTGTTTTAGCTGGCCGAGGAAGCTCTGGCACGGCCCGTGCCCCAACCGGATGTGCGGCGCGTGATAATCGAACGGGGAGCCGAGCGCCACCCCGTCGAGACGGTAGGCGATCCGATACAGGCCCGGACCCTGACTGGCGGGGCAGGCGACGTTGAGGTCACGCAGGCCCAGATCGGTGGTATGCGATAGCGGGTACGTGGTGCAATCTGCGGTGGCGGCGTCCGGCGGTTGGACGCACAGCTGGGCCGATTGGGCGGGATTGGTCGTGGCCAGGAATGTCGAGAAGGCCGGCTGGTTCGGCGCCGGTGCGTTCGAGGTCAGGACCACGACGCAGTACGCCTTTCTCACCGGACCGGCGGCGCGGGTGGCGCACCGGTAGGTGACCGATTCGCCCGCCGTCAGCGGGACGTGCACCGACTCCGGGAGCGTGGTCGACGTCGTATCGACCGTGTCCTTCTGGGCGGAGATGGTCGTTCCCGCGCACGTGTCGGCCGTGGTCCAGATCGTGCCGAGGACCGTGGCCGCCGCGTAGCGCCCGCGAGTCGTGAACCGCCCACTCGCGCTGGCGTGCAGCAACCGCAACACCCGCGGCGATACGTTGGCAGCCCGGGCTGAGCTCCGCCGTCCGGACCCGCAGACGGCGGGGCGCGTCCCGCCGGTCAGGATCAGATTCGTCTGGCCGCTGCGGGGCTGCTGCACGATGAACGCACCGCCACCGAACACGCCCTTCTGGAGCCCGGCCGCGCCGGGACCCTCAGCGCTGAGCTCGACCGTGCCGTGAGTCGCGTCCACGCGCGATCCGACCGGCACCACCATCTCATGCACGAGCGCCACGGAGCCAGACGCCCCCGGCAACCGCACGAACACCTGCCCGCTGACCGGCGCCAGCTCGATCGTCCTGCCCAAGCTCGGCCCACTGACCGTGCTGGCCGACGCCGACCACACGCCGACTGCGCCCACGGCAGCAGCCAGCGCTGCGATCAGCGACACCACCGCCCACATCGCACGCCTCACCAACGGCTGTCCAGTTGACTCGTCGCTCACGCCCGGTCCCGGCGACGAGCCTAACCCGCGCGGGCGACATGGTGCAAACGCGCACGCCCGCCGCCGGCCAGCGCGTCAGGCCAGCCCGTCAGTCTGGGCGCTCGTCCATGGGCGCGACCGCCGGCCGTCGCAGCGGACAACCGAATTCGCCATCCGGCCCCGCTCGATCCGGGCGACCGCCTTGGCGGGCGCGGACTGGGCGTCAAGGGATCCGCTCGTCCAGGGGCGCCAGCGCGACGCCGGGCTTGCGCATGTGGCCGGTGCCGCCGCGACCGGCGGCGGCGTGGCAGGTCTGGTCGCAGCGGACACACCGATGGGGACGATTGGACTGCGCGGTAACCGCGTCCGCTCGCCGACCGCCTCGAGACGAAGCACGGATTCGAGTAGCTGCCCCGCGGTCGTCGGAGAAACCGTGAACGCGACCCCGTGACCCGCCAACCACGGCTCGCCATGCAGCGAGGCCGGTCAGAGCTTCGCGTTGAACTTCACCTTGCCGCTGTGGCACGTCGTCGGATGGATCCCGCCCGTGGTCACCGTGGAGGTGAGCGAGCCGCTGACCCTCTGATGGGCGAAGGTGCCGCTGAGCTTGTCGACCGTCTCCGAGTTGGGATGGACCGTCGCGTTGAACTTGTTCCCGTTGATCGGGATCTTCGCCACATCAGACCCATCGAACTCTCCGCACGAGCCGTACTCGGCGACGTAGGTGACCTTTACCACATGCCCTTTGCTGACCTTGACGGCGATCCTCAGCTTCTGGCTGGTCTTGCCCGTGTACAGCCCCGACGAGGCCGCTGACGCGACCGCAGCCATCGTGACCGCCAGCACCGCCGCGAGCGCCCCGATTCTTCGCAGCACCGCCCCTCCTTGTTGTCAACGTCCCCAG
>Ga0335072_10009000_pt1 | contig 14446 bp, 13 predicted proteins | sample Lox_Sample_21_FD_206725 | JGI IMG/M metagenome (GOLD analysis project Ga0335072, IMG submission 206725) | Soil microbial communities from Loxahatchee National Wildlife Refuge, Florida, United States - Lox_Sample_2.1 | ecosystem: Environmental > Terrestrial > Soil > Wetlands | place: USA... | reverse complement strand
TGTCACGCCTGCCAAATCCGTTGGCGGAGCTTGCTCTTGACCAACTTGCCCATCGCGTTGCGCTCCAACGCATCAACCACCTCCACCTGCTCGGGGCACTTGTGCTTGGCAAGCCCGTGGGTTTGGCAGTGCGCAGAAAGCACGGCGACATCGAGCTCTGCACCCTCGCGGGTCTGGATGACGGCGCACAGGCGCTCACCAGTCCGAGCGTCTGGTAGTCCAACGACGGCGGCATCGACGATGTCAGGGTGGCGGAGCAGGATGTCTTCGACGTCAAGCGCCGAGATCGTCTCCGCATTCCGGATGATCACGTCCTTGAGCCGCCCCGTGATGTATACCGCACCGTCGCGTAGCTCGCCGACGTCTCCGGTGCGCAACCAGCCCTCGTCGTCGAACGCCGCGCTGTCAAGCGTCGCGTCGACATAGCCGGCGAAGCATTGCGGACCGCGCAGCCGGATCTCGCCGTCAACGATGCGTACTTGCACGCCCGGCGAAGGCCTACCAGCCGACTCGAGCAGGACCCCAGCGGGGTCGTCTGGAGCCGCTGCAGTGGCCACCGGAAATTCTGTCAGTCCGTAGGACTGGGGGACCCCCGGCACTCCGAACGTCTCGATCAGCTCGCCGACGACCTCCGGTGGCGTGGGCGCGCCGCCGGCGGTGAACGCTCGCAAGTGGGGGAACAACGGCCGGCCCCCGTGAACGCGCTGCGCAGCTGCGTACGCGCGGAAGAACGGTTGTGCCGACCCGAGGATTGTCGGCGAGTGCGCGGCCATCCGCATCGGCGTCAGCGTCGGTTGCCAGGTATCGAACAAGATCAACTTCACTCCCCGGCGCAGCGCACACGACAGCATGGTGGCACCACCGATATGCGTAAGCGGCCACGCGATTGGCGCTACGTCGCCCCGTCTGAATCCGGCAATGTCGATCATGCCGTTCGAAGACGCGACGAGTGAGGCGTCGGAGTGTTTGACGCCCTTCGGTTCGGCCGTCGTGCCTGAGGAGTAGTACACCCAGCGTGCGTCTTCGGCGGCGGCCGGCGCCAGTGTCGACGGATCTCCCGTCGGTAACCGTAGTAATCGGCCCGGGGCACCGTCGAAGTCGAGGGCGAGTACGCGACAACCTGTGTCGCGGGCCATCTGCGCATGGCGAAATCCCTGCCACGTCTCCGCAGTGATGAACAGCGAGGTGTCGAGCTGGGCCGTGATCGCGCCTACCTCGCGATGACGCAGGGCCGGCACCAGCGGATTCTGCACTGCGTTCAGTCGCGATAGAGCGGCCATCAGCACGGCCGCCTCGAGGGTCGTTGGCAATTGCCACGACACAACGTCGTTCGCTTCGACCGGCAACCCGGCAGCGACGCGCTCAGCAGCATCGCGGAACTGTGCGGAGGTCAACGTACGTCCGTAGTCGTCGGCCAGGATCTGCCAATCCGGTTGTTCGCGCGCGGCCGCACACACCAAGTCCCAGAACGTCACCTTCGTCCAACCCCCTTTCGATGCGCGAAGACCTTCCGAATCGGAACGACTCAAACGCTGGCCTCCCCGGCTCGGCACGCCTCTGCCCGCTGAGTGTGACGCGGCATATAGGAATCCTTCCCGTAGTGCTTACCGTACTGTATCCTCACGGTACGTTGGAAGACATCGTGCTGCTGGGGCATTGGACCGCCAGGGAACTGGCGAGTCGAATCGCGCGTGGATTCGAATTGTGTTGGTGCACACGGAAGAGTGGTAACTGTTTCCAAGCTTGCGGTTGAAGCGCTCGGCATTTGACGAGCGGGGCCGGACGCCGGCCCGCACGGTCAACCGCTGCGAGACGGAGGTGGCCGCATGGCACGCCAGGTAGTCGCCGAAACGCAACCGCGACGGAAGCGGGGTTCCATCAACCCGGAGGACATCGTCAACGGAGCCTTCGAAGTTGCCGAGCGGGTGGGGCTCGACAATCTCAGCATTCCCGCCCTAAGCAAACATATCGGCATCGGCGTCACCAGCATCTACTGGTACTTCGCTAAGAAGGATGATCTGCTCAACGCGATGGCTGGTCGGGCTCTGAAGGAGTACGCATTCAGTACTCGGTTGGTTGACACGGTGGATTGGCGCGAATCTTTGCGCGATCATTCACGGCACATGCGCAGGACCTTCCACAGCAACGCAATCCTGACAGATCTGGTTCTCATTCGCGGTGCCCTCAGTTCGGAGGCCAAGCGCGCAGGGCTTGAGCAGCTGGAGCAGGCAGTCGCGACGCTCATAAGAGCCGGACTGTCCGCCGAGGACGCGTTCGACACCTACGTGGCGACCACAGTCCTCGTCCGGAATTCGGTTGTGCTCGAACGCCTCTACCAGAAGACACTCGACCTGGAGGACGGCCCCAACTCGCCCAGCACGCGGGGGGGTGTGGACGCTCAGGTTGCCCCAATCATCGCCGAAATCATGGGCAATGGGCACCGGATCGGCGTTGCCGACCGAACCAACTTTGAGTACAACCTCGAGTGCATCCTCGATCACGCCGGTCGACTAATCGACGAGAAGGCCGCGGCCGCAGCGCCGCCCGCGGCACGAAGGCGTACTAACGCCGAACCTCGCCGATAGGCCCAGAACGCGCACAGTCATCTACGCGCGGCGGGCACAGACTATGTTGTGGTGCTCAAGCCTGCTTGCGTATTTCGGCAGACACTCAGGGAGTGAACAACTGACCGGCGTTGACGTCGAGCACGGCACCGGTGATCCCCGAAGCCAGGTCGGAGGCGAGGAACAACACCGCGTTAGCGACCTCGTCGTTCGTCACGGTTCTTCGCAGGGCAGCCTGATCAGTGAATCCAGCGAGAACCGTCTCGTAATCGACTCCCAGCTTCTGGGCGCGCGCGTGGTAGTAGGCAGCCAGTTGTTCGCTCCAAATATGACCAGGTGCAACGCAATTCACCCGCACACCGTCCGGGCCCAGCTCATCGGCCAGCGCATGCGCGATCTTGTGTCCCTGCGCCTTGCCAGCTGCGTATTCGCTGCGACCGGCGAACCCGATGCGACTGGACATGGACGTGACGTTCACGATGGCGCCGTGGCTGCGACGCACCATGTGGGGCGCGACGTACCTGCAGGCGAGGAGAGTTCCATAGCCGCCGATCTCGACGACGCGACGCCAGAGCTCCAACCCTTCGGTATCCATGTCGAGCAGATTCCGTTTAGGCGCGACGCCGAACGCAAGATTCACCAGGACGTCGATCTGGCCGAATCGCGCGACCACGGTGTCGGCCATCCGACTCGCTTGCTCCGGCACAGTGATGTCTGCGGCGATCGATAGTGATTCGGCGCTCGCTGTACGGACCGCCTGCTCTGAGACGTCGAGTGAGGATGTCGACCGCGCAACCACCGCGACGGCCGCACCGGCCTGCGCGAACCTGCCGGCTAGCGTCGTGCCCAGGCCTGGTCCTGCGCCAACTATCACGACGACTTGGTCGTCGAAGCGGATCCCCCTCGATGCTGCGGCCATGACGTCCCTCCACTCCCTCGATGCGCGTTATGCCCCGCGGAGGCGGCCGTCGAACACCGGCGTCAACATCTGGTCGGCTAACTCAATGACTATCGGGGCGGAATGGTGTGCCGCTGCCCGGGCATCAGCATGGTCCCGCTGCGAGAATGCGGCCGCGCAGTGGGCTTCGATCGCCGATTCAAAGCCTTGCTAGATTTCCAATGGTATAGCATACGGTAGACCAAACCGTAGGCCTCGCTGCCGACGTCGCTGATGAGCCTCGCGATCAATGAGTGGACGCCATCGGCTGGCCCGACTATCAATAGCTAGGCGAAATACTCACCGAAGCAATCGAATTGGATACCGCGATGAAGACCAAGGGCGCGCTCATCTGGGATTTCAACCAGCCGTGGTCGATTGAGGAGATCGATATCGGTGATCCCCGTCGGGGTGAGGTCAAGGTTCAAGTAGAGACGGCCGGGTTGTGTCACTCCGACCACCACCTGGTGACCGGGGACATCCGCGTGCGGGCTTTCCCGGTTCTCGGCGGACACGAGGGAGCCGGGATCATCACCGAAATTGGACCCGGCGTCGAGAACCTGACCGTCGGCGACCATGTGGTGATGTCGTTCATTCCGTCCTGCGGCAAGTGTCCGTCGTGTCGGAAGGGTCTACGCAATCTGTGCGACCGGGGAATGGGCTTGCTCTCAGGGGCCTCGATCTCGGACGGGTCCTTCCGCGTACAGGCCAGGGGCAAGGACGTGGTGGCTATGTCCCTGCTGGGCACCTTCGCGCCATATGCGGTCGTGCACCAGGAGTCGGTGGTGAAGATTGACCCCGCCGTCCCCTTCGAGGTCGCCTGCCTCGTCGGCTGCGGCGTCACCACGGGCTACGGCTCTGCGGTGCGCAGCGCAGCGGTCAAGCCGGGCGAGGACGTGGCCATCATCGGTATCGGCGGCGTCGGCAACGCCGCCCTGCAGGGGGCGTTAATCGCGGGGGCACGCCGAGTATTCGCGATTGACCCCGTCGAGTGGAAGCGCGAACAGGCACTGAAGTTCGGCGCCACCCACGTCTATCCAGACATCGAAAGTGCGACCGCCGCGATCGCCGACGTTACCCACGGGCTCATGTGCCGCACGGTCATCGTCACCGTGGGCAGGGCCGAGGGCAAAGATGCCGAGTCCTGGCTGGGCCTCACCGCAAAGGGCGGCACCTGTGTGGTCACCGCGATCGGCAGCTTCGGTGATATCGAGGCAAATCTCAATGTTGCCATGCTGACGTTGCTGCAGAAACGCCTGCAGGGCAGCCTCTTCGGCGGCGGCAACCCACAGTTCGACATCCCAGAACTGCTCTCGCTGTACAAACTCGGGGACCTCAATCTCGATGATGTGGTGACGCGCGAGTACACGCTTGAGCAGGTCAACGACGGTTACCGGGACATGTTGGAGGGCCGGAACATTCGCGGCATCATCCGCTACACCGACGCCGACCGCTAGTGCCGCAACTCGAGGAGAAGCACATGGACCAAGACGCGTTCGACGGAGTACGAGTGGTCGAGTTGGCGCAGTGGGTGTTCGTACCGGTGGCCGGTGCGCTGTTGGCCGACTGGGGCGCTGACGTCGTGCGCATCGAGCGACTCGAGGGCGACCCTTACCGCGGGTTGGCGACCCAGGGCATCGGCACCGACCGCGGTGGCGTGAATTTGTCCATGGCACTGGCGAATCGAGGTAAACGGTCCATCGCCCTCGACCTGCAGCGGGCGGAGGGGCGCGCCGCACTCCACAAGCTATTGGAATCGGCGGACGTCTTCCTCACCAGTCTTCGACCCGGTGCGCTCGGCCGCCTTGGCCTTGACTCGGACGCGTTGAGGCAGCGCTACCCAAAACTGATCTACGCCCGAGGACACGGCTTTGGTGTACGAGGGCCGGATGCAAACCAACCGGGCTATGACAGCTCGGCGTTCTGGGCACGAGGCGGGCTCGCCCACATCCTCACGCCGCCGGATCGTGACTACCCGATAAGCCAGCGCGGCGCATTGGGTGACCGCAGCGGCGCTACGGCACTCGCCTTCGGAATTGCGGCCGCTTTGCTGAAACGATCCCGGACTGGCGCAGGCTCTGTGGTGGACGTTTCCCTTCTTGGCACCGCGATGTGGACCTTGTCCTCCGATGTGCTCGCGGCGGCCAACGGCGGTGAAGCGCGGCCCGCCTCTGGACGCGGACCCGCCGTCAACCCACTAATCGGCAACTACCGCACTAAGGACGATCGCCACATCGCGCTCATGTTCCTTCAGCCCGACCGCTTTTGGGCTGACTTCTGCCGGCTGATCGGTCGCGATGAACTCATCGACGATCCCCGCTTCGGCGACATGTCGGCCAGGCGGAAAAACAGCGCGGCGTGCGTAGCCGAACTCGACTCAGTGTTCGTGCAGCAGACGCTCGCTGAATGGAAGGAGCTGCTCGCCGGCATCGACGCGCCATGGGCCCCGGTGCAATCGGTCGAGGAACTGCTTGAGGACCCGCAGGTGATCGCTAATGGGTACATCGGTGAAGTCACGCTCGAGGACGGCACCACATACCGACTTCCGGCGGTTCCGGTCCAGTTCGACGAGCAGCCACCACTGATGCGGCGCGCACCTGAACACGGTGAACACACCGAGGCCCTGCTGCTCGAGCTCGGTTACGACTGGGATCAGGTCGCGTCGCTGAAGGACTCAGGAACCATTCCGTGACGGCCACGCGACCGCTGCCGGTACCAGACGAGCAGTCCGGCCCATTCTGGGCGGCCGCCGCCCACCACGTCCTGAAGGTGGCGCGCTGCGCACGGTGCGACGTCCTCAGCCTGCCACCCGACCTCGTATGCCCCCATTGTGGTTCGACCGACCCCAAGTTTACGTTCACACGCATCAGCGGCGATGGCGCCATTCGATCGTGGACGGTCGTGCGCCAAGCGTTCCTGCCGGGATTCGACGAGGATGTGCCCTTCATGCTGGTCGATGTCGAATTGGCCGCCCAGCCAGGCCTACGGATGATCGGTCGTCTGCTGGACGGTGTTGAAGCCGGTGTGGGCATAGGCGACGCCGTAGTCGCCGGTTTTGAGGATCTAACTCCCGAAGTCGCCGTGCCCGCGTTCCGGCTCGCCCGATGAGCGGCAGATTCGCCGCGAGCAACCAGGTCGCGATAGTCGGCTACGCGCAGTCTCAGATACGGCGTAATGCCGGAAGAGCTCTTGGGTCCTTGGCCGTCGACACGGCGCGGGACGCGATCAGGGACGCGGGTTTGACAGTCGACCAAATCGACGGATTCGTCAGCTCCAGCCTCCTGCCGAGCGCAGCAGGACGCGGTGTCGAGGACGGTGTCAACATCGTCTCATCCAACTGGCTCGCCCAGCACCTTGGAGCCACCCCTCGGTACGCCGCCGGCTTTGACGGCATCGGTCAGCTACCCGGGTCCGTCGTCCTCGGGGTCAACGCCGTGGCGAGCGGGGCCGCGGACTACGTGTTGGTACACCGCGCATTGCACAACCCGAAGGGCCGCTATCACGGCAACCCCATGCGGGAGGCCCGCGGCGCGCAGCAGTGGGTCGCGCCACAGGGTTTCTTCGGGCCACTAGCGATGATCGCCCTCCCTTACAACGAGTACTTGCAGCGCTTCGGCGCCCGCCGAGAGTCGATGCACGGCGTGGTCGTCGAAGCCCGCAAAAACGGCGCCCGCATCCCCTGGTCGTTTTGGCACGATCGGCCACTCAGCGCAGCGGAGTATCTCGCAGCGCCGACACTCTTCGATCCGGTATGTCGCTACGACTGCGACATCCCAGTCGACGGCGTGGCCGCATTCGTACTCACCTCCGCAGAACGGGCAAAAGATCTGCCCCATCGTCCTGTCTACATCGCCGGTTATGCCAGCGCCGCGCCCAGTCGGGCGCGGCTACCGTTGCACTGGCCGTTGGACGACATCCTCGACGGAGGCGCTGCGATGGCTCGCCGTCTATGGGCGCACGCTGGGATCGTCGCTGAGGACGTCGATCTGCCGCAGGTCTACGACGGCTTCTCCCCGTTCGTGTGGTTCTGGCTCGAAGTTCTGGGCCTGTGTCCGGTCGGGGAGGCGCACCGCTTCGTGGCGAACGGCGGCATCGATAGTGACCGTGACGGCTCCATCCCTGTCCTCTCGGGCGGCGGAGCGCTGGGCAACGGGCGCATGCATGGGGTACCGCAGATGCTCGAATGTTATTTGCAACTTTCCCAGCGTGCGGGCGACCGACAACGAACCGCTGCCCAGCTTGGCCTGGCCTGCCACTCCTCGCCGCATTACGGCGGTGCCGTGGTGTACTCGGCAGAGCCATATTGATACCAACCGAAGGCTCCGTCGACGAGGGCGCCGCCGAGCATTTCTATCGATTCGCGCCGCTGCTCGAAGCGTTCGATGGTTGCCGAGCCATGAGCGACGGCACAGCGCCACTGGCGGCCAACCGTCAGCGGCGCCCCTGCACGAAGGCGCTCAGCGGGGCAACCCCCAGTGCATCCGGACCCGGGGCCCGACCGTAGCCGGCCATGAGCTCTTCCGCCTCCGATACAGTGGTCCGCCACCCGCGGGCTCTTAACCAGTTGGCCAAATAGCTCCGCCGACGGTCGAACCACAATGAACGAACGTCACGCAGGAAGGTGTCACCGACCGCGGCGGCGGCCTCGCGCGTCTCGCGAATGCGACGCCTACGCCAGCTGGGATGGGGATCAAACGAACTGGCCGACTCGGCGGCCACCACACTGCCCGGCGCGCTCAGCCCGTCGATCAACTCGAAGAGCCGATCCTGTCCCGCACCAGGAACGTAGGCGAGGCATCCTTCGACCGACCACGCGGTCGACAACCTCGGATCGAACCCTGCACCACGGAGCGCCGTGGGCCAGTCCGAGCGTAGGCCGACCGCGACGGTGCGATACTCGCACGCAGGTTCGGCGTTGGCCGCCCACACCGCGGAAACCTTGAAGTCGAGCACCTTCGGCCGATCAACGTCGAAGAACACACAGCCCGGCGCCCACCCCAGCCGCCAGGCACGAGCATCGAGCCCAGCTCCCAAGACCACCACCTGGCGCACACCGTCGCTGATCGCCCGTTCGAAGAACTCATCGAAGAATCTCGTCCGGCACGCCGCATAGTCGTGCAACGCCTGGATTCGTTCGCTCAAAACCGGGTCGACAGCCCGCAAATCCTCCGCTGACCGAGTGAGGATGGCAGGCCTCCAACCGCTGTCGCAAGCCGCGATGACGAACAGCACAGCGAAAGGATCGGCGAACAGCGGTTGCGGCGCGTCGGCTTCGCGCCAGCGCGCGACGGCCATCGCTAGGGCCGTTTCCCCAACGCCATCGGTGGCATTCCACTCACTGCCTGCCTGCTGTCGCGGCCCGATGTCGGAGTACTCGAACAGTGTGATGACGTTGTGCGTCGATACATTTGACATCGTCACCCGCGCTCCCCTATCGGCACCGTGCATGAGACATCAGGCGGCCGCTTTCGGAATTGCGCTTGGTGGCTCTGAAGTAGACACCGCGACAACAGATGCCCCAATAGCGTCCGGCCCGGTGTGACCAACCCACTGGCCGAAGTCGCCGGGGGCGCTGAGTCGTTTTGCGTCCAGTTGTTTCGGAGTCGACGCACGATGCCTCCCCTGAACAGCTCGGCGGGCGTCATGCTTCGGAGCCGATCGTGAAGTCCAACGCCACGTCTTGTCCCGCAATAGCTTTGGCCCACCGATAGTCCGCCTTGCCGTTACCGAGGCGACGAACCTGCTCCACGAAGAGGATTATCTTGGGAACCTTGAAACGCGCCAGGCGTGATCTACAGTGCATGCAGAGTGCGTCGCGATCAGCATCTGCGGCTTCCCGCAAGGCAACCACGGCCACGACCTCAGATCCCCATCGTTGGCTGGGCCGTCCCACCACCACAGCGTCGGCGACGTTGGGGTGTGCCCGCAGTACTTCCTCGACCTCTTCCACGAACACCTTCTCACCGCCAGTGTTCACGACCAGCGAATCCCGCCCCAGAAGGCGAACAGTGCCGTCGTGCTCGAGTGTGGCGCGGTCACCGGGTATCACCAGGCGCTGACCCTCGATCTCCGGGAAGGTCTGCTGGGTGGCTTCGGACGCGTTGAAGTATCCCAGTGGGATTCGGCCGGTTCGAGCTGCCCAGCCGATTTCGTCGTCGCCGGGTTTCAGAAATCTGGTGCGATCGGCGGAGACGACCGCGCCCCCCTCCCTGAACACGAAGGTATCGCTGGCGATACCACGATGACTGCGACCGAAGCCCAGGCTTCCGGTTTCTGACGAGCCGTACCCATCAATGATGGTTACCTGAGGGAGGCATTCCATCAAGGCCCGCTTGTACTTCTGATTCGTCGCGGCACCACCCGTACCGATGGAGGACAGCGAGGGCAAGTCGTACGCATGCCGTCGCAGTTCGGCGACCAGAGGCCCGGCGAACGCGTCACCGACAATCGAGACCAGCTCGACGTTCTCACGCTGGGCGATCTCCAGCACCGACTTCGCGTCGAACTTGAACCGATTGTCCTGAAGTACGGCTGCTCTGCCCTTGAAGATCGCCGAGAAGGCGGTCCACATGCCCGCTGCATGCATGAGTGGTGACACCGCCATCCACGGCCGGTTCGGCTCGCGCACTTTGTCATGAATCTCGCCATCGTCGGTGTGGTCGTCGCCTCCCATCGACGACACGTAGATATCGCTCTGCCTCCACAGCACGCCCTTGGGGCTGCCGGTTGTCCCCCCCGTGCAGATCATCATCAGGTCGTCCGGCGAACCGACCCCGATGTGGTCGGTATCCCCTTGGGCCAATGCGTCTTCGAGCGACACAGAACCTGCGACTTCGGTCGCCCCGCTTCCGTCATCGATGGACACGAGCACTGCGCAGCCGGCCGTGAGCACCTCGGCGAACCGAGCACCCAGGGACCGGTGGTAGATGACCACCCGCGGCCGCACGTAACGGAAGAGCTCACCAACTTCACGTGGCGAGTAAGAGTGATTGATGTTCACCGGTACGGTTCGCGCCTTGAGGCACCCGATGAGCATGTCGGGGTAGAGGTCATTGTGCATGATGAGTGCGACTCGATCTTGGCCGCACTCCCAACGGTCCAGAGCCGCCCGCTCGCGATGGGCTCCAAATCCTCGGCTGCTCAGGAAATTTGCAAACCGCCGTGTCCGAATAGCGGACTCCGCGAAAGTACTTCGCCGGTCCCCGCAAACGGTCATCAGACGGTCGGGGATCTCGTCGGCGATTGCATCAAGGACGGCACCCAGCGTCCATTCGGTCATCGCAGACACCTCTCTGTGCCGACCTCGCCCACCCGCCCCGTCGCTTCCCGCCGACCTGCACCCCGCCAGCCTCGGTCAAGCGCTGGCCCGTGCCCGATCGAAACGTTGCGGAATGCGCACTGTGGCAACGGGGCACCTGTGGACGGTTCGAGTGAGTTCATTCACTGCGTCGCCGCATCACGCGACGTGCCTACGTCGCGCACGGCGGACCTGTCGAACTTGTCCGCGGCTCGCTGCATGGCGTCCATGCATTGCTGCAGCGCGAATGCAGGATTCAGTTCGAGCGCTTTCGTAGGCTCCGGGTAGATGAGCACGTGACCGGCTGGGAAGAAGTACACCTCGCCGGCCGTCGCAACCTCGTCTGGCCAGTCCGTGTTTGGATACACCGCTGTGATCGAACCTTCGAAAATGAAACCGTAGTGCGGACACGGGCATACGCCGCCGGGAAGTCCGCCTGCCCGGTAAATCTTCGTGCAGTCAATGGGCTCGGTCTCAGTGAATCCGACTTCCATGTCCCCCCACTGGGCAGAACGGAAACCATTATTTGCGGCCGGCCACCGGCCGCCTCCGGCGACCGGCAACTCGGTCGGCTTGGCGTGCGGCATGTTGGCTCCTTTGACATTGCTGATGGGTGACTAGGCCATGACGGTCGCGGACATCGGCCCAGCGCGATCAGGGATGTGCAGGTAGCGCGACCGCGGCGTGACCGGGGACGTCGCAGGATGATTGTGGAAGGTCATGTCGGTGACAGCACGACGACGGGTATGTCGCGGTCGGTGCGTGACTGGTACACATCGTAATTCGGCCATCTATCGACCAGGATTTTCCACAATCGCGGCTTCTCGGTGGCTGACGCCGTGCGTGCGGTGACCGCGATCCGCTGTGCTTTCACCTGAATTTCGGCGTTGGGATTCGCTTCGAGATTCCGGTACCACAGCGGATGCTTGGGTGCTCCCCCATACGACGCCACCACGAGATAGTCATCGCCGTCCCGGCCGAAGATCAGCGGTGACGTGAGCTTCCGGCCCGTGCGGCGACCAGTGACGGTCAGCAGCAGCGTTGGGACACCATTCCAGATGTAGCCCACCTCGCCGTCGGTCTCCCGATAGGCGCGGATGTGGTCCTCACCGAGAAGCGTGAGATCCGTTGTTTTGTAGTTAGATTCGGCCATTTGTCATGCTCCTGGCGTATCGAATAGAACGGGAATTTCGGTCGCCCCGCGCTCGTACATGCCGACGAATCGGGGCTCTGCGGCATCAGGGTCGAGGCGCAGGTTCGGCAGCCGATCGAGCACCGCTCCGATGCCGACCATCATCTCGGCGCGCGCGACGTGCATGCCGAGGCAGACATGGACGCCGCCCCCGAACGCGAACGACGACTTCAGCTGACGCAAGGGGTCGAACTCATCGGGTCGTTCCCATCGGTCGGGGTCTCGGTTGGCGGCGCCGATGCACAGATGTACGACTGCGCCTTTCGGCAGGTGCACTCCGTAAAATTCGGTGTCGGCGGCGACCCACCGGGAGAACATCGGATCAGTGGGCATCCAGCGAAGCGATTCCTCGATGATGGAGCGCAGGAGTTGGCGGTCTGCTCGCGCGGCCGCGAGCAACTCGGGGCGCTGCAACAGGATGGTCAGTGTGGTCCCCATCTGCTTCCACGTCGTGCCGGACCCGGCTGCGAGCAACAACAGCGAGAAAGAATAAATCTCCCGGTCGCTGAGTTTTTGTGTCATACCCTGCTCGTCGGTGACTTCGGCCTGCACCAGCACGCTGATCAGGTCGTCCTGAGGCTCTTGCCGTCGGGCGGCGACGATCGGTTTCAGTATCTCGACGACCGCACGGGGATTCGACGTCAAATTGGCCCGGATATTGAGCGCCTGCTCCACTGGCACGCCGAAACTGCCGGTGATCGTCAGCACGGGGATGGGCGCGCAGAAGTCGACGTTTAGTTCTGCGCGTCCCGCACCGGAGATGCCGTCAATCAACAGGTGGACCGTTTCCCTGATCCAGTTCTCTATCCACCACATCGCGTTCGCCGGCAGGAACGACGGTTGCACCAGTGCGCGGTACCGCCGGTGCTGTGCGCCACCCATCGACAGCATGCTGTTACTGACGACGGTCCCGCCCGAGGCGATGTCCACACCGTCTGGTGACGAGGCGAAAATCTCCGGGTTGCGGTAGGCGGCGTTGCACGCCTCGTAACTGAACACCGAGAAATGCGGGCGCTCCGGGAACGGTAGCCCCTGAAATACCAGGTCTCCGGGAAAACCGGTGAGATCGTGCACGGTGCCTGGGTGGACCGGACCGCTCTCACGCAGGCGGTGCCACTTCGGATATGGATCGTCTTGGTACCCACCCCCCGAGTGAGCGACATACGCACTGCGGAGGTCAAACAATTGTCGAACGCGGTCACGGTCGAGTGTTTCGGCGCTCATCGGGCGACGTATCCTCCGTCTAGGGGCAGCAACACCCCGGTGACATTCTTGGCCCGGTCGGACAACAGATACACGGCCGCTTCCGCGCAGTCCTCGGGGGTGATCGGGCGCCCCAAGGGGTGCTGGGCGCCGACCTGATCAGAGAATTGAGGCTGCGATAGCGCGATTGGGTCGAGTCCGCCGGCGGTCATGAAGCCGGTCTGCGGCATGGCACCCGGACAGATCGCGTTGGCCCGAATGCCGAATGGTGCACCCTCGATGGCGACCGCGCGGGTGAGTTGGTGCACTCCACCCTTGGTGGCGCCGTACACCGATCCGCCCCAGCCTACCAATCCCGCCACTGAGCCGGTGTTAACGATCGCGCCCCCGCCCCCTTGCTTCTTGAACTGAAGCACAGCGTGTTTACAACCGAAGAACACCCCGCCCAGGTTCACAGCGACGAGGCGGTTGAAGTCCTCCACGGTGTGATCTTCGAGCTTGGCGCCGAACCGGGGCGTGGGGATGCCGGCGTTGTTGAACAAGAGGTCGAATTGGCCGAATTGCTCTGCGGTGGAATCGATCATGGCGACAACGTCGTCTTCGACCGCCACGTCGACTCTCATCGCGATCGCGGTTGCACCTTTCATCTCGATCTCACGCGCCGTTTCCTTGGCGCCGTCGAGGTCGATGTCGGCGCAGACCACGTTGGCGCCTTCCTCGGCGAACCGCAGCGCAGAGGCGCGACCGACTCCGGACCCGGCGCCCGTGACGATCGCGAACTTGCCTTCGAGCATGCCGCTCATTGCGCCCCGCTCGACTCGAGCAGTTCGAGTGCGCCGGTCGGGCACGCCTCGATCGCGGCCCGGATCGACTCCACTGGATCGGTGCTGGGCTCGAGCACCACCACCTTTGCCTGGTCGTCTTGGGTGAAGGTGCCCGGTGCGTAGACAGCGCACATCCCGCTGCCCATACAGCGATCGTGATTGACGGCGATGTCAGGCACGGGCCAGGACCGGCGGCTCGGCGGGGGTGAATCGGTAGAGCCGTTCGGCGTTGCCGCGCAGCAGTTTGTATTGGACGCTGGGCGGCAGGTCCTTGATGACGTTGCGGGCGACGTCGATGCAGTCGGGCCAGGTGGAGTCCGAGTGCGGGTAGTCGGTTTCGCACATGATGTTGTCCTCGCCGAGTTCGGCGAGGCTCCCAACGCCGTGGTGGTCCTCGATGAAACAGCCAAATATGTGATCGCGGAAGGT
>Ga0335072_10008999_pt1 | contig 14446 bp, 13 predicted proteins | sample Lox_Sample_21_FD_206725 | JGI IMG/M metagenome (GOLD analysis project Ga0335072, IMG submission 206725) | Soil microbial communities from Loxahatchee National Wildlife Refuge, Florida, United States - Lox_Sample_2.1 | ecosystem: Environmental > Terrestrial > Soil > Wetlands | place: USA... | reverse complement strand
GAACGCCGTGGTCGAGAGGGCCGGCGCGCCTGCGGCGACGTCCGCCGTGCGTTTGCCCGCGGCATAGGCCGCCTGCACCGCGCGTTCGATCCGTGACGCATTGGTCTCGTCGTCGAGACTGTAGCGCAGAAGCAGCGCCGCCGAAAGAATCGCGGCCGTAGGGTTGGCGATGCCTTTTCCCGCGATGTCGGGCGCCGTGCCGCCGATCGGCTCGTACATACCGAATTGCTTTCCAGGCGAACCTCGTTCACCCAGACTTGCGCTTGGCAGCGTGCCGATCGAGCCGGTCACGATCGCGGCTTCGTCGGAGAGGATGTCGCCGAACATATTCTCGGTGACGATCACGTCGAAGTCGGCGGGACGGCGCACGAGCTGCATCGCCGCGTTGTCGACCAGCAGATGGTCTAGATGCACGTCGGGATACTCGGGCGCGATGCGCAGCACGACGCGGCGCCAGAGGCGCGAGGTGTCGAGCACGTTCTCTTTGTCGACCGAGGTCAGATGCTTGCGCCTGCGGCGCGCGAGTTCGAACCCCGTGCGCACGATGCGTTCGATCTCGGGCGCGCGGTAGAGCATCGTGTCGCTCGCAACCTCCACGCCGTTCTCGATCCGCGTCTCTTTTTTGCCGAAATAAATACCGCCGGTCAGCTCGCGCACGACGACCAGATCGAGCCCTCGCACGAGCTCCGGGCGCAGCGACGAGGCATCTTCGAGTCCGGGAAAGACCCACACCGGGCGCAGGTTGGCATAGAGCTTGAAGCCGCTGCGCAACGCAAAGAGCGCCGCTTCCGGGCGCTCCGCCATCGGCTTGCCGTCATACTTCGGCAACCCCACGGCTCCGAAAAGAATCGCGTCGCTGCGCTCGCAGAGCGCGCGCGTGTCGTCGGGGAGCGGCGGGAGCCCGCGATCGAGCGCGGCGCCGCCGACCGGCGCTTCGGTGCAGCGCACGTCGGGGCGCACCTGCGCGAGCACGCGAACCGCTTCGCGCGTGATGTCTACGCCGATCCCGTCGCCGGGGAGCACTGCGATATCGGGCACGATCGCGTTAGTAAACTTCGATCCGTGTCGTATCGGTGCTCGGTTGCGGCTCCGCGCTTTGGCTTGCCGCTTGCGCGAGCTGCTGCTGTTGCAGCGTGTTGTGCGTGCCGTCGATCAGCGCAAGATGGGTCGTCAACAGGCTGCGCAACTCACTCTTAGCCTTCTCGGACGCCTCGATCGTGCGCTGGTGCTCGCGGCGGACGTCGCCGATGGCGTCATTGTACGAGGCGATCTCACGTTCGGCAGCGAGGCGCGCCTGTTCGCGAATCAGATCGGCTTCCTTGTGCGCGGAGGCCTTGACTTCGTCGGCCGTTCGCTGCGCAAGGACGAGCGTGTTGTGAAGCGACTCTTCCATCGCCTTGAAATGGCTGATGCGCTCCTTGAGATCGGCAATCTCGGCTTCGAGCGCCGCGCGGTGCTGCGCGTCGTCTTCGAGCGTCTCGATCACGTCGTCGAGAAATTGATCTACTTCGGAGCGGTCGTACCCCTGCAACGCCTTCTTGAAGGTCTTGTGCTGAATGTCGACCGGTGTGATTTTTTCCATCGAACTTCGATCAGCCGCGTCCCGACATGAAGTCGAGCGTGGAGTCGCCCATCATCGTGTCGCGCAATCCCGCCGCGTTGACCACGACGCCGGCCGGAACCACGAGGTAGATCGCTTCGGCGAGCTTTTGAATCTTGCCGTCGATGGTGTAGGCAACGCCCGAGGTGAAGTCGACCACGCGCTGCAAGAGCGCGCGATCCGCGTTCTGCAGGTTGATGATGACGACTTGGCGGTTCCGAAGAGCGTCGGCGATTTCGACGACGTCTTGAAAGCCGCGCGGCGAGTACACGCTTACTTCCGTCCCGGTGCGGCGCCCCGCGTTCGAGAGCGGAACCACACGCCCCGTCGGCGCCGGCTCGTCCTCGTACAGGTCCTCGTCCTCGTCGCGGATCGAGAAAAACGATCCGAGTTTGCTGAACATGCTCATCTAATTTCGCTCCCCGAAGAGGGCGGTGCCGATGCGCACCATCGTCGAGCCCGCGCGAATCGCCTCGCGCCAGTCCCCCGACATGCCGATTGAGAGCGTACTTCCACCAATGGTCGCAAACGTCTTGGCGGCAAGCTCGAAGGCCGCGAGGATTTCGTCCCGCCGCTCGTCGAGCGGCCCGATGGCCATGACGCCCTCGAGCCGAAGGCCCGGCTCCGCCGCGATCCGTTCGGCCAGCGCGAGCGCCTGCTCCGGCGGGCACCCGAAACGCTCGGACGGGGAGATGTTGAGCTGCAGCAACACCGGCAGCACTCGGCCCGAGCGTACCGCCGCCGCGCCCAGGGCACGAGCGGCCTCCGGGCGATCGAGGCTTTGCACGACGTCGAACAGCTCGACGATGGCTTTGGCCTTGTTGGTCTGGATGTGACCGATGAAGTGCTTCTCCACGTGCACCGCGGCGAGCAGCGGGTCGCGAAACTTGGCAGCCGCTTCTTGGACGTAGTTTTCCCCGATCGCCTCGAGCCCGGCGACCGCGGCCTCGGCGATGGCCGAGGCCGGCTGCTTCTTGCTCACGCCGAGAAGGCGCACGCTGCCCGGGGCGCGTCCGCAGGCACGTACTTCGTCCTCGATCTGCGCGCGCAGCGCGCTAAGCCGCTGGTGGATCGATTGGTGCGGCATCAGTCGGCGTGACGTCGGTGCGCCGCCCGCGCTTGTTGCAATACCACAGCCCGATCAGCGCAATCGGAATCATCGGCAGCGCATAGAGCTGGCCACCGGTGATCGGACCGAGATGAAAATCCGCATAGCGCCACATCTCCGCAACACTGCGCGTGATGCCGTACATCAAAAACCAGCTCCATCCCACGACGCCGTCGGGCGGACGCCGTTTGTAGATGAAAATCAGGATCGGCAGCGTCACGATATCGAGCAGCGCTTCGTAGAGTTGGGCAGGATGACGCGGTCCGGCGCCCCAGATTTCCAGATCGCCGGGGCGGTTCGGGGTCATGCACCATGGGCGATCGGGGACGCACAGATCGCCCCACAGTTCGTCGTTGATGAAGTTGACGATGCGCGTGAGTGTGATGCCGATCGGCAGCAGCACCACGACTTCGTCGCCGAGCACGGTGTATTTGAGTTGCGGATGCTTGCGAACGAAGAGCCAAATGGCGATGAGCACACCGACCATGCCGCCATGGAAGGCCATCCCGCCCTGCCACACCGCAATGACGTTGAGCGGATTGCTCGTGTAGTACGAGAGGTCGTGCTTGGAGATGATGTCATTGATGACGAAGAACGTGCGGCCGCCGACCAAAACGCCGATCAGCGCGTAAAATAAGAAGTCCTGGATCTGCTCGCGCGTAAGCCCCAAACGGCGCCGGCCCGCGGGACGGCTCATCCACAGGTACACGGAAACGAAGCCCGCAAGGTATGCGATCCCGTACCAGTGGACGTTGATGAAACCCACGTGAATGGCTATGGGGTCGACATTTGTCGGATAGTTAAACCAATGCACCATCGCGAACGTTCTTAGCATGACGGCACCGGCGCACATTTCGGTAGGTATTGCATTTCTAGCCGGGCTCGTTTCCTTCGTCTCTCCGTGCGTCCTCCCGCTGGTTCCGGCCTACCTCTCGCTCCTCACCGGAAGCAGTCTGGAAGAACTCCAAGGATTGGAAGGCGGCGCAGCCCTGCGAGTGCTCGCAATCGGGCACGCGATCGCCTTCATCATCGGCTTCACGCTGGTTTTCGTCACCCTGGGTCTGACCGCAAGCGCCCTCGGCGGCGCGCTCAACGCGCACCGGCTGCTGATCGCGCAGATCGGCGGGGTGATCGTGGTTATCCTGGGGCTGCACATGATGGGGATGCTTCGTCTCCCGGTCTTGATGCGCGATACGCGCATCCACGTGCAACACGAGAGGCGCACCTACTGGACCTCGGGTCTGGTAGGGATCGCCTTTGCGGCCGGCTGGTCGCCGTGTATCGGGCCGATTTTAGCGGGAATTCTCGCCATTGCGTCGCAGCAGCACAACGCCGAGGCGGCGTTGCTGCTCTTGGTCTACTCTCTGGGATTGGCCGTTCCGTTCTTGCTGACGGCGGTTGCGATCGGCGCGGTGCTGCCGGTGCTGAACCGCATCAAGCGCTTCCTTCCGGCGATCGAATTTTGCGCCGGGCTCTTCTTGGTCGCGGTCGGACTCGTCCTGGTCAACAATGCTTTCTACTCCGTCGCAGGGTGGTTCTATCAATTTGTCCCGGCTCCGAACCTCTAACGCAAGCCTGTTGATCGCGATCACTGCGATCGGCGCTTTCGCGCTCGACCAATGGTCGAAGCATCTGATCACGACCAAGCTCTATTTCGACGCGCGCTGCATGCCCTGGTGCGGACACAAGATTTTGATTCCGGGCTGGCTCGAACTCGCACCGATTCCAAACACGCATGGTGCCTTCGGGATGTTCGGCAGCAGCAAACCGATGCTGGTCGTGCTCGCAATCATCGTGCTCTTCGTCTTCTGGTGGAGTTTTCGTGAAGCGGCCGCGCGTTCACGACTGGTTTGCGTGGCGTTCGGCCTCATCGTAGGCGGCGCGATCGGCAATATCGTCGATCGCCTGCACTACGGTTACGTCATCGATTTCATCGATTTCTACCGCTTTCCGCAGATTTGGCGCTTCACGTTCAACGTGGGCGACTCGTGCATCACGATCGGCGTCGCTCTGCTGCTGATCTCCAGTGTTTTCCGAACACGCCGTCACGTCTGACGAGGCGGGAACGCGCGCGGACGTGCTGGTCGCGCGCCTCTCCGGCGCCGCGCGCTCGCTCGTCGCCGATGCGGTCAAGCGCGGAACGGTGCGCGTCAACGGCGCGGCGGTCAAAGGCAGCCATCCGCTCGAGGACGGCGATGCGCTCAGCTACGAGATCATCCCGCGCAAACCGCTCGAAGCAACACCCGAAGCGATCGACATCCCGATCGTCTATGAAGACGACGATGTGCTGGTGGTCGACAAGCCCGCGGGCATGGTAACGCATCCCGCGCACGGCGCGACCAGCGGCACGCTGGTCAATGCGCTGCTCGCGCATATCGGCACGCTGCCCGGCGATGCGCTGAGGCCGGGCCTCGTGCACCGGCTCGACCGCGACACCTCGGGACTGCTGGTCGTCGCAAAAACGCCCGAGGCGCTTTCGGCGCTGGGCATCGCGATGAAAGCACGGCGCATCAAACGCGAATATCTGGGACTTGTCCACGGCGTGCCGGAGCACGCGCGCGGCACGATCGAGGGGCCGATCGGGCGCGACCCGCATAACCGCTTGAAATACGCGATCGTCTCGGACGGCAAGCCGGCGATCACGCACTACGAACTGCGCGAAGCTTTTCCAAAACATGCGGAATTAATCTTCCGTCTTGGGACCGGACGCACGCACCAAATTCGCGTGCACCTTGCGGCGATGGGACACCCGATCGTCAACGATCCGGTCTACGGTCACGAAGAGGCGCGCTTCAGCTTACCCGGTCAGGCGCTGCACGCCTGGAAACTTTCGTTCGCCCATCCGCGCACCGAGCGCGAGATGCTCTTCGAAGCCGACCTGCCGCCGGAGTACGTCGATGCGCGACATCTTCTCGCTTCGCACGACTGACGGGGACGCGCGGCGCGGAACGCTGCGCCTGACGCACGGCGTCGTCGAGACACCAACCTTCATGCCGGTCGGTACGGCGGCAACGGTGAAGGCGCTCACGCCGGACGAAGTCCGCAGCGCGCACAGCCAAATCATTCTCGCCAACACGTACCACTTGTGGCTGCGCCCCGGCAAGGAGACGATCGTCGAAGCCGGCGGATTGCATCGCTTCATGGCGTGGGACGGACCGATTCTCACCGATTCCGGCGGCTTTCAAGTGTTCAGTTTGGAAGGGCGGCGCAAACTCGATGACGACGGCGTCACGTTCCAGTCGCATATCGACGGCAGCACGCACCGCTTTACCCCCGAGACGGTCATCGCTTTCGAAGAGGCGCTGGGCGTCGATATCGCAATGGTGCTCGACGTCTGCGTGAAGCTTCCCGCGACGCGCGAGCAGCTGGCCGAGTCGGTGCGGATGACGACCGCGTGGGCACGACGTTCGCGCGAAGCGTGGCGGAGCGAGACGACGGCGGTGTTTGCGATCATGCAGGGTGGGCTGGACTTGGAACTGCGCGAGCACAGCGCGCGTGAGATCGTTGCGCTCGATTTCCCCGGCTATGCCATCGGTGGTCTTTCGGTCGGCGAGACGCGCGAAGAGATGTACGTCACAGCCCGCGCGTCGGCATCGCTCTTACCGGTAGAGAAACCACGCTATCTGATGGGAGTCGGCACCGTGCGCGACATCATCATGGCGGTCGACTGCGGGATCGACATGTTCGACTGCGTCTATCCCACGCGCTGCGGGCGCAACGCGCGCGCGATGACGCGCGCCGGCGAATACAACATCCGCAACGCCCCCTACGCGCGCGACTTCACCCCGGTCGATCCGGCCTGCGACTGCTACGTCTGCACGACCTACACGCGCGCCTATTTGCATCATCTCTTCCGCGCAAACGAGATGCTCGGCCCGCGCCTGCTCTCGTACCACAACGTCTACCTGCTCAACGATTTGATGCGCGGCGCCCGCGAGGCGATCGAGCGCGGGGAGTGGGCGGGATATCGCGACCGCGTCCTCGCGGGAACCGCAAAGGAGACATGACCGTGATTCCATCCTGCGCGCTGCCGCCACCGACGCACGCACATAGTCTTTCAACCATAGGCTGGTCGATCGCGGGCTCAACTCAGAGCATCGAGAACTGGACCAATCCCAAGGATCCCTATCAGCATATTCAGATCGTTTTGCGCGAGGGCGACGTCGCGTACGACCAAGGCGACCCGTTGCGCGCGCTCGCAAAATACCGCGAAGCCACGGCTGGCTTCATCGCGCAGAGTCAATGGAGCGGCCTAGCGCTCGACGAAGAGTTGCACCTCGCGCGGGTGGTGGCGCTGATGCACGATCGGGCAACGGCGCGGACGCTCTGGCGACTCTACCTTCGCGACGCGGAGGCAGCGATCTATGCGGATCAAGCGCAGCGCTTACGCACCGGAAATTTCACCGGTTTCTTTCGGTCGATGCAAGACGACAGCGAGCCGTACACCGGCGGTCATCCTGCCGACCAAGGAACGGCCGATGCAATCGCGCGAGGCGCAGCTGCCGGCGCCCGTGGAAATCTGGCGGCGGCGCAGAGCGATTTTGACGAAGCCGTCGAGGGCGCCGTTTATTCGAGCGCTTACGCGATCTACGCCTGGGGTGCGGCTGCGTGGGCGCGAGGCGACCGCACGGATGCGCGGCGTGCATGGCTGTGCGCGTCGGACGCGGGGCACGACCCGATCGGCGACATGGCCTTCCATAGCGCGGGAAACAGCGCCGCGGTCACGATGCTCCTCAATCTCTCTTCACCGTAGGCCGCGATGGCGCTGCGCGCCTACGTTCGGGATGGCAAATGAGCCCTACAGCGCGTTGACCACGGCCGCGCAGTCGGCGCAGATCGAAGGATGCACCGGATCCGCTCCGAGCTCGCGAAACTTCCAGCACCGCTTGCACTTCTCGCCATGCGCTGGATGGATGACGAGGCCGATGTCATCCCCGTCCGACGCGCGCAGTTCGAGCTGCGAGACGACGAGCGCGTCACGCAGGTTGTCCCCCAACTCCGTAAGCGCCGGCATCTGCGCAGCCGGAACTGCCAGCTCCACCCGCGCTTCGAAGTCACGAAGCGGAGAGGCGGCAACCCGCGAACGCAGGTCGCGCAGTGTCTCCCACAATGCAAGCTCGCTCGCCTTCGCGCGCGTGGGCGAGCCGAACGAGGAATCGAAGACGCTGCGCTCGTCGCCGCGAAGGCGCTCCGGAATCTCTTGCCAGGCTTCTTCTGCCGTAAACGAGAGCATCGGCGCGATCGCGGTCAGCATCCGCTTGAGCGCGTAGAGCAGCGCCGACTGCGCGCTGCGCCGGCGCCGACTGTTCTCAGCCAGGGAGTAGAGCGGATCTTTGAGCGCGTCGAAATAGAAGCTCGACATCGCGCTCTCGAACGCCACGACGCGCAGATATGCGTCGTGAATGGCAAAGCTCTCGTAGAGCGCCTTCACGTCGGCGACGAACGTGTCGGTGATCGCACACGCGAGACGATCGAGCGGCTCGAGCGCTTCGTAGGGCAGTACGTCGGTAGCGCCCAGGTCGTCGAGGTTGCCGAGCATGAACCGAATCCGGTTGCGGATGTTGCGATAGACGCGGCCGACCTGCTCGACGACATTGGGGCCGAAGCGCACGTCGTCGACGAACTCGACCGAGGCCGACCACAGGCGCAACACGTCCGCGCCCCACTTGTTCATCGCCTCGACCGCGTCGATGCCCGTTCCACGCGACTTGGACATCGGCCGGCCTTGCTCGTCGTTGACCCAGCCGTTCTTCACCACGCGCTTATATGGCGCGGCGCCCTTGATCGCGACGCCGGTCAGCAGCGAACTGCGGAACCAGCCGCGGAATTGGTCGCCGCCCTCCAAGTACATATCGCAGGGCCAAGGCACGCCGTCGTGCCCGAGCACCGCGAGATGCGTGACGCCGGATTCAAACCAGATGTCGACGATGTTCTTCTCTTTTTCGAATGCCGTGCCGTGACACTTCGGGCACGCAAATCCGGCCGGCAAGTAGGTCTCGACCGGATCGACCCACCACGCGCTCGCCCCGGCCTGCGCAAAGCGCTTGGCGGCGTTGCGCGCGACGTGCGGATCGAGAATCGATTCGTTGCACGACGTGCAGAGCAGCGCCGGAATCGGCGTGCCCCAGATGCGCTGACGCGACACGCACCACTCGGGATGCGTTTCGATCATCTGCCGCTGACGCACGCGCCCCCACTCCGGCGTGTACTCGACGCCGTCGACGGCTTCGATCGCGCGCGCGCGCAGACGATTCTGGTCCATCGCGATGAACCACTGCGCGGTCGCGCGGAAGATCACCGGATTGTGACAGCGCCAACAGTGCGGATACGAATGCTCGTAGTCCTCTGCCGCGAAAAGCGCGCCGCTCGCGCGCAGATCCTCGACGATCTGCTTGTTGGCTTTGAAGATGAACTGACCCGCGTAGGGCCCGGCCTCTTGGGTGAAGTGCCCAGCCGCGTCGACCGGATTGAGGATCGGCAAATCGTACTTCACGCCGGTCTCGAAGTCATCGGCGCCGTGACCGGGCGCGGTATGCACGGCGCCCGTTCCGGTTTCGAGATCGACATAGTCGGCCAGCACGACCAGCGAGTCGCGATCCATGAAGGGATGGCGCACGCTCGTACCGTCGAGACGTTCGCCGGGCACGCTTGCGAGCAACTGCGCTTGCGCAAATCGCTCGCCGAGCGCTTTGGGCGCCAGCTCCGTCGCGAGAATCAACAACTCGTCGCCGAGGCGATAGAGTCCGTAGGTGGCGTCCGCGCGCAGCGCGATCGCGACGTTGGCCGGCAACGTCCACGGCGTGGTCGTCCAAATCAAGATTGAGAGGCGATCCCTCGGCTCCGCTTCGCTACGCTCGGGATGACGAGAGAACGCTGCTAAGATCCTTTTGCGCTGTTCGTCGTTCGCAGTGAAGCGGACGTAGACCGAGGGCGAGACCTTCGGTTCGTATTCGATCTCCGCTTCGGCGAGCGCCGTTTCGTCGTGCACGCACCACAGCGTCGAGCGCAAGCCCTTGTAGAGCTGCTCTTTTTCCGCCAAATCCGCGAGCGCGTTCACGATCGTCGCTTCGAACGACGGGTCGATCGTGCGATAGGGGCGATCGAAATGCCCGAAGGCGCCCATGCGCTGGCGCGCATCGCTCTGCCGCCCCAGCCAAAATAGCGCGCGCTCCTTGCACTTCTCGCGCAGCTCGAGTGGATCGATCGCGTGGAAATCTTTGATCCCGAGGAACTTGAGCGTCTCGAGTTCGATCGGCAAGCCGTGCATGTCCCAGCCCGGGATGAAGTCGGCCCACTTTCCGTCGAGCAGCGCGATCTTCACGAACATGTCTTTGAGCACCATGTTCAAGAAGTGGCCCATGTGCAGCTCGCCGTTCGCATACGGCGGCCCGTCGTGCAGAATCCACGGACCGTTCTTTCGATTGGCCTCAAGTCGCCGCTCGTAGGTGTGCTGCGTGCGCCACCATTCGATGCGCTCGGGCTCGCGCCGAGGCAGGTCGGCCTTCATCGGAAAGCCGGTCTTGGGTAAACGTAAGGTGTCGCGGTAGTCGCGCTCGACGGTTTCACTCATGGGTCGCGCATCAATTCGCCGAGCACGTCGAAATTTCGTGCCGCAGCGGCGCGAATCTCTTCGACCTTCTCCCGCAGGTCTGCCGCGAGGATGTCGCGCTGCGACATCAGTCGGTCGACCAGCGCGTCGACCGCCGAATCGAGCGGCGCGGGCTTTCCCGGCGTCCACAGCGGATCGAGCGGATAGCGCAGGTCGTCGCATAGCGCGGAGACCTTGGGGTCGTAGGGAATGGCCAGGAACGGGACGGCGAAGCGCGCCGCCAGGATCAGTGCGTGCAGGCGCATGCCGATGACCACGCGCGCGCCGCGCAGAATTGCGGCCGCGCGCGAAAGCCGACATTCCGGCAGCAGCATCGGCGCGCTCTTGCACAACCGGATGATCGTGGTCGAGACTTCCGCGTCGGCTGCTCCGCCGAGCGGAAGAAACGCGACGCGGACGCCGTGCGTCTGCGTGAGCCGGTCGACGGCGCGCGCGATGGCGTGCTGCCCGTCTTTGAGATTGGAAACCTTGCGAACGCTCACGACGGCATACGGCTGCGTCCCGAGCCCTTCGGAAGAGAGGTCGACGTCTTCGGACGGAATGTCGTACAGAAACACCGGGTCGGCCGTCTGTTCGACCGGCGTCTGCGGCAGGAGCGACTGCAGCAGCCGCATCGAGCGCGCATCGCGAACGGTCGCGCAATCGAGGCCACGGCAAAAGCTGCGCACGACGATTCGTCCGAGCAGGTCGAGCGGACCGATCGATTGCGCGAAGATCATTGCCTTGCGCCGCTGACGAATGGCTTCGCGCAAAATTCCCGCGTAGTAGACGACGCTGCGCGCGCTAGTGGCCGTCTGTAAGAGTCCACCGCCTCCCGAGAGCACGATATCCGCGCGACCGATCGCCTCGCGCACGTTGCGCATGCTCCAGCGCGGCGTCGCCTCGACGCCGTACGCCCTCGCGGTCGCCTCCGGCGTGGCCGAAAGCACGTCGAGCTGCATCGAGGGAAAGCGCGCGCGCATCTGAGCCACGATCACCTCCAGCAACGCCTCGTCGCCGAGATTACCGAACCCGTAATAGCCCGAAAGCAATACACGCACGGCGATAGATCCAAATCGTGAGAATGCCGATCAGCGCGCCGATCGCAAGGCCGGTGCCGGTTCGTTGCAGCGAGATGGCGATCGGCGTGTGGAGATGTGAATAGGTATCGAGCACGTCGCCGATGCCCACGCCCGCTCCCAGCGCGAGGAGCCACCCCACCATGCGTCGATGCGCAAGCGTCAGCGCGGGCAGCACCATGAGCGCCGGGAAACCCACGAGAAACTCTTTGAACCGCGGGCGCACGCTGAGCACGACCGTCAGAACGTGCCGCAGCGCCAGCTCGAAGTGGGACGGCGCGATGTCGCTGTCGTTGCCGCTGCGCATCAAGAGCAGCACGCCCGCTGCGACGATGGCGATCCCGGCGAAGAGCTGGTAGACGCGAACCGGCGCGGCCAGCACGTCGGACGGCCGTTCGACGCCCGAATTGAAGCGCTTATCGAAAAGGTAGAGGCCGAGCGCAATGAGCGGCGGCAGCGCAAGCACTAGGCGCACCCCGCGAAAGCGTTCGATCTCTTCCATGGTGAGCGGGGAGCTCATCACCCCGACGATGACCAGCGCTCCGGCGAGCGTGACACCGAGCGCGAGGAGCGTCCAGCCGAGGCTGCGCACGACCTGATCCGAGAAGCGAGGCGCCGGCTCTTCGCTGCAGGCTTTGGCGATCGAAAGAAACGCGGCCGTCGCGAAGAGGAGCGCCCCCGCGAGCGCGATCATCGAGCGCGCAAAGATGTCGTGGTGGGTCACGATGCCGGCCAGGTAGAGCAGCACCGTCGCGCCGTAGGCGGCGAGCGCAAGATAAAGCCGGTACCATCCGAAGACGCCGAGCAAGAGCACGAAGATCGAGGGAACCGCCAGCGCCGCGAGGCCGACCAGCACGCGATTGTTCCCGTGATACTGCGGAATCGGCGTTGCACGTCCCAGCTTGAATCCGTGCTCTTTCAGCTGGTCCGCGATCTCCTTGACCATCTCGACATTGGACGCTTCGATCGAGAGATTGCCGTCTTGATGCGCCCACGGCCGCAGATAGACCACACGGATGTTGCGTTCGCGAACCCCGAGCACGTATCGCGCGACGACGTCGTCGAGCGTGATTTTATCGAGTTCCGTCTTTGCAATCGCTTGCACGCGCACGGTCTGGCCCTCGATCGCCTTGGCCAGCGTATTGTTTCCCTTTTGAATCTGGCTGTCGTCGTACGTCTCGATCATCCCGAAGTTGAACGGAGGGGCGCCGCGCTTGGCCGCCTCGGCGTTATGCTCTTTGAACACGGCCGCCGCATCATCCAGATGATCGGGATAGCCGAAGACCTGATTGCGCAATCCGAAGAAGATCACCGTCGAAACCTTGCGATCTTGCGCGAGCACGCCGTTGAATGCCGCTTCGATCTGCGGCTGCGCGTAGCGTTCGTCGTTTTGGAATCGCGGGACGAGCAGGAGCCCGAGCCGCTTCGCGAGCGCGATCTGATTCGAGGGAATGCCGAGCGCGGTTGCGTTGAAGTAGTCGATCTGCGTGCGTACTTCGAGAACCCATGGTTTGGAAGCGCGCAGCACGCGCACGGTCTTCGGTTCGAAGTGCAGGGCGAGTTGCTCTCTGAAGCGCGCGTACTCCGCCGGATCGTCGACGATGAGGTAGACGGCGTCGCGCGCGATGCGATGCGAGCGGACGAGCGATTCGAGCAGCGGGTCGGAGAGCGGCGTGATCCGCGCTTGATTCAGCAATGCGCCGCCGGTGGTCGCGTAAGCCCGGCCGTCGTCGCCGACATTTGCGCCCAGCTCCTCGGTGAGGGCGAGCGAGGTCAAGCCGGCGCGGCGAAGCGCGATCAGGAAGGCGGCGGTGTTGTAGTTGTAGGAGCGCGCGAGCTGGACGAAATCGGTGTAGTCCATCGCGATTTCCACGCGCCGCGCCTGCGACTCGGTGTGGACACGAAAGACGGCCACGGTAAGTGAGGCGAGCAATGCGATAAGAAAGATGAACGCGGCATAGCGCGTTTTGGCATCAGGACGGATCACGGGGGAGGGGTGTTCGCGCTGCGGGTGAGTCTACCCCCACAAAACACAAGGGCCCGCGTAGCGAGCCCCTATGCCGTCGCGTATGCGGTTGCCCGCATACCGGGTGTGGGCGACGTCTTTGATACGGACCGGCTCGCAGCGAAATGCCCACGTCGTTTAAACGCTGCGGCGATATATTCCGTACACCTACTGTACCAAACCCCGAACGTCCGCGAAAGCGGTCAGGCTCATTTTTTTACATGCCTTCTAGCCCGGCCAGTGGGGCGGCCGCTTGTCGATGAAGGCCGAAATGCCCTCCTGAGCGTCCTCGAGCAGGGCATTTTGAACCATGACGTCCTTGGTGAAGGCGTAGGCGGCGGATTCGTCCAGCTCGAGCTGCCTGTAAAAGGCCGCCTTGCCGAGGCCGACCACCCGCCGGCTAGCGTCCCCGATCTTGGCCGCCAGCGCTCGGGAGGCCGCCTGGAGCTGCTCCGGTGGCACCACGGCGTTGACGAGACCCCAGTCGAGGGCCGTCGACGCGTCGATCGCCTCGCCGGTCAAGAGCATCTGGAGGGCCCGCTTGCGGCCGACGTCGCGGCTGAGCGCGACCATCGGCGTGCTGCAGAACAGACCGATCCTTACGCCGGGGGTGGCAAAGCGCGCCTGGGTCGAGGCTACCGCCAGGTCGCACGCGGCGACGAGCTGGCAGCCGGCCGCGGTGGCCAGCGCGCCCACTTCGGCGATGACCGGCTGCGGGATGGTGGCAATCGTCGTCATCAGCGCGACGCACCGATCGAAAATCTCGGTGTACGCCGCTTCGTCGCGACCGCGCAGCTCGCGCAAATCGTGTCCGGCCGAGAAGGCCGGTCCTTCGCCTGCCAGGATGACGGCGCGCACCGAGCGGTCGGCGCCAAGCCCCGCGAGGGCAGCGTCGAGTTCGCGCATCATCGCAAGCGAAAGCGCGTTGCGCTTCTCGGGGCGGCGCATCGTGACGACCGCCGCCTCGCCCTCACGCTCGACGCTAATCTCTTTCAACGCTTCAATCATGACAGTACCCCAGCAAGCGCGACTATCTGTATTTTTCTCCAAGTTTGGGTCGTTCCGC
>Ga0335072_10008998_pt1 | contig 14448 bp, 15 predicted proteins | sample Lox_Sample_21_FD_206725 | JGI IMG/M metagenome (GOLD analysis project Ga0335072, IMG submission 206725) | Soil microbial communities from Loxahatchee National Wildlife Refuge, Florida, United States - Lox_Sample_2.1 | ecosystem: Environmental > Terrestrial > Soil > Wetlands | place: USA... | reverse complement strand
CTGCATGGCATCCCTAGGTAGGTGACTGCTATCGCACGGGTGGGAGTGACAATCCGGCTTTCTCCCGGGTTCGCAACGCTTGGGTTGCATTCCGGCCTACGCGCTCATCGAGCGGGCGCGCCACGCTGCAGCGCTTCAACGATGCGCGTCGCCACGTTGTACGCATTGCCGACAGGCTCGTCGCGATACACCTGCGTGCCGCGGTTCCATGCCTCGCCCATCGCAAACCAGTCGATGGCCTTGGGTGGTGCGCCAGTGCGCAGTGCCAGGTCCAATGTCGAGAAATAGGTCTGCCAGCGCAGCCGGTAATAATCGCGCGTGAGTCCTGCCCAATCCTTGTTGCCATAATCGTGCAAGGCGGCGCCTTCGCTGGCCTTGCGCTCGCCCCAGGTGGTGAGCAGGGAGCGGGCGTCGTAGTCGAGCCGTGCGCGTTCCGCGGGCGAGCTGGCCCATGGTTGCACTGGCGCCAGCCAGTGGCCGACCAGGAAGCAGCGGTTGGTGGCGAGCAACTGGTCTTGCAGGTCCATCAGTTGCAGCCAGCGTTGCGTGAGCGCCTCGAAACGCGGACGGCTTTTGGTGTCGTAAGCGTCCTTGATCTGCGGCAGCAGCAGGCGGCTTTCGTTGGCCAGGGTCTGGCGGGCGACGTCCACCAGGTCGTATTGATAGGTTTCGCTGTTGCGCAGGGCGGGGGCGACTTGCAGCAGCTCGGGTAGCGCCTGCTTGAATGCCTGTGCGCTGTAGCGCATCGCTTCGGGCGACCAGTTCGAGGCGCGGTTGGCGGTGAGGCTGGGTTGGGCGTTGAACAGGGATTCCTGCGCCGCGTCGCGCTCGCTGTTGAAGACGACCTGGTCGACGTGGATGTCGTAGGCGGTGTGCAGCAGCACGTTCCAGGCAGCCAGGGCATGCGGGTCGGCCGCGCCGTAGCGGCGGCGTACGTAATCGGCGGTCCAGGCGGCGAGATCGACTGGCGCATGGCGCCAGGCCATTTCGGTAAAGAGGTCGAACGCGAACGGATTGGTATCCATGCCCTCGGTGAACACCGCCGTGCCGGCCATGTTGTGGTTGATGCGACCCAGGCGCTGCAGTCGTTCGGTGATGTTGCGGATGTTTGCGCCAAGCGTGGTGCGCCCGCCGAACTCCCAGATGCCGCCGAACAGGAACGGTGCACCCTGGAAATCCTTTTGGCGGTTATCGCGCGGTACGCGGTCGTGATCGATGTCGATGATCAGCAGGTCGTTCCGGTCGACGCCGGCGAGCAGATCCTGGCGCGGATTGCCCTGCCAGGCGAGCATCATCCAGCGCGCACCCGGATGCGCCGTGCGCAGGGCATTCTGCACGTCGCGCGCGGCTTGCGGCACCGGCACGTCGCCGGCATCGCCGCCTTCCTGGAACACTTCCATGTCGTAGATGCTGCTGTCGCCGAACAGCTCGCGTTGATGGCGGTAAAACGCGGCGGCCAGTTTGGCGAACATGGGATCGCGCGGATCGAGCCAGCCCGGCCGCGTGAAACCGGCCCACTCGCCCTGCGGCACGACGTGGGCCTGCGGAAACCGGCGTTGGAAATCGGCCGGCACGATGCCATAGAAACCAGGCAGCACCGGTGTGATGCCGAGCTGGCGCAGGCGCGCGATGATCTTCTGTGCGGAAGCGGCACGCTTGTGCATCAGCGCCGTGCTGATCGGCCCGTTGAAGCAGCACAGGTTGCCCATCAGCTGCCAGTTCTGGTGCGCGGGCTGGGTGATCCAGTCGCGGATGTCCTGATCCGCATAGCCGACGTCGCGAAAGGTCTGGTACAGCACGCTATCCGTGCCGCGCTCGATCAGCACCGCATTGATGCCGGACAGCGCCAGCACGTCGATCTCGCGTTGCCAGCGCGGCCAATCCCAGTAGGGCGCGGTGTAGCCGTCGACGTTCTCGTTGAGTGCGTAGCGATAAGGGTAGGGCGTTTCCTTGTCGATGGCCGTCGTCGGCAACGGAAACGGCGCGTCGCTGACGCGATCGCCATTGGGCGAGATCTGCACGTGCGCGACGTATTTGAGATACCAGTTGACGCCGAACAGCAACGCGCTGGGCGTGCTGCCCGCCACCTGGATATGGCCGTTGCCGCCGGCGATGCGGAAACGCTCGTGGCCGTTTGCCGTTGGCAGCGTGCCGAGTTCGAATTGCTGCGCCTGGTGCGGCAGCAGGCGCGCGAGCAGCGCCTGTTCGGGACGAACATCGAAGGAAGCGGTGGTGCCTGCTGTGGCGGTCGACCAGGCCAGGACGGCGAAGCAGAGCAGCAGGCGCATGATGCGGGGCGTCAGTCCGATTCGGGCTGCTTGCGCAACATGATCAAGTTGCGCAGGAAAATCACCAGGGTGACTGATTCGCCGATGATGAAGACGACCTCGCGCTGGTGGATGGCATAGCTCAGCACGATCGCGCCGCCGGCCACGCTCAGGTACCAGAACGCGGGCGGGATCAGGCTCTGCCCGCGCGCTTCGCTGTATAGCCATTGCACCAGGAAGCGCACGCCGAACAGCAACTGGCCGATCATCCCCAAGCCGATCCACAGGGTCTGGTGGTCGAGCGTCATGACGCCAGCTCCGAGGATTCGGATTCGGCCGCGGGTGTTTTCTTGCCACGCCGGCGCATCTGCAGGTTGCGCAGATAGATCAGCAGCCCGCTGCTCTGCGCCACGATGAATACCGGGTCTTTCTTGTAGCAGGCGTAGCAAAGCAGCAGCAGGGCACCGACGATGCTGGCGTACCAGAATGCCATCGGAATCACGCTGCGCCGCTTGTATTCGCTGTAAATCCATTGCAGCAGAAAACGGCCAGAAAACACCGTCTGGCCGATCAATCCCAGCACGAGCCAGGCGTTGTTAAGCATTCCCATTCAGGTCACTCGGAGGGTACGGGGCGGCGGAAGGGCGCCGCTATTTCAACAGAGAGGCGCGCGAACTATATGACAGGCACCCCCGGCGCGTCTCGAACGGTGAGCCGAAACCCTGCTGAAATGGGCCTGGACCGCACATCCGGCTTGGCCTAACCTGCCTCGGCTGTCGGCCGCCTTTCGCCCCCCATGCCCGCGTGAGAAATCCATGAAATTCCTGGTCATGATCTACAACGACGACTCCCTGCTGGACACCCTGCCGCCAGGCCAGTTCGACACCATGATGAACGGCTGCTTCAAGCACGCCGACGAATTGCGCACGGAAGGCCATCTGCTCGATTCCATGCAACTGGAGCCGCCGGCGCAGACCAAGACGGTGCGCGTGCGCAACAACCGCACCACCGTGATCGACGGGCCTTATGCGGAAGCGCGCGAATACCTGGGTGGATTCAACCTGATCGAGGCGAAGGATATCGATGAGGCCGTGCGCATTGCGCAGAGTTTTCCGTGGGCGGCCACCGGCTGTATCGAGGTGCGGCCGGTGAAGGATATTGATGCGGAGCGACAGCGCGTAGGGGCGTGATGTCCTGCGCCGGGCGATCGTGGCGATGAGGTTTGACGCACCTCGCCGTCGTCACGACCCAGGCAAGCCCGGCCGGCTCCCCATCAGCTCAACTGCTGCTCTTCCTCATCCAACGGCAACACGTCATGGAAGACGTTGTAGTCGATGATGCTGACACCATCGCTGTCCTTGTGTACCAGATCGGCATAGCGGTGATTCCAGCGCACTTCCTTGATGCTCCATTGGTGGCGCGCCATCATCGATTGCGAGGTGGTTTCGTCGATGCCCTCAATGGTGAGCAGCAGCGCGGCTTCGCCGGCTTCGAGGTTTTCCAGTGGAACGTTGTAGAGCGGGCTGTTCTCGTCGATCACATGCATGACGTTCCAGCTCAACATGAAGATCGGATGCTGGTTGCGCACCAGCGCCATGTCTTCGATGCGGCGCAATTGAAAGCCTTCCGGCGATGCATGCAGGCGCAGCAGGTGCAATTGGGCCGAGGCCTGTGCGATCAGGTTCTGCCGCATGTTGGCAGCGCGCAGCATCAGCGTCTGCTTGCCGTCGATCATGCGGACGATGGGATGCTTGCCGAACATGATCTTGGCGCGCGGGCGCGAGAAGCGCGCGAAGATCAGGCCGGTGAACACGGCGATATTGCCCATCCCCAAAATGATTTCCGCGGTGGCCACCACGTGCGTGTAGACCGACTGCGGATGCATGTCGCCATAGCCCACCGTGGCGAGCGTTTCCACGCTGAAAAAGAACGCGCCGGCCAAGCCTTTCGGAAACTGGTTGGCGATGCCGTTCGGGTCGACCTGGTAGATCATGGCGAACAGCGCATTGAAGATCAGGAACACGCTGACCGCCAGGCCGAAGAAACCCGGCCAGCTCATGGTCAGTGCGCGATGGTAGAAGTCGTCCCAGACGTGTTCCTTCAAGCCTTGGGAGACGAACGGGCGTCCACCGATCCGCACGACGCGTGCCCGCCGCCAGAAAGACGCTGCCCGATTGCCGTTCATACCCCATGACCCCGCTGTCGATGCCGTGCACGATTGTAGCGCTCGCGCATGCGCCGGCGCGGCGAGCGCGGTAAGCTTGCCAGCCCCATTCGAGGACGGTCCATGCTCAAGCTCATCGGCTTCGACGGTGACGACACGCTCTGGCACAGCGAGGGGTATTACCGCGAGGCCAGCGCACGCTTCACCGGCATCATCGGGCGCTACGTGGACGTGGGCGACAGCCACGTGCAGGCCAGCATGCTGGCGACCGAGCGGCGCAATCTGAAGCTGTTCGGCTACGGGGCGAAGGGCATGACGCTGTCGATGGTGGAAACCGCCATCGCGATCACCGAAGGCCGCATTTCCGCCGCCGACATTCATGCGTTGGTGGAAATCGGCAAGACGGTCTTGCAGCATCCGGTGGAATTGCTGCCGGGCGTGCGTGAGGCGGTCGCCGCCGTGGCCGCGCAGCATGCGGTCGTGCTGATCACCAAGGGCGACCTGTTCCACCAGGAAAAAAAGGTGACGCAGTCCGGCATGGCCGACCTGTTCCACCGCATCGAGATCGTGTCGGAAAAGGACATCGCCACCTATCGCCGCGTGCTGGGCGAGTTCTCGCTGGAGCCGGCGCAATTTGCGATGGTGGGCAATTCGCTGCGCTCGGATATCGAGCCGGTGATCCGGCTGGGCGGCTGGGGTGTACACATGCCCTATCACGTGACGTGGGAGCACGAACTGGAAAACGGCCTGGGCGAAGCCGATGCGCCGCGCATGCTGACCGTGGACGCGCCCTCCGCCATTCCCGCGGCGATCGCGCAACTGGCCGAGCGCGCGGCAGCCTGACATGGACATGCTCACGCCGTGCACCATCGCGTGCCCGTATTGCGGCGAGCGCATCGAGATCCTGGTGGACCCATCGGCGGGCGATCAACACTACATCGAGGATTGCCAGGTGTGCTGCCGCCCGATCAGCGTGTCGGTATGGATCGGCGCGGATGAGGATGTTCACGTGAGTGTGGCCGGCGAAGACGAAGCGTAGCCGGACCCGTAGGTTGGGGTGAGCGCCAGCGAACCCCAACCTTGCCATGCAGAACGCTACTCAAAGCGCCATCTGGATCATCGCGCCAAACGGTCCCCTCCCCTGCGAAGTAGAGCCTGCCCCGGACTTGATCCGGGGGGAGGGCTAGGGCGGGGTGCGAGCGCAGCGAGCGTCGGAACCACACGCCGCTGACATGTGCGTTTTGCGATCGAATGACGGCGACATTCGGTGGTGCGCTAAAGCCCAGGCAACCCCACCCCGACCCTCCCCTGCTACCCAGGGGAGGGAGTCCGAGCAAACAATCATCTCGCGTCAAGCAAGGCGAGCCGAATCCAGGATGCCAATGCCCAGGCGCTGCAATGTCGTCCGCGTTTCCGCATCGCTTTGGGGCGTCACCGGTCGCGTCAAATCCCAGATCACGTGGGCCGTGAAGCCTGCCTCCAGCGCATCCTGCACCGTCCACAACACACACACGTCGCGCGCCAGCCCTACGGCGTACACCTCGCTTACGCCGCGTTCCCGCAACCATCCGGCCAGCCCGGTGCGGGGACGCTGGCCGTCCGGCCCGTGGTTTTCCTGGAACGCGCTATAGGAGTCCACGGCCGGGTGGCTGCCCTTGCGCAGGATCAGGTCGGCCGGCGACCAGTCGATGCCCGGATGCAGGGCAGCTCCCGGCGTGTCCTGCACGCAATGATCCGGCCACAGGGTTTGCGAATGACCATGCAGCGGGATGGTTTCGAACGCGCTTTTCCCGGCATGCGTGCTGGCAAAGGAGATATGCCCGCGCGGGTGCCAGTCCTGGGTGACCACCACCTGTTTGAAAAGGCGCTGGCGCAACAAGCGGTCGATGCCGGGCACGATGGTGTCGCCTTCGTGGCAGGCCAGTGTGCCGCCGGGCATGAAGTCCGGTTGCACGTCGACGACGATCAGGGCGGCATGGGGATGCATGCGTGGGTCCGCTGAAGAGATCGCAAGATTCCACCGCGGAGCGGCGGCATAATGCAAGCGATCACTTCAGGCATGCGGAAACGGCTGATGCATTACGACCAATCGTGGATGGGCTATGGACTGGTGGGCGGCCTGGAGGCGGGCGGCATCAGCGCTGCCGTCGCCCTGCTGGTTTATCTGGTCGTTTACGCCATCGGCCACAAGCAGGGCTGGAGTCCGCTGCGGATGATCGCCATCGCCTTCCTGGTGTCCCTGCTGCTGACCGCCAGCGGCGACATGTGGGACCTGATCTATTTCAACTACGCCGCCATGAACTCCCTGCAATACCTGAAAGCGCGGCTGGCGCAGGTCCACGACCCGGACAGCATCGGGCTGCGCGTGTTCTGGGAATTGCTGGGTGCGCTGGTGGGGGCGGGATTGGGTTGGCTGTTGCGCGGGGGCGATTGGCGGCGTGCGTTGCGTGGCGATTAGCTACAACACCGGATCGAACAACCGCGCTACATGCATGGCGAGCTTGCGCGGATAAGCCGCCTTGCGATATTCGTCGCGCGTGATTTCCACCGACTTGCCGAAGTCTTCCACCAGCATCCGCTCCACCGCGGCGGCAAAGCCGCGATCCACGTTCAGCGCGCCGATCTCGAAGTTGAGCCGGAACGAACGGTTGTCCAGGTTCATGCTGCTGACGCAGGCGGTATCGTCGTCGATCAGCAACACTTTCTGGTGCATGAAGCCGGGCTGGTAGCGATACATGCGGATACCAGCGTCGATCGCGTCATACGCATGCAGGATGGAGGCAAGAAACACGGTGTGGTGATCCGGCCGCGAGGGCAGCAGCACGCGCACGTCCACGCCGCGCATCACGGCCAGGCGCAGTGCTGACAGCACCGCCTGGTCAGGCACGAAGTAGGGGGTGCTGAGCCACAGCCGCTTGCAGGCGGCATTGATCGCGACGGTAAAGAACAGCGAACAGGTTTCCTGCGGATCGGCTGGACCGGTTGCCGCAATCAGCGTATGGGCGCTGCCTTCGGCGGCGCGGGGCGGCAACATGGGCGGCAGTTCGCCGGTTACCCAATGCCAGTCCACGGCAAAGCTGCGTTGCAGGTCGGCCACGGCCGGGCCGGCCAGTTGCAGGTGCGTATCGCGCCACGGCGCCAGCGGCGGCTTCAGTCCCAGGTACTCGTCGCCCACGTTGAGGCCGCCGAGAAAACCGAGCCAGCCATCCACCACGACGATTTTGCGATGGTTGCGGAAATTGAGCTGGAAACGGTTGGGACGCCGCCGCGTGGCAAAGGGGTGGATCGCCACGCCGCCGCTGCGCAGGGTTTCCACATAGTGCCGCGGCAGGGCATGGCTGCCGATGCCGTCGAACAGCACGAACACGCGCACGCCGGCAGCCGCCCGTTCCAGCAGCGCCTGTTGCATGCGTCGTCCGAGTCCGTCGTCGTGGAAGATGAAGAACTGCAGCAGGATGCAGCTTTCCGCCTGCGCGATGGCTTGAAACATGGCCTCGAACGCCGCCTCGCCATCGACCAGCAGCCGCAGCTGCTGACCGGGATGAAACGTGCCGTGCATCATCTGCACCAGCGCGCTGTAGCGGCTGCACGATGGCGGTACGCCATTGCGCTCGCCACGCTGCGCAGCCTGCGACAGGCGTTGGCGATGCACGCGATGCAATGTGACATATCCCTGGAAATGGCTACGGCCGAGATAGAGGTACGGCAGCAAGGTGACGTAGGGCAGCAGTGATAATCCCAACGCCCATGCAAACGCACCTTGCGGGGTGCGGGTGTTTATCACCGCGTGCATGGCGGCGACGATGCCGATGGCATGCAGCAGCACGGCGAGCAGCAGGATGAGTTCCGGCAGGGTCATGGGCGTGAAGTAGAGCATGAGCCGCGGGGTATCGGTACTCTGTCCGCATTCGCACGGAGCGGCGTAGGTTGGGGTGAGCGGAACGCGAACCCCAACGTCTCCCGATGCGGCATGCCTTGTTGGGGTTCGGCTGCGCCTCACCCCAACCTACGTCATCGCATGCGCCATCACCCCGCCAGCCAGCGATCCGCCAAGTGCCGTGCCTGCTGCCGCACCTCCGGCATCGCCGTGGATTCCCACAAGGTGCCGCGCAGCATGCTGCCGATGGCGAACAGCCGTGGCCATGCGCTGCCGTTGTGCAGCAGGCGGCCGTCCGGCGTGGCCTGGATGCCCAGGCCGAACGGGTCGGGCCGGATGTGGCCGTTGGTGACCAGCTGCTGCAGCAAGGTGTGCTGCGTGCTGCGGATGTCGTTGTCCAGGCCGGTGCTTTGCACGATCAGATCCGCCGTGAATGTTTGCTCCCGGCTTTCGTGCCGCGACAGGTACGTGAGTTGCGGGCCGGATTCGCCAAGTGTTGCGCGGTGCAGGTGACCGCTCAGCCGCTGCAGGCGGCCTTCTCGTTCCAGCGCGGCGATGGACTGCGCCACTTGCTGCGGCAGGCGATGGCGCGAGCGTTCCCACGCCCAGCGCGCGTGGCGCAGGAAACGCGCGCGGTCGGCCTGCGGCAGCAACTGCCACAGTTGCTGGGTATGCGGGCGCAGGCTGTCGATTACGCGGCGCCAATCGTCGGTATGGGCGATGGCGTCGCGCAGCAGGTGCATCCAGGTGCGGATGTCCGGCGCATCGCGCATCGCTTCGACCAGTTCTTCGCTGTCTTCGTACGGCAACGAGGCGCTCGCCTGGTGCACTTCCGGCAGCAGGCCGTGGCGCGAGAGGGCGGTGAAGCGCGCATGCGGCCACAGCGCCGCCAGCTCGATGATCACGTCCACGGCGGTCAAGCCCAGGCCGATCACCGTCACGTGGTAAGCCTGCGTATCCGGCTTGGCGTCGGCCAGCAAGGACCATGGCTGGGTGGCGTAGCGCCCGCTGGCGAGCAACGCGTCATCCACTTGTGGAAGCGGGCGCGGCGGCAGCGTGCCCAGCGCAAGCACGGCGGCTTCGACGCGCGTGGTGCTTTCGCCCTGGAACAGGGTGACGCCATCGTTTTCGGGCACCATCGCATCCACGGCGTACGGCACGATGCGCACGTCGTGGCCATTGCTCTTGGCGCGCGCAAGCGCGTTGGCGGTTTCGGCCTCGAGGTATTCGCCGTACCAGCATCGCGGCAGGAAATCGGTGCCGGCGATGTCCGGGTTGCGTTTTTGCATGTATTCCAGGAAACCGTTGGGACGGTTGGCGAACATGCCCATGGAGGCCGCGCGTACGTTCAGCAGGTGACGTTCCGAACGCGTGCCATAAGCCATGCCGCGACTGGGCGTGCCGCCGCCGGTATACCAGTCCAGATGCAGGGGCTGCGGCGTGGAGCGCTCCAGCAATTCGCTAAGCAGTGTGGCTCCCGCGGCGCCGCCGCCGATGATGGCGACGCGTCGAAACATGTCACTCCTTTATGGGTGATCGATCTTGTAGTGGATGTCAGAGGCGAAGCGGGCCGGTGATGCGAGCGCGCTGCGGCAAGCTCAGCCAGCGCGGCTCCGCTTCGATCTGCTCGTAGGCGGCGTAGTCTTCGAGATCGCCACCGTACACGTGCAAGGTCAGTGCCGTTTCCTGCCGCGAAAGATTGCGGCAGCGATGCATATACGGCGGATCCGCATCGAACCAGGTTGCATCGCCGGGACCGAGCCAGTCGCGTCCGCGCAATTGCCACGGTTCGGCGGTCGACGCACGCGTCCACGATTCCACTTCGAGCGCGCCGTACAGGCTCAATTCGATGCCCCACAGGCCCGCATGATCGTGCGATGGCGAGCTGTAGCCGGGCGGCCATGCCATGACCAGCACGCTGACGCCGGGATGGCCACGACGAGCAAGCAGCCAGCGTTCCAGGCCGCGGTTGTGCGTGCGCAAATCGGACAGGCCATGGCCCAGCGCACGCGCCTCGCGATGCACAATCGCGCCGAGTTCGCGCGACAGCGAAGCGAGATCCGGACTCTTTTCCAGCGAATATGCGAGCGCAATATCACGCAAGTTTTTAAGACTGTTTCGGTATGTACGCATGGGACTCGTAAGCAGACCGGAGATGTTTGGCAGTGGAGCATGCGCACCGTTAAATGGTCGTAAGAGCCGGTTTAGATGAACTGCATGACTTCCGAGGCATGAAGAGTGGCGCGCACCGGCCTAAGCTGGTCGCCAGGTTCCAGTCATGCGCGCAGCCTTGCGAGCTTTGCGGACAATTAAACCTTTGTCGGACGAAACGCATCGAACACGCACCGACGTCGGAGGAACGGACATGATCGAGCTGATGGTGATCTTTCTGGTGATAGGCGGGCTGTGGCTGGTCGGCTCGCTGGTGGGGCTTGTCTTCAAGCTCACCTTTGGTCTGATCGGCGGCTTGTTCAGTTTGCTTGCCGGCGCGGTTGGCATTGTGATTGGCGGCGTAGTGATGTTGCTGGTGCTGCCGGTGATCGCCTTGTCGCTGTTGCCGGTCATGCTGCCGGCGCTGCTGTTGTTCGGGCTGATATGGACGATCGTGCATCTGGCACGCAAGCCGGCGGTGACGCAGGTGTCGCGCTGAACGACGGAAACAGGAATAGGGAATAGTGCCGGCACCTGTGTGCCGGCTTGCCCATTCCCTGCTCCCGCATGTTTGTTTCCTGCCGCTACATATCCTGCAACACGAAGCTGACAGGTACTTGTGCCCAGGCCTTGACTGCGTGGCCGTTGATCACCGCCGGCTGGAATGTCCAGCCCGCCAACACTTGCTCGCGCGCACTCTTGTCCAGCAGTGGATGGCCGCTGCTGCGATCGACGATCACATCGACCGGCTTGCCGTTTTCATCCACCAAGACGCGCAGCAGCACCGTGCCTTGCATGCGCGCGCGCAAGGCTTGCACGGGGAAGCGCACCGGCGCCGAGCGATAGGCCAGCGACACCACGCCGGGCGCGATGGTGGCTGGCGGCGCGACGCTCGGTGGCGTGGCGGGCAGGGCGTTGTGCGAGGGTTCTGTCGTGGGTGGTGCGTCGGCGGCCGGCGGGAGCAGGTGTTGCTCACGCACCACCGGCACGTGTACGGGGGCCGTTATGGGTACGATTTTCGGCAACGCCTTGAGCACGATGGGCGGCGGTGGGGGCGCCGGTGGCGGTTGGGCAATGACGCGTATGGTGGTAGGCGGTGGCGATGCCACCACCGCGGCAAACTGCGGTGCCAACGGACGCATGGCGAAGATCAGTGCGACAAGGTTGAGAGAGATGGCTACGCTGAGCGCAGCCACGCGCACCATGTCCGGATGATGCGCACGACGAACGACTGCCAGGCCTGCGGACGACATAAGACGACCTCCTGACGACGATGTGGTTGTAGGCATCCGGCACGCCGTGTGGGGACACGGGGGGATCGTGGGATGCGGCGCCAGCGTATGCCTGTTTTTTGGATTTCTGCAATAGCCGTCTAGACGGGCAACCTGGAATGGTGCTTGCTTGCGGGGGGGGGGCGCGTCCTTGCCTGGCTATAGGCAACCTCTATGACGTCCAACATATTTTTCAATTTCAACCAGGCCTGCGTCTTCCGTACGATCACGGTAACCCTCGCCTGCCGGCGACCGGAGCTGTTCCAGGGATTGCCATGATCGACTACCTCGCCCATTTCCAATCCACGCTGGATACGCTGAAGCAGGAGCGCCGCTACCGGGTCTTCGCCACCCTGGAACGACAGACGGGCCGCTTTCCTCATGCGACGTGGGAGGGGCGGGATGGCCCGCGCGAAATCGTGATCTGGTGTTCCAACGACTACCTCGGCATGGGCCAGCACCCCGCCGTGGTGCATGCCTTGACCGAGGCGGCGCAAAGCATGGGCGCAGGCGCCGGCGGGACGCGCAACATTTCCGGTACGCATCGCGCCATCGTGGCGCTGGAGCACGAACTGGCTGATCTGCACGGCAAGGAGGCGGCGCTGGTTTTCACCTCCGGCTACGTCTCCAACCTGGCCGGCATTTCCACGCTGGCGAAGCTGCTGCCCGATTGTCTGATCCTGTCCGATGCGCTCAATCACAACTCGATGATCGAAGGCGTACGCGCCGCCGGCAGCGACAAGCTGATCTGGCGCCACAATGATCTGGCGCACCTGGAAGAGCTGCTCGCCCGCGCGGGCAACCGGCCCAAGCTGATCGTGTTCGAAAGCGTGTATTCCATGGATGGGGATATCGCGCCGATCGCCGGCATCTGCGCGTTGGCTGAGCGCTATAACGCGATGACCTACATCGATGAAGTGCACGCAGTCGGCATGTACGGCCCGCGCGGTGCGGGCATCGCCGAGCGCGAAGGTCTGATGGATCGCATCGATGTGATCGAAGGTACACTCGCCAAGGCCTACGGCACGCTCGGCGGCTATATCGCCGGCAAGCGCGCGGTAGTGGACGCGGTACGTTCGCATGCGCCAGGTTTTATTTTCACCACCGCATTGCCACCGGCCATGGCCGCCGCGGCAACGGCATCGATTGCGCACCTGAAAGTGTCGCAAGCCGAGCGCACCGGCCAGCAAGTTGCCGTGGCGGCTACGCGCAAGGCGCTGCAGGCGGCCGGGTTGCCGGTGATGGTGACCGACACGCATATCGTTCCGGTGATGGTGGGCGATGCGGATCTATGCAAACGGGCCAGCGATCTGCTGCGGGAACAGCACGGCATTTATCTCCAGCCGATCAACTATCCGACCGTGCCGCGTGGCACCGAGCGCCTGCGGATTACGCCGGGACCGTTTCACGATCAAGCGCTGGTGGATGCCTTGGCGCAGGCGATGGTATCCGTGTGGCGCACGCTAGGGCTGCCGTTGACGCATGCGCTTCCGGTCAGCGCTGAGCCGGCGAGCTGGGTAATGGCAGGCGGTTAGCTTCGGCGACGTGCTGCATCTGTCTTTGCCGTCATTCCTGTTTCCGCAGGCATGACGGTTTACCGTGCGTGTGATTTTTTCAGCGTCGCGATGTGTGCATCTGCCCAATCCACCACCATGGACACCGATATAGAAATCCCCTATCGACATGATCCGAACAAACGATTAGACGCACGCAGACTCATCAGTGGAAATACGCCGGCTGTTGCGTACCTCACACACTCGAGGAGTCATCCATGAAAACCATAAAAAGCTTTGCGCGTTATTCAACACTTGCCATGTCGCTGTGCATGGTCATAGGCCTGCATGCACAAGCAGCATCTCTCACGACCAATGCCGGCGCGCCAGTGGGCGATAACCAGAATTCGCAGACGGCCGGTCCGAATGGCCCCACATTGCTGCAGGATTCCCGGCTGATCGAAAAGTTGCAGCGCTTCGATCGCGAGCGCATTCCCGAGCGTGTGGTGCATGCGCGCGGCACCGGTGCGTTTGGCGTTTTTGAGCCGACGGCCGATATTTCCGATCTGAGCAAGGCCGTCGTGTTCAAGCCCGGCACCAGCACGCCAGTCTTCGTTCGTTTCTCCACCGTGATGGGCTATCGCGGCTCACCCGAGCAGGCGCGCGATCCGCGCGGCTTTGCCACCAAGTTCTACACACAGCAGGGCAACTGGGACCTGGTCGGCATCAACTGGCCGATCTTCTTTATTCGCGACGCGATCAAATTCCCGGACTTCGTGCATGCCAACAAACCGAGTGCGGTAACGGGCGTGCAGGATGCCAACCTGGCGTTCGATTTCTTTGCGCATACGCCGGAAGCGACGTCGATGTTGACCCACCTGTATACGGATGAAGGCATGCCGGACAGCTATCGACACATGGACGGCTTTGGCGTGCATGCGTTCAAGCTGGTCAATGCCAGGGGCGAGGTGCACTACGTGAAGTTCCACTGGAAGAGCGAGCAGGGCATCCATGGCATCCGCCCGCAGGACATCGCCACATCCATTGGTGCGGACTGGAACCACATGACCGATGATCTGTATGGCGCGATCAAGGCGGGCGATTATCCGAAGTGGGATCTCTATATCCAGGTGCTGCAGCCCAAAGACCTGGCCAAGTTCGACTTCAACGCACTGGACGACACCAAGGTCTGGACCGGCATACCGGAGCGCAAGATCGGCACCAT
>Ga0335072_10008997_pt1 | contig 14448 bp, 9 predicted proteins | sample Lox_Sample_21_FD_206725 | JGI IMG/M metagenome (GOLD analysis project Ga0335072, IMG submission 206725) | Soil microbial communities from Loxahatchee National Wildlife Refuge, Florida, United States - Lox_Sample_2.1 | ecosystem: Environmental > Terrestrial > Soil > Wetlands | place: USA: Florida... | reverse complement strand
GCCATCAGCTCCTTCGGGCGCAGTCAGATCTACATGCGCTCTCACCATCGGGATTGGCCCAAGATCCACGTCGTACACTGTGGTTTGGAGCGGTCGTTTCACGACGGCTCCGCGACTGCCGTGCCGACGGCGCCGCGCTTCGTTTGCGTGGGCCGTCTATGCGAGGCAAAAGGGCAGCTCCTGTTGATCGCGGCGGCCGCACGCCTCAAGGCTGCCGGTATCGAATGTGAGTTGGTACTGGCCGGTGATGGCCCGATGCGCGTCGAGCTGGAAAAGTTGATTGACGAGCACGGCTTGAATTCTAAAGTGCGCATTACCGGCTGGATCAGCAATGATCGCGTTCGATCGGAAATCCTGGCGGCGCGGGCATTGATCCTGCCGAGCTTCGCAGAAGGGCTTCCGGTGGTGCTGATGGAGGCGATGGCGCTTCGCCGACCAGTGCTCAGTACCTACGTCGCCGGCATACCGGAGCTGGTGATCTCCGGGGAAAACGGCTGGTTATTTGCGGCCGGATCAGTCGAGGAACTGGTCGATGCGATGGTGAAATGCCTGGCGGTAATGCCTGAGGACCTATCCAGGATGGGTCATCTGGGCCACCAGCGTGTAATTGCTCGGCACTCGATCGAGACGGAAACGGCCAAACTGGCCAGCTTGTTTCGGGCTCCCAGCCAGGCGTCGTGAACCGCAGCCTAGCCACCTGCACGGCTCAGTCGGGTCCTACCGGGCGGAAGGGAGCGATTTTTTCGATGAAAAACACTGTGTCGCCATAGGTCAGCAATGTAATGCGGTACGATGTCACGCCGGCGACCCTGGAGAACCAATTTGGTTGACCCGAGTACGCTGGCGATGATAGCCGTCAGGTCAATCAACAGTGCTCGTGGGAGTCCGGCTGTCGTCATGAAGTATCTCCGCCGGGACTCGAACCAATACACCGGAAGCCTCTTCGGCGCTACGTTGCGCTCGGTTACTTTGGTACTCTGGCCCCCGATGTGAACAACGCGGCTGTGCGGTACGTACCACATGGAAAATCCTGCGCGCTTGGCGCGCCAGCAAAACTCCGTCTCCTCGAAATATAGAAAGTAATTCTCATCCAGTCCGCCGATCCGATCCAAGAGACTGCGACGGATCATCATCGACGCGCCCGCTCCCCAATCGATCTGCTGCACCTGCTGCGACATTGTTTGTGCTACCGTCCACCGTTTCAGCAGACGCGATACCAGGCCTAGTCGGAGACCCCCTTCCAATTCACTGATGAGAGATGGAAAGCGAAACGCAATTGGCCAGTCACTGCCATCGCCATTTTCAAAGCTACTGCCGGCAATGCCGACATGTGGATGGGTTTCGAGGAACTCGACGAGCGCCCCGACGGCGCCCGGATTGACCCGCGTATCTGGATTTAACATATGCAGATAATCGGGCGCGCCGTCTTGGCAGGCGCGCGCGAAGCCAAGGTTGTTGCCGTATGCAAATCCACCGTTCCTGGGTGCCTCAATCAGCGTCACCCACGATTCCCAGCCCTCGCGGGCGATTGCATCGGCAATGGCAGGCGCATCCCCCGAGGCATTGTCCACAACGACGACGCGCAGTGATACAGCAGCGCGCTCCGCTAGGAGGGAGTGCAGACAAGCAATGGTCAACGCCGCCGATTTATAGCTGACGACAACGGCCGTCACCGCGCGGGCGCTTATGACGCTCACCGTTCAAGCCGCGACATTGGCATCCAATACGGGGAAACGCTCGAGCATCGCCCGCGCAAGAGATTCAATTGCCTCCTCCTGGAGCATACTGGAATGCCCACCAAGCACATCAACCAGCTGCAATTGGCCCGCCACCTTCCCCCATCCAAAATCCTCGTCACGATAGAGATCCCGATACGGGGTGTCCGCACCTTCGCCGACGGAGGCGCGCACCAAAAGAACAGGAACGCTGGGAAGGAGCGGCGGGATATAGCGCGACTCGAGCGCGCCGTAGATCTGCATAACGGTCAATTCCCGCAGTGCTCGCGGCCACGAAGCACCACGCCTGAGAAGGATTCTCAGCAAGGCGAAGCGCAATCGCACAGAGATTCTTTCAGTGAACGCGTACAGTTCGTAAGAAGCCGCATTGCGTGCCTTGCGGGCGACTGCGCAAGCGATCCCGATGGCGCGGGTCAGCGGCGCGACGCGCGCACCACGAAGCTGGGCGACGGCATCCTCGAGTCGCGAGAGTCGGTGACGTGCCACGCGTCCGATCCGCTTTGCCGCCTGGGGCGTGGCGCCATCGAGGATTGCGACCATATGGACGCGCTCTCCCGCGCCCTCGAGGCAAGCAGACATCTGATAAGCAATCAGGCCGCCCGCGCACATTCCGCCCAGCAAATAGGGCCCCCGCGGCTGAATCTCGCGGATCTGGCCGACGTAGAACGCAGCCATCTCCTCGATAGAGGCATGCGCAAGCGGGATGCCAGGCAGGCGCTTGGGCTCGATGCCGTATACGCTTATGGGTTTCGGCAGGCGCCTCGCGAGATTGAGATAGAGTAGGGTCTCTCCTAGGCCATCGTGGACTAAGAATAGGTTCTGCGAACCTCCGCGTCGCAGGCATACCACTCCACTTCGCTCGCGGGCAGTTGAATGTTCGATCAGCAGTGCGAGGGCACGCACCGTGGGAGCATCCAGGATTGCGGTCAAGCGCAATTGCACGTGGAACCGACGGGCGATCTGCGCGAACAGTTCGACCGATAGCAAGGAGGTGCCGCCCAACGCGAAGAAGTCATCTTGGACTCCGAGCCCTCGCAGCTTCAGCACGTCTTCCCAAATCAACAGTAATTCCGATTCGGCAGTGGAGGTCGGAGGGATCGCTTGTTCGGGAAGCAGTCGCGCGCGGCGCGGGCGAGCTGCCATCTGTTCGCACACGACCTCTCCGGAAGTCAGCACGTGAGCCAAGCGAGAATACCGTTCTGATCTATCCTGAGAATCAGCCGATGAAACGCTCGGATTTTTTCCACCATCGGCGATGCGCGCCTCAATCACCTCAGCCGGATCGTGGCCCGGTCGATGCGCGGTCGCAACAGCGCGCGCAGCCGGTATGCGATATAGGCAACCATCAGGTACCCGTTCGGCAAATTCGGCCGCTACGCTGTCGGCAAATGCAACGGCGGGTACGTTGCGCGCCGTCGCGATATACGGCAGGGACACGTATTCAAGTCCCAACTCCTCGGCGAGTTCCCCGAGTCGCCGCAACATCGCGTGCTCAACGCCGCGCCCAAGCACTCGACAGCTCAGCATAAAATTGTCGACCAGCAAGGTTGCATCGACGTTCTGCGCGATAATGGCACCGACGAGACCGTAGTCCCCGAATCGGTCGCACACGCGAACGCGAAACACATGCGCACCGTTCGCGAGACTGGATTTCAATTCCTGTATCGTGCGCCGACGTGTTGTAAAATTGAACTGATTCGTTCTTTGAGTTAGTTGCTCGACCCGTCCCCATTCATCTTGAGAAGGAGCGGCGATGTCTATTTTGATTTCGAGTGCGGCAATGAACTCGCCGATATCTGCAACTGCCGACTCCATCGCGCGCCGCGCGGAGTTCTCCTTATACATCCGTGTGCGTTCGGCGTCCTCCGCCGTGGCTGTCAGTTTGTCGAACATCCATAAACGCGTCAGGAACGCCGGGATCTCATGTTCAGCTGGTAGCCGAATCGTGACCACTTGAGGTAATTCTGCACGCATCTGCGCGCACTCGAGCGGATTATCATCAATGAAGACGAAGGCATCAAGTCCGAGATTGAGTTCCGCAGCAAGCGAGCGGATGTTCGTGGATTTCGGCAGCCAATTGATTCTGTGCGCCACTATGTGATTTGCGTTGAGTCGCATATCCGGGCGTCTTTCGAGGACTTCCAGAACGTCCGCCTCACGATTCTTGCTGGCAAGGCATACCAGAACCCCTTGCGCCTGCTGTGCAATCGCGAAATCCTGCACTGCCAAATATGGTTCCGGGATCTCAAGCCCGTCTACGCCGTCCTCACCGACTACGCCTCTCCATAATGTGTTGTCGCAGTCGAGGACCAAGACCTTGGCCGCAAGCGCTCTAATCGCGTGGACCTTGCGGGCAATCGCGAGAGCAAGAGCGGCAAAAAATGTCTCCGTGTAGGGGATGTGCGCCAGTTCGTCGCGTGCGCCATCGTAGCGATCCGCGCTCGCCACCGCGTCGATCTGCGCATCGTCAACAAAATGTATCCCCGGCAAAACGCGCGCTCGCTGGGCGAGCGAGCTCCCGGCGTCGAGCAACGCGGCGACGAGTTCTGGCTTCACACGGGGCCCCGGGGGAAGGATGACCAGTATGACCGCGCCCTTGGCGCGATTTGTAAACTTTTCAAGCGCGTCGCCAAAATCTTGTGTGAGGCTCATGACGGCTTGTCGCGCCGCGTTCGGCTTCGCAATATCACGGACAAAATCTTCTATTCGTACCAACACCACACTCACGCCGCTGGTGTTGAGCGCAATCTCGCTCGTCGGGGTCAACAGCTGCTGAAATACCTGGTTGTAAGGTGCGAAACTAATACTATCCTTGAGGCCCAGTTCCTCAAGGAGCCACCCCAGTGGAGTCTCCAATGGTTCGGCAACGAACGTAGCAGCAACAAGGATCACTGAGATAGGTACCTCAAGCTACTCTCGCAGTCTGCGAAAGAGGCGTAAGCGACGCAAGCATCGGCCAACCGGTCATGCCCGCCTTCGGGGACGCCGGCGCACCGCTCACGCAATAGCGTACCGCGTTCAATGTCGGACAGCCACGGCGGCAGGGTGGCCTGAATATGGCGCGCCCAGTAGCCTTGCACTTCGCAGTTGCGCTTCACTGCACAGTCAATGAGCTTGAATTCACGTAGGCTCAGCCTCTATCGGAATTGGTATGTACGTTATAGTTCTCGCTAAACTTCACCCCGCCAGGCAGCTGAGCTCTCCAACCTCATGGCGGCTGTAACGATCACGGCATTTCTCCTCGGCACGATCGCCCTGCTGATCTTGCTTTGCACGGCCGTGCTGTTCGTAGAGATCGCTGCCGCGGTCACCCGGCGCGACACCGCCCGGCCGGAGGAGGGCGAGCGCCGACCCGCCACCGTGCTGATGCCTGCGCACGACGAGGCGACAGGAATCGCTGCAGCGATTCGCTCCGTGTTGCCGCAGCTGGCGGATCGGGACCGTTTGGTGGTGATTGCGGATAACTGCTCGGACAATACCGCGGCCATCGCGGCCGATGAGGGAGCGGAGGTGGTTGTGCGCACCGACCTCGCGCGCCGCGGCAAAGGGTATGCACTCGACTTGGGCATTCGTCATCTCGAATCCAAGCCGCCGGACGTCGTTTTGATCGTCGATGCCGATTGCCACGTGTCGCCGGGCACCGTCGATCGCCTGGTGCGGCTTTGCTGCAAGGCTCAGCGGCCCGTCCAGGCGATATACCTCATGCAAGCCGGCCCCGAAGCCCCATTGAATATGCGCATCGCGGAGTTCGCGTGGCTGGTCAAGAACAAGGTACGGCCGGAGGGACTCCATCGGCTCGGCCTTCCCTGCCAATTGACCGGTACCGGCATGGCTTTCCCGTGGGAATGTCTCGGCAGCGCCGCTCTCGCAACAGGGCACATCGTGGAGGATTTGAAGCTGGGGCTCGAGCTCGCGCGCACCGGCGCCGCGCCGCTGTTGTGTCCGCAGGCGCTGGTAACCAGCAATTTCCCCGCTTCGGCGGATGGGATCAAGGGTCAGCGCACCCGCTGGGAGCACGGGCATCTCAGCGTCATATTGAGCGACGCGCCGCGTTTGCTTCTCGAGGGGCTGAGGAGACCGACTGGGGACTTGCTGGCGCTCGCGCTCGATCTGTGCGTTCCCCCGACTGCTTTGCTGGCGCTCTCGGTGGCTGCGATTTGGACGTCGTGTGCGAGCCTGTTCTTTCTGACCGCGGATGCATGGCCGCTCGTCCTGGCGAGCCTCGCAGCACTGCTCATGGCAGCCTCGGTGCTCATGTCCTGGAGGGTATACGGCCGCCACGTCATGACGCTCGGCACCCTCTTGCTGAGCGTCGTCTACCCCTTGTGGAAGATCCCTCTTTACCTGCGATTCCTGGTCGCACGGCAAATAGATTGGGTGCGTTCCAAGCGGGATTGATCGGGATCCAACCCGCCCGTGAAAATGGGGCCCTAAAAGATGCGCCGCAATTGGCGCAGGAGTATCGGCGGCAGCCAGTCCTGCACCAAATCACGCGTGCGCTGACCCATCGTCGGGCGCAGGTCCTTCTCGTCTCGCGGGCGGAAAATCGTTGTATGTTCACCGGTTACTTCGGCGGCCGGCCGGCCATTGCTGAAGTAATAAAGCGCAAGCGACTTGCGAGTCATGCCCTCCGGGCACTGCAATGGGTCGGGGTGTCCATGGAACGTGAAATCCGTCGTACCGAAGACCATTACCCGGTTGAAGATCGGCAGCACCTTCGCCTCGCAGCGGCTCATGTCGCGGTTCCACAGCTGCAATTGTCCGCCATATTCTTCGCGCCAATCCTTGTTCAGGTACAAAAGCAGATTCAGGCGCCGGTCGAGACCGAACTCGCGATGCTTGTTGAAATCGGCGTGCACCCCGAGCTTGCCGCCGCGAACGATCTGGTGCAGGCCGCCACCCTCGAAGCCCGGATCGGATATCAGATTGGCGATCCCCGTCACGCTACTCAAGAATTTGAGGAACGTCATGGAGTTAAGGTGGTACAGCAGCAGCCGGGTCGCCGGGCCGAAGGAGGCTTCTCGGGATGAAGCCAGTTTGATCTCCTCGGCACTATCGAATTGCTGCCAGGGGATCTCGCCGGGCTTCGGGAATTCCTCGAGAACGAGATCGAGGAGACGAGGGTCGAAGAAATCATCGAACACCACGTGCGGAAAAGGTTTCGCCTCGAGGTATGTTGCTCGGGCAGACGATGCCAAAGCCTGCATCCTCGACAACGGCAGAAAACTTTCGAGTGTCAGATCCCGGATTGCTTGCATTCGTTCCTCGGGGAATTTCGAGCGGGCGGCGGAAGCGGAGCCTAGCAGACTCGACCGGCTGGTCGTAATCAGTGGTATTCACATGCTGATGACGATGCTGCAACACAGCACCGGCAATCCTCGCCGTTTCGATTTCGATCTTTTGGCGAAACGCCCGCGTTGCATATTTCGCGCCGTTCGCTATGATGCCCGACTACTAAGATTCCGTCCGAAGTGCGGATTAAATTTGCGCTGCAATCTGCGCAACGAAACAATGCTACACGGCCTGGATGCCGAACCAAGCTGCCTTGCCTCCGCTCGAACGATTGGTGCCCGCATTGTTGCCGCGTGAACACTTCGTTGCAATTTGTTTAGGCCGCGAGGTTTCAATTCCGCTGCGCCGGCGCATCGTATCCCAGGCTGAAAAAATATCACGAAAAAATATCACATGGCTCTGGATTGCTTGGACATAATCTAGCAATAGTGGGTCATTAGGTTGGGCGTCGCGGGTAGGCGCTTCCTTACTGTCGAGGATATGAAAACTGAGGATGTGAAAAGCAATATGCGACTGGCGGATTTCTGGTCAAATCGTGATTAATCTATGCAGTCGGTTCCGGGCTCGCGCATATACTCCGTCGAGCATCTGCGTCGGCGATTCAATGAGTAGCTCAGCAAATTTATGGCCAGTGTCCTAGAAATCGACGATTACGATCTGAGCGAGGCCCTGGAGATCGTTTCGGGTTTCGGCGTCGACCGCTATGGCTACATCGTCACACCCAATGTCGATCATGTGATTCGCCATTACCAGGACAATCAGTTTCGCGACCTATACCGGCAGGCTGCGTTTGTTCTGCTGGATAGCCGTTTTCTCGCTCACACGGTGGGAATTGTCAGACGGCAGATCCTTCGCGTCTGCTTGGGGAGCGATCTCACGACGTCGGTGTTGCGCACGGTGATCAAACCCTTCGACATCGCGGTGCTGGTGGGCGGCACGGCGGCACAGGCCCAGGAACTGCGGACACGTTTCGGGCTCAAAGCCCTTCACCACATTGATCCCCCGATGAATTTCATTTGCGACCCCGCCGCAGTCGAAACCTGTCTGCGTGATATCGAGGCGGTAAGCCCGTTCCGGTTCTGCTTTCTGGCGGTCGGGTCGCCGCAGCAGGAGATCATTGCTCAGAAGCTCAAACAGCGCGGCATCGCCCGCGGCCTCGCCTTGTGTGTTGGCGCTTCCATCAACTATATAACGGGGATCGAGCGGCGCGCGCCCCTGTGGATGCAGAAGCTGGGGTTCGAGTGGCTCTTTCGTCTCTTGCAAAATCCGAAACGGATGTCGAAGCGGTACTTGCTTCGCGGCCCGCGCATTTTTCTGCTGTTGCCACGCATCGAGTTGCGGCTGCGACGGCGGCCGGCCGACTCGGTGGGCAGCAATGTGATGCCGAACCCGACATCCACGGGAGCCATCGTCAGCAACCCGAGCTGAGTAAGGCGGCGCTGCTGATCGCCCGGCCGCTACAACACTCGTGAGTCAGAATTCACCCGAGGCGGTCAGATTCCCAAAACTTCATTTCGGGCTGCCCGCGCGGCTGGCGCTGCTGGCCGCCGTATTCTTTGCTGAAAAGGTTTTCCTCGGTGGGTTTGTAGACTCGCAACGGGCTCAGGCCGCCCAGGGGCTTGGCAATATCCTGCGCGTCGCACAGCATTGGGGCTTTCGCTTTCTGGTCACTTTCCTGGCGTGCCTCGCGGTGTTTGCGTATGTCCAAGCCGCGCGCCGGCTGACCTCGTTCAGCGCGGCCGCGCAGGCAACCAGGATCCGGTTCGGCTGGATCCTCGTTCATGCAATGCTCGTAGCCCTTCTGGTACCGGTGAGCTACACGCTCTACGGCTCCAGTTCGCCGCCATTTGCCGCTACGGCGATCATAGGAATGTTGCTCGGCGCAGCCGCCGCGATGGCCGGACTTCTGGCCGTGGCGCCTTGGTCCGTCTGGCTGGACGGGATCCGCGCTCTTGGGATGATTTGGTTCTACGCCGCCGTCACCGCGGCGGCGGGCATTGGTGCCTGGCATTGGAGCGAGAAGCTCTGGGAGCCCGCCGCGGTGCTCACTTTCGATCTGGTGTGGCATATCCTCTCGCCGATACTGCCTACGTTGCGCGCGGATGCGGCCACGCGTGTGCTGAGTACCGATCGCTTCGCCGTGGAAATCAGCGAGACATGTTCAGGCCTCGAGGGAATGGGCTTGATCACGGCCTTCAGCATCGCCTGGCTGCTATACTTTCGACGGGAGTATTTTTTCCCGCGCTCCCTGCTGCTAGTCCCCGCGGGGCTGGTTGCGATTTACGCTCTCAACGCGCTACGAATATGCGTCCTCATGTTGATCGGCTACGCCGGATTCCCCGACATTGCCTCGTACGGATTCCATTCGCAGGCGGGCTGGATTGCGTTCAACGCGACTGCAGGTAGCCTCGTATTCTTCAGCCGGCGCAGCACCTGGCTGAATCGCACGGCGTCCGGACCTCGGGAGCCGGCGGAGACCGACAATCCGACGGCGGCGTACTTGATGCCTTTGCTGGCCATTCTCGCGGCCGGCATGTTGTCCCTCGCCGTATCGAGCGGCTTCGAAATCCTCTATCCGCTGCGCCTGGTTGCGGGCACCATGGTGCTCTGGATCTACCGTAAGAGCTTATCGAGGATGCTCGATTGGCATTGGAGCTGGCGTGGTCCCGCGGTGGGGGTAGCGGTGTTTCTACTCTGGGTATCTTCGGCACACCTTCTGCTCGCGCCAGCGCCGCTGCCGGCTAAATTGCTCGCTCTGCCTTCGGCGGCGCGGGCCGTGTGGCTTGCGAGCCGGTTCGCGGCTTCCATTTTGACCGCACCGATTGCCGAGGAACTTGCCTATCGCGGATATCTGATGCGGCGCATCATCAGTAGGGACTTCGAGTCGGTGCCGTTCCAGGCTGTGCGCTGGCCGGCGATCGTCGTGTCGGCGCTGGCCTTTGGGCTCGCGCAAGGTGCACTTTGGCTGCCTGGCATTGCGGCGGGCCTTGCCTTCGGGTTGGTGACTGTGCGCCGCGGCCGCATCGGCGAAGCCGTTGCCGCTCACGCAAGCGCGAACGCATTGATCGCCACCGCCGTGCTGGGTTGGAATCAATGGCAGCTTTGGTGACCCCTGCTAAAACTGCGAGCCCAGTCACGCTTTTGATTGAACTTAAGTGCTGTACCGCGGCATGACCTGTTGGTGATGGACGACATCGTATGTTAGGCTGGCGCCGGTGTGGATCTTGGGTTCCTTCGGCATCGAGGTGATGTCTTGGCAAAAGCAATTGCTCTCGCGGTTTTACTGGCCTCGATGACGGGCGTGTCTTCGGCGAGCCCCTTGATTCACACGCTTTGTAAATGGGACACCAGATTGGATAGCGATAAGCTCTGCACGCAGGCTCCGGTGCAGGCTCCCGAAGTCGATCCTGCCTCCGCAATGGCCGGCTTGACGCTGTTGGTGGCAGGCCTCGCGGTGGTGCGCGGACGTACTGCCAGGAAGAGTTCCGCAGCTTAGGGAAGCTCATCCCCGCTCGGGCTTCGCGGGCCCGCGGACCCTGCTACAGGGCGGAGTTATGTAAACCTGTAAGCAAACGCCGACATTTGCACGGCGTGAACACCCATCCTGTAATGGGGCATGCTTGAAACAAGACCCCCTGCGCACGCATCAAGACAATCGACCGCCGCGATCTTCTCCCTGGCATTCATGGGTACCGCCTTGCTTCTGAGCGCTTGCGGTGGCGGAGATTCGAATACGGCCGATTCCTCGACCGCGGCCTCCGCGACCTCCTCCTCGGTCTCCACCCTCAAGCTGTCGGGCACTCCCGCCCAGAGCGTCGTCGCCGGTAGCGATTACGCATTCCAGCCCACTGTCTCGGCCAGCGGCGGCACGGTGACCTTTTCCATCACCGGACAGCCCACCTGGGCGGCCTTCAACACCAGCACAGGGGAACTGAGCGGCACGCCGACCAGCGCCGAGGTTGGAACGACAGGGGCCATTACCATTACTGCAACCGACGGCGGCAGCACGGCATCGATCGGGCCGTTTACCGTTCAAGTCGATCCAGCCTCGGCCGCCGCCACCGGCACCGCGACCCTGTCTTGGGACGCGCCCACCGAAAACACCAATGGAACCGCGATCACCGACCTTGCCGGGTATTACATTGTGTACGGCACGAACCCCAATGCAATGACCGAGAAGATAACGGTGCCCTCGCCCGCCACGAACGACTATGAGATCAGCAATCTTGCTCCGGGCACGTACTACTTCGAGGTGATCGCCTACACTTCGTCGGGCGTCGAGAGTCCTCCTTCGGCGGTCGCGAGCATGACCATTTAGCAGACGCTGCGCGCTCGCTCCGACCTCAATTCGGCGCCTGCAGCTCCTCGGGCGGCGGCGCGCTCGAGGGGCGATACCCCACCGTCAAGAACGCCCGATTGTCGTGATAGCCGTAGCCCCCGGTGATCGCCTGCTGCACATCGTGCTCGATGCGCAGGCGCACCTCGAGCGCGCGCCCGTGTCTCCAGGCGAGCGCGAAAGCCACCAAGCTGTCGCCATAGTCCGTGGTCGCGAGCGGTGCGGGAATCGCGCGGGGGTAGTCGAATTTCGCGTAGCGCCCGAGCAGCTGCGCCGAGAATGTGCGGGTCATCTGCCGCCGGATGCTGAACTGCGCGCTCGACTGCGTGAGATCGTACACCGCCTCACTGGGATACACGTCCTTCTCCCACCGGCCGGTGAGCTCCAGCGTGGTGCGGTTGCGCACGTACTGCCAGCCCGCCGAGCCGAACGTGCTCGTGTAGCTGGAGGTGCTCTGGATCGCGTTCGACGCCCCGATGATGCCGGCCGCTCCGCTTTGCTGGCTGCTGAAGCTCGCACTTGCGTCGGTGAGCTGGCGGCCGGCCGAGAGAATGATCTTCGCCGCGGGCGAGATTTGGCGGCTCAATTGAATCCGGGCGAGGGGGCCGGTGTTCGAATGCGCTGGTGTGAACACCGTCGTCGCCGCCGATCCGGGCGTGAGCCCGGGCATGGTGAGGGTCGAAGGCGAGTCGTCGATGACGGTCGCACCCAGATCCACCTCCAATCCGGTGCGTGCCACCTGCAGTTGATACTTGCCGTAAAGGCTGTTTCGCACGAAATTCGTGTTCGCGGCGGTGTCCGAGAACAGCACCTTCTCGCTGTCCGCATTGAGCGAGATCGCCGCCCCGGCGGAGATTTCCCGTCCCAGGGCGAGCGCGGCGCTCCCGCGGTTGCTGTCGAACGAGGAGCCCGAGAATTGCGATCGCGCGTAGCGCAGATACAGATTGACGAAGCTGAGACCTCCCAGACGCAGGGTGAGATTGGGTCCGGTGCTGAAGTAATCGACGTTTTGCAGGTTACCCGGCGTCACCGGCGCGTACGGGTCGAGCGCAGCCTGGCCGAAATCATCCTGCACCACCCAGATGAGGCGGCCGGGCACGAGGGCGAAACCGCCGATGCCGTCGAACCGTCCGGTCAGCTGGCTGCCATAGGCGCCCTGCAGATAATCGAGGAAGGAGAAGTCGCCCTTCGCCTGCGCTATGAGCAAGCGGCTCTGCTCGTTCACGGCAAAGTCGAGATCGGTGATCGACATCGTCTGGCTCACCTTGTCGGTCGGCACCAGCGAGACGTTGTCCGTCTCGCCGATGCCGGTGTCGACGCCATAGATGAGCGGCGGCGCGCTCGTGCCATAGGGAAGACCGGAGAGATTCACCGAGGCGAGTCCCGCAGAAGGTATGAGCGGGGTGGTCGTCGGGGCCTGTGCCGGCGCCCGCGAGGCGAGCGCGGCCAGGAGCAGGATCGCGATCGAGACTTGCCCGCTATGCAGATTATAGGTGAGCGCTGTCGGACCCATAGGCGCCGTAAACGTAATAGTCTTCCGAGGAACCTCCATGGACTTGATTGAGCACCACGCCGCCCGCCTGCTGTAGATCGAATAAATTGATTGCGGCCTGAACGGCGTGCCTGGGCGTCACGCCGGCGCGCACCACCAGAACGATCTGGCCGGCAATCTTGAGCAGCACCTGTCCCTCGTTGGTCACCAGCAGCGGCGGGCAGTCGAGCAGCAGGATGCGCCGCGGATTGCGCGTGCAAAGGGCGCTCATGACCTTGCGCATACGATTGCTGCTCAGGAGCTCGGCGGGGCCCGCCACGCGCTTCCCGGCCGGCAAGATCGAGAATCCGCGCGTGCTGGTGGGCACGATCGCCGCTTCGGGCTCTAGGCTCTCATCGACCAGCAGATCGAGCAGCCCCGGCTGCTCTGCCAGGCCAAACAGCTCCGTGATATGCCGTTTCGCGGCGTCGGCGTCCACCAGCAGCACGGAAATATCTCGCTCGAGCGCCATGCTGAGCGCCAGGTTGATGCTGGTGAAAGTCTTGCCATCGCCCGGCAGCGCGCTCGTCACCATGACGACCCGCGGCTCGCCGACGGTGGCACTGCCGGCGAGCGCCTTCTCGACCAGGGGACGCTTGATGCGGCGATACTGATCGGCGAACTGGTGGTCCCGATCCTGCTCGGGAAAGTACCCTCGAGCGCGCAATGCGGCATTGTCCACCGGGATCTGCCGCGCGAGACTCGCGGTGTCGTCCAGCTCCGCCACGGGCGCCGGTGCGCCGCTGTGCGGCGAGCGGTCGGTGAGCGGTCGGGCGCCGGACTTTGCCTGCTGCTTCTTCAGCCTGGCAATCGTCTGCTCGACCAGGCTCATGATTTCACCAGCGGTGCGATCGACTGAATGACCAGTCTCGCGCCGGACCAGTTGAGCACGAGGGCGAGCCCGAAGGCGGCGAGCAGACAGGCGGCTGCCGTGCCGAAGCTCCATAGCTCGCGGCGCGACTTCGCGTGCTCACGCGTCGGGAATGCGCCGCTCACGATGCCGAGAACGGGAAACTCGGTCAGCTCCTTGAGGGCGTGCGTCGACACGACGATGGGCTTCATGACATGCAGCACATAGGCGAGCGCCGCGCCGATCGCGAGCGCGCCGGCAAATATCTCGGCGAGCAGCTTGGTGCGTTGGGGCCAGACCGGAATGATGGGCGCGGTGGGCGGCAGCACCACCTCGAAGCGCACCGAGCCGGCCGTATCCGCTCGCTCCCCGAGGCGCGCCTTCTGATAGCTCTCGAGCAGCGCCGTATACTGCGCCTTGTTGACGGCGTAGTCGCGGTTGAGCTGCTGGAATTCCGCTTCCACCTGAGGCGCGCTATTCAAGCGCGCGCGCAGATCGGCGACCGTCGCCTGGTGCTGCGCCAGCTCCTGGCGCAGCGCCGCTATCTCGACGTCCACCTTGTTCAGCTGCAGCTGCATGCTCTGGTAGACGGGATTGCTGCCGGCGCCGCTATCCGCGATCGCGCTCGCGTCGCCCTTGCGCAGCTTCTCGAGCTCGGCCGCGCGGCGTTTCTTGAGCTCCGCGAGCGCCGCGCGCGCCGCGA
>Ga0335072_10008996_pt1 | contig 14449 bp, 10 predicted proteins | sample Lox_Sample_21_FD_206725 | JGI IMG/M metagenome (GOLD analysis project Ga0335072, IMG submission 206725) | Soil microbial communities from Loxahatchee National Wildlife Refuge, Florida, United States - Lox_Sample_2.1 | ecosystem: Environmental > Terrestrial > Soil > Wetlands | place: USA... | reverse complement strand
TGCTTGTGGACCACGGCGTCCTGAAGACCTTCCTGATGTCCCGCTCGCCCCTGGTCGGCATTCCTCACTCCAACGGCCACGGACGACGCCAGCTCGGTTACGTTCCCGTCGCCCGCCAGGGCAATCTCATCGTCTCCAGCACGCGCACTGAATCCGACGCCCAATTGCGTGCCCAGCTGATTTCGCTCGCCAAGCAGCAGGGAAAATCCTTCGGGCTTTTGATTGACGATATCGCCGGGGGATTCACCTTCACGGGCCGCGGCCAGCCGCAGGCCTTTCAAGTTACCCCGCTGGTCGTCTACAAGGTCTACACCGACGGCCGCCCCGACGAACTGGTTCGCGGCGTGAATATCGTCGGAACGCCGCTCGTTTCGCTTACGAAAATCGTGGCGACCGGCGACAAGCAGGAAATCTTCAATGGCTACTGCGGCGCCGAATCCGGCTCCGTGCCGGTATCCGCCGTCGCGCCCGCCATCCTCATCTCCGAAATGGAATTCGCGAAGAAAGAAACGTCCACGGACAAGCCGCCGATTCTTCCGCCGCCGGCCCACGATCCGGATGCAAAGGGGCAGCAGCCGTGAAGAAATCTCTCGCCATCGTTTCGCTCGCCGTCCTCTTCGCCGCGCCCGCGCTATTCGCTCGCGCTCACAAACCTCCTCGTCCCGCTCAACAGCAGGCCGCGGACAACGACCAGACGCTTCACGCCATGAAGGACGAGCTCAACCGCTCCTACAATCGCCTGCGTCTGCCCGGCGTGGATAAGCCCTTCTACGTCGAGTACCGTTTGCTCGACCTCGACATTCGCGAAGTCACCGCCACCTTCGGCGGCCTCGTTTCCACTTCCACCACTCGCAATCGCTATATGAGCGTGGATGTTCGTGTCGGCGATTACCACCTCGACAGCTCCAATTTTGTGTCCGAAGACGGCTTCCAGGGATTCCTCGGCTCTACCGGGGAAGTCGGCATCGATCGCGATTACAATTCGTTGCGCCAGGATCTCTGGCTTGCTACCGATCAAGCCTACAAATCCGCGGCGACCCAGATGTCCCTCAAACAGGCTTTTCTCCGTAGCCTCACCAAGCCGCCCGAAATTGACGATTTTTTCCAGGAACCTTCGATCGTTAAGGTGGACCCGCGCCTCGAGCCCGATTGGACCTCGCGCAATTGGGAGGAAGAAGCCCGCGCTGCCTCCGCCGTCCTGAAGAATTTCCCCGACCTCTACGACACACGCGTCAACTACTACATCATTTACGCCACCTACTACCTGATGAACAGCGAGGGCACAACGCTCCGCACCTCGCACTGCATCGCCGGCATCGAAGCCGCTCTGGACACCCAGGCTGAGGACGGCATGCCGCTCCACAACTATTACGCCGTCTATGTTCCCAAGGCCGGCGATCTTCCCGACCCGGCGGCCGTCTCGAAGGGGTTGAGTGACGCCGCCACGCAGCTTGTCGCGCTCCGCGAAGCGCCTCTGGTCTCCGATTACACCGGCCCTGTGCTCTTCGACGCGCCCGCTGCCGGTTCCTTGCTCGCTCAGATTCTCGAGCCGTCTCTTTCCGGCGCGCGCGCCCCGCTCTCCACGGTGTCCACGTTCGAGGATTTCATGGAGCGCATCGGCGGCGTCAGCGAATGGTCCGGCCGCGTTAGCACCCGCGTGTTTCCTACTTTCGCTTCACTCTTCGACGATCCCTCGGCAAGGGATTTCAAAGGCCAGCCGCTCCTCGGCGCCTACGAAATTGACGATGAAGGCGTAAAAGGCCAGCGCGTTACGCTCGTGGACAACGGCATGCTCAAGGACTTGCTCATGTCCCGTCGCCCCGGGCCCGACTTTTCCACCTCCAACGGCCACGCCCGCTCCGCTCTTCTTTCCGACACGAAGCCGCTCAGCAGCAATCTTTTTCTCTCTTCGAGTAGTCCGCTTGATGACGCCGCCATGAAGAAGAAATTCCTCGACTCCTGCCGCGAAGACGGCCAATCGTGGTGCATCGAAGTGAAGCGCATGGATAATCCCGCGCTCACCTCGGTGAATCAGCAGGATTATCAGGATTATCTCGGTTCTCTGGTTGGCGGGCTTTCTTCCGGCGAGCGCATCCCGCTATTCATCTATCGCGTGTACGTTTCCGACGGCCACGAAGAGCTCGTCCGAGGGGGGCACTTCGAGGGGCTCACGCTTCGCACTCTGCGCAACATGGTTGCCGCGGGCAGCGACGCTTCCGTTTACACTTTTATGCAGAACCCCGCGGGCGGCTTTGCCGGAACGGCACTTGGTGCCTTTGGCTCCGTGCAGGGAGGCATTCCGAGCACCATCGTCACTCCCTCGCTGCTTCTCGATGAAGTCGAGGTTCGCGGTTTCCATGGCGAGCCGCGCCGCCTGCCTATCGTCCCGGCTCCCCCGCTGAAATAGCTCGCCGCAGCTCCTCTCCGCTGCTCGCTCGATCTATTTCGCCGGTTCGACCGTTACGAACGTCAGCTCCGGGCGGCAGAAAAATCGTATTGGCACAACGGAAGTACCCAGCCCGCGCGTCACGTACATTTTCGTTCCGTCTTCTTCGTACCAGCCGTCAACGAATCTCCCGCACCCCCGCGGCAGCCACAGCGGCCGCAAAAAGGGAATACGAATCTGCCCTCCGTGCGTGTGCCCGGAAAGCACCAGGTTTACGCGCCCCGCCATCGTCGCCAGGTATGCCGGCGAATGAAACAGCGCAATTGTGTAGACGCCCTCAGGCACTCCTGCCATCGCCGCGTCTGGCTTCGCCGCGCCGCTGTATGGATCATCCAGCCCGATCAGGCTCACGTCCGGCCGCACCAGCGCATTTTGGTTCAGCAGCAGGTGCACGCCTGCCTCCTGATAGATCGCGCGTTCCCCGTGCGTCTGCCTGATATTTTCCCAGTTTCCCTTCACTACCCACACGCCGAGCGGCGCGCGCATCCGCCGGTAGACCTCGCTCGCGATCGTGTAATCCCCGTGCGTGTTTCCAAGCGTGTCTCCCGTCACGACGATCAGGTCCGGCTTTTCCGCCTCTAGAATCGCGAACATTTTCTCTTCCCGCGGCCCGATCCGGCGGGCGTGAATGTCGCTGAGTTCCGCTATCTTGAGCGGCGCCGAAACGCCTCCGGCAATGAACTCGTGCTTCACTTCGATCCAGAAGGGCTCGATCAGGATGCCGTCCACCGCCGCCAGCACAATCGCGAGCCACACGATTCGCCGCAGCCATTTCCACCAGCTGGAGCCGTTCTCGCTCTTCGGCATCTTTTCCGCGATTCCCGCTGCTTGGCTTGTCGCGCTCATCCTGTCCGATCTCCGCCCGATTCAAGAACACCGCGCTTCCAATTCACCGCTCAAAAATTGTCTCAGATATTCGCCGCGCGCCCCATCCGCATTCTTCTCTCCGCCGCAACACCGGAATCGCCCTCTCGTTCGGCACTCCTTCAGGCTCGTCGTATAATCCTTCCGGATGGCAACTCCCGATACCGCCTCGCGCGAAAAGCGGCTCGCCGCGCTCTCTTCCGTGGGCTCAGCCGTACTTCTCGTCGCCCTCAAGGTCTTCCTCGCCGTTCTTACCGGCAGCTTGGGCGTTCTCTCCGAGGCCCTCCACTCCATCCTCGATCTCGTCGCCGCCGTGATTACCTATCTTTCCGTTCGCGTTTCCGATAAACCCGCCGATGCCCAGCATCTTTATGGCCACGGGAAATTCGAAAACTTCTCCGCTTTCGTCGAAACCGGCCTGCTCGTCCTCACCGCCCTTTACATCATCTGGGAGGCCGCCCAGCGCTTTATCTTCCACTCTTTCCACATCCGGCCCAGCCTCACCGCCATTCTCATCCTTTGTATCGGCATGGGGATTGATGCCTTTCGTGCCCGATCCCTCCGGCGCATTGCCAGGAAATACCCCAGCGATGCCCTGGAGGCCGACGCCCTCCATTTCTCCACCGACATCTGGAGTACGTTCGTCGTCATCCTCGGGGTTTCCGGCGCATGGCTGGGCCAGAGGTTCAATATCCCCTGGCTGAGTTCGCTCGACGCGTTCGCTGCGCTCGTCGTCTCCGGTGTGGTTCTCTGGCTCGGTGCCAGGCTCGGCAGGCGCACGGTGGATGCGCTCCTCGACGCCGCGCCGCGCGGCCTTCAGGAAAGAATCGCGACGCTCGTCAACCAGACTCCCGGCGTCATCGAAACGCAGCGGATCCGGGCGCGCCGTGCCGGCCAGCGCTATTTCGTTGACGTCACCGTCAGCGTCCCTCGTTCCGCCAGCCTCGAGCAGGCCCATGCCACCAGTGAGGAAGTCGAGCGCCGCATCGCCCAGATTGCCCCCGCCGATGTCGTCGTCCACATCGAACCCCGCGCTCCCTCCGGCGAGCACCTCTTTGAGACCATTCGCGCTCTCGCCCAGCGGCGCGGCCTCGGCGTCCACTCGCTTTCCGCCGACCAATTCGACGGCCATCTCTTCGTCGAATTGCACCTCGAGGTTAGCGATTCCTCCACGCTTCGCGAGGCGCATCGCCAGGCCACGCTGCTCGAAGAAGACATTCGTGCGGCCACGCCTCCCGGCACCCGCGCCAATATCCACATCGAGCCGCTCGGCGCGAAGATCTCCGGTGGCGAGGAGCTGCGCGATCTCTCCCGCTCCGTCCAAGACTACTTGAATTCACTCCAATCCGAATTTCACGAGCTGATCAACTGCCACGAGGTTCATGTCAGGAGCGTGGACCACAAAATCCTCGTATCCTGCCACTGTGCGATGGAGGGGAGCTTGCCCATTACCGACGTCCACGATGTGACCGCGGCTCTCGAGGACCGCGTGAAGGAACGCTTCCCGCAAATCCTCCGCGTTACCATTCATCCCGAACCCGTCGAGGAGAGCTGACCACGCCTCACGAATACCTGCGCCCCCAGTGCGATTAACGCCGGGAAACATTCCAGCACGTAGCGTGGCTCGACGGTCTCGATGCGCGTGAAATACATTGTACGCACCACGATGAAGAGGACCAGCAGCGCCCATCCCGGCTGGCGCCGCGCCAGCCATAACCCCCCCAGCCCCAGTAACACGTAGAATCCGTTGATCCCCGCCAGCGCCAGCGACGCTTCTAGGTCCGGCCGGTCGTCCTGCCATTCGCTTCGCAGCGGGAAGACCTGTCCGGAAATTGGCAGCAGCTCCACGCGCGGCGTAAACCACATCGTCAGCGAGCGCAACAACGGGATCTTGACGTAAGCGCGCAGCGGGTTCCGTTTGTCCCGCTCCCGCGCGATTTCTCCGAATTGTTCGTCCACTTCGGGGCTCATCATCAGCGTGTCGTTGTATTCCTCCAGCAGCGCCGCCACTCGCTGCTTTTCCTCCGGTGAATCGAACGCGTACGACGGCAAGTCGTCCACCTGGATCTCCGCCTCGTTCACGTTCCATTGCGTCGTATAAACGTCGCGGAACCGCCACAGCCACGAATTCGTCCACGCATTGAACCCGAGCGGCGTGAACTCGCCCGGCAGTTCGCTGTAGCGCGGCGCGAGAAATCGCACTTCATGCAGCGTTTCCGCATTCCGCGCGGCCCACGGAATCAGTGGCAGGATCAGTCCCGCCCCCATCAGCGCTCCCGCCCGGACCAGCTTTCCCCAATCGCGCGGGCGCCGCCATTGCGCCGCCAGCGCGATCCCTGCGGCGATCAGGAGCAGCGGCGTCTCCGGCCGCACCAGCGTCCCGATTCCCACCACAATTCCCGCCAGAAACCACGCTTTCGGCTTCGTCGGGTCCCTTTCAACGTCCTCCACGCCAAAGGGCCGCCCGCAATCCGTTTCCATCAGCGTCAGGATTGCCACGGCCGTGAGGAAAATCATCAGCGTTTCGGTCAGAATGACCGCCGTATAGTTCGCCGTGAAGGGGCATAGCGCCGCGAGCCACATCGCCGCGATCGCCGCTCTCGCGCGAGACTCCTTCGGCGCCATCCGCGCCGCAATCAGAGCCACCACAAAGCACGTCACCAGGTCCAGGAATGCTTGTATCGCCATCACCGCCCGCGTGGACCTTCCCGCAACCGCGAAAATTGCCGCCAGAAAAGCCGGATACCCCGGCACGCGCATATCCACGGGCGTCAGCACGCCGTTTACTTCAAAGCCGTACACCCCGTGTTTCAGCCAATTCCAGCCCAGGTCCATGTAAAATGACGAGTCGCCTGAGCTGGCCATCGGAAATCTCAATACGAATATCAGCCGCACAACCAACCCTGCGGCTGCGGCCAGCATCATCTGCCTCCGGAATTTTGAGCGGGGAGTCATTGACACCGTCTTGGCGGACGGCTAGCTTGGATTGTTCGAATGCCGGAACGCAAGCCCATTTTCTACGATCAGGATCGCCGGCGCTGGAAACGCACGCGGCGTGTACTCGAAGTTTCGGGCGGTCTTTTCACCGTTCTCCTGATCATTTTTCTAATCAACGTCGTCCGCAATCCGGAACTCCCGGATATTCTCCGCGCCGACGTCCGCAGCGGCCTTCACGCCGTTCACTCCCGCTCGAAAGCTCGCAATATTCGCAGCCGGAAACATAAAATCGCCGCCCTCGGCAAGCTCCCGCAGAATTACGACCCCCTTCGCGCCGCCTTCTACGTTCCCTACGACCCGAATAGCTTCGCCTCTCTCCAGCTTCATTATCACGATATTGACGTCCTGATTCCCGAAGAGCTCCACTCCGTTGCGCCTGATGGTTCGCTCGCCATCGTCACTCCGGACGGCCGTTTGCACCCCGTGCCGCCCGACGGCCGTCTGGCCATCGTCGCCGACCCCAAGCTCACTGCTTGGCTCGCCGCAAAGGCAGCCACGGGCATCGAGCTTCCCATGATGGGGCTAATGAACAATTCCGACGGAACCACATTTCAGACCTCCGCTCTGGCCGAAATGATGGCCTCGCCCGGCCCCCGCTCCAAGCTGATCAACACCGCCGTTCAGTACGCCCTCGTTCAGAAGCACGTCGGCCTCGTTCTTGATTTTGAGAGCATTCCCGACAAAAGTCAGGCGGACTTCACCCGCTTTGTCGAAGAGCTGGCCAAAGCTCTCCACAATCAGAACCTGAAGCTCATGGTCGCGCTCCCCGCCGCGGACTGGTCCTACGATTACAAATCCATTTCCGAGCACGCCGACGCGATCATTCTGATGAACTACGACCAGCACTGGCAGACGTCCCCGCCCGGCCCCATCGCCGCCCAGGACTGGTTTGTCCGCAACATCGAAAACATCTCCAAAATTGTCCCCACCAGCAAGCTCGTCATGGGCATCGCGAACTACGGCTATGATTGGCCCGCCAAAACCAAATCCGATCCCCATCCCGCCGCCTCTCCGGTCACTTTTCAGGAGGGAATCACCACCGCTGACGAATCCGGCGCCGACATTGACTTCGATTCCGACTCACTGAATCTTGACTATTCCTACTCCGACGAAGACGGCGTGGTTCACACCGTCTGGATGCTCGACGGCCTCACCGCTTACAACGAGTTGCGGGCCTCCGAGCGCGCCGGCGTCCAGGGCACCGCTCTCTGGCGCCTCGGCGAAGAAGACCCCTCCATCTGGGACATCTGGGACGCCACGCGCCCCACCGATGAAATTCGCGCCAAGGTCGAGGAAGTTCCTCCCGGCTACGACCTGATCCTGCAAGGCGATGGCGACATCTGGCGCATCACAGCCACTCCGCAAAGCGGCCGCCGCTCCTTCAAATACGATTCCTCGACCGACCTTTTCACCGAGGAATCCTTCGACAGCTATCCCTCGACCTGGGAAATTGACCAGATGGGCGCTTCCAAAACAAAAGTTGCGCTCACTTTCGACGACGGCCCCGATCCCGAATGGACCCCCAAGATCCTCCAAATCCTTAAGGAGAAAAATGCCCCGGCCGCGTTTTTCGTTATCGGCGATGAAGCGATGCAAAACAGCGGCATTCTCAAGCGCGCTTACAATCAGGGCAACGAAATCGGCAATCACACCTTCACGCATCCCGATTTCGAAACCATCACCAAGGAAAATCTCCAGATTCAGCTCAATATCACCGAGCTCTTTCTCGAGAGCAGCCTCGGCGTCAAGACGCATCTCTTCCGCCCGCCTTACGGCATTGACCACCAGCCCGAAACCGCCAGCGAAATTCAAATGCTTCCCGTTCCCCAGGCCATGGGCTACATCCTCATCGGCGCCCGCATTGACCCGCACGACTGGGGCGAAGCCGGCGGCGCTCCTCCTCCGCCTACAGACGTCATCGTTCAGCGCGTCCTTGCCGACACCGAAGCCGGCAAGGGCAATATCATCCTCATGCACGATGGCGGTGGCGATCGCAGCCACACCGTCGAAGCTCTCCCCCAGGTCATTGACGGGCTTCGCGCCAAGGGCTTCCAATTCGTCTCCGTCTCCGATCTCCTCAATCAGACCCGTGCGCAGGTCATGCCGCCTCTCACGCAGAAGGAATGGCTCTTCGTCCGCGCCGACGCTTTCATCTTCCAGGTGTTCAGCTGGTTTCGCTGGGGAATCGCCTTCATCTTTGTCGCGGGTATCGCGCTCGTCTGCGGCCGCGCGCTCATCATCGGCCTGCTGGCCCTCGCCGAAAAAATCCGCCCCAACCCCAAGGACGATCCCGATTACAATCCTCTCGTCTCCGTTCTCATTCCCGCTTACAACGAAGAGTCCGTCATCGTGGACACGGTTCGCTCCGTCCTCGCCTCCGACTACTCGAATATGGACGTCATCGTCGTTGACGATGGCTCCTCCGACCGCACCGCCGAGCTGGTCAAATCCAATTTCGGCCGCGATCCTCGCGTCCGCCTGATTCTCCAGGCCAATGGCGGCAAGCCCTCCGCCCTCAATAACGGCCTCTCCGAAGCCAAAGGAGAGGTCGTCGTCTGCATTGACGCCGATACGATGGTGGATCGCGAAGCCGTCTCCCGCCTCGCGCGCCACTTTGCCGATCCGAAAATTGCCGCCGTCGCCGGCAACGTCAAAGTCATGAACCGCAACTCCTGGCTCACCCGCTGGCAGGCGCTCGAATACATCACCAGCCAGAATCTCGAAAAACGCGCCTTCGATCTCCTCAACTGCATCCCCGTGGTTCCCGGAGCCGCCGGCGCCTGGCGCGCCGACCTCCTCCGCAAGCACGGCGGCTTCTCCGGCGATACGGTTGCCGAAGACACCGATCTCACTCTCACCATCCGCCGCGAAGGCTGGAAAATCTCTTACGACGAATACGCCATCGGCCGCACCGAAGTCCCCGACACGATTGACGCTCTCATCCGCCAGCGCTTCCGCTGGACCTTCGGCACTCTCCAAGCCGTCTGGAAGCATCGCGACACCGTCGGCAAACCGAAATACGGCACGCTTGGCTGGATCGCCATTCCCAATATCTTCCTCTTCCAGATTCTTCTCCCGCTCGTTTCTCCCATCATTGATTTGCTCTTCCTGCTTTCTCTTGCGCTCTGGGGACTCGCCCAGCTTCGCATCTCCCAGCTCCCTCAGCTCTGGACCGCGCGCGACGTCGAGCGCTCCCTCATCTTCTTCGCCGTTTTCATGGTCGTGGATCTCTTCACCTGCGTCGTCGCTTTCGCGCTCGAGAAAGACGAAGACTGGACGCTTCTCGTCCCGCTCCTCATTCAGCGCTTCTACTACCGCCAGATGATGTACTTCGTCCTTTTCCGCGCGCTGAAGGAGGCTGTCCAGGGCCGCCCGGTCGGCTGGCGCGGCGTCGAGCCTCAGGTCCCGGCGCCGGTTACGCAGACCTGACCGCGCCCCGCCGCTCGCATTCACGCGTGGGTTCGAAGCATCCCGCCTCGCCGGCGCGTCATCTCATGCCGCTGGGGTTGTTCGTTTTTCGCTTCTGGCTTTGGGAGGGAATTCCTGATGAACGTCGAAGACTTCCGCAATCTCTACGAATTCAATTCCTGGGCGAACCGTCGCACGCTCGACGCGGTCGAGCCTCTCTCCGACGAGCAGTTCACCCGCGACCTCGGCTCCAGCTTCCGCTCCGTCCGCGACACGCTCGTCCACATCTGTCTCGTCGAATTCATCTGGCTCGAACGCTGGCACGGCCGTTCGCCCAGCTCCTACCAGCCGAATTCCGACTTCCCCACGCTCGCCTCGCTTCGCGCCCGCTGGAACGAAATTGAGCGCAACCTCAGCGACTATATCGCCTCGCTCACTCCCGCCGACCTCGACCGCGTCATCGCTCACAAGACCATGGCCGGCGTTCCCCAGGCCCAGCCGCTCTGGCAGATGCTCCAGCACCTCGTCAATCACGGCAGCTACCATCGCGGCCAGGTGGCCACACTTCTCCGCCAGCTCGGCGCCAAGCCGGCCTCTGAGGACCTCATCATCTTTTATCGGGAAAAGGCTGCCGCGGCCGCGGCGCGCTAGCGAATCTCGCCCGCGCGTCCGTGCCCTTCTTTATCTCGCTCCCGTCGGAACCGCCGCCGATTCCTCTTCCTGGATCGCGGCCAGCACTTCCGCCGCGTGTCCCTTCGGCGTCACGCTGTCCCATACTTTGCGGATGGTCCCGTCCGGACCGATCCAGAAGCTCATCCGCACGATTCCCAGGAACGATTTTCCGAGGAAGCTTTTCATCCGCCGCGCGCCGTACGCTTCGATCGCCTGAAATTCCGTGTCGGCCAGCAGGTGAAAGTTCAGTTTGTACTTCGTTTTGAATTTTGCCTGGGCTTCCACGCCGTCCCCGCTGCATCCCAGGATCTCCGTGTTTGCTTCTTGGAACTTCGGCATCGCGTCGCGAAACTCGGACGCTTCGTTCGTTCAACCCGGAGTGTTCGCTTTCGGGTAAAAGTACAGAATCAGGTTCTTCCCGCGAAAATCCGCCAGCGAGATGGTTGACCCATCTTCCGCCGTCACTCGAAAATTCGGGGCCTTGTCTCCGGCTTTCAACATTGTGCTTTTCTCCGTAGTACCGCGCTTGTGTATGAGACTCGCGGCGCCCCCCAATATTCCCGCGTCTCTTCCGGCCGTGCTCCCCGGCGCGCCGGCCGTTCCTGCTACTCCCGCCTTACTCCGCCCGCAGCGCCTCCAGCACTTCCGCCGCGTGCCCTTTCGGGATTACATTCTCCCAGATCTTTCGGATTTTTCCGTCGGGGCCGATCCAGAACGTCATCCGCACGATCCCCAGAAACGATTTCCCGAGGAAGCTCTTCATCCTCCGCGCGCCGTACGCTTCGATCAGCTCGAATTCCGTGTCCGCCAGCAGCGGAAAATTCAGCTCCAGCTTCTTCGCGAATTTCGCCTGCGCTTCCACCGAATCCCCGCTCACTCCCGCCACTTCCGCGTTTTGCTTTTGGAAATCCTCGTGCATGTTCCGGAAGCCGTTCGCCTCGTGCGTGCATCCCGGTGTGTTCGCCTTCGGATAAAAATAGAGGATCAGGTTCTTCCCTTGATAATCCCCCAGCGTCACCGTCCGCCCGTCGTCCGCCTTCACCTTGAAATCCGGCGCTTTGTCTCCCTCTTTCAATCCCGCGCTCGATGCCATCACGCCTCCGCCAGCACTTTCTTCAGTACTTCATTCACGATCTGCGGGTTTGCCTGCCCCTTCGTTTCCCGCATCACTTGCCCTACGAAAAATTTGAATACCCCTTCGTTCCCGGCGCGGTACTTCGCCGCGTTGTCTGGGCTCTTCTCCACCACGGCGCGCGCGATCTTCTCGATCGCTCCGTTGTCTGAAATCTGCGCCATCCCCTCCGCGGCAATAATCTCGCCCGCCCGCTCCCCGCTCTCGAACATCGCCGTGAACACTTTCTTCCCGCTCGCCGCCGTGATCTCGCCCTTCTCCACCTTCGCGATCAATTCCGCAAGCGCCTCCGGCGCCACCGCGCAATCCCCGATCTGTTTGCCCGCGTCCTTCAGCCGCCGCAGCAATTCTACCGACACCCAATTCGCCGCCGCCTTCGCCGCCGCGCCCGCTTTCACGGCCGCTTCGAAATAATCTCCCAACTCGCGCGTCGCCGTCAGCACGCCCGCGTCGTACGGCGTCAGTCCGAATTCTGTCTCGAATCGTGCGCGCTTCGCGTCCGGCAGCTCCGTCATGCCCGCGCGCACTTCCGCCACCAGCGCCGCCGTCGCGGCCACGGGCAGCAGGTCCGGGTCCGGAAAATACCGGTAGTCGTGCGCGAATTCTTTCGACCGCATCGGCTCCGTCCGTCCCGCCGCCACGTTCCACAGCCGCGTTTCCTGTGAAATCTTCTCGCCCCCCTCCACCGCTGCCACTTGCCGCTCGATTTCGTATTCCAGTGCGTGCGCCAGGTACCGGAACGAATTCAGGTTCTTCACCTCCACCTTCGTCCCGAATTTCTCCGCGCCCCGCTTCCTCACGCTCACGTTCGCGTCGCAACGCAGCGACCCTTCCTCCATGTTGCAGTCGCTCACTTCCGTGTACTCCAGGATCTGCTTCAGCGTGTACAAATACTCATACGCTTCCTGCGGCGTTCTTATATCGGGCTCCGAAACGATTTCTACCAGCGGCACGCCGCACCGGTTGTAATCGATGTAGCTCCACTTCTCCGAATCTGCGAACCCTTCGTGCAGGTTTTTCGCGGCATCCTCTTCCAGGTGCAGCCGCGTGATTCCGATCCGCTTCTTCGCCCCTTCGAGCGTGATCCCGACGTGCCCCTCCGTCGCCAGCGGCAGTTCGTATTGCGAGATTTGGTAGCCCTTCGGCAGGTCCGGATAGAAGTAGTTCTTCCGCGCAAAAATGGACTTCTCGTGGATCTTACAGTGCAGCGCGAGCGACGCACGGATTGCCAGCTCCAGCGCCCGCCGGTTGAATACCGGCAGCGCCCCGGGCAATCCCAGGCATACCGGACAAGTGTTCGCGTTCGGCGCGTCCCCGAATTTAGTCGAGCAGCCGCAGAACGCCTTCGTCCGCGTTTGCAGTTGTGCGTGCACTTCGAGGCCGATCACCGCCTCGTAGCCCGCCATCACATCCGGCGCCACCCGCGCCGTCTCTTGCGCTGTTCGGTTCATCGAAGTCGTACATTATATCACTCGCCCCCCGATGCTTCCCGCGGCATCATCCGCCCGCGAATCTGGATGCTTCTGCCTTCGCTTCGACGTTGCCTTTCCGGTGGAAGCGGGGGCCTTCAGGCCACCGAAAACCGGCTGCCACAAACAGGACTCTGGCCCTGGCCTTGTATTTTTCCTTTTCAAATTCCCGACTTTGAAATCGCCTTTCCTCCTCACTCACCGCGCATGATCTCCCCCCCACACATATTTCATCCCCAGCCGGAAATTCCTCCCCAGCACCGGATACCCCACCGCATCCTGGTACTGCCGATCAAACAGATTCTGCACCTGCGCCGTCAGGGTAAGCCCGTACTTCAACGGCACAAACGCCGCCGTGTCCCACCTTACGTACGCCGGATTGCTTGTGATCCCTTGCCCTTCGAAATCGCTGTCAGCCCTCCTGCCGACATATGTCCCGGAAAAATTGAAGTTCACCCTCTGCACGTGCGCATTCGCCGTCAAAAACGCCGAGTGCAGCGGCCTCTTCAGCAGCCGGTTTCCCGGTATTTGCGCCGGATCCGTTGCGTTCGGTGCTTTCAGAACCTTTGAATCGTCGTACGTGTACTGCCCCGAAATCATCAGCCACCGCGTTGCTTTGATTTCGAACTTCGAAAACACCCCGTTCGCCCGCGCAAGGTCCGAATTGAAGAAGCTTCCGCCAAACGCCGGGCAGTTCGGAGTCGCCGCCGTGAAATCGAAACTCACAATGTTGTGAAACTGGTTGAAGAACGCCGTCGTGGACCACCGCACCCGGCTTCCCGCCAGCACCTGGTCGAACCCGGCATCCACCGTCCGCGCTTCCTCCGGTTCCAGTTGCGGGCTGCAATCAGGCGGCAGCAGCTCCGGCTCCGAAATCCCTTTGCCGTATGACGCGCGTAGCCGCGTGTCACCCCAGAACCCGCCTCCGTAATGCGCCGCGTAGGCAAGCCCCACGCGCGGCACGAATCGCGTCCCGAAAAATTGGTTTCCTTCCATCCGCCCGCCGGCCAGCGCCGTCAGCCTCTTCCCAAGCTGGTAGTGAAGTTCGATATACCCGGCCTGGTTCGTTCTTCCCACCGCTCCGCCGTTTTCCACTTCAAAATAGTAGCCCGCGGTCACGCCGCCGTGCGGAAACGCGTACGACATCTGCTCGTCCAGTCCCGCGCGGTTGAATTGGCTGATGAACGGCGGCCCGAATTCCGGCGTATCTTCGATTTCGAAGTCCCGGTTCTCAAACCCCATCAGATGGTTCACCAGGTTTGTTGTGATTGAGTCGTTCCACGTCAGCCCGCTCGAAAAATCGTGCAGCACGGTGTGCTGCCCGGGCTCCGTCACCGGCGGATCGAGCGCGGACTGCCCGAACTGTCCCGCGTCGCTCGAATTGTTCCGCACCGTCAGCCGCAGTGTGTCCGTGTCCGAAAACTTGTACCCGAGATTTCCCGAGAGCGTCGTGTCGCGGAA
>Ga0335072_10008994_pt1 | contig 14450 bp, 11 predicted proteins | sample Lox_Sample_21_FD_206725 | JGI IMG/M metagenome (GOLD analysis project Ga0335072, IMG submission 206725) | Soil microbial communities from Loxahatchee National Wildlife Refuge, Florida, United States - Lox_Sample_2.1 | ecosystem: Environmental > Terrestrial > Soil > Wetlands | place: USA... | reverse complement strand
CGCGCCAGGCCGGGTGGGACTGCCACGGCCTGCCGGTCGAGGTCGCGGTGGAGAAGGAACTCGGCCTGACCGGCAAGCGGGACATCGAGGCGTACGGGGTCGCGGAGTTCAACGAACGCTGCCGCGAGTCCGTGCTGCGCTACGTCGGCGCGTGGCTGGACATGTCCTGGCGGATGGGCTACTGGGCCGACACCGAGCACGCCTACCGGACCATGGACCCCAGCTACGTCGAGTCGGTCTGGTGGTCGCTCAAGGCCGTGTACGAGCAGGGGCTGCTGATCCGGGACTTCCGGATCAGCCCGTACTGCCCGCGCTGCGGCACCCCGCTGTCCGACCACGAGATGGGCCAGGAGGACGTCTACCAGATCGTGTCCGACCCGGCCATCACGGTCAGATTCCCGCTGACCGCGGTGCCGGACGGGGCGCCGGGCGAGCTCGAGGGCGCCGGCCTGCTGGTGTGGACCACGACGCCGTGGACGCTGGTGTCGAACACCGCGGTGGCGGTGCACCCGGACGCGACCTACGTGGTGGCGGTCAGGTCGCGGGGCGGCGGCCGAGTCGTGGTGGCCGAGGATCTGGTCGACCGGGTGCTCGACCACGACTGGCGCGTCGTCGCCCGGTTTCCCGGAGAAGCGATTGTGGGAGCGAGATACCACGCTCCGTTCGGCATAATAAAAGTCCCTGACGCCCATGTGGTGATTCCCGGGTCATTCGTGACTACGGAGGATGGCACCGGGCTGGTCCATATCGCGCCGGCGTTCGGTGCCGACGACATGGACGCGTCGCGGGCGCACGGGCTGCCGGTGGTCAACCCGGTCAAGCCGGACGGGCACTTCGAGGACGGGCTGCCGCTGGTCGGCGGGCTGTTCTTCAAGGACGCCGACCAGCGGCTGACCGAGGACCTGGCCGATCGCGGGCTGCTGTTCGCCTCACACCGGCACGAGCACAGCTACCCGCACTGCTGGCGGTGCGGCACCCTGCTGCTGTACTACGCGCTGCCCTCGTGGTTCATCCGCACCACGGCGATCAAGGACAAGCTGCTCGAGCAGAACGAGCGGACCAACTGGTACCCGGCCACGGTCAAGTACGGCCGGTACGGCGAGTGGCTGCGCAACAACGTGGACTGGGCCCTGTCGCGGACCAGGTACTGGGGCACGCCGCTGCCGCTGTGGGAGTGCGCGGACGGCCACGTGACCTGCGTCGGCTCGCTGAGCGAGCTGTCGGAGCTGGCCGGACGGGACCTGACCGGGCTGGATCCGCACCGGCCGTTCGTGGACGAGATCACGTTCGCCTGCCCGATATGCGAGCAGCGCGCGCGGCGCGTGCCCGAGGTGATCGACGTCTGGTATGACTCCGGCGCGATGCCGTTCGCCCAGCACGGCGCGCCGCTGCGGAACTTCGACGAGTTCGCGGCCGCGTACCCGGCGCAGTTCATCTGCGAGGCGCTCGACCAGACCCGGGGCTGGTTCTACTCGCTGATGGCGGTGGGGACGCTGGTGTTCGGGCGCTCGGCGTACGAGAACGTGGTGTGCGTGGGGCTCATCCTGGACGAGCGGGGCGTCAAGATGAGCAAGCACCTGGGCAACGTGCTCGAGCCGATCCCGCTCATGGAGGAGCACGGCGCGGACGCGCTGCGCTGGTTCTTCGCCGTTTCCGGCTCGCCGTGGAGCGACCGGCGGGTGGGCCACGACGCGCTCAACGAGATCGTGCGTAAGGTGCTGCTGACCTACTGGAACACGGCCTCGTTCCTGGTCCTGTACGCGAACGCGGGCGGCTGGACGGCTCCGGCGACCGCGCCCGAGGTTTCCGAGCGGCCGTTGCTGGACCGGTGGGTGCTGAGCGAACTGCATGCCGTGGTCCGGGACGTCACCGCGTCCTTGGAGGCGTTCGACACCGCAACCGCGGGACGGCGGCTCGCGGCCTTCATCGACGACCTGTCCAACTGGTACGTGCGCCGGTCGCGGCGGCGGTTCTGGGACGGGCCTTCCGGTGCGGAGGGAGCTTCGGCATTCGCCACCCTGTACGAGTGCGTGACCACGCTGACGCTGCTGATGGCGCCGGTGGTGCCGTTCGTGACCGACTACGTGTGGGGCGTGCTGCGGCAGCCGGGCGCGGCGGAGTCGGTGCACCTGGCCTCGTGGCCCGCGTTCGACCCTTCGGTGATCGATCCGGTGCTGTCGGGGCAGATGTTGCTGGTGCGGCGGCTGGTGGAACTGGGGCGTTCGGCCCGGTCGGGGGCGTCGGTGCGGACCAGGCAGCCGTTGCGCCGGGCCCTGATCGGGGCGGCGGGGTTCGCGGAGCTGCCCGGCGAGTTGCGGGCGCAGATTGCGGCGGAGCTGAATGTCGCCGAGCTCGAGGTGCTGGGCGGCATCCTGGTCGACTACGCGGTGAAGCCGAACTTCCGGGTGCTCGGGCGCCGGTTCGGGGCCCGGACCCCGGCCGTGGCGGCGGCGGTGACGGCGCTGCCCGCGACGGATATCGCGACCGCGGTGCTGGCGGGCGGTTCTGTCGTGGTGCCGGTGGATTCCGTTGACGAGCCGGTGGTGATCGGCGCGGACGACGTCATCGTGACGCAGACGCCGCGGGCGGGCTGGGCGGTGGCCACCGACGCCGGCGAGACGGTGGCGATCGACATCACGATCACCCCGGAGCTGCGCCGGGAGGGCCTGGCCCGCGAGGTCATCAGGCTGGTCGCCGACGCGCGCAAGAACGACGGGCTGGAGGTCACCGACCGGATCTGGCTGCGCTGGTCGTCGGATGACCCGGAGGTGACCGCGGCGCTGACCGAGCACGCGGGGCTGATCGCCGGCGAGGTGCTCGCGGTCGAATACGGACCCGGTATGGCTCCGGCGGGGGCAGCGTGGGAGCACGTCGAGGGCGATCTGGGCCTGACGTTCTGGCTCGGGCGGGCCTAACTCGGTATCCGCTTCGGGCTGGTCGGGCAGGCAAGCCCGGCATGCCGTGCAGCCGGCCTCCCGGGCCGCGCTCAGCGTCATGCTTTCCAGGTCGTCCTGGCCCATGAAGCGGATGAGGAGACAGTGCGGGGTGTGGTATCGCGGGACGCCAGGAACCACAGTCACCTCGCGCTGAAGGTCGACGGCGGCGGGCGATGGCTCGGGCTCCGGCTCCGGTTCCGGTTCCGGCTCCGGTTCCGGCGTGACGGGCTCGGGCTCCGGCGTCACAGAAGCTGGTTCGGGCGTGGCGGGCTCGGGCGTGGCGGGCTCGGGGGCTGAGTCGGTGCTCGCGACGGCGGAGAATACCCGGGTGGGTTGGTCCTCTTCTTCGGGGTGGTCTGCCGCGGGCGATGGCTCTTGCTCGTCGGCCGGCTGGTCTTGAGCGGCCGGTTCGTCCCGAGCGGCCGACAGCTGGTCCTGGGCGGGTGGCTCGGGAGGTGCGGGAGGAGGCGGGGGGGCCGCGGGAGCGGAGGGGGCGGCGGCAGGGGGCCGGGGCGTTTCCCTGGGCACTTCCCGGAGGGGCTGGGTGGCGGGGGCATCCGCGCGCCACGCCCAGGCGCCGGGGGCTGGGGCTGGGGCGTCCGGCGCGGGTGACGGGGGGCTGCCCGGGGTACGCGGCGTGAACGCGGCGGGGCGGCGCGGGACATCGGCCGGGCGCTCCGCTGGGCGGTCGGCTGGAGCGGGGAAGCTGCTCCCCCACGCCGCCGCGGCGGTGGCGTCGGCGGGCTGAGCGGTGACCGGCTGCGGACCGAACGGCTGGGGCCGCACGGGCTGCGGCCGCACGGGCTGCTCAGCAGGCAGGTAGCCCGCGCGGGGTGGCGCGGGCTGGGTGGCGGTGGCGGCGGGCCAGGCCGGGGCGACGGGGACGGCCGTCTCCCACGGGGCCGGCTGGGGTTCGGGCTGCGCGGGCGGGACGTGATCGGCAGCGGGCCCCGGCCGGGCCGACTCGGGCTCGGCCGGGGCCCGCTTGCCGAACAGTTCGTTCCGCTTGATGAGCGCGCCCGCGCCCAGGGCCAGCAGGGCTACGCCGCTCACGCCGATCGCGACGTAGACCAGTGTCAGCTTGCTGGTCACGACCCCGGCGACCAGCAGTCCGACCGCGACGGCAACGAGAAACGCGCTGAACCGGATCACGGTCGTTCTCTCAGCGTTCCTAGCCGGTCCTCAGCGCCTACCGGCGCTCGCGCGAGGGCGCTCCCTCAGTGGTACGAAAGCCACCGGAATGGGGGACGACCTCAGCGGGCATGCCGTACTGTCCCGGACCCTGACCGCCGTTACGCCCGCCCACCGGTGCGCTCAGCGCGGCAGGCATCGGCGGCTGCGAGCCGGTTCCGACGGTGGGGAAGCTACCGGTCTCCGTGACGCCGGCCTCCAAGTCGCGGAGCTGGCCCTCCAGGTACGCCTTGAGCCTGCTGCGGTACTCGCGCTCGAAGGCACGCAGGTCGTCGACCCGGCGCTCGAGTTCCTCGCGGGTCTGCACCAGCGAGCCCATGGCCTGGCGGTGGCGCTCCTGCGCATCCCGCTCGAGGCTCTCCGCGCGGGCGCGCGCGTCGCCGGTGATCTGCTCGGCCTGGCGCCGGGCCTTGGTGAGGACCTCGTCGGCTTCCCGGCGCGCGCGGCCCAGGGTCTCGTCGGCTTCCCGGCGGGCGTCGGCGATCGCCTGGTCGGCGGTCTGCTGCGCCAGCGAGAGGACCCGCGCGGCCGTGTCCATGTTGTCCTCGATGTGCGGCATCCCGCCCATCATGACCGGCTCGGGCTGCCGGCGCTCGGGCTCCATGCGCGGCTCGGGAGCCATCGTGGCCGGCACGGGGTCCGACAGCGGGGAACTCAGAGCGGGAACCGCCGACTTGCCGCCGCGCAGCACCTCCGCCAGCTTGGCCCGGAGTTCCTCGTTCTCCTGGATCAGCCGGTCGAGCTCAGCCTCGACCTCGTCGAGGAAGGCGTCGACTTCTTCCTCGTCGTAGCCGGGCCGGAGCCGGGTCGTACTGAACTGCTTATTCCGGACATCCGCGGGCGTCAGCGGCATCTCGTCTCCTCGGCGCACTTGGACCGTGTTCCTCACGACGGTACCCGAATCAAAGGTGAGGCACAGCCACTTCGAGCAGGATCAAGACCACGATGAACAGAACCATGAAGCTGAGGTCCATGGCCACCATACCGAGCCGGAGCGGGGGGATGAAGCGGCGCAGGAATTTCAGCGGCGGATCTGTCACGGTAAAGATCGCTTCGGCCAGCACCAGCAGGATGCCGGTCGGGCGCCAGTCACGGGCGAAGACCTGGACCCAACCAAAGATCATCCTGCCGATCAGGACGACCAGGTAGATCGTCAGCACGTAGGTGAGGACTACCCTCAGGACCTGCACGAGCCCACCTGGCCTTCGGTGCCGCCTGGTCCGGCACGGTTACTGATCAGCGTCACGCTATCACTGCTTGCTGGCTAGCTCTGGTCTAGCTCTGGTTGAAGAAGCCGCGCTCTGCGATACGAGCCTTGTCCTCCGCGGTGACCTCGACGTTGGCCGGGGACAGCAGGAAGACCTTGTTGGTCACACGTTCGATACTCCCGCGCAGACCGAAGATCAGGCCAGCCGCGAAGTCGACCAGACGCTTGGCGTCGCTGTCGACCATCTCGGTCAGGTTCATGATCACCGGAGTGCCTTCGCGGAAGTGCTCCCCAATAGTACGCGCTTCATTGTAGGTGCGCGGATGCAGTGTCGTAATACGCGCGAGATCGGCTGGCTGCTCGGGCCGCCACTCAGGGACCTGGTAACTGCCGTAGTCGTCCTTGCTCCCCCGCGGATCAGCCTCTTCGGGCCCCTCGGACAGACCGGGCTCGTCGTACTCCTCGTACTCCCCCCCGTACGAGTCGTACTTTTCCTGATAGCGGTGATCGTCCTCCACGAGGCCGAGATAGACCGCCATCTTGCGCATGGCACTGGGCATCCTTCAGTCCTCCCAGCCTGTACCCGTCGTAGCCAGCCATTCCGGCTCCACGGTCGGGACATTACCTGACCCGAGCCCCGCGATCGCCGAGCAACGCCGTACCGATTCTCACGTGTGTCGCGCCGGCCGCAATCGCGGCCTCCAGGTCACCGCTCATGCCGGCCGAGACGACGGTGGCGGCCGGCCGGATGGCGCGCACCACCGCGGCGCTGTCGAGCAGCTCGGCGAAGGCGGCGGCGGGCGGCATGCCGAGCGGGGCAATGGCCATCACGCCGGCCAGGACCAGCCCCGGCTCGGCCGTCAGGGCCTCGGCCAGGGCGGGAACGTCATCGGGCAGCGCCCCGCCGCGGGCGGGATCACCGTCCAGGCTGACCTCGATCAGGCACTCGATGACCCGTCCGGCCCGGCGGGCGGCCCCGCCCAGCGCGCGGATCAGCCGGGCCCGGTCGACCGAGTGCACGAAGGTGGCGTAGCGCGTCACGCTGGCGGCCTTGTTGGTCTGCAGCTGGCCGATGAAGTGCCAGACGAGGTCGAGGTCGGCGCACCGGGCGGCCTTCGGCGCCGCTTCCGCGTCACGGTTCTCGCCGAAGTCCCTGACGCCCAGGCCGTTCAGCAGCCGGACGTCGGAGGCGGGGAACGTCTTGGTCACCGCGATCAGCGTGACGTCTCCGGGCTTGCGGCCGGCGGCTTCACACGCCGCGGAGATCCGCCCTCGCACCGCGGCGAGCCGCGCGGCGAGTTCGTCCCGCCGGGCGGAATCGCTCACTTGAGGAAGTCGGGGACATCCAGGTCGTCGTCTTCCTCGAAGACGACGGGCCGACGCCGGGTGGCGGGGACGTCGAAGGCCCGGCCCAGCTCGGCGTGGGCCGGGCGGGAGATGGAGGAGTACGACGCGGAGGAATAAGAGGTCTCGGGCGCCGCGTCGTCGGTGGATGGCTCGGAGACGGCCGTCTCCGGCCCGGCCGCATTTTCGGGTACGGGCGCGGCGAGCAGGCCGACGTAAGCGCGCGTCTCGGGGGACACGGCGCTGTCGGAGTCGGCGGATGGTCCGGGCGTCTCCTCGCTGGTCCAGCGGCTGGCCTCCGGGGCCGGAGCCGGGACGGGAGCCGGAGCCGGGACGGGAGCCGGAGCCGGGACGGGAGCCGGAGCCGGGACGGGAGCCGGAGGCGGAGACGGCGCGCTGGCCGCGGCGGCGCTGGCCGAAACGGCGCTGGCCGGGGACGGGCTGGATCCGAAGCCGCCGAACGAGGAGGTGCTGCTGAACGCGGTGCCGGCGGAATCGACGCTGCTGGCAGCGGTCCCGCCGGTCCGGCTGTTGCTGTTCTCGTCCAGGCCGGCGGCGATGACCGTCACCCGGACCTCGTCCCCGAGGGCGTCGTCGATGACCGCGCCGAAGATGATGTTGGCGTCGACCGCGGCGGAGTTGGAGACAAGCTGAGCGGCCTCGTTGATCTCGAACAGCCCGAGGTCCGAGCCACCCTGGATGGACAGCAGCACGCCGTGGGCTCCGTCGATGCTCGCCTCGAGCAAGGGGCTCGAGATGGCCATCTCGGCGGCGGCGACGGCCCGGTCGTCGCCGCGCGAGGAACCGGTCCCCATCAGCGCCGAGCCCGCGCCCGACATCACCGATTTCACGTCGGCGAAGTCCAGGTTGATCAGCCCGGGCGTGGTGATGAGGTCGGTGATCCCCTGGACACCGGAGAGCAGGACCTGGTCGGCGGCCTTGAACGCGTCGAGCACGCTCACGTGCCGGTCGGAGATCGACAGCAGTCGGTCGTTGGGGATGACGATAAGCGTGTCGACCTCGCTGCGCAGCTTCTCGATGCCCGACTCGGCCTGGACCACGCGACGCTTGCCCTCGAAACCGAACGGCCTGGTCACCACGCCGATGGTGAGCGCTCCGAGCGACCGCGCGACGTTCGCGACCACGGGCGCTCCCCCGGTACCGGTCCCGCCGCCCTCGCCGGCCGTGACGAACACCATGTCGGCGCCCTTGAGGACCTCTTCGATCTCCTCGCGGTGATCTTCGGCCGCCCTGCACCCGACATCGGGGTTGGCGCCTGCGCCCAGTCCTCTGGTCAGCTCGCGCCCCACGTCGAGCTTGACGTCGGCGTCGCTCATCAGCAACGCCTGCGCGTCAGTATTGATCGCGATGAACTCGACGCCCTTGAGTCCCTCTTCGATCATGCGATTGACGGCGTTGACGCCGCCGCCGCCGATTCCGACGACCTTGATAACCGCCAGATAGTTCTGCGGTGATGCCACGAGGAGGGTACCTTTCCGCTCGTTTTACCTCTGCCATGCCTCTGCCATGCCTCTGCCATGTCTCGGCCGTGTCCGGGGCGAAAGTGCTGCTTTTCCAATGCGCCGCCGCCGCCCCGCGATTATGGCCCTGGGCTCGGGAAACCTCTGCCCTAGGGGGCGACGCGGAATTCACCGCCAGGGCATTGTCCGTCACCATCAGGTTTAACCTTCAGGTTAAGATTTAGAGTTTTTACCGTCCGAACGATTGATACGGACAGTAGGGTCGGACGGGACCCGGGTCAACTAACCACGCACGAACTGGTCAGCGTGTCGCGAACTGACGGCGCGGCGCCCTTAGTTTGTCACCGCCGTAGCGGGCGAGCTCACGTCGTAGTAGCGGGCGTGCGTCGCCATCAAGATGGCAAGCTCCCTGGCCTTCGCCGCGGCGTCGTCCGGGCCGCCCCACACGACGGTCACCCCGCCGCGCAGTTGCAGGGTTACCTGGTCCGGGCTGGGTACCGTCACCGAGGTCAGGGTGGAACGCAGCGTGGCGGGCAGTTCGCCGAGCACGGCCGCGGCCGCGCTGACGTCCGGATCGCCGGGCAGTGAGGAGACGGGCGCCGTGGTGGTGTAGACCGGCATGGCCGCGGGCCGCGTGCGGACCAGTTCCACGACCACGCCGTAGGCGTCGACGAGGTCGAACCCGCCAGGCACCGCGACGGCCAGCGCCGGGGTCCGCTCCCGGACCGCGATCACCACCCGGTCCGGCCAGGACCTGCTGACCTGCACGACCAGCACCTGCCTGATGCTCAGGATCCGGCGGGCGATCCCGGTGGTGTTCACCTGGATCAGCGGCGTACCCGGCTGGATCCGCGCCGCGGCCAGGACCTCGGACTCCGGGACCAGGCGCGTGCCGGTGACCACGACAGCGCGGACCGCGAACAGCCCCGAGCCGAGCAGCGTCCAGGTGACGCCGCCGGTGATGACCATCACGGCCAGCAGGAGCCAGACGGCCAGCCACCGGCGGGACCTGGCCCGTAGCCGGGTCCGGGGCCGCCGGGGGCTGGCGGCCGGACGTTCGAAGACCGCCTCGTCATCCGCGACGGCACCGTCGGAGTAGGAGCCGCCCGGTCCGCTCACCCGTGCCGCCTCCCGACCGCCTCGACCAGCTGGGGGCCGAGCGCGGTGACATCCCCGGCGCCCATGGTCAGCACCACGTCGCCGGGCGCGGCGATCGCCGCGATCACCGGCGCGGCCTGCGCCCGGTCCGGCAGGAACCGGGCCCGCCCGCCGGGGACCGCGTCGGCCACGAGCTTGCCCGTCACGCCCGGTTCCGGATCCTCGCGCGCCGCGTAGACGTCCAGGACCAGCGCCTCGTCGGCCAGGCCCAGCGCCGCGCCGAAGTCGGCGGCGAAGATCCTGGTCCGGCTGTACAGGTGGGGCTGGAAGATGGCGATGACCCGGCCGCCGGACCCGCCGGCTCCGGACGGGCCGGCGATGTCCCGCGCGGCGCGCAGGTCGGCGGCCAGCTCGGTGGGGTGGTGGGCGTAGCTGTCGAAGACGCGCACCCCGTCCGCCTCGCCCTTGAGCTCCATCCGGCGCCGCGCGCCCCGGTAGCCCGCCAGGGCCGCGGTCACCCGCGGCGGCGCCAAGCCGAGCTCGACGGCCGCGGCGAAGGCGGCCGTGGCGTTCAGCGCGTTGTGACGGCCCGGGACGTGCACGGTCAGCTGGGCGAAGATCTCGCCGAACGGGCTGTGATCGGCGGTGACGGTGAAGCTCACCGCCAGGCCCCGGGCCCGGACGTCGCCCAGCCGGTAGTCGGCGCTGACCGACTCGCCGTAGCGCCGGACCCGCTGCGGGCCATGGGACTCCAGCCGGGCCGCGACACCCTCCGCACCCGGGTCGTCCGCGCAGGCCAGGACCAGGCTGCTGACCCGGCTGCCGAAGGTGGCGAAGGCCGCCTCGATCTCCGCCAGGCTCCCGTAGTTGTCCAGGTGGTCGGCTTCCACGTTGGTGATGATGGCGACGTCGGGCGAGAGCAGGAGGAACGAGCCGTCGCTCTCGTCGGCCTCGGCGACGAAATCCAGGCCCGCGCCGTCCTCGGCGCCGAGCCCGGTCTCGTTGAGGATGCCGCCGATGACGTACCCGGGCTCGGCGCCGCAGTCGCGCAGCACGGTGGTGAGCATGGACGTCGTGGTGGTCTTGCCGTGCGTGCCCGCGACCGCGATCACCCGCCGCCCGGCCATGACCGAGGCCAGCGCGGCCGCCCGGTGCATGACCCGCATGCCCCGCCGTGTCGCCTCGGCCAGTTCCGGGTTGTCGGCCCGGATCGCGCTGGACAGCACCAGGGTGTCCTCCGGGCCGAGGTCGCCCAGGTGGCCGGGCGCGTGCCCGACGTACACCCGGGCACCCTGCGCCCGGAGGTCATCGAGCATCGCCGAGGGCATCGCGTCACTGCCGGACACGCTGATCCCCCGGGCCAGCATGATCCGCGCGATGCCCGACATGCCCGCGCCGCCGATCCCGGTGAAGTGCACCCGCCCGAGGCGGACGGCGGGCACCGGCTCAGTGGGCGTGATCAGGCTCTTGAGCATCTGAGTCCGCACCCCGATCCTTCCCGTTCACGATCTCGATGACCGCCTCGGCGAGCCAGCGGTCGGCGTCGCCGCGGCCCAGCGACGCGGCCGCCTCGGACATGTCCGCGACCTGGTCGATGTTGACCAGCACGGGCAGCAGCGTGTCCCGGATCCACTCGGGGGTCAGGTCGGCGTCATCGACCAGCATGCCGCCGCCTCGCTGCACGATCGGTACCGCGTTGAGCCGCTGCTCGCCGTTCCCGATGGGCAGCGGCACGTAGGCGGCCGGCAGGCCCACGGCGGTAAGTTCGGCGCACGTCATCGCGCCGGCCCGGCACAGCGCGAAATCGGCCGCCGCGTAGGCCAGATCCATCCGGTCGATGTAGGGCGTGGCCACGTAGGGCACGCCGACGGCCGTGGCCGGCGCGTCGGCGCCGTTGCGGGGCCCGATGACGTGCAGCACCTGGACGCCCGCGTCCCTGAGCCACCCGGCCGCGCCGAAGGTGGCCTGGTTCAGCGAGCGCGCTCCCTGCGAGCCGCCGGTGACCAGCAGCACGGGCATGTCCGGGCGGAGGCCGAAGTGGGCCCGGGCCTTGTCGCCGATGGCCAGCCGGTCCAGTTCGGCGATCTCGCGCCGGATCGGGATGCCGAGGTACTTCCCGTGCCTGAGCTGGGTGTCCGGATGCCCGGTGAAGACGTGCGTGGTGAACCTGGCGCCCAGCCGGTTGGCCAGTCCCGGCCGCGGGTTCGCCTCGTGCACCACGATGGGGACCCGGCGGCGCCGGGCCGCCAGGTAAGCCGGGGTAGCGACGTAGCCGCCGAAGCCGACCAGCACCTGGGCCCTGGTCCGGTCCAGCGCGCCGGCGGCCGCGTTGATCGCGCCGGCGAGCCGGCCCGGCACGGTCAGCAGCGCAGGGGTGACGGTCCGCGGCATCGGCACGGCCGGGATGAGCTCGAGCGGGTATCCGCGCAGCGGGATCAGCCTGGTTTCCAGGCCGCGCTCGGTGCCCAGGCAGGTTATCTCGATGTCCGGATCGGCCCGGCGCAGGGCGTCCGCCAGCGCCAGAGCCGGTTCGATGTGCCCGGCGGACCCGCCGCCGGCAAGCAGTACCCTCATATCTCGTCCCTGAACTGCTGCCGCGCTATCGTCGGCGCTTTGCTAGACCGAGCCAGCTTAGAACGCGCAGCGGCCAGCCGGGGCCGCGTGCCGCCAAAGCCTCCTGGGCGCCGGGCTCGAGCCTGGCGAACGACATCAGCATGCCGAGCGCGACCAGGGTGCTCAGCAGTGACGACAGGCCCGCCGAGACCAGGGGCAGCGGCACGCCGGTGATGGGCACCACGCCGATCACCGCGGCGATGTTGACCACCGCCTGGACCACGATCCACGCGGTGATGCCGGCCGCCGCCAGGCGCGCGAACATGTCGGGCACCCGCCGGGCGATCCGCAGGCCGGCGAAGGCCAGCCCGCCGTAAAGGGCGGTCACGCACAGCGTGCCGACCAGCCCGAGTTCCTCGCCGATGATGGCGAAGATGAAGTCGCTGGTGGATTCCGGGACGTATCCCCATTTCTGCCCGCTGGCGCCGAGGCCCACGCCGAAGATGCCGCCCGAGCCGAGCGCGTACTCGCCCTGCGTGCGCTGCCAGTTGGCACCGGTGGCGCCGCCCTGCTGGTCGAAGAAGCCGACCAGCCGGCCGAGACGGTATTTCGCCGACACGATCATGAGCATCATGGCCAGGGCCATCAAGATGAGCATGCCGGCGAACACGCGCCCGGGCGTGCCGATGACCCACAGCAACGCGAGGAAGATGACCAGCAGGATGAACGTGGTGCCCAGGTCGTCGCCGGTCATCACCAGCAGGCACAGCACGGCGGTGCCGGGCATGAGCGGCACGAGCATGTGCCGCCAGTCGGCCAGCTGGCCCAGCTTGTCCTTGCGCGCGAGCAGGTCGGCCCCCCACACCACCAGGGCCAGCTTGGCCATCTCGGACGGCTGGATCTGCTGGCCGCCGATGGAGATCCACCGGGCTGCGCCGTACTGGGACACCCCGACGCCGTGGATCAGGGTCAGGCCCAGCCCGACGATGGCCACCGCGAGCAGCGGATAGGCGAAGGCGCGGAACAGCCGGGGCCGCGAGCGGGCCGCCACCCACATCAGCGGCAGCCCGATAGCGGCGCCGAGCAGCTGCTTCTTGAAGTCGGAGTAGGGCGACAGCCCCTCGATCAGGTCGGTGACGGACGCGGTGGATTCCACCATGACCAGGCCCAGCCCGAGCAGCAGGGTCGTGATGCCCAGGACCAGGTAGTAGGACGTCAGCGGCCGGTCGAGCAGCGCGCGCCAGGAGCCGATCCGGTCCCGCACGCGGTCCAGGCCGCGCACGCCGGGGCTGGCCGGTTCCGGTTCACCGGGTCCGGCCAGCTCCAGGTCCGCCAGGTCGTCCACGTCCCGGGAAGCCTGCGCATACATGGTTCAAGTCTGTTCGCCGGGTCGCGCCAAGACCCGGACATCCGGCGCGTGTCGCCCGGCGATTTCAGCCGCGGGCGCCCCGCGTGTCGGCGCCGTTGGAAAGTTCTGGCATCATGTATCCCGATGAGCAGGCCAGATTCTTCGCGCTTCCCGGTGACGGTGACCCGGCTTCCCCTGACCCGCTGCGAGATATGCGGGCGCACCCTGGCGTACCAGCCCGGCCAGGCCAGCGCCGTGCTGACCAAGCACTACCTCCGGATGCACCCGGAGGCTCTCACCGAAGCCGCCGAGGCGACCGGATCGTAGGGCTGTAGGGGCTATCGCCGCCGGAGCCTGCCAGGTACGCTGCGGGGTACCTGCGCCCCCCGCGGATGTGACCATGAGCTTGGGCCTGGCCGCCTTGATCGCGTGGCTGCTCACCGCCAGCATCGGCGGTTACATGCTGCGGACCTGGGTCGTGCGCGGTGGCCTGCGCCGCCAGCGGGCGACCGGCACGGGCGTCCCGCCCGGGGTGGTGTTCGGTCACGCCAGCGCCGCCCTGGCCGGGCTCACGGTCTGGATCAGCTACCTGGCCAGCAGCTGGCGCCCGCTGGCCTGGATCGGCGTGGCCCTGGTCTGCGCCGCCATCTGCCTGGGCATCTGCACGGTGACCCTCTGGACGCCGTACCCGGTCCGGCCCGACCCGGCGGCGGGCAGCGAGCGGGACGAGGAGGCCGACCGGGTTCGCGCGGCCAGGAGGGCGCAGGCACGGCAGGCCGCGGCGGCCGGATCGGAGGACGCCTTCACCGTCACCGACGAGATGATCGCCAGCCTGCTCGCCGAACCATCCCCGCCGCCGCGGCGGAGCAGCCGCCACCTGCTCCCGCTCATCCCGCTGGTCCACGGCTTCGGTGCCCTGGCCACGTTCTTGCTCACCGTGACGGCCGCGCTGCTGCCCGTGCGCTAAGCCGCCCCGATTGGGCGATTGCCCCGCTGGTCAGGCAGGCTGGAAGCATGGCAGACACGCTGACGATGATGGCCGTACACGCCCATCCCGACGACGAGGCATCGAGCACGGGCGGGGTACTGGCCGCCTACGCCGCCCAGGGCATCCGGACGGTGGTCGTGACCTGTACGAACGGGGAGTTCGGCGACGCCCAGGGTGGCGTCAAGCCGGGACAGGACGGGCACGACGAGCAGGCGGTGGCCCGCCTGCGCCTCGCTGAGCTGCGCGAATCGTGCGCCATCCTGGGAGTCACGGACCTGGAACTGCTCGGCTACCACGACTCCGG
>Ga0335072_10008993_pt1 | contig 14451 bp, 12 predicted proteins | sample Lox_Sample_21_FD_206725 | JGI IMG/M metagenome (GOLD analysis project Ga0335072, IMG submission 206725) | Soil microbial communities from Loxahatchee National Wildlife Refuge, Florida, United States - Lox_Sample_2.1 | ecosystem: Environmental > Terrestrial > Soil > Wetlands | place: USA... | reverse complement strand
TAAAAAGTGCAGCAGAACTTCCTGACCCTGCACAAATCCAGGAAATTCGCGAACCATGGATTAAGGGCGAGATAATTGTGCCACAGTCCTATATAGGTCCAGTCATTCAGCTTGTTAGTAGTAAGCGAGGACTGCAAAAGAATGTAAGCTATGTCGAAGAGCGTGCTGTAGTCGCATTTGAAGCACCACTCGCAAATCTGTTAACTGACTTTTATGATCAGCTTAAAAGTATTACGAGCGGCTACGGCAGCTTTAACTACGAGCTAACTGACTATCGTGCCGAAGACTTGGTGCGACTTGATTTCTACGTGGGTGGTGAAATAGTTGGCGCCTTAAGTGTGATGGTGCATCGCAGCGAAGCACAGCATCTGGGACGTGAGACCGTCGAGAAGCTCAAAGAAGTTATTCCACGTCAGAATTTTCAAGTCAGTCTACAGGCGGCTATTGGCGGCAAATTTATTGCTCGTGAAGACATATCCGCGTACCGTAAAGACGTCACCGGCTATCTGTACGGCGGCGACGTGAGTCGTAAGAAAAAACTACTCGCCAAACAGGCTAAAGGTAAAAAACGTATGAAACGGTTTGGTAAGGTTGATATCCCTGCCGAAGCCTTCACCGTTATGCTGAAGCGGGATTAGAGCTTAGCGTCACCATCTTGTACTGCTTGCACGAAGTTCTTCGTGTTAGCGGATAACTTGTTGAATATTGTGCGCATGTCGCTAATTGATAGGTAGTCGAGCTTGTCGTAGGTGTCCTCATCTACATTGGTCAGCCTCGGTTGACCTTCCACGACTCTTGCTTCAAACCAGTGGTATTCATAGTGCCTACCATCTTCTTCGAAAGCTTTGCTGCCAATTTGTCGGATTATTCTGACAGTTACGTCAAGCTCCTCCTTGAGCTCCCGAACAGCCGTTTGCTCAAGTGTATCACCGTTATCAACACCGCCACCGGGGATTTCCCACTGTACGCGTTTTGGTGTGTTGCGGTGTATAAGTAGGATTTTGCTATTAGAATCTTTAATAATGCAGCCAGCTAAATTCACTGCCATCTCCCCAATAAAGCTATGTTATTTAGTATATCAATCTGATGCGTACACGGCTATTTTTGTAGCTCTTGCAGGTCGGCGATAATTTGCGCTGCATGTTTTTTGGGATTAACACCATGATATTCTTTGGCAACGTTACCCTCTGGGCTAATGATGAATGTATTTCGTTCAGTACCCAAGTATTCATGGCCAGCGAACTTCTTAAGTTTCCAGCTATCATAGGCTTCGATAGTCTCATGATTAACATCACTTAAAAGCGTAAAGTTCAGGTGGTGATCTTCAATGAATTTCTTATGACTCGCTACGCTATCCTTGCTAATACCTACTACTTCTGCATTACCGAATTCAGCGATGGCGTCACGCTCGTCACGGAAATTACAAGCCTCAGTAGTACAGCCTGGTGTGTTGTCTTTAGGATAGAAGTAAAGAACAAGCCACCTGCCAGTATAGTCTTTGAGGGTTTTAAGAGTGCCGTCTTGGTCGGGTAGGGAAAAATCGGGAGCAGATTTCATTACTACCAGTATACTACTTTGACTCAGTCGTGCTGGTTGCCTGTGTGAATAAGGCGTCACGTATTTCCGCCGTCACCGCATCCTGTAGTTGACTAGCATCGACACGTATAAGTAGGCCGAGCTTTGCATAATACTCTATGACTGGCATAGTCTTGTTGGCAAATTCGCTAAGCCGAATATCTAGAGCGGCATGATGATCATCAGCGCGCTGTCCGCGGGCGCCATGGCCCTGTGTCTGGATAGCACTCAGACGTGTGCGTGATTGTTCTTCGGACAACTCTAATAAAATCACGGCCTTCATAGGGTGACCAGACGCTTCTGTAGCTTTCAGAATGGATTGTTGTTCACCGTCCCACCGACCTACAGAGCTGAGAACAAGTGGGCGCTGGTCATACTCCTCCTTTTGTAGAAAGGGTGTGACGATCTCAAGAAAGCGCGCTTGAGTTAATAGCAAGCCTTTGTCGATCTCAGCTAGTACATCAGGGTGGGCGGCTTTACGCAAAATGTCACCGCCAGATAACTGAGCTCCGTTGACGTGGGTGGCTATAGCGGCTGCTTGAGTGTCTTTGCCGGCCAGCGGTCGTCCAAAAACATTGACAGAACCCGAGCCTAACCAGCGTACAATAATTTGCCACTTTTCGGCATCGGTCACAGTAGCTACTGTCATAAAGTACACACTATTATAGCATAGAAACGAAGCGTGACAATTACTAGCAGTCTTGAGTTTTGAGTGCTAAAAGCATACAATCCAAACTATGACGGAGCGTCAAAAACAGATTCTGAGCGCTATCATTGAACAGTATGCCGAAGTCGCGGTACCAGTGGGTAGCAGTCTTCTGGCTAGGGTTTTCGAAGTGAGCAGTGCTACTATTCGTGCCGAGATGGCGGAGTTAGAGCGGCTAGGCTATATTCTTCAGCCACATACGTCCGCTGGACGAGTGCCAACTGATCGTGGCTACCGTTTTTATGTAAATAATCTAGTGGCAGTAGCAGAAGCAACGCAACCTGAAAAACGCGCTGAACGGGCTTTGACCGCACGAGTACAACATGGTGGTTTGCCGGAACGCACTATTCGTAATGCTGTTGATACATTGGTAGAGCTAACGCACAACCTAGGACTCGCTACCATTGGTAACCAGCTATATATGAGTGGCCTGTCCAATTTGTTTGGCCAGCCGGAGTTTGTCAACGCCGGCCAAGTACAGCAAGTTGCACGCTTGCTAGACAACTTGGAACCCTGGTTACGCGAGGTAGCGCCGAACGAGCCGCTCAGTGTCTATATCGGTAGCGAGAACCCTATAGGTCGCAGTGCTGGCGTGAGCTTGGTAATTAGCCGTTTCCGCAGCCCGTTTAGCGATCATAGCTATATCGGTACGCTTGGACCGACTCGGCAGAGCTACCGTGACGTGATGGCGTTAGTTGCTCACACTGGTAAAACACTTGAGGAGGTTCTGTAATGAGCGATATGCAAGACCATAAACCTGACGAAGATCAGAAAGAAGTACCGGAAGGTAACGCACCTGCACCGTCAAACTCACAAGCGGACGATACGCAGGCAATTGACCTGACTGCTAAGGTTGCGGAATTAACTGCTGCTCTGCAAAGAGAGCGCGCGGACGCGACAAATTTACGGCGCCGCCACGAAGAGCAAGTGACGGCCTTACAAAGTATTGTGAAGGCTGATGTAATACGTGACCTGTTGCCGGTTATCGATAATTTTGAGCGTGCTCTCAAGCATGTACCAAAAGAATTCGAAAGCAATGATTTCGTTAAGGGCGTGCAGGGTGTCGTTAAGCAGTTTGAAAAAACTCTTGCCGACGTAGGTGTAGCACGCATTAAGACTGTTGGCGAACCATTTGATCCACGCCTGCATGAAGCGGTAAGTATGGATGAGGGCGACGGTGATCGAGAAGTCGTGAGCGAAGAGTTACAAGCTGGCTACCAGCTTGGTGACGAAGTGATTCGCCACGCGATGGTCCGTGTAAGAACGGAGTAGCTAATGGTTTGTAAAAGCTCTGAGGTAGCAGAGAACAACTTGACGTGTAAATTAGCACTCTTGACACTTGAGTGCTAATTTTTTATGCTACAATAGTTCTAGCACTCAAAGTGACTATCTGCTAACGAAGGGATATTTTAAATGGCAAAGATTATCGGCATCGATCTTGGTACTACTAACTCAGCGATGGCTGTCATGCAAAGTGGCAAGCCGGAAATTATCGCGAACTCTGAAGGTAACCGCACGACTCCGTCAGTTGTAGCGATTAATAAGAACGGAGAGCGTCTTGTAGGTGCGTTAGCGCGACGACAGCAGGTTACTAATCCCAAAAATACAATCTACGAAGTGAAGCGGCTTATCGGACGCAGTTTTGACGACAAGGAAGTCCAGCGTGATCTGAAGCTCATGGGCTACGAAATTGTCAAAAGTGGTAACGGTGTGAAGGTAAAGATGGGCGACAAAGAGTATAGCCCAGAGGAAATCAGCGCTATGATTCTGAGCAAGCTGAAGGCGGACGCTGAAAGCTTCTTAGGTGACAAAGTCAATGAGGCTGTTATTACTGTTCCCGCTTACTTTGATGACAGCCAGCGACAGGCCACCAAGGATGCGGGTAAGATTGCCGGCCTGGAAGTCAAGCGTATTATAAATGAGCCGACCGCTGCCGCATTGGCATACGGGCTCGATAAGGGTGGCAAGACTGACGAAAAGATTGCTGTGTATGACCTAGGTGGCGGTACGTTTGATGTATCTATTTTAGAGCTCGGCGACGGCGTATTTGAAGTTAAAAGCACCAATGGTGATACACACCTAGGTGGTGCTGACTTTGACCGCGTGATAGTTAACTACTTTGTTGATGAATTCAAAAAAGAGAGCGGTATTGACATCTCCAACGACAATGCTGCTATGCAACGCTTGCGCGACGAGGCCGAGAAAGCAAAGATTGAGCTCTCGACAGCACAAGAGATCGATGTAAACCTGCCGTTCTTAACCGCCGACGCCGATGGGCCGAAGCACTTTGAGCACAAGCTAACTCGGGCTAAGCTCGAAAGCTTAGTAGCAGATTTAATTGCTAAGACTACCGATCCTTGCGAAAAAGCTTTGAAGGATGCAGGGCTCAGCGCTGCCGATATTGATGCCGTAGTGTTAGTTGGTGGCATGACTCGTATGCCGGCCGTGCAGGACAGGGTCAAGACTATTTTTGGCAAAGATCCAATGAAAGGTGTGAATCCTGATGAGGTTGTCGCCGTAGGTGCGGCTATTCAGGGTGGTGTACTGCAAGGCGATGTCAAGGACGTGTTACTGCTAGATGTTACACCACTGTCTCTCGGTATTGAGACTATGGGTGGTGTCATGACTAAGCTCATTGAACGCAATACCACTATTCCAACCAGCAAATCTGAAGTATTTAGTACTGCCGCTGACAACCAGCCGCAGGTGGAAATCAAGGTTGGTCAGGGTGAACGAGAAATGATGGATGGTAATAAGGTGCTTGGCACATTCATTCTTGACGGCATTGCATCAGCACCACGTGGTGTTCCGCAGATTGAAGTGACGTTTAATATCGACGCTAACGGCATACTGAACGTAACGGCCAAAGACAAAGGTACGGGCAAAGAGCAGAGCATTACTATCTCTGGATCTGGTAACCTCGACAAGACAGAAGTCGAAAAAATGGCCAAGGACGCTGAGGCTCACGCGGAAGAGGATAAGAAGAAGAAAGAGGTCGTCGAAACTCGCAACCAGCTTGATAGCGCCGTCTATCAAGCAGAGAAGATGAAGACCGAATACAAAGATAAACTTTCTGAAGATGATGTCAAGGCTATTGATGAGGCAGTCGAAAAGGCGAAGAAGGTTGTAGCTGATACGATCGCTGATAAGACTATGCTGGAAGATGCCGTCAAAGAACTGAACAATGTGCTCATGCCTATTGGCGCTAAGATGTATGAGGCGGCTAGCAAAGACGAAACGTCTGATGATAAGAACCCTTCTGACGAAGATACAAAGGACGAGGGCCCTATTGAGGGCGAGGTTGTTGACGACAAGAAAGAGTAGTCTTAAATATCCTTAGTGAGTGTTAGGTGACAGGACGAGTAGGCGGCCCAATAGAGACACACCGTAGCTGCAAATTAGTTGTTGCCACGGCCTGTGTAAGTTATAGTCTTACCTAAGGCATTGCAATGGGTATACTCATTCTTTTGGGGGTTATTGGGTTAATTGTTTGGGCTGTCGCTCGCGATAATACGCGAAGTCGCACGACTGAGCTGAATAATCAACTGTCACGTCGAAATCAAGACTGGGTTGATTTCATTGCTAGCTACCGGCAGGTCGTAAGGTCTCCTAAGGAGAGTGCGCTTATACAACGTATGCTCAATGACGTTGTTGCACAAGGACTCGGTCAATCGCCCGCCCAAAAGATACCTATATTACCACCGACCAAGGATCAGCAAACGGCATCGATAGCTACTGCCGCTAGTGCTTTGCCATCTCAAGAGGCCTTACCGCCGGCTGTTTCTGGCCAGCCCCCTCGTAAGAGTATCAACACCCAACTGGACAACGCTTCGTTGTTGCTTTATTTTGGGGCGTTTCTGTTTGTAGCATCAGCTGGCTTATTTGTGGCATTCGGCGGAGCAGTTGGCATTGTACGGCTGCTTGTAGTGTTGCTTGTTAGTATCGCCTTATACACTACGGGCGTCTGGCTGTATCGTACCAGGCCAAAGTTGCGCCAAGCAGGACAGGCGTTTGCCGGTATTGGTGTTGTCTTGGCGCCACTTGTGGGCAGTGCACTGTATGTATATGTATTACACCATAGATATGGTGCATTAGTATGGCTACTTACGTCGTTGTTTTGTCTGGCGATGTATACGCACGCGCTACTGGTGTTTCGTACGGTACTCATGGGATATGTGCTGATTTTTACACTATTGTCACTATTTGAATCTGGTATAGGTCTAGCGCATGTGCCACTGTACTACTATGGTTGGGGTTTGGCGGCGGTCGGCTTACTGCTACGTAGCCTACGGTACTTTCAGAGACAGCCGTCTGAGCTCGGACAGGCAGCGAATGGTGGTGCTACATTGTTTCTGCCACTTGCAATCATAGTGGCTCTAGCAATGACGCCCAGCCAAGGCACGGTACAGCTTGGAATTTCACTCTTGATATCGGCAATCTATTATGGGTTAGAGGTTCTACGTACTCGAGGTAACGAGCGTGAGATTGATGCAGTCGTGTCGCAGCTGGCGGCTACGATCGGTGTCATAGCGGTAACGTACGGTGCAACTAAAAATACCACGGCAGCAGACTACAGTTTCCTCGTTATTAACACATTGCAGTTGGTGGCTATGACCCTTTTCGGTACTAGAGGTAGGTTGTGGCAGAATTTTGGTAGCGTTCTATTAGTACTAGTATGCGGAGTAGCGGCTGTGTCGGTACCACACCACGCGCTGTTGCTCGTTGCGGTTTTAGCTTCATTGTGTACGGCAGCGGCAATATGGCTACATCAACGGCGCATGGATGCGTACGCAGTTGCAGCGCTAAGCTTGGTAGCTATACCGTATATTGCCGGTCAATTAGTACGCGGCCCGTTATCGCCGGCCTGGCAGACTACGGCGGGTCTTGGATCGGTGATACTGTTGCTTGCGTCATATATCTCGCAACCAGCTACATGGCGCAAACTACCAGGATGGCTACCTGCAACTGCCGGTACGTATCTGGTGGGTGTGGCGGCTGTATTGGTGTGCTCGTTTTTTGCTTCCCCGATCGTAACGCTTGTATCCGTGCTGGTGCTTGGTGTAACGTTACTTGTACTTTTGCAACGTGATCACAATGGTGATTGGGCGGATGTAGCTGGTGTCACCTTAGTTGTGCCACTTTTACATGCGTGGCAATCGGATGCGCCTGGCGTGTTTTTGGCCTCAACAACTATTGCACTTGTAGCATTGATCTTACTGGCGCTGCGTTTTCGGCGGGAGGCGCTGCGCTGGCTTAGTACAATTACGTGGCTATTATTACCTACCGCACTTGGGTATGACCACATAGGTGGTCATTGGAGTACTGCAGTGTATGCATGGGTGTATGTAATTGCCATGATAGGGTTGGTTGTCTCACGCGCAGTGGCACGCGGCGTTATATATCTTTCAAGCAGTGTGCCCATGTCAAGTTACGCCAGGAACGCGAGTCTGTCATATGTATTTGGCTATACTGCGGCAGCACTGCTGGCTCTGTGCATTTCGCTCACTGCGCATGGCAGTAGATTGCATACAACACTCATTTTGGGGGTGTTGGGTCTGATGACTATTGTGCTAGCGCGTACCGTTGAAAAACGGAGTGATATCTTTGCATTTCTGCCAGTTATAGCACAAGCAGCAATATTGAGTGCCGTACGTCCGGCGGAGAGTTTAGCCGCATCGTATGTATTTGTGCTCCTCAGCTCGGCTGCGGCTATGGCATCATATTTACTACTGGAAGAATCGCAGCACCGTAGTTCGCACTTGGGCGATATACATGCCACCTTGCAGGTTAGTGTTGCGACTGCCTTTGTGGCGCCGGCTAGTGCCCTATTCGCAGCCAAACCAAACTGGTTAATGGCGCTCAGCCTACTGTTCGCTAGTTTAGTACTGCAATACCACATACGCCACGGCAAGCAGCAAGACAGGGAGCTGGCCGGGGGTATTATCGTGTTAGCTATATGGTGGCTGCTCGTATTTCTTCATATACATGAGTTACAGGCCTATACACAAACTGCGGTATTGCTGCTCAGTTTTTATGCATACTTGCGTGCTGTGCGTGGCGAGCGAAAGGAATCAGACACCTATCTATGGTGGGCAGTCGGCGTGGCCACAATACCGCTGATATTCGAAGTGCTATCGACTGCTCGAGCCGACTACGGATGGTGGTTATTGTTGGAGCAAGTAACTATTATGCTAGTGGGCATGGCAGTCCAGCGGCGCTTTGTCGTGCGGTGGGGGCTGTATGTTGCGGTTGCGGCGGTACTGTTCCAACTACGCAGCTATGGCTACGCTGCACTAGGCCTACTAGCAGTGTTCTTAATAAGCCTCGCAATTTACCAACTAGAGAAATATAACGAGAAAAAATAGTAGCCCTAATTCTGGCACTCATGCTATTCAAGTGCTAGAATAGATCTATGGCCGCAAAACGTGATTACTACGAAGTTCTAGGGGTTGGCAAGAATGCTAGCGCTGATGAAATCAAGAAGGCTTTCCGTCAGAAAGCCGTCGAACTACACCCTGATCGCGGTGGGGACGAGGAGAAATTCAAAGAAGTTAACGAAGCCTATGAGGTTCTCAAAGATACAAGCAAGCGTCAGCGATATGACCAATTTGGGCACGCAGGAGTAGGCGGCAGTGCGGCATCGGATGGCAATCCGTTCAGCGGTTTTAGCGGTGGATTTAGTGGCCAAAATGTAAACTTTGACTTCGGAGACCTGGGCCTAGGCGACATATTTAGTAGTTTTTTTGGTGGCCAGACGACTGGTGGCAAGCCTCGGCAAGCCCGTGGCAATGATGTAGAAACACGCATTGAAATCAGCTTTGAAGAAGCGGTTTTCGGTACAGAAGTAGACCTCAAACTAAACTTAGAAGATGTGTGTAGCCACTGTAAAGGCACGACTGCCGAGCCCGGGCATGGTCTTAAGAGTTGCGAGACGTGTAATGGACGTGGTCAGGTTGTGACGGCGACGCGCACTATTTTCGGTAATATCCAACAGGCCAGTGTATGTCCTACTTGTAAGGGTACAGGTAAAGTTCCTGAGGTTGTCTGTACCGTGTGTCATGGCAAGGGCACAGAGCGTCGTACGCAGAATGTCCAGCTGAAAGTCCCGGCCGGCATTGACGACGGTGCGACCATTCGCTTACGCGAACATGGTGAGGCTGTCGCAAATGGGCCGAAGGGTGATCTATACGTGCATATACGGGTTAAGGCGCATAAACGCTTTACTCGTGAAGGTGACCTCGTGTTGAGCGAAGAACATATAGGTATGGTTGAGGCTGCTCTCGGTACTGAAATCGATGTAGAAACAGTGGACGGTGAGGTGCGTATGAAAGTCCCGGCCGGTACGCAAAGTGGTACCGATTTTAAGTTGGGTAGCCACGGTGTACCACATGTTCGCGGACAAAGCCGTGGTTCGCACATTGTGACCATCATTGTCGACATACCCACGAAGCTCAGCAGACAGCAGAAAGAGCTACTTGAACAATTTGCCCGTGGCAGTAAAAAACGGGGCATTTTTTAGTAACTCGAACTCAGACTATCTTTCCAAACGGAAACAAAAGCGGTATAGTGCGGGCAAATGCGTAAACCGCGCGTAGGCCAAAACGGCTTTATCCCAATGCTTATCTGCCTAGCCCTGCTCATAGTCGCGGTACTCTATATCTCTTATCGCGTCGTGTTACACGCACAACATTAGATTGCTTTTTTAATAATAATATAGTGTAATTTATATATTATGACACAGGGATATGATATCGGCATACTGATGCCCGTTATCACAGATATGGAACGGTTCTCTACCCGTTATCAAGGCTTGAGTGAGCAGCTCGATGAGCTTAACGTGTCGCATTTCTTCGCGAATGGCCACCGTGCATACCAAGATGGCACATTCAACGACGTGTTTGACGTATCAGGACAAGAAGTAGCGGAACAAGGGGTAACCCCTGTGGTACGAGACTTGACGATGCCGTCAGAAGACCAACCTTTGTATGGTGACTCTCTTATAAGGGTTGTCCATGATCCTGAGACTAATGCTTGGATTGCCGATAAGTCAAACATATACAAGGCCTTGCCAGACCTTCATCCAAGAACTGTGGTAGTAACACCCGATACACTTGTTAATGGCCTCGATATCGTGCCCGGTGATGAGGTGGTAGTTAAACCAGTAACCGGCATGCAGAGTGAGGGGGTCCATATCTTACCCAAGTCTAGGGCTGCTCGTTTGTCATTGGAGCCAGGACGCTACCTATTACAAGAAGCGCTTGACACTTCGATCGGCATCCCCAGTCTTGGTATAGAGGGTGTACATAACGCCCGACTTATCTCGATTCACGGAGTAGTAGTTGGTGGGATTGCAAGAGTTCGACGTCCTGGCAGTGACGAGCGGCTTCTTCGTAATGATATTTACGGTTCATATATAGCTTCTGATGATCTGCCTACATCAATGAGTAAGATAGCGGACCGCATTCACGGTGAGCCCGCAACGTTGCCAGGCCAGGGTCGAAATGTTGTCGCTATCGATATAATGAGGGGTGTCGATGCGGATGGAAATGAAGTAGTTAAACTCTGTGAACTTAACAGGCGGCCCATGCGTGTGAGTCGCTATAACCTCCGGCAAAAAGATAATCTTGATGAGGCGGCGATCATTAGATTAGCATCAGAGTGGGATCAAGCTGAAGCTGTAATGTTGAAAGGAATGGTAGCATAAAGACATGAAACACATACTTATTATTAGCAGCGTAAAAGGGCTTGACATGAGCCGCCAGCCTCTCCTTGATCTGGTAGACTTTACAAACGAAGCATTGAATAACGTCGGACATGACTCCGTCGTTACCGCCGTGTACCTAGACGAATTGATACATGTGTATCACGGTGAAGAGGTACATGTCAGAATCGCAACAACTGGAGAGGATATTGCTGACTTTGATTTCGTGTGGCTACGTGGGCGTTTTGTCCCAGTCATGAATGATGTTGCGCTCATAGCGGAGTATCTGGAATACAAGGGCGTAGATTATATGAATCACAGCTATGCATACCGTTCAGCATACGGCAAAAACGCGCAAATGTTCCTGCTGTCGCGGCTGGGCTTACCGTTTCCGAAAACTATCTTTGCTGCCGGTGAACATGCCGCTACGGCATTTATGGCAGGACTATCGTTTCCTATGATAATCAAAAATAATCATGGTGCCCATGGTGAGAAGAACTATTTGGTGGATACTGAGCAAAAATTGCATGAAATACTTACGAGCCATCCTGAGACTAACTTTGTGGCTCAGGAGTACATACCTAACGATGCTGATTTTCGTGTGTTAATTGCTGGTGATGAGCATTTGATCATCCGTCGTCAAGGATTGCCCGGTAGCCACCTTAATAACACCTCACAGGGTGGCTCTGCGACACTCGTCTCTAGCAAGGACTTCCCAGCCGAGATTGTCGCACAGGCTCGACACTTCGCAGCTGCACTGCACTACGAAATTAGCGGTGTGGATGTACTTTTTAGTAAAGACACGGGTAAGCATTACTTTCTTGAAGCGAACTCGCAGCCGCAAATCATCAGCGGTGCCTTCATATACGAAAAACAAGCTCTACTGGGCAGGTATTTGGCAAGCAGACTATCGCGTTAGCGGCGAGTCGAGGTGAGACAGTAAGTATAGTACGTTGCGGTGTTCGGACAGCTCTAAAGTGCTGTTCGCGGCTTGCGGATTCGTATTGTGACGGTCTATAAGGAATAGTCCTTGTTCCGAGATGGAGCGCTCTGCTTCATCTTCAATACGCCTGGCGAGGTTCGATTTGTATCCAACAAGGCGGCAACATACGAGAAATTCGAACTTGTTATCGAGGTTGACGGCTGTAAAATTCTCTCCGATAACTAACTCAAGCTCTTGCATCATCTGACGGTACACGTGGAGATACGTATCGGGTAATTTGCGTGCGTAAAAGGTCGATTCACCTATTACGCAGTGCGTATATAGGTAGATATATAGCTGAAGCTGAATTGGATCCGAAAGATCATACGCACTCGCCCCAACGTGTAAGAACTGTGTTGGATCCATACTTAAATCGTCCTGTAAGACCACTCGGTTGTATAAATATAAGACGTTAATGGCGTGAGTGGAAAGAACGGCAACTGCTTGTGTGTCACCGGATAGCTGTTGTAGTAGTGCTTCGACCTGAGACCTGTCGTATAGTTTAAAGAGCACCGTCCGTCCGTCTAGACCATAGACGGTTTGCAGAAACGTTAACCTGAACAGAACCATAACAAGCGTACGCAGTTCGGGGTATTTTTCAAAATAAGGCGCCCTAAGCTCTGCGGCATTTTTTGATCCGTGAAAAATACTCGTTTTGCCTTGCATGTAAACATCCTTTAGAGCAACGTCAGGCTGTCCATCGGCTGTTACTGTAGCCCGAAGTTCGTCCAGTCGCTCTCGTGCGAACGCATCGTGGGACCATAAGTATAGTCGTGAGGCAAAGTGCAGTTGCTTATCAAATGGCAGTTCAAAGAAGCGCTCCGTGTAGTAGTTATAGATGTCATTGCTTAAGTTATTCATTTATGGTATAGTTTAGTATTGCTAATGGCTAAGTTATAATTATATTATATGGCAACAAAACCACTCGACATAATTGGTCGCGCAGAAAAGGTTGATCTGCTCGATTTTGATATCCAGGGTGTCGCTTCCAAAATAGACACTGGTGCTGACGTTAGTGCTATTTGGGCAACTAGTATCGAAGAGAAAGACGACGGTCTATATTTTATTCTATTTGGCCCTGAAAGCCCGTACTACACCGGGGTCGTACAGCGATTTACCAAACCTGATTATGAGATCACGCGAGTAGCAAACTCATTCGGCCATAGAGAGCTACGTTACAAAGTGAAGCTACGTATACGCGTTAAGGATCGGACAATTCGGGCTACGTTTACGTTATCGGATCGCTCTGAGAAAGTTTACCCTATACTAGTTGGTCGTCGTCTCTTGCAGGGTAAGTTTCTGGTGGATGTGAGCAACGGTGATCCGTTACGGGATCTCGAGGATCAACGCGCCGCAACACTCGAAGAGGACCTTCGCAAACTCCAACTACAACGCAAACCATCCAATGGTCGAGCGCTGAAGGTCGCTATTCTTTCGAATGGTCCAGGAAACTACAGCACGAAACGGCTAAAAGAAGAAGCACTGCGTCGCGGGCACGAAGTGCGCGTCGTTAATTATTCTAAATGTTATGTTACGCTCGAGAGTGGTAAGCCAGTGGTTCGCTATGAAGGTGAATCACTGCACGATATAGACGTTATTATTCCACGTATCGCCGCTGACTTAACGAGCTATGGTTCCTCTATGGTTCGTCAATTCGAGATGCAGAACGTTTTTACCACAACGACCTCGATAGCTATCGTGCGCTCCCGTGACAAGCTGCGCAGCACGCAACTACTCGCTAAAGCGGGTATCGGTATACCGAAAACGGTGTTCGCTCGTGAAACGGCCGATTTAGACGACGTGCTTGACCAGGTGGGCGGCGCACCTGTAATTATAAAGGTAGCCCGCGGTACGCACGGGAATGGAGTTGTGCTTGCGGAAACACGCAAGGCTGCAAAAGCAGTAATGCAGGCCTTCTATGTGGAAGGTGTGAGCTTTATCGTGCAAGAGTATGTGGCCGAGAGCGCTGGTACTGATATTAGAGTGCTTGTGGTGAATGGCAAGGTTGTCGCTAGTATGAAGCGTCAGAGTCTTGACGATGATTTTCGCAGTAACTTGCACCAAGGCGGTGAGGGCAGTATGGTAAAACTGACTAATGAAGAGCGGCGCACTGCTGTTAAGGCGGCCAAGACTATGGGTTTACCAATCTGTGGTGTTGACATGATGCGGTCGAACCGTGGCCCATTAGTACTGGAAGTCAATAGCAGCCCAGGTTTTGGTATTGAGAAAGTTACCGGCCGCAACGTGGCCGAAAAGATCATCGAATACGTCGAGCAGCACGCTAAGGGTGGACGGCGCAAAGACAAGATCGGCGCGTAATAGCCTACACTCTCAGTAGACTATTACCCTTGTGGTAAAATCTGGATATGGCAACATACCTTGCTATCTTGGGTGCGCTCACGCTAGCACCATTTCTAGCTATTCTTTTACTGCGTGTTAATGGCGCCATTGCGTTTATGAGCCTGTGTTTAGGTAGTGTACTAGTGA
>Ga0335072_10008991_pt1 | contig 14453 bp, 6 predicted proteins | sample Lox_Sample_21_FD_206725 | JGI IMG/M metagenome (GOLD analysis project Ga0335072, IMG submission 206725) | Soil microbial communities from Loxahatchee National Wildlife Refuge, Florida, United States - Lox_Sample_2.1 | ecosystem: Environmental > Terrestrial > Soil > Wetlands | place: USA: Florida... | reverse complement strand
GATCGTCTTGAGAAGCTGTTGGCGGTCTGCGGCCGAAGCGACGTCGGCCGCCATATAGATTGAACGCGGGCTCTCCTTCTTCAATTGTTCCAGTACCGGTTGCACTTGATCGGCTGGCCGTCGACCCGTAACCACCACGGTTAAACCAGCTTCCGCCAGTTTGCGGGCGATCCCCAGGCCGATGCCCCTGGTGCCGCCGGTGATCAGCGCCACCCTATCCCGCATGGTGAATTCCGAAGAAGGTGTAGTAACTGGAGTTCGCCATCCGTGTGAGCAACAGGCAAAGCTCGAGCAGATGGTAGTCGCCCCACATGCTCGACTCGCCGCAGGGAACCTTAGCGCCCGGAGGCGTGTAGTCCCAGCCATTCGGCCGATGGTAAATGCTCTGCAGCAGCAGCCCTTCGTGATCCTCCTGGACCGAGAGATATGGCTCTTCAAGTAATCGAGCGGCAATTGTAAGCCCAGCCTGGGTGTAGGCTTTACCGCCTGACCCCAGCAGATGCCCCAGCCGGAGCAGGCCCTGTGCGGCGATGGCACTCGCGGAAGCATCGACCGGCTCGTATTCGTTATAGGGATCGGCGGCCCTCGCTTGCCAATCTCCCAGTCGATGCAGCTGAGGCGCGCCGGTATCCCAGTAGCAGATGCCATCGAGCGCGCTGGCCTGCTGCATATAAAAGTCGCAGCAGGCTCGGGCCGCCTTCTCGAAAATCGGCAAAGCTTCCTGCTCCTCAGGAGGATGCCCGGCGAGAAACTCGATGAGCTCCGGAAAGCCGAGCATGCTCCAGGCCAGCCCGCGTGTCCAGGTGCTGAATGGCGAATATCCCTGTTGCGATGCCGGAGCGCGAAAGACTCCGCTGACCGGATTAAACAGCGCCTCATGCACCGTTCGTCCGCGCAGCTCGGGTACATCGTAGTGGTCACGGCCCTCGCCGTAATAGACGTTGTACCGCGCCGAAGTTTTGGCGTGAGCCAGCGCCCGCTCGAGCAAATCGATGCGCTGATCCTGCTCTCCCTGCAACGCATGCCCCAGCATGTCTGCCATGCAGCAGATGCGCAGCGTGCGCATGGTGTCGATGAATAGGGATTGGGGGCCATTGAACGAATAAATGTAGCCCAGTCCATCCTTAATGGGAGTCCACCGGGCGGCCTGCACGGCGCCGCTCGCCTGCAGGGCAAGCTCGCAAAAATGCAGCTCCCATTCATTAATAGGAATCCGTCCTTCCAGCATCAGGCGGCGAAGATTTCCATAGGTGGAGATGTTATTGAAGCCGTGATCGTGCACTCCAATGTGCGTAACGTGCTCGGCCATGTCCGCGACCACGTGCCGTTGCCCGATGGCCAGCAAATCGCGATCGCCCGTCAGTTCAAAGCAGAGCAGGGCATTGCCGTATTGGAAACCTTGCGTCCACTGGGTCCAGCTGCGGGTGGTGTAGCGGCCTGCTGCCGTGATCACAGGGGCGCCGTCGCTGTGCTTCCAGCGCCGGTCGAGCAGGATCGTCTTTCTGGAGGCCAGTTGAAGACAGCGGTTGACCGCGGGCAACAGATCCCGGGCGTTCAGGGTTTGATTGGCTTGCAAACTTTCTCCTTTCAAACAAACGCAAGAAAGCGCTCGACCATCTGTTCGAGCACCTGGTCGGGATCGGTGTCCCAGATAATGCGGTTGAAAATCTCCACTTCGATCGGGCCCGAGTAGCCGGCCTGATCCACAGCCTGACGCAGCATGCGGTTGTCGATCACACCGTCGCCCATCATGCCTCGGCCCAGCAACAGGTCAGGCAAGGGAACCAGCCAATCGTTGACATGGAACCCATAGATCCGGCCCCTGGATTGCTCAATCAACGCCAACACCTGCGGGTCCCACCAGATGTGAAACACGTCGAGGACCAGCCCCACTTCCAGCGGGCTGAAGTTCGATGCCATCTCCAGCGCCTGGCCAATCGTAACCAACACTGAGCGCTCGGCCGCGTACATGGGATGGAGTGGTTCGAGGGCAAGCTTCACCCCATGCTCGCGAGCATAGGGGACCAGGGCGGCCACTCCGTCGGCCACCATCTTTCTCGCTTCTCTCAGGCCGACCTCCGCTCCACCGCCCACCACCAGGACGAGCGAATCGGCCTGCAACGCAGCAGCCTCATCGACAGCACGAAAATTGTCTTCGAGATTTTTTTGCCGTCCGGCGGCAGTTGGGCTGGGGAACATGCCTCCCCGGCACACGCTCGATACATGCAGTCCCGCATCCTTGACACTGCGCACGGAGGAAGCCAGACCCGCCTCCTCGATTTTGTGCCTCCACAGGGCAATTGAGGGGATGCCATGGCGGACGCAGCCCTCCGCCGCCTGGCTCACACTCCAGTTGGCAACAGTGATCTGGTTGAGGGAGAGGCGGCTTATCTCCGCCATGGAGAGAGCGTTTCGTTATACATGTCCAGCAGTTAGGGTAGGGAAGCGAAGGAGGCAAGTCAACGAAATGCCACCCCCTTCAGCCCACAAAGTCAGTAAACGGCCTGCATTTCGCTCTTTTTCGCTCCGCATTTCAACTCCACCAATGCGCCGTCATCCTGCCTGCCCCGGCGTGCCGCGAGAGCGCAGCCCCTCGCAAAGCTGGATTAACGAGGGGCTGGTAGCGCGGCGTCCAACGACCTCAGCGATCCTCAGTGGCAGATTCTTTCACGTCTTTCCGGCCACACCGTTCAGCGAACCACCGCTACCCCACCGGCCACTTCCATTCCCGGATGTCCTTATGGTCAATCCCATTTTCATGCGCATAGTTAAGCGCCTTGATGATCTGGCCCTTCAGCCAATCCACCGTATGGGCCCCCTTTTCTTGCAGATCATGCACCCGCTCAATCACATCAATCGCCAGATTGAACCGATCCACCTGGTTCAGGATCGCCAGCTCTAGCGGTGTATTGATATTCCCTTTCTCCTTATACCCGCGCACATGGATGTTCTTGTGGTTCGTCCGCCGGTAGGTCAGCTTGTGAATGAGCGAAGCGTATGCATGGAAGGCAAAGATGACCGGCTTGCTCTTGGTGAAAAGGCCATCGAACTCACGGTCAGACATTCCATGCGGATGCTCGCTCTCTGGCATGAGCCGGAACAGATCAACCACGTTGACGAACCGTACCTTGATGTGAGGGCAGGTCTCCCGCAGGATGGCCGCCGCCGCCAACGCTTCCGAGGTGGGAATATCCCCAGCGCAAGCCAGGACCGCATCCGGTTCGTCGCCCGCGTCCGTGCTGGCCCAGTCCCAAATGCCGATGCCCTTGGTGCAGTGCTCGATTGCGGCTTCCATGCTCAGGTATTGCAGATGCGGCGCTTTGTCGGCCACCGTCACGTTCACGTAGTTGGTGCTGCGCAGGCAATGGTCGGCTACGCTCAGAAGGCAGTTCGCGTCCGGAGGAAGATAGATGCGCGTGACCTCAGGGCTCTTGTTGGTCACGACGTCCAGAAATCCCGGATCCTGGTGGGTAAACCCATTGTGATCCTGGCGCCACACCAGAGAGGTGATCAAAAGGTTTAAGGAGGAAATGGGCGCCCGCCAGCGGATCTCCAGCTTGCTCTTCTCCAGCCACTTGGCATGCTGGTTGAACATCGAATCAATGATGTGCACGAAAGCCTCGTACGAGGAGAAGAAGCCGTGCCGCCCGGTGAGCAGATAGCCTTCCAGCCAGCCCTCCAGCGTGTGTTCGCTCAGCATCTCCATGACCCGGCCCTCGGGAGCCAGAAAGCCGCCGTCGGCATCTTCCGGTAGCCGTTCTTCCATCCACGTCTTGGGGCTTGCCTCATAGATGGCCTGGAGCTTGTTGGACGCCGTTTCATCCGGTCCAAAGACCCGGAAGCTGGTCATGTTGTTACGCATCACGTCGCGCAGAAAATGTCCCAACACGTCGGTGGAGGAACATTCGATCTGGCCGGGTTTCTCCACCTTCACCGCGTAATTGCGAAAATCGGGCATCTGCAGCGGCCGTCGCAACAAGCCGCCGTTCGCATGCGGATTGGCCGTGATGCGCCGCGTGCCCTTGGGCGCCATCTCGCGCAGTTCCTCGATCAGCCGCCCCGACTCATCAAACAACTCCTCCGGCTTATAGCTGCGTAGCCACGCCTCCACCTGGGCCAGGCTTTTTGGATTAGTTTGCGGATCGAGGATCGGAATCTGGTGCGCCCGCCAAAAGCCTTCGACCTTGTGTCCGTCGACCATCTTTGGACCGGTCCAACCTTTCGGCGTACGCAGGATGATCATGGGCCACTTTGGCCGCTCAACAGGTTGCCCGGCCGGTGCTGTGCGTGCCTTTTCCTGGATCGCCCGGATCTCGAGCACGCAGTTCTCCATTACTTCCGCCATCTTCCGGTGCATCGGTTCTGGATCGTCGCCCTCCACCACGTGGGGCGTCCATCCCAGTCCCTTAAACAGCATTTCCAATTCGTCGGCAGGGATGCGGGCAAGAATAGTCGGATTGGCAATCTTGTACCCGTTCAGGTGCAGAACCGGAAGTACAGCACCGTCCCGCACAGGGTTCAGGAATTTATTGGAGTGCCAGCTTGTCGCCAGCGGCCCCGTTTCCGATTCGCCATCCCCGACCGCGACCGTCACGATCAGGTCGGGATTATCGAAGGCTGCCCCAAACCCGTGAGAGAGGCTATATCCCAGCTCCCCACCCTCATGAATCGAACCTGGCGTCTCGGGAGTGCAATGACTGCCGATGCCGCCAGGGAAGGAGAATTGTTTGAGAAATTTATGCAACCCCCGCACATCTTGGGCCTTCTCCGGATAGACCTCCGAATACACCCCTTCCAGGTAGCAGTTAGAGAGCGTCGCGGGCGCCCCATGTCCGGGACCTGAAAGGTAGATCATGTTCAGGTCGTATTTCTTGATCAGCCGGTTCATGTGAACCCAGATGAAGCTTTGCCCCGGGTCCGAGCCCCAGTGGCCGAGCAGCCGGTTCTTGATGTGCTCCGGTTTGAGAGGCTCCCGCAACAGCGGATTCGAGCAGAGATAGAGCATGCCGGCGGAGAGGTAATTGCAGGCACGCCAGTACGCATTCATCTTTTTGAGTTCCTCGGCGGTCAGCGGTTCGCTGTGCCCTTGCCCAGCCGGGGTGGTGGAAGCTTCCATGGGAAGTGTCTCGACGTCGCTCATCATTCCTCCTTATTCGATTCCATCTGTCTCACATGCACTGCGATCATGCGGTCTTCCTGGGCCGTCACAACCCACACCGCTACCTGCGAATCTTTGCTGCTGATCTTTCTCAGATCATCGCCGCCGGCTTGATTGGCGGCGGTGTCGAGCATCACACCGTAGTTCTCCAGCCCGGACAAAATCTCTGCCCGGCTGAGCACATCGTGCTCCCCAATCCCTCCGGTGAAAACGATGGCGTCCAACCCGCCCATCACCCAGGCATAGCCTCCGATCGCCTTGCGAATGGTGCGGGTGAAGATTGCCGTGGCTAGTCTGGCATCCGGATTTCCGGCCTCCGCAGCCTTGCGAACGCCGCGCATGTCGTTGGGTAGACCTGACAGAGCGACCATACCGGACTGGTGATTCAATATTGTTTCCAGGGCGGTCGAGGCAGCCTTGACGTCGCCCTGCTGTGTCCGTAGCAGGTACAGGACCAATCCCGGATCGAGGTCTCCCGGCCGGGTCCCCATCACCACACCCCCGGTAGGCGTTAGTCCCATGCTGTTTTCGAGAGACTGTCCATCCACCAGGGCGGTCACGCTGCATCCGCTGCCCAGATGGGCGATTACCAACCGCCGGGGAAATTTCCCTTGTCCGCGCTCCACGGCGGACCGCAAATCCGCGACCACAGACTCACAGGAAAGCCCATGAAAGCCATACCGCCGTACCCCGCGCCGCCGGTAGTCGGCCGGGATGGCATAGGTCGAGGCCTCTACCGGCATCGTTTGATGGAAGACGGTGTCAAAGCAAGCGTAATGGCGGGCTCGTGGAAATCGCCCCATCATGTTGCGGATCAGGCCGACTGCCTGGGGATCGTGCAGCGGGGCAAACACCGCCGCCTCTTCCAGGTCTTTCAGAACCCCCGGCGTGATCTGCTGGTGGCGATTGATCAGCGCCCCGGGATGCACCACCCTGTAGCCCACCGCTTCGAGGACCGGCATTCCGGCTTTGCAAACGGCCCGCTCCAGAAGCTCTAGTGGGTCAGTGCTGGAGTAATCCTGTCCAGGGCCCTCCCCAAGCTCCCGCCCTTCGGCATCACGCAACGTGAACCGAAGCTCGGCGCCCATTCCGCTGATCTCCCCGTCGTAGATGACACAAGGGTTAGGCAACTTCGAGCCCCGCTCCTGGCCCGCTTCAAAAATTGAGAATTTGATGGACGAAGAGCCGCCGTTAATGACGAGTATGTGCACTCTTACCTGCCAATTCCCACGCTACACCCGCCATATATGGAGCAGATGAATTTCACTCCCATACTCGATAGATGTATCGGCGGGAAAGATGGTCGTGTCATAGCCCGAAAAGCCGAATGGGCGCCCACGAGGCCTTCCACTACGGACTTCTGCGTACCCGCGTACCTGGTGTTTCATTGACCATCGTATTGAGCGCGTGATACCTTGGTCGCCGAAAAATGAGATGGCGCATGGACGCCACCTGAAAGCGTAAAGGATCAGCCAATTTCGGGATTGCGGTTCAGCCCCGGAAAAAAGCTGATTGTAATAAACAGCTTTCCACCGTTCACCTCGACGGTTTGACGCAGGCCCCACGCGTCGACCCTGTCGAGCCAGTTTACTTTTGAGGAGGCAGTCTTGATGTTTAGCAAACTATCGCGGATAGTTGCGTCTTTCTTCGCCCTGCTGGCGTGCTCCTGCATCGCATTCGGCCAGGTCACCACAGGTACCATTCTTGGAACCGTCCGGGATTCGACGGGCGCTGTTGTCCCCGGCGCGACTGTAACCATTACCGATACCGCAAAAGGTACCGTCTCCACGTATACAACGGACTCCAGCGGCGACTACAACGCGCCCTTCCTGATTCCCGGGACTTATAGCGTCGTGGTCGAGAAGGGAGGATTCAAACGCGCGGTATCCAACAACGTCGTGCTCGATGTCGACCAGCACGCGCGCACCGACTTCACCATGCAGATCGGGCAGGCCGCCGAGACGGTGGAAGTAACGTCAGCCGCGCCGCTGGTGCGCCTGGATAGTGCCGAGCTGGGGGAGGTCGTGGGCAAGACGCAGGTCCAGGACCTGCCTCTGAACGGGCGCAATTTCGCCCAGTTGGTCTACCTGGTGCCCGGCGTCACGCCCGGACAGGATGGCGAAAATCTCTCTGGTTCCAGCTCCTTCAATCCACGTGCAGCCTCGGATTTCAATGCGCTGGGTAGCCAGGCGAACGCCAATGCCTGGGTAGTGGATGGCATCGACGACAATGAGTGGACCTTCAACACCGTCATGGTTCAACCTTCGGTGGAATCGATTGCTGAATTCAAAGTTCTCACCGGCACCTATTCCGCAGATTTCGGCCGTGGCGCCGGAGTTGTCTCGGTCTCTACCCGGTCGGGCTCGAACGCGCTGCACGGGGAAGCGTTCGATTATCTGCGAAACAGTTATATGGATGCGCGCAATTACTTCAATCCCATTGGGCAGCCGCAGCCTGCATACCGGCGCAATCAATTTGGCGGCGCTGTCGGCGGGGCCATCATCAAGGACAAGCTTTTTTATTTTGCCGACTACTATGGCCAGCGCTCTCTGAAAGGGATTGTCAACCTCAATAGTGTGCCCACTGCGGCCGAGCGCCTGGGAGATTTCAGCAATTACACCAATACCGCGGGGCAGCTCATTCCGGTTTACGACCCATACACGACGACGATCGTGAATGGCGTAGCGACCCGCCAGCAGGCGCAATACAACGGCGTGTTGAATGTGCTTCCGCCCAGCGAACTTTCTCAGGTTGGGCTGAATCTCGCCAGCATCTATCCCCTGCCGCAGACCAGCGGCAGTTTTAACAACTACCAGTCCTCAGCCGATCAGATTATCGACGACAACGGCGGCAATGTGCGCATTGACTATCGCATTGGCGACAAGGACTCGATGTTCGGCCGTTACAGCTACGAGAAGTTCATTCAGGCTGCGCCCAATCCGCTGGTGGGCGGGCAGGGAACATGCTGCCTTCCGACCCCGCCCTCGGCAGCCTCAAAATTCGATTTGGGCCCATACGTCGCCGGCATTCAGAACACGACACTGATCGCACAAGGGCTGGCCCTGAACGAGTCGCACGTCTTCAGTGCAACCCTGGTGAACGAATTTCGGACGGGCTATGCGCGCACCAATCCCTTCACCTACCAGTCTGACTACGGCCATAACTCGTCGACCTCTCTAGGTATCCAGGGTCTCAACGTAACCAAGTACGCTACCGGTCTGCCGAACATCACCATAGGTGGCTCCTGCGGATCGGAGTTCACCTGTCTGCAGGGCGGAACAGCATTCCTGCCGGCGCACCCGGTGCAAACCAACGTCCAGGTGGAAGACGTTCTTTCCTGGACCAAAGGCAAACATCAGTTGAAGTTCGGAGGCCGCTACATCAAGCAGATGGCGTCTCCGTTCACGAATACCACCACGCGCGGTGGATTTACCTTCAACGACAACTTCACCAACAATCCTTCCCACACCACCGGTACGGGCTCGGGCCTCGCGGGCATGCTCTTCGGCTTCCCCAACAGCGGTAGCCGGAACTATCTGCAGCAGACTTACTTTGTCACCGACGGCGAGTGGGCCGGTTATTTCCAGGATGACTGGAAGGCGACTCCGCGACTGACGGTAAATGCTGGAGTGCGCTACGAGGTGTACACACCTGAAGTCGAGCGGCACAACCGTCTCGCCAATTTCGATTGGAACACGCTTACCTTTATCTACGCTGGTCAGAACGGGGTAGACCGCCACGCGGGAATGCAGACGCGTTACGGTGACGTAGGACCGCGCATCGGTTTCGCTTATGACGCCAGCGGCAATGGAACGCTGGTGTGGCGCGGTGGCTTCGGAATCAACTTCTTCCCGTTGCCGTATTCTGCTTCCGACGAACTGGGCCAGAATCCTCCATTTACCGTTTCGCAAACCTTCTCCACCAACACCAACCTGGCAGCTTCAGCGTATGCGACGCCCTGCACTGCCTCGAATGTCGGCTCCAGCTGCGTAGTCACGATCGCCAATCCATTCCCGGCCGGTGTGGTCACGGTTGGGCCACCCACCACAACCACCACCAGCCTGCTGAATGCTGCAGCGCCCGCCATCATCAGCCACGACACCACTAACCCAACGCCCTACACCCAGAACTGGAGCCTCAGTATAGAGAAGCAGCTGGGCGCCAGCGGACTGTTGGAAATCGCCTATGCCGGTAGCCACAGCGTTCACCTTACGCTGGCCTTCAATCCCAACGAAGTCGAACCGGGAACGCCGGGAGTGGATAGTGCTCCTTCACAGGCGAGCCGGCGTCTGATCCAACCGTTGAACAACATCTCCACCTGGGTGCAGGAAAGCGAGATCAACGCCTCCAATTACAACGCTCTGCAGGCGAAGTTCACTCGCCGCTATTCGCATGGCTGGACGGAGCTGATCAGCTACACCTACAGCAAGTCTCTGGACATGGGCGGTTCGGCGGCCAGCGGCGGCGGCAGCTCGGGCAATCCACAAACCATCACCTGCTTGCGCTGCGGTTACGGAGCTTCGGGCTTCGACCAGAAGCACCGGTTTGTCAGCAGCACAACCTACGAGCTACCCTTCGGCAAGGGCAAGCATTTCGTGCAGAACGGGATCGCGTCCTACGTTCTTGGCGGATGGGAAGTCGATGGTATTGTTACGCTGGCCACCGGCAATCCATTCACCGTCACCCTCAATAGTGGCGTGAATTTCGGCGCGCCCAGCTGGCCGAACCGAATCGGCCCGGGGACTCTATCCCACAAGACGCCCCAGGCTTGGTTCAACGTGGCTGATTTTGTCGCTCCACCCTACAACACCTACGGCAATTCCGCTCGAAGCGTTCTATATGGGCCCGGCGAGGCAAACGCCGACCTTTCCCTGCAGCGGACCTTCCACATACACGAGTCCATCAACCTCGCGCTTCGTGGAGACGCCTTTAATTCCTTCAATCACCCGAACTTCCTGAACCCTAATTCAGCGATTGGATCAGCCACTGCCGGAGTCATCACGGGTACCAATCTGGATAACCGGGATATGCAGGTTTCGGCCAAGCTGGTCTTCTAAGTAAGGGTTGTAACCAACTTAAAAGTAAACATAGAAGTAACTTACCCGCCCGGTCAGCAACCGGGCGGGTTTTTATTTAAGGGAGCTCGCTATGTGTTCAGGCCTGCTTGCTGCTTTCCTGTCCCACTGTTCTGCTCGAAGAAGGCTCGACCATTGACACCGGCAGCTTTTTGGCTGGGCCGTACGCTACCGGGAACACCTCCAACCATTTACTTGACGAACGTTTTTTCACCGTGATACTTTGCCGCCGTCACTGAAAACACCGTTGCACGATGTGAAGTGGATGGGGAATTGAAAGTCCGGTCCCGCAGCCTTCTATCGATGACTGCGGAAAAAAATAAGCTGTGCAAGAGGCAAGACCTTTTGGGAGGCGGTTCAGAATGTTTAAGCGCATTCCTTTCTATTGCACTTTTCTTTTGCTGGCAGCAAGCCCGCTGCTGGCGCAAACCAGCGGCACTATCTTAGGGCACGTCAGCGACCCTGCGGGAGCGGCGGTTCCGGATGCCACTATCATCCTGACTAACACAGGCACGAACACCACCCGCACCACTATTTCGACCAGCGATGGCGACTACACATTCCCGGACGTTCCGCCGGGAGTCTATGACGTACAAGCCACCCATGCGGGTTTCAAGGTTGAGAACGCTCGGAACGTGCAACTGCAGGTGCAGCAATCGTTGACCCAGAATTTCACTCTTCAGGTGGGTGAGGTGACGCAAACGGTATCCGTATCCGCCGCAGCCGCCCTTCTGCAGACGCAGAACTCCTCCCTGGGCACCGTGGTTCCTACCCAGACGCTCGCCGAAGCGCCGGTGAACAATAGAAACTACCTGAACCTGGCGGTGCTGTCGGCGAACGCGAACGTCGTGACACCTACCCAAGGCCAAGCCGGCGCACGACTGGGCGGCGCCCGCGCCAACGAGACCATCTCGGTGGGCGGATCTCGCATCATGTTCAACCACTACACGATCGATGGCATCAACAATACCGACGTGGACTTCAACACCTACGTGGTCCAGCCCTCCATCGACGCTATCCAGGAAATGAAGGTGCAAAACGGCGTCTATCCAGCTCAATACGGTTACAACCAGACCCAGGTCAATGTGGTCAGCAAGAGCGGCAGCAACAACTATCACGGCACCGCATTTTATTTCCTGCGCAATAACTACGCGGATGCACTCGGGTACAACTACTTCTATCCCACTCCTCAGCCGAAGGTGCTCCCGTACAAATACAACGACTATGGATTCGTACTTAGCGGACCGATCACGATTCCCCACATCTTCAACGGCAAGAATCGGTTCTTTTTCATGGTCAATGACGAATGGTATTCCCGCATCAGTTTCTCGAATCAGGGGTTGACCTTGCCGACGCAGGCCGTCCTGGGTGGCGATTTCAGCCAATACAAGACAACGGCAACTGGATCCGTCGTTCCCATCTACGATCCATCAACTGGAAACGCCGACGGCACGGGCAGAACACAGTTCCCAGGCAATGTCATACCCTCGGGCCGCATCGACCCTATCTCGCTTAAGTTCATCCAGTTGTTCTACGCACCGGCTCAGAACGGCCTATTCCAGAACAACTACACCTACCTCGAATCCATCAGGGATACTCACGACGGCTTCAACGTGCGCGGCGATTACTACCTGTCATCGAAGCAGCAGTTTGCCTTTCGCTTCAGTAATGGCCTGGAAACCAACCCCACTGCGAATTTCAAGACGGCGGGCGGGACAACCGGCAGCAATATCATCACCAGCTACTACCAGTACATGGGCTCCCACACCTGGACGCCCACGCCCACGATTGTCAACGTGGCCACATTTGGCTACACGAACTTCTACAACTCTCTCGGCCTGTACTCGCAGGGCGTCAATAACGCCGTGGGCGCGCTCGGCATTCCCGGCCTTCAACCGGGTATTCCTGCGACCTGGGGTATTCCCAGCGTAGGCTTTACCGGGGATATCTACAGCGGGATTGGCGACAGCACCGACGGCCCCTACGTGACCAAAGACCCCGATATCTCGATCAATGACAACATCACCTGGGTGCATGGCAAGCACTCCCTCTCCTTCGGTTTCCAGTACGAGCGCCAGACCTTTAATGAGTTGGGCAACCAGTTCTCCCGCGGCTCGTTCACTACCCAGGCCAACGCTACCGCTGAGGTCACCTCTCCTGGAAAGCTGGCTACAGGAACCGGCTCCGCATTCGCCGACTTTCTGCTCGGCCAGCTTTACACTTCGGTTTACGCGGTACAGATCGCGCAGGCTGATTACAAGCGCAACACCGAGGCCTTCTACGTCGACGATAACTATAAGTTCACACCCAAACTCACGGTGTCGGCCGGCCTGCGCTATGAGCTGACGCCGCCCTGGCACGACACCCTGGGTAACGAGTTCATCGTGGATCTGCAAACCAACGGCTCGCCCATCAGCCCCTTCGTTTCCGGACCGGAGCCTCAGAACCTGTGGCCTTTCTTTAGACGCCAGGGCACCTGCACTGACCCTTATCAGGGAGTGAACATTCGCTGGGTCACCTCCAGCGGAGCTCCCGTGAATCCGGGGCCACAGTGCGCCAACGGCCAATTCCCCAACACGCTCATGCAGACCGCCTATGACAACTGGGCGCCTCGCTTGGGCATTGCCTATACGCCGAGCAATTCGTGGGTCGTGCGCACCGGTTTTGGTATGTACTACGACAATGACACTGCCAATGCCAGGTTCGATGTGGCCCGCAACCTGGCCGGCCGTGTCACCACAACCTCGGGGGGCGGGACCGCGGGCCTGAATACCATCAACTGGCAAAACGCGGTAGGCAGCGGCTCCACCGCCAACATACCGCCGCCCTACTCCTACTCCAATGCGTACCGGCACAAAACGACGTACAGCGAAGTGTGGCTGTTCGATGTCCAGAAGCAGATCGGGCAGGATTGGCAGCTCGAGGCCGGATACCTGGGCTCGAAAACCGACCACCTCTATGGCTTTCGCAATGCCAACTATTCGGTCCCGTACGGGTTGCTCGGCGCTGCCGGATACAATGCAAATGGTTCGCCGAAAAGCATCCTGCAGCGCACGCCTTACCCCAACAATGGGGTGATCCAGCTAGTTCACGACTTGGGCAACGCGAATTACAACGCCTTCACCTTCCAGCTGAACAAGCGGTTCAGCAACGGCTTTAATATCATCAGCTCCTACACCTATTCGAAATCGCTGGACGACACCAGCGGGATTCGCACCCAGTCGTCGGAACTTTTCCCGCAGAATGATACCTGTATCAGCTGCGAATACGGGCCTTCGGACTTCGATGTGAAGCATCGTGTGGTTGGCGCGCTCATCTACAACCTGCCCATTGGCCCAGGCTTGATGTATACGCCGTCGTCAAAGCTCGTGGATGCGGCGATCGGCGGCTGGCAACTCACCGTGCTGGGTAATATACAGACGGGCCAACCCTTCAACATGGGGTACAACGACGACAACGCCAGTACCAATACGATTACCGGCGGCACACCGGCGACCCGGCCGAATCTTGCCCCCGGACAGAGCTTTTTCGCGGCCCACAAAAGGGCCGGAAGCAGCGGCCAATGGGTGAATCTGGCAGCCTTTCCGGAGCCAGCCCCGGGTTTCCTCGGAAGTACGTCTCGCAACATGCTCTACAGCCCGGGCTATCAAGATTTCGATATGTCTCTCGGCAAGCGTTTTAACATGCCCTACAACGAACATCATCAGTTACAAATCAGGTTGGACGCGTTCAACTCCCTCAACCACACCAATCTCGGCAATCCTACGAGTAACAAATATGTGAATTCATCGACAGGGGGCAAAATCACGGGCTCGAACGCACCTCCGGGAAGTGCCAATGGAGGAAGCCGGGAACTGGAGCTAGGCGCCAGGTATTCGTTCTAAGAGCCTGACCGGAAATTAGTGATGGGTCGCGTTCTCATTCTTTGCTCCGTCTGGCTATCCCCTAGGCCAAACGGAGCAAAGGTTTCTCGGCCGTTTTTCTCGGTATCGTATCCGCACTTTTCCTTGCAACTAGGTCCGCCACATGGCGGAGGTATAACTCGCTGCCAAATAAATCCTCTTACCTGTAATCGGAGGAACAAGCGATAGTGTGCCGAAGCGCTAAAATCGTGGATATCCGGTAAAACAAAGCGACAGGTCTTCGTCTATACATTTAAGGGTTCTGCGGTCTTCAGCGCACTGTCAGGAACCCGGAGAAGCCAAGGCTTTCTTTTTCCT
>Ga0335072_10008990_pt1 | contig 14453 bp, 12 predicted proteins | sample Lox_Sample_21_FD_206725 | JGI IMG/M metagenome (GOLD analysis project Ga0335072, IMG submission 206725) | Soil microbial communities from Loxahatchee National Wildlife Refuge, Florida, United States - Lox_Sample_2.1 | ecosystem: Environmental > Terrestrial > Soil > Wetlands | place: USA... | reverse complement strand
CTTCGCCGCCCAGGGAAGTTCACATTTCGCGAATCAAACGTGGTTTCACGTCATCCCGGCGATCGCGGCAGCTTCAACCGTTTTTGGCGTGCTCGTCACGCTGTGCGTCGCTATCAGCAGAGAGCGGCGTGTGAGCCGTGGTGTACGCAAAGGCCATCAAACCTTCGCCACAGCAAAGTATTTCAATTGCAATGGACGGTTACGCGCTTCGCGTCGGACACAGAAAGTTGGTACTGATCATGTTATTCACCGCGTTGCGTGACATGCAGTGGCGCAAATGGCGTTTCGTGATCGCGATCGTGGTCACGGGCCTCGTATTCGCGATGACGCTTGTCCTCACCGGGCTCGCAAACGGCTTCCGGGTGGAGGACGAACGCACGGTCGATTCTCTCGGCGTCGATATGTTCTTGATCAAATCCGGTGCAACGGGCCCATTCCTGGGCTCCGCGCCGTTCCCAGAGGCAGAACTGCAGACGATCGCCAAAGCCCCAGGTGTTTTGGCCGCGGCTCCGCTCGCGTACAAGGGGGCGACGTTCAAAAACAATGACTCCACCCATCCGGGGGCCATGTTCGGCGCACCCGCAGGTGGCCCAGGTATGCCGGCGATGTCCGAGGGCAGGGCGCCGTCGCGCCCCGACGAGGTCGCGGTGTCGAGCACGATCGGGCGGAAGGTCGGCGAAGAGCTCGAAGTAGGTTCGCGCAAAATGCTGATCGTCGGCGTCGTGAACAACTCCACCGCGCTGGCGAAGACGCCCAACCTCTTCGTGACCACCGAGGGTGTGCAACAGCTGGAGTTCGGTGGCCAGCCTCTCATCTCCTCGATCGGCATCCGGGGCACCCTGTCGCAGGTCCCCGACGGCTACCGGGTGGTCAAACGAAACGTTGCGGTCGACGATCTGATGCGGCCCACCAAGATTGCCGTCCAGGCAATCAGGATTGTCGCCATTCTGTTGTGGATCGTTGCGGGCTTGATTGTGGGCGGCGTCGTCTATCTGTCCGCGCTGGAACGGATGCGTGATTTCGCGGTTTTCAAGGCGATCGGTGTTGCGACGCGGTCGGTTCTGGCCAGCCTGGTGCTGCAGGCGATCGTCGTCGCCGTCCTTGCCGCGGCCTTCGGTGCGGGACTCGCGCGGCTGCTCGCACCCTTGTTCCCCATGAACGTCATCGAGCCCCCCTCGGCCTATCCGCTCCTGGCGGTGATCGCGGTCGGAGTCGGGTTGTTGGCGAGTGCCACGGCAGTACAGCGGGCTGCCGCCGTTGATCCCGCAATCGCATTTGGAGGTCCGTAATCATGAACGGTGTACGCATTGAGAATCTCGTCGTCGAATACCCGAGTGGCGGCAACGCCATTCGGCCCATTGACGGCCTCGACCTCGAGCTCGAAGCCGGCTCGTTGACCGTCCTGCTCGGCCCCAGCGGCTGCGGAAAAACAACATTGTTGTCGTGCCTCGGCGGACTGCTGACACCGACGTCCGGTCGGATCACCGTCGGTGATGTGGATGTCACCGCACTGAGTCGCCGCGCGATGACGCAATACCGGCGCCACAACGTGGGTATCGTGTTCCAGGCGTTCAACCTGGTGCCGAGTCTGACGGCGCTCGAGAACGTTCTTGTGCCGTTGCGCGCGGCCGGAGTGTCACGCGTCGCCGCACGCGAGCGTGCCGAGGAGTTGCTGACTCGAGTCGGCTTGCAGGACAGGATGTCCCATCGTCCCGGTGACCTCAGTGGCGGCCAGCAGCAGCGGGTGGCCGTGGCGCGCGCGATCGCTCTCGATGCGCCGCTGATCCTGGCCGACGAGCCCACAGCGCATCTGGACTACCTCCAGGTCGAGGAGATGCTTCGATTGATCCGCGAACTGGCGAGCGGCGACCGCATGGTGGTGGTGGCCACCCATGACTCCCGGTTGCTGCCCCTGGCGGATCGCGTGGTCGAGTTGGCACCGAAGACCACCCTGGTCAACCGCGCGCACGAAACGATCCAATTGAGCGCCGGGACGGTCCTGTTCAACGAGGGTGCGCTGGCCGATCTGATCTACCTCGTCACAGAAGGCGAACTCGAAATCGTTCGGCACCGAGCCGGCGGCAGTCAGGAACTGCTCCGGGTCGCCAAGGCCGGCGACCACTTCGGCGAAATTGGCCCGCTGTTCGGGCTGCCGCGCTCCGCCACGGTTCGCGCCCGCAGCAACGCAGCGGTGATCGGTTATAGCGTTCCGGCCTTCCGGCAACACCTAGGCAGCGCAGCTGCACACGGCCCCGTCGAGGGGCTCGAGCCGGCCCTGGATTAGACCTGCGAGGGCGGCCACTTTCCGCGCGACAGGTCGCGATCGAGCAAACGGGCGCTGGCATCGCCGTCGTAGAAGAGGCTCGGGTCGAAAGCATCACCGAAATGCTGAGACAGCAATGACGAGAACAACAGCGCAGCCGACTGCGGCCGGTGATTCATTACCAGTTGACTCGTCTCGCCCGCCTCATTGAAGTACACGACGACGAAGTTATAGATCTCGACTCCGTTCGGGTGGTAGGCCTCGGTGCCACGAATGCGGGATCGATAGTCCTCCAAGAAGAGGTCACCGCGCATGCCGTAGAACCGGAAGTCCTGAAACGCGTACAAGCTTCGCGCGAAGCCGAGCATCTTCCCAACGCCCTCCGCACCGCACAGTTCGCCGTTGAACACGGCGCCCTGGAGGATGACGTCGGCGGCGAGGTTGTCCAGCCAATGCGGGTAGTAGTCCAGATGTAACGCTTGGTTGGCGAGCTTGCGGGTGGTCTTGTTCGGTGTGGTCATAAACAGGTGCCTCCTCGCCCGAGGGCGTAGCTGCATTGCACCGTAACCCGCCAGCGTCAAATCGCAGCTGGTTATGGCATATTTTTCTGAGTCTGGCCAGCCGGGCGACCGTGCTTCAAGGGTGGCCATGCTATTCGAGAGCGGTCGCGCAACTGCGGACTGTCGTTTCGGGCGGTCGATTGCTATCCCATGCCGAGGATTTTCGCTCCAGCAAACCCGCCGTGGTGGCAGCATCAGAGCCGACGCTGTTCCGACCGAAGGAGTGCCACGATGCATACGATGCGGTCTGTCGTCGCCGACACGGTAGGCGAACCCTCCGAGGTCTTGCACATAGAGGCGCGTCAGGTTCCGGAACCCGGTCCCGGCCAGGTCCGGATCCGCGTGATAGCCGTTCCCGTCCATGCCAGCGATCTGCACACGATCCGCGGCAGATACGGATTCGTCCCGGAATTCCCCACGGTGCCCGGAATCGAATCCGTCGGTGTCGTCGACGAATTCGGAAGTGACACACACGGTTTGACCCTCGGGCAACGCGTGATCACGATCGGCGTCAAGGGCACATGGCAGGAGTATGTCGTCGCGGATGCCGGGCAGGTCTTGCCCGTTCCCGCCGGAATGACGAATTCGACGGCCGCCCAGGTCCTCGCGAATCCGCTCACCGCGGTGATCTTGACCGGTGAGGTACTCGATGTTCGACCGGGTGAATGGCTCCTGCAGACCGCGGCGGGTTCCACCGTTGGCCAGTCGGTCATCCAACTCGGAACCCACGTCGGCTTCAAGACCCTCAACGTGGTCCGCCGTCGATCGGCTGTCGAGGAGATCCTGGCAATGGGGGGCACCGCGGTGATCTGCACGGAAGACGAGGACCTACGCCAGCGGGTGGCCGAGATAGCCGGCGACGAGGGCGTGTCCAAGGCGATCGACTGCGTCAGCGGTCAGGTAGGTGCCGACGTGTCGCGTGCGCTGGCGCCGCACGGCGAGTTGATCGTTTACGGTGCGCTGTCCACCCATCGCCAAACCGATCCCGACAAGCTCACCATCCCCATCTTTGCGCGCTCGCTGATCTACGAGACAAAGACCGTTCGCGGGTTCTGGCTGTTCCGCTGGTTCACCGAGAGCCCGAAAGAGCGGATGGCTACCGTTATCGACCGGACGGTTCACCTCGCCGACAGCGGCGCCTTGCGCGTGCCGCAGGGCCAGCCGATGCCTCTCGAAAAGCTGAGCGACGCCGTCTATCTGGCCGAAGCTCCCGAGCACGGCGGGAAACCGCTGCTGGTATTCAACCCGTAGCCAGGGCGCGGACTCGAGCCGACTGCTTCGTGGCCGTGGCTCCCCTCGAAGAACGCGGCCAGTTAAGTTCGGGTTCTCAGCTGAGCGACCGCAGCGCGTCGAGCGCTTTGGCGGAGTCGCTGCCCGGGTCGGCACGATAAGTCAGCATGTGCTGCCCGCCAGAGTGCGGGATATTGAACCGGTTTGGGCGCAGATACAGATCGCCCACTCGAGGGTGGCGCATGTGGACGACATCCGCGCGATAGCCGACCTCCGCGCGTGCCCACAGTTCCCGGAATCGCCCACTGGCGCTGGATAACTCATCGATCAACGACTGCACACGCGGATCGTCGGGATCGCTGCCCGCGGCTTCGCGCAACCCACTCACCACGACGTCGGTCGCTCCGTCCCAATCCACGTAGAGCTCTCGAGCCGCGGGATCCAAAAGCCGCCAGGACAGAAAGTTTCTACCAGGAGTAAAGCCCGGGGACAGCGCACGGGCGATTCGGTTGGCCGCCACCACATCCAGAGATCTGCTGGCGATGATCGCCGGCATCGCGAACTGCTCTATCAGTTCCTCGGTGTTGTCGGCGGCGACCTCCGCATCGGCGGCATCCCGTCGACTGCCGGTCGGGCCGGCCAGCTGGTGCAGGTACTCGGTCGCCTTGACGTCTAGCCGCAGCGCCCGCGCCAGGGCATCGAGAATCTGAGCCGACGGATTCTTATCGCGGCCTTGCTCCAGCCGAAGGTAGTAGTCGGAGCTGATGCCCGCCAATAGCGCCAGTTCTTCGCGGCGCAAACCCGCGACCTTCCGGCGTGCACCGGCAATCAGCCCGACATCCTCCGGCTGCACCTGCTCTCGCCTTGCGCGAAGGTAGTCGCCCAGCGCATTGGCCCTGACCGCCACCAGATGAGCCTATCCCTCTCAGTCCCAGGAATAAGGCGACCTTCCGATCCGTCCCCGGCGGCTTCATGGTGGATGGAGAGTCGAACGAGGAGGCACGATGGTTCAGCGACAAGATGTCGAGTTCCCCGCCGAGGGCGGCGTGACGCTTCGGGGCTGGCTGTTTGTTCCTGACGGCCCCGCGCCACATCCGGCGATCACAATGGCGCACGGGTTCGCCGGGGTCAAGGAGCACGGGTTGGAGCGATTCGCCCGGGCATTCGCCGACGCCGGATTTGTCGTCCTCGTGCACGACCACCGCGGCTTCGGCGGCAGCGACGGCACACCGCGCTTCGACATCGACCCGTGGGTTCAAATCGCCGACTGGCGGCGGGCAATCTCCTTCCTGGAGAGCCACCCGGCCGTAGACGCCGATCGAATCGGGTTGTGGGGCACCAGCTACGCCGGCGGTCACGCGATCGTGCTGGGAGCCACCGACCGACGGCGGTGGTCGCCCAGGTGCCTACCATCAGCGGCTACCAGCAGAGCCTGCGACGCGTTCCGCCCGAACAGGTGCCCGGTTTGGAAGCGGCCTTCGCCGACGACGAGCGCCAACGGTTCCACGGTGCGTCCCCGGCCACCCAGGCCGTGGTCAGCGCCGACCCAGCCGTGCCCGCCGCCTACCGCTCGGCCGATGCCGTTGCGTTCTACAACCAACCAGCGCCCGAGGGTGTTTGGGAGAACTTGGTAACGCTTCGTTCCTCCCGTGCCGCGCGGATGTACGAACCGGGAACCTGGGTCTCCCGCGTGTCCCCCACCCCGTTGCTGATGATTGTGGGTTTGCACGACACGATCACCCTCACCGACACGGCGCTGAGTGCCTACGAGCAAGCACTGGAGCCCAAGAAGCTGGTCACCATCGACGGTGGTCACTTCGACCCATACCTAGCCAGGTTCGCCGACGCCTGCGGCGCGGCGATCGCGTGGTTCACCGAGCACCTAATGAAGCCCGAAAAGTCCTGATTAAGAGAGGAATACATCATGTCTGAACTGAACTATGAAGTCTTGGTCCACGACGGAATGCGACGCCACCGTGAGCAGCGGTTACCCGACGGCAGCCCGATCATCTCCTCCCCCGTCTCTTCCACGCTGATCTTCGGCGAGCACGACGCGGTATTGGTCGACCCGCCGTTCACCTACGAACAGGTGAGCCGCATCGGCGACTGGATCGAAAGTTTCGGCAAGAACCTGACCACTGTGTATGCCACCCACGGGCACGGCGATCACTGGTTCGGCACCGACGCTCTGCTGCAACGGTTTCCAGGGACCGTCGCCTATGCGACCGAAGGCACGATCGCGATGATGGACCAGCAAGCCACCGAGGGCCGCGCCCAGGTGTGGGATGTCGACTTCCCCGGCCAAATTCCGCCCAGCCCCGTGGTTTACCAACCCATTCCCGCCGACGGGATCAAGCTTGAAGGCCACCAACTGCTCGCCGTCGAGGTCGGCCACACCGACACCGACGACACCACGGTGCTGCACGTGCCGTCGATCGGCCTGGTCGTCGCCGGCGACGTCGCCTACAACGGCGTGCACCAGTACCTACTCGAAAGCGCTCACGGCGGCGTCGAGGCGTGGCTGGCTGCTCTCGACAAGGTCGCGGCCCTGCAGCCCAGCGCCGTGGTGGCCGGCCACAAGAACAAGGACCTGCCCGATGACCCGTCCATCATCGCCGAAACTCGCGACTACCTGCTCAACGCGCGCAGGCTGCTCGCCGAAAAGCCCAGTCCCCAAGAGTATTTCGACCAGATGATCGCCCTGTACCCGGACCGGCTCAACGTGGGTCCGGTCTGGTACACCGCAGTGTCGCTGCTATCGCAACAACCCAGCTCATCGATCCATGACGAGGTCGCGCACTGGTTCCTCGACGACTACCTGCCAACCTGGGTGGGCGTCGGCGCGGGCACGATCGCGCGCGGACCCGAGTTCATCCTCGACTACTGGGCTGTGCCCCTGCACTGGAGCGACGGCCAGGGCAGTAGGTGGGTTCCCGATGTGCCGGCTGTGGTGGCACTCCTTCAGGAGATGCAAACCCGGTTGCGTGGCGAGGACTACGCATACACTGCGTTGCCCGATCGAAAGGTGACGGTTTATCACAACGATGGCGCGGCCGTTGAGGTGATCTGGTCACGCCGTCGCGGCGACGGCACCGAGATTGAAAGATTGGCCGCTCACTTCGAGGTAGCGCGCGGGCAAGCCGGATGGCGGGTTATCGGCATCCAGGCCACGCAGACCGCCAGTGACTCACTCGAAACCGCTTGGCGCGAGGGGAGTCAGAAATGATTATCGACACAGCGGACCTTGACCCCACGTCGAGCTACAAACTGCTCATAGGCAGCGTGTTGCCGCGCGCCATTGCGTGGGTCAGTACCGCCTCTGCCGCCGGAGTTGGCAACATCGCACCAGTATCGTTTTTCACGGTCGTCGGCCGGATTCCGCCGGTCCTGTCGATCAGCTTGCAGCCGCGGTCGGACGGCGTGACCCTCAAGGACACTTTCGTCAACATCCGTGACACGAACGAGTTTGTGGTGAACATCGCGACCATCGGTCAGGCGGACGCTGTGCACCGCTCGGCTTTCGAATTCGGCTCCGATGTCGACGAGTTCGAGGCACTCGGACTGGAAAAGGCTGACTCAGAAACTATTTCGGCACCTCGCATCGCCGGCGCTCCGATCTCTTTCGAGTGCGTCGTCGACCGCATCATCCCGATGCCACCGCTGCCCGACCACGTCGTTTGGGGACGCGTCAAGCGCATTCACGTGCGCGACGACCTGTACCTGTCTCGCGGGCGCATCGACGTCGGCGCGCTTGGCGTTTTCGGCCGGCTAGCGGCCGAGTACACATTGGTCGACAACGTCTTCACCACACCGCTCCCCGATGAGCTGGTAGAGGCGGTCGGGTCTCAGCGCACAAGCCGGCTTGATGGGCGTGCGAGCGACTACTCCCCTATCGACACGGCCGAATGGTCACCGTCTGGCTCAACCACGGCGGCAGCGAAATGAGTGGGTCCCTCAACGAGTTCCCCGTCACCCACACACCGGCCAAAGCCGCCGTTGCGCGCACGGTTCTGCTGATCCATGGGTTCCTCGACGACGCGGCGATCTGGGACGGCCTGGTCGGTTGCCTAGGCGGCGAGGTCGCCGCCGTGCGTTATGACCTACCCGGATTCGGCGCGCGCATCTCATCGGTCCAAGAAGCTTGCGAGACCACGCTGGAGTCCTTGGCCGCCGAGGCCGGCAAGCTCGTCGAGGGAATCGACGGACCAGTGATCGTGGTGGGCCAGAGCCTTGGCACACAGGTCGCCGAGCTCGTCGCCGCGCGCCACCAAGACCGGGTGCGCGGGCTGGTGTTAGTGACCCCCGTCCCGCTCGGGGGCACGCAGCTGCCCCGCGAGGTGGTAGCGCCCTTCGGCGCCCTTGGCGGCGACCGAATTGCCCAGCGCAGTTTGCGAGCCGAACTGTCGCCTCACCTCGACGAGGAGCAGCTCGACCTGCTGGCCGACATCGGTGCGCCGGTGGCGGCCGACGTCGTTTCCCACTACGTCGACGTCTGGAACGGCGGGGTGAGCAACGCGCCCGCGACGAGTGCATTCAACGGCCCGGTACTCATCATCCGCGGCAGCGCGGACGGGTTCGTGACCGAGCAGGTCGTCAATGCCGTGAGTCCGCGCTTCGCCGAAGCCGACGTGAAAGTCATTGAACGGGGCGGCCATTGGGTGCACTTCGAGTACCCCGGTGCCGTCGCGGCGATGATCCTCGACTTCGCCGATGCAACCGCAGGGGTGACACTATGAAGCAGCAACTGTGGCACAAAGTGTTTGTCACAAAGCAGATCCCGCAATCCGGGCGTGGGCCGCTCCCCGATGGCAGCACGCGGATGTGGTCGCCGATCACCTCCACGCTGATCATGGGACAACGTGACGCCGTGCTGGTCGATCCACCACTCACCACGACGCAAGCGTCCGAAGTCGGTGATCGGATCGCGGCCTCGGGACGCGAACTGCGACAGATCTACATCACCCACGGGCACGGGGACCATTGGTTCGGCGCTATTCCCCTGCTGCAGAGGTTCCCTGGCGTAACCGTGCGGGCGACGGAAGGAACCGCCAAGCTCATGCAGGTGCAGAACGATCCGAAGTTTCGAGCCGAATTCTGGGATCTGGTATTCCCGGGACAGCTTCCCGCCGGTGCGGTGGACGTGAGCGTCGTCGACGCGCGCGGATTCGAGGTCGACGGTGTCGCGCTCCTTCCCGTCGAGGTCGGTCACACCGACACCGACGCGACGACGATGCTGCATGTACCCGAAATAAGCCTGCTCGTCGCGGGTGATGTCGTCTACAACGGTGTGCATCTCTACCTGACGGAATCCGGTGGCGTCAGCGGGATCGACGAGTGGCTCACGGCGCTCGACACAGCTGAGAATCTCAACCCCGCAACGGTGATCGCGGGCCATAAGGAGCCAAGCGCGTTCGACAGCCCCTCGCAGATTCATGCGACGCGGCAATACCTGACCGACGCGCGGCGGCTGCTTCAGTCGTCGGAGTCGGCGGAGGCATTCTACGAGGCGATGATGCGACTGCACCCGAACCGGATAAACGCTGGAGCCTTATGGGGTGCGGCAATCACACTATTGCCGCCCTCCTAATCACGCTTGTGGGGCCGCCATCGACATGGCGGCCCCCAAGCTGGCATGTCAAGCATGATCCCATCACCGCAAAAGACGTGTCAGGATAGGAAAATCGACTTGGCATCTTGGAATCCCCGCAATCCCTCAGGACCCAGTTCCCGTCCGATGCCGGAGTTCTTGATTCCGCCGTACGGCGCGGTGATGTCGGGCAGATAATGGTTGATCCCAAGGGTTCCCGAGTGGATGCGGGTGGCCACCGCCAAGGCATGGTCGTGGTCGGGTGACCATACGGTGCCGCCCAGACCGTATTCGGAATCATTCGCGATCCTGACCGCGTCGTCCTCGTCGTCATACGCGATAACCGTCAGCACCGGGCCGAAGATCTCTTCACGCGACACGATGCTGCGGTTATCGAGCCCGGCGAAAATCGTGGGCTCGATGAAGTAACCGTCAGGCAGGTCTGGGGGCCGCTTCCCGCCGGTGGTCACGGCGCCGCCGTCGGCAATGCCTTGCTGAATGTAGCGCTCCACCTTTTGTCTTTGCGCCGCGTTGACGAGTGGTCCGATTTGCGTGTTGGGATCCAGCGGATCGCCGATGACCAGTGACTGCGCCATGGCGGTGCAGAAGCCGACAACCTCGTCATAACGCTTGCGCGGCGCAAGGATTCGCGTACTGGCGAAGCACATTTGGCCGGTGTTGAACAGCGTCGCGGCAAACAATTGTTCGGCGAACTCGCTGAGGTCTAAACCGGGGTCGTCGAGGATGACCGCCGCCGATTTCCCGCCCAGCTCCAGGGTCGCCGGCTTCAGCAGCCGCCCGCAGGTGCTCGCCACCTCTCGGCCGGCCGAGGTTGAGCCGGTGAAGGAGACCTTGTCGACACCGGTGCTGGCCACCAGTGCGCGGCCGACATCGGTGCCACCGGATAGCACGTTGAGGACGCCCGCCGGCACCCCGGCTTTCTCGGCGATCTCGGCCAGCAGCAGAGCGTCCAGCGGGGTTTCGGGGGAGGGTTTGAGCACCACCGTGCAGCCCGCGGCCAGTGCCGGCACGTACTTGAACGCCGCCTGTGTTTGCGGAACATTCCAGGGGGTGATCGCCGCGACGACACCGACCGGGAAGTGTGACACGAGGGTCCGTGTACCGAGCGGGGTTTGTCTGGTCTCACTGCCTGGAAGCTGCTCGATGAGGTCGGCGTAGTAGTTGAGCAGCATGCCCGGCACCGCGCCCTCTAGGAGCGAGGCCTGGCTGATCGGCATTCCGTTCTGCTGGCACACGGTGCGGACCATGTCCTGGGCGGCCAGTTGGTAAAGCCGGGAGAATTCGTTGAGCACGGCGGCGCGGTCGGCCGGTTCCCAATTCGACCAGCCGTGTGGATCGTCGAATGCGGCGCGGGCCGCGGTGACGGCACGGTCGACGTCGTGTTCGCCGACGGCCATGACGGAGCCTACCCGCTCGCCGGTGGCCGGCGAGTGGACGGCGATTTTGTCGGTGCACGATGGCGTGACCCATTGCCCGCCGATATAGACGGTGTCGATGTCGATGCTCATCGAAGTTCCTTCCTGTCGTTGACGTTTCGAGTCTGCCAACGGAAGGAGAGCCGCGACGTTCAAGATCTGGACACGGGCCCCGTGATGATGTCGTAGGCACGCAGGGCGGCATATAAAGTCGTGCGACTGATCCCGAGTTGGGCCGCGGCACGCTTCTTGTCGCCGTCAGCACGCCGCAGCGCGTCAATGATCGTGGCGCGCTTGGCCTGTTCCATGGGCGTCAACCGGTGCTTCGTCGACCTCTCCCGGTACGCCTCGGGAAGATCCGCGCGGGTGATGTCGCCGACGCGTCGGCGACTCACCGCCTGCATGACGACCGTATGAAGTTGGCGGACGTTGCCTTCCCACTCGGTGGCCACGAGCGCCTCAAGCGCGGCAGGGGTGAACCGGACGGTGTTATGCACGCCTAGGTTCCGCAGCATGGACCCGACGAGTTCGGGAATCGTGTCGGGCCGCTGCCTCAGCGGGGTCAGGTCCACCCGGTCCGTGAATCGCGAGATCAGCTGGCGAGTCTGCAGTGTCAGCTCCTTGGGGGGCAGGATCGTCGACACGATGACCGTGCCCGCGAAACCGTCCAGAATGCCGGCCAGTGACCTGGCCGCCTGCGCTGACAGCAGATGGACCGACTCGACCGCCACGACTGAATTCTCTGAATTCTCCGAGACGCTCTGCTGCACGCCGCTTAACCACTCGGTCTCGGTCTGCGAGGTGCACAGTGCGGCATCGTGAATCCGCAATGACCGGCCCGCGGCCAGCTTCTGGATCGTGGTCGTGTGTCCCGCACCGGGTTCCCCGCAGACCAGGATGCCGGGAGCGGCATCCGGCAGAAGCGGCAAGAGCTGCTGCGGGGCATTGGTTTTCACATTATCGATGGTGAGCACTGCCCCACCGCATGGCCTCAGTACGCGACACGTAATATCAGCCCCGCGATTTCCGCTGAGTATCACTGCCGCCGTGGACGTCTCACCGGTACTCGACGCGGCGACGTCGCGGATGAGCGCGTGATCGGCTGCGTCGAGGAGTTCGACGGCAGCGGTGTTGGCCAGAAAAATGTCGCGGCCGATCGCGACGGTCGGTCGATCACGATCCCCGCCGAGCTCGCGCCGCAAGGCGGCGAGCAACGCTCGTTCGTTCTGGCTGCGTCCTTCCAGAAGCAGCTCTTCGATCTCGCGTGCCGCGGTGCTCACGTAAGGAGCGAGCAATGGATTTCGCTCGCCCGCAAGGCAGGTGATGTCGAGGACACCCTCGAGCCGGCGGGTGACCGGATCGACGATCGGCTGGCCGTAGCAGCTAAGGCTGTGCAGCTGGCCGATGAAATGTTCGTCGCCGTGAACAGCCACTGCCCGACGCAGTTCATAGCTGGTGGCGATCGCATTGGTGCCGGTGGTCTCTTCGCGAAAGAGCGTGCCGTGCAACGCCTCCCCCAGGAGCTCGAACACCCTTCGCATGTGTGCGCGGCCCCAACGCGTCGCCACGATGCGCGCGTCGCGATCGGCCAGCATCACGCAATAGTCCGAGCCGTCGAGCGCTTCGGCCATCTTGTTCAGGACAGGGTCGGCTGCGCGTAACAGCCGGCTGGCGGTGTCGTACTCGTCCGCCTTCAGGGCATCAACAGTGCTGGACGGCGACAGTCCGCTGAGTTGCGAACGCCGCCACGAGTCCGCGATTACTTCGCGGGCGCGGTGTGGCGAGGACACGATCGGACTGCCGCCCGCTCGTCGTGCAGTTTGGTCATCACCCTATTTCCCGTCCAACCGGACATCGTACTTGTGCTCATCATCCTCCCTCCGCAAACGTCACGCACTGCCCATCGATTCCAGCGGCATGTGTCAATTGCGTTAATCGTGGCGGGGCCGGTCACCGGCGGTTGGCCTCGGCGATGATGTCCGCTGCTTTGGCACCGATCAGCACGCTTGGTGCGTGGGTGTGCCCGCGGATGATCTTGGGCATTACCGAGGCATCAGCCACGCGAAGCCCACGTACTCCGCGCACCTCTAACTCGGGGGTGACCACGCTGGCGCGATCGGTGCCCATCCGGCAGGTGCCCACAGGATGCCAAATGCTGTGTGCCTCGTTATGGAGCGCCTGCTGCAGGGTGCTTTCGCTGGTATCGGTGGCACCGATCGGCCGGGCTATGGACCTCAGTACCCCGGTGAAGGCCGGTGCATCGGCGATTTTTACGCACATCCGCAGACCCTCGAGCATCGCTTCGCGGTCCAGCCCGTCCGGATCGGACAGGTAGCACGGGTCGATGATCGGCTTGTCGGTCGGATCCGTCGAGCGCAGCGAGATGCGTCCACGACTGCGCGGTTTCTCCAGGATCGGCCCGAAGCTGACTGCATCACCGTACGGCTCGCCGAGCCCCTGGTCGAAGAACGGGCCGGGCCCGAAGAACAGTTCAAGGTCGGGAAGGGCCAGCTCAGGACGGCTGCGGACGAATCCGTAGGCTTCTCCCTGCGGTGAGGTCAGCATGCCGCGGCGCCGGATCAGGTAGTTGGCAATCTGCAACGGCTTGCCGGCCCCGATCAGCGTTCTCGCCTCGACATCGAAGCCGAGCACCGCGACCAGATGATCCTGCAGGTTGTGCCCGACCTGGGGCAGGTGATGGACCACCTCAATGCCGTGGCGCTGCAGGTGTTCCTGGTCGCCGATGCCCGAAAGCATCAGCAGCTGAGGTGAGTTCACGGCTCCGGCACACAACACCACCTCGCGGCGGGCGCGGACGACCTGGCGTCCGCAATCGTTCTCGAACTCCACCCCGACCGCTTGCGTGCCACTGAAGATCACTCGGGTCACGGTGGCATCAGTGATGAGGGTGAGGTTCTTGCGGCGCAGCGCCGGGCGCAGCCAGGCGTCCGCGGCGCTCCACCGGCTTCCGCGGCGCTGGGTCACCATCGTTTGGCTGAACCCGTCGGGCTGCGGCAGGTTCGGGCGTTCGATAGTGTGGCCGGTTTGTTGAACCGCGCGCAGGAAGGCCGCGGTCAGCGGGTGGGGGCTGCGCTGGTGTGAGACGTGCAGCGGCCCGGTGTCGCCCTCATCGGGCTCGCGCGCCCCTTCAACTCTTTCAATTTGTTTGTAGTACTTCACGATTCGGTTGAACGACCACTGTTGGCCAGCTTGTTGGGCCCATTCGTCGTAGTCGGCGGCGAATCCGCGAATCCAAAACATGGCGTTCATCGACGACGAACCACCCAGCGTCTTGCCCCGGGGCCAGTAGATCCGCCGCCCGTTCAGCTCTGGCTGGGGCTCGGTGAGATAGTCCCAGTCAATCGGGCTACGGAATA
>Ga0335072_10008989_pt1 | contig 14453 bp, 8 predicted proteins | sample Lox_Sample_21_FD_206725 | JGI IMG/M metagenome (GOLD analysis project Ga0335072, IMG submission 206725) | Soil microbial communities from Loxahatchee National Wildlife Refuge, Florida, United States - Lox_Sample_2.1 | ecosystem: Environmental > Terrestrial > Soil > Wetlands | place: USA: Florida... | reverse complement strand
GAGGTGCCCATGGCGTGCTTCTCAACGGAGGCCGGCGCGAAGTAGTAGGCGGTGATGGCTCCGATCTTTCCAAGGCCGCCGGCCTGGATTTTTTGAGCGATCGCAGCGAAGGGCGGAGCGCTGCGGCACTGGAAGCCGACATCGACGCTTTGCGTCGGCTTGACGCGCTTGGCAATTTCCAGCGCGTGCTGCGCCTGCGCGACATCGATGCCAACCGGTTTCTCGCAATAGACGTGCTTGCCGGCAGCTACCGCGGCCTCAAGATGCTGCACGTGGAAGAAGGGCGGCGTGGAGATCTGAATGAGATCAACACCCTGCGAGCCGGCAAGCTGCTCATAGGCGTGCGGACCGTGAAACAGGAGATTGCTGTTGATGGCCGGATGGCCGAGGCTGGCGTTGAGCGCGTCAAAATGTGCGCGGCCGGCTTCGAGCTGATCCGGAAAGATATCGGCAAGCGCCACGACCTGCGCCGTGGTGTTCTGCGCAAACGAGGTGGCCACGTGCGTGCCGCGATTGCCGCAGCCGAGCAGCCCATGGCGCACGGCCGAGTTTGCCTGGTAGCCGAACGCTGTGCGCGATTTCAAAAGCAGCAAGCCGGAGGCTGCGCCGGTCGCGGCCTGACAAAACTCCCGTCGGTTCATGATGGCCCTCGCTTTTCAATGGATGAACAGAATTTGCTTCCCTACCAAATATAGATAGGAAGAACGGCTCGACGCGGCTCTCAGGCAAGAACCTCGCGGAGAACGCGCTCCAGATAAATCTTTTCCTGGCGCACATCCTCAATTTGTTGAGGTCCGGAGGTTTCGCGCTCAATGGTGACGGCTCCGCTGTAGCCAAGACGATGGAGCTTGGTGAAGACCTGACGAAAGTCAACCAGCCCAGTGCCGATAAGGACCTCCTCGCCAAGTTTGTCGGGATCGGTGGGCCAGCGGCCGTCTTTGGCGTGGATGCTGCGAACGTGAGAACCGAGAATGTCGACCGCATCAACGGGATTAGCCTTGCCGTAGAGAATCAGGTTGGCGGTATCGAGACCGACTGCAAGATTCGGCATGTTCACGTCGCGAATCATGCGCGACATGGTCGTGGGAGTCTCTTGCCCGGTTTCCATAAGGAAATATTGTCCATTTGCATGACAGTGCTGCGCGACTGTGCGGATTGCCTGCACGCCTTCCGCATAGAGCGGGTCGGCGGGGTTTTCCGGGATAAAGCCGCAATGCGTCTGCACTTGAGAGATGCCAAGCTGTTTCGCGAAATCCGAAGCCTGGCGCAATGCATCAATACGTTGCGCGCGAGTTGCCGGAGGAATGAGCCCTATCGTGGAAGGGCCGCGGAGGAAGTCCCAAACCAACGGCTGCGGGCCCACAACCTCAACCGTTGTTGCAGTAAGCCCGAACTTATTCAGTAAGTCGCCTAACTCCTTGGCTAAGTTAGGAGTGAAGTGATTGAGATAGCCATCGAGCGAGAGAAAACAATTGTTAAAGTCGAGCTCGTGCACACGGCGGATGCGCTCTTCTGGATTCGGGAAGGGGGCGATGAGCAGTCCCAAATCCATCGGCTTGAGCCGCATGGGTGCGAAATCGGTGCGCGGGTCTGAAGCGGACAATGGCGCAACGAGAGCTGCTGCCGACGCCAGTTCGATGAATTCTCTGCGATGCATGATCTCTCCCTCACGGGCTTTCTGCGCAGGTCCTAATTACCGAAGTACGAGCGGCAAGTTAGCAGAAAGTTGAGTTAATCGATTCACTAAAACGATAGCAAATAACTGCCGGAATATTATGCGAGCTTTTATCTAGCATGCCTTGACAACTTACTGGAATAGCGTCAATATCGGGTCAGAGAGTAGGAAAATGGAGTGCGGACAAAGAGGCGCACGCCGAGTAGCTTCGGAGCTTCCTTCATTCGGGGTTTGAGATCCCCCTTTGGGCCGTATCAAAAAAGCTCGCTCAAATTGTTCTCGACCCAGGCATCTCGAACACAAGATCAACGCATCTGAAGTGCTGTACAAAGCACTCGTGAGTAGCACGGATCTCCCAGGCCAGCTGCCATTGATCTCACACGAAGGCGGCTGGCGTGGGGCTGGCTTGACCCCAGACTTTAAAGAGCTGATGTTCATTGCCCGTTTACGGTCACCGGCAGCGGGCGATGAGTTGTCATCTCTGCGCAAGTTGATCGGCAAGTTGATCGATCGTCCGGAAAGTTTGCTTTCTCGCTCCCATGACGTACCGGAATGGTGTCTTTTACCTCTTTCGCCCCGTTGCGTTTCTCCGAAGTTACCTAGAAGCGCAGATCCCGATGTGGTGTTTTCCGTAGAGGGAATTCCACCTTGTCTGACGCCGAAATAGCGTACGTGCTGGAAGCAGACTCCAGCAAAATGGGTTGCCTTGGCTCAACGTTGTTGAACGATCTTTTACTGGCGTCTCTATGGAGGAAGTTATGGTGGTGAAATCTCAGTGCAACGGACATCGCGTGACGGGGTTGTACGTGGGCGTGAACAACGTTCGCCGCTACTTTCCGCGGAACGTCTCAGCGATCGACCTTCAACTAGATCACCTGCGTATTCAATGCGGGCTGACACCACATTTTTGGAATGGCCACCCCGAAATTCACGATCCGCGGCTCTGCGACTGGCTGGAATCTAAACAGTTTCAGGGCAAGGGATGCCGTAGCTCGATGCCGCTGGCGATGATTCCTTCGGGAGAAAACTCTTTCATCCTGGGGCCGGCGGACTTGAATCGACATACCCGCGCGCGAAGGACTGCCGTTACCTCCGACCGGAGCGCAAGCGACCTGGTAGAAGCGCTGCCGAATTAGGCGCCCTCGGATTGACCCACGCAACATGGTGGATTTGCCGATCTCAAACGAACTTCAACAACGGCCAGGTTGAGGCCAAGGAGCTCCCCCAATGAAAACGAACGACGCGAAACGGGATCTTGAGGTTCGGGCAGCGGCTGCGCTCAAAGCGGTGCTTGCGGAAGTTTCCACGATCAAGGTGAAGGAGATTCGCCGCGACTCGCCAGAGCAGGGGTTGATGGCCTACGTTGACATCCTGGGGCACCGGCATACCCTGGCCTGCGACGTGCACACTGACGGACAGGCGGGGCATGTGCGTTCTGCCCTCGAGGAACTGCGCAACGGCGCGGGTCATCGCAGCGGCGACACCATGCCGGTGATCATCGCACCGTCCCTCTCGCCTGAGGCACAAGCCTTGTGCAAGGAGCAAAAGGCGGGCTTTATCGATCTTGAAGGCAATGCACGGCTCTCGCTGGGCGAGGTGTTTATCGTAAAGCGGACGCTACCCCATCGCGCCGCCTGGACGGCAGACCGGCATACCGCAGGAAAGCTTCCTCCGGTTTCTGCCCATTCTGCCTCTCGCGCTCATCGCGCCGAAGCCTGAAAACCCGCCTCTCCCTGGGGCAGCCTGCGTGCCGAAAGTTTGTTTCGGCCATCGCAGGCTGCCCTACTCTCTCTTGACAAACTTCCTGCTTCGGCTTCACGATGCAAATACGCTTGTGTGTCCGGACCCCCCGGAGGGCCATTTTGGCGCGCCTGAGCGGCATTGCGGAGAGCCGTTACCCGCTGTTGGTCACGGTCGACTCCCGAATGAGCGTTTTCTGTAACGGGCCCCGAATTGGTTTCATCCTATCCGTTTGTAGTACGGAGAAGAGCGATGGTGGTGAGAACCCATTGTGACGGACGCGAGGTAGTAGGCCTTTACGTGGGCGCACGTAACGCCCGGCGAAAATTCCCCAAAGACGCGAAAGATATCGAGCTGGTGCTGGGGCATCTGCATATTCACTGCGCGCTGCCGCCGGAGTTCTGGCGCGGACAGCCGGAGATTCGCGATCCGCGGCTGTGCGACTGGCTCCAATCCAAGATTTTCCACGGCCGGGCCCGGCGCACGCCGGTTCCCCTGGCGATGCTGCCCAGTGGAAAGAATAGTTTCCGCCTGCAGACCATTAAGCTGCCGCCAGCCTCCGCCAATGGGTTGACGAAGATCGGACCGGTTTCGTCGCCATTGAAGAATGTAGACGGAAAGGCGCCCTTGGTGAAGACGCGAAGCACCATCCATCCGTCTGCGCCTGGGCTGTAATTTCCGCTTTAGAGCTGAGATTTGACTCTCAGATTTCCAGAATCACCGGCATAATCATCGGCCGGCGGCCGGTCGCCTTCTGGATGCTGCGCTTCAACTCCACACGCACCTTCTCATTGACCATGCCGTAATCGCTCTTCTGTTCGGAGCTGAGGCCGTCGAGTGTCTTGAGCACGGATTCGCGGGCCTGATCGGTGATGTCGGCGCCCCCGAAGCCGCGCATGATGACCTCCGGTGGGCGCTCGACTTTCCCGGTGCGCTTGTTGATGGCCAGCACCGCGAGTACCACGCCGTCTTCGGACAGAATGCGCCGGTCGCGTATAACCAAATCTTCAACCACATCGATGGATGAGCCTGAGTCGATGAGAATGCGCCCGGCCGTCACCTTGTCGCGCTTGCGGGCGTCGTCCTTGTCCAGTTCCAGAACATCACCGTCTTCGATGACGATGGCGTGCTCGACGGCGCCAGTTTCCATGGCGATGTGCGCGTGGCGGCGCAGGAAGCGGTAGTCGCCATGCATGGGGATGAAATACTTGGGGCGCACGAGATTGATCAACAGGCGCAGCTCATCCTGGCTGCCGTGGCCGCTCACGTGAATAAGGCCGCTGGCTCCGTCGTCGCAGATTACATCGGCCTCGCGCCGGTTGAGGTGATCGATGACGCGATGAATGTTCTTCTCGTTGCCGGGGATGATGCGCGAGCTCAACACCACGGTGTCGCCGGCGTCGATGCGTGCGTGCTTGTGATTGTCCACCGCGGCGCGGCTGAGCGCGCTCATGGGCTCGCCTTGCGTGCCGCTGATGAGGATCATCAGCTGCTCGGGCGGGTAATCGCGAAGCTGGCCTGGATTAATGACGAGTCCGGGCGGAATATCGATGTAGCCCAGGTCCTGCGCAATCTCGGTGCTGTCGACCATGGAGCGGCCGAGAACGGCCACCTTGCGCCCATGCTGCCGAGCCAAGTCGAGTGCGATGCGGATGCGGTAGATGGACGAAGAGAAACAGCTGAAGAAGAGCTTCCTTTTAGTGCGCGCGAAGATCTCATCGAGCCGCGGGATGACAGCGCGCTCACTCGGCGTGTAGCCGGAGCGCTCGACGTTGGTGGAATCCTGCAACAGGGCCAGCACGCCACGCTTGCCGTACTCGGCGAAGGTGTGCATGTCGAAGGCCTTGTCGTCGAGCGGCGTGAGGTCGATCTTGAAATCGCCGGTGTGGATGATGACGCCGGCCGGTGTGTCGATGGCGAGCGCAACACAGTCGACAAGCGAGTGGGTCACGCGGATCGGTTCGATCGTGAACGGGCCGATGGTGAACTTTTCTTTGGGCGCGATCTCGATCAGCTCGGTCTCGTCGAGCATCTCGTGCTCTTCGAGCTTGCCTTCGACGTAGGCGAGCGTAAATTCCGTCGCGTAGACCGGAACCTTCAATTCGCTGAGGATCCACGGCAGGCCGCCGATGTGGTCCTCGTGACCGTGGGTGAGCAGAATGGCCCGGACATTCTGCTTGTTTTCAATCAGGTAAGTGATGTCGGGCACGACGACATCGACGCCCAGCAGCTCGGTTTCGGGAAACATGAGCCCGGCGTCAATGACGATAATGTCGTCTTCCCAGCGAACTGCGAGGCAGTTCATGCCGAATTCACCGAGGCCGCCGAGAGGGATGATTTGCAATTTCTTATTTAGCATCAGTCATTTTGATGCTATCACTCGCAGGCCTGGGCGGCTGCAGGCAAAAATGCCGCGCAGCCGCTCTGCTGAGCCGAACACCGGTCACTGTGCGGACTTGGGATAATCGAGCCGGACAGCCAGGATCTGGTAAGGATGGATGGGAAGACTGACGCGGCCGGCGTTGATCGCAAGCGGCGCGCCTTCGGGTTGTTCGAGCAGGTTGGTTTCGACAGCCGAAGTTGCTCCCGGAGGAGGCGTCAGCTCCACGTCAGCGCTTTTGCCGGCCCACTCGTACATGTGGAAGATGAGCGCATCGCTGTCTTCGGCTTTCTTCATCGCCGTGAGCACCACGTCATCCGCAGAAACAGCAGCGAACGAGTGCTCTGCTGGCAGCGCGCCGGCATGCGGTTCCACCTGCATGGCCGTCAATTTGTAATTGAATTCATAGCCGTGGCGAACGGTCATGGCCTGCTTCCAGTCGCCGCCGTGCGGATAGAGCGCGTAGCTGAAGTGTTGATGACCGCGGTCCGCATCCGGGTCAGGAGACGTGGGCGAGCGCAGCAGCGTGAGGCGCAGCAGATTGCCGACGGCATCATAACCGAACTTGGAATCGTTGATGAGGCTGAAGCCGTGCTGTCCATCGCCAACATCGGCCCAGCGCAGAGCGGGCACTTCAAAACGTCCCTTTTCAAAACTATTGTTGCGTGTTGTAGGGCGCTCGATGGAGCCGAACGGAATCTCATAGGTTGCGAACGGACTGGTCGCGGCAAGAGCGAAGGCCGACTTGAGCAGCACGTGCGATTCGTGCCAGTCGACGTCGTTAACCACCTGAGCCTCGTCACTGCCTGTGTAGAGAACGATGTCCTGCACGAACTTCGAACTCTGCCACGCGCGCGTCACGCGGATGACAGCGCGCATGGGTCCGCTTTCGACCACCTGCACTGAGTCGGCCTGCGTGATGTTCGTAGGCGGGTGGTCGAGCGTGCCCGGATCGATGTTCCATGCATCATAGCGCGTTGGAGTGTCTTTGAAGGCCTGGAGCTCATTGCCGCATGAGCCCGAAGCCAGCGCTTCAAAGTTCGTCTTCTTGTCGTAGAGGCTCGTGATGCATCCGGTTTTTGGATCGACCGCAACACGGAGATTTGCATTCTCCAGAGTCGTCCCGCTCACCTTCAGGTCGCTTGCGAAGGGCCGCTTGCCGGGAACCGCGCGCAAAACCGCGTAGCCCATCGACGGAATGGCATGCGCCGCAACACGAAGATGGAAGGTGTTGGTCTGGGCGTCCTTCGAAACAGTCTCCGAAGGAAGAACCGTTCCGTGCGCGTCGAGCACAGAGACATCGTCGGTGGCGTTCGGCATCTGCACTGTGACTTCCACATTGCCGGAGCGGCTCCATCCCAGCGGATTGAAGACTAGGACCGGCACGCCCGCCTGCACCTTTGTGTCAACGTGCGAGGCCAGCGTGTTCAGCGCCTTGTGTGAGATCTCACTGGTCGCCCAGTGCACATCGTCAAAATCTTTCTGCGCATCGCGATAGATCACGGCAATTCCGGAGCCGGCGGCAAGATCGTGAAAGCCATTGAAAGTGATCTTCTTCCAAGCCTCGGTGAGTTCGGCGCCGGGGTACTTGTCGCCATCGAGCCAGGCGAGGGACGCATATTTCTCCGCGTTCAGCGTCCACTCGGGAGCTTCGCGGAGATTGCGCTTCATCTTAGCCTGCGTTGTGTAAACGCCGCGGTGGTACTCGAGATATAGCTCATCATCCCACGTGGGAATGGAGATCTGACCCTCGGGCGGCGCGGGCGGATACTGATAGCCTTCGGCGATGGTTCTGTAGTTCCATGTCTTCGAGTCGGGTGCAATCTGCTTCTGCATGGAGGAGAGATAAGGGTATGCGGTACCAAACTCCATCTTCGGTGCGATCTTGTCCCCTTGCGCCCAATGCTCGCCCTGATCGAGCATGTCGCGCGTCGGTCCGCCGCCGTGGTCACCGACGCCATACAGGTCCATCATGGTCGTCATACCGGGCGCAAGAGTGCGCGCTTGCGCCAGCTCAGCAGAGAGATGCACGGGGTCAAGATTGCGATCACCGTAGCCATGCGGAAAGTAAGTAAGCACCTTGCTGCCGTCGGGCGCCTCCCACCAGAAGAGCTTGAGCGGCAGCTGATTCGTGTCGTTCCAGCTCATCTTCTGCGTGACGAAGTAGTCGATGCCGGATCTTTTGTAGATCTGCGGCAACTGCCAGTTGTAACCGAAAGAGTCGGGGTTCCAGCCGACCTTCACATCCACGCCATAGTGCTCTTGAAACCAGCGCTTGCCAATGAGAATGGAACGCGCAGTCGATTCGCCGTCCGGAATGTTCAGGTCCGGCTCGACCCACATACCGCCGACTACTTCCCAGCGTCCTTCCTGAATGCGCTGTTTGATCGCGTCGTTCATCTCGGGATACTTGTCGGCCATCCAGTCGTTATAAGCCGCCGCCGATTGCGTGTAGGTGTAGTTCGGATACTCGCTCATCAATTGCAGCGCGGTGCCGAAGGTGCGCTTCACCACGTCAACGGTCTCGGTCCATGGCCACAGCCACGCAGCATCAATGTGCGCGTTGCCGGTAAGGTGAAAGGTGGCCTGCTGCAGGAGCGGCTTGAGCGATGCGAGAGCGGACTCGGATTGTTTCAGAGAAGCGTCGAACTGATCCTGATTGCCGGCATCGAGGGCCTTGAGATCGACCTGCTCGATGGCTTTGTCGAGCGTCGACTCATCGGCCGCGGCATCTTTAGAAAAGCTCGGCACAAGGAACCCGGCTGAGATGAACTCGTCGTGCAGGTCCATCGGATTGGGCCGATTCGGCGCAAAGTCGATGGTTTCCATCGCGCCCTGAAACTGCTTTTTCCCAGTTGTTGCAAGCAGTTTGACGGCGATCAGAACCTGGTCGCCGGGCTTGGCGTTATCGAAGAGCTCAAGTTTTTCAAGGCTCTCACCCAAGGCGACGCGACGGCCATCAAGATAAACGATCTCGGTGACGGCGTCGCGCCCGGTGGTTCTCGATTGGAAAGAAAACCAGATCTTCGCGCCGGTGAGATCATACCCGTGGAGCGTCTTCGGAATCTGGAGCCTTTGCCGGAACCACACTGCGTCGCTGGGATACTGGCTGCTCGCCGTTGCGGCAGGCCACGATGAATCATCCAGGTCGGGGCTCTCCCCGTGAGGCAGATCGCCGGGATGAACGCGCCACTCGCCTGCAGGAAGCCGGTTCAACTGTCCCAGCCGCTCGATCACCTGTTGCGCAGGCTGCGGCAAGGTCTTCATCATCGCCTGCATCTGCTCGGCTGTTTGCGCCCATGCGGCGCCGCACAGTGAAGAGACCAGTACCGCAGTGCTCCAAATCCGCTTTTTCAGCACCTCGTAACTCCTTTCATCTCTGGTTTCCATATTACCCGCTGCCAACCGTGATTCAGCGCTAAACTTCTGATTCAAGCCGCGCACTGTTCCCTGAGAGACCGGTTTCGGCGACAATTTACCGATCCGGCGTTGACGGAGGCAGCTCGTGCTGCGCCCATTGGCTGGGAGCGCTGCCCATCGTTAGAACAAGTTTGCCGCCTGCGATGATCTCACGGTGGCGCAGCCAGGCGCGATCGAGTGGTTTGCCGTTGAGCGTCGCCGCGGTGACATAAAGATTCTCGCGCGAGAGATTCCTGGCTTCAATGACAAAATCCTTGCCGCCCGCGAGATGAAGCGTCGTTTGCGGATACGCAGGGCTGCCGATGAGATAAACGTCCTGTCCGGCGTTGGGGAAGATGCCGATCTGACCGAATGCATACCAGGACGACATCGCGCCGGAATCGTCGTTGCCGGGAAGGCCATTCATACCCGCTTGATAGCTCTTGGCAATGATCGCGCGAACCTGCTCGTCGGTCTTGTCGGGACGGCCGGCCCAGATATAGAGATAGGGCGCAAGAAATCCCGGTTCATTGCCGACATCGTAGCGGCCGGGCACGGAGAAGAAGGCATCGAGCCTGCGCACGAAAGTCTCGGGGCCTCCCATGGTTTGAATCAGCGACGCTACATCCTGTGGCACGAAGAACGAGTAGGTCCAGGAATTGCCTTCGTAAAATGTGTCGCCGCCCCAGGTACAGATGTCCATCGCAGTGAAGGGGGTGAGCCAGCTTCCGTCGCGATGGCGCGGACGAATGAAGCCGGTAAAGCCGCCGTCCGCAAAGCTCGTGTCCCACAGATTTTTCCAGTTTGCGGAACGCGCGAGATATTTGCGGTATGCGGCCGTGTCGCGGAGGCCCTTGGCCAGAAGCGCGATTTCAAAGTCGTCTGCGGCGTATTCCATGTCGACGGAAGCCGTGCGGTCTGAGCCTTCGATCGAGACGTACCCGAGGTTGTGCCAGTCGTCGAGGCCGCCGCGGCCTTCCTTGTAGTGATCGGCGGGAGAAACCTCTGCATCGTGGACTTCAGCAGCGAGCGCGGTGCGCCAATCAATGCCTTTGAGTCCTTTCACAAAGGCATCGGTGAGGAGAAACTCGGCGTTACTTCCGCCCTGCGTTCGGCCATTGTAATTGCCGCTGCGCGCATCGGGCAGCCAGCCTTCGTGGCGATAGAGATCGACAAGAGCGCGCACGATTTCGGTTTCACGTTCGGGAGCGATGAGCGTGAGCAGAGGGCCCGAAGTGCGAAAGATATCCCAGATGGCGTAGTAATCGTCGTAGTAAGGCTCGCTCGACGTCCACAAAGGATTCTCGCCGGTGCGGTCGGTGGGCATGAGCATTGCGTGATAGAGCGCGGTGTAGAACATCTGCGCCTGTTCGGGTGTTTCGCCTTTGAGCTCGACTTTGCTCAGCGCCTCGTTCCACGCGGCAACGGCGGCCGAATGCACGGCTTCAAAGTCGAAGCCGGGAATTTCCGCGAGCAGATTTTTCCGCGCCTGTTCCACGCTGAGAAACGAGATGCCGATCTTCATCAATACGGGACGATCGCCGTCCGGATGGAACGAGAGCCACGCGCCGGCATTCGAAGAGGCATCGGCATGTGCGCTCCTGCTGCTGTCATCCGGTTGGCCATTCGGCCATGTCCCCGACGCGGCGGCGGGCGTATCGGTGACGGCGAAGAAGTACACCGTGTAGGGCACAGGCTGCTTATTCCAACCGCCTACGATGGTGGTGGAACCGGAGATCTCTGTCGGCGAAACGATGTGGACTTCTGCCGAACTGAGCGATTGCGATTCGCCCTGCTTCGCGCCGGAGCGCAGACAATGCGTGACGTCGAAGAGCAAGTTCGCCGGAGCGCCATTCGGATAGTGAATGCGGTAGATGGCGGCACGGCGCGCGGCCGTGATCTCCACGCCCACGTTGTAGCGCGCAAGCGTAACCGAGTAGAAGCCGGCGGAGGCGCGCTCATCGGCGCGCGGTGATTGCGCATCGAGCGGCGCGACCGCGCCGGATGTGGGCATCACCAGAATATTGCCGTATTTCGCGCCTCCGCCCGTGCCGCTGACGTGCGTTTGGCTGAAGCCGCGAATGGCATCCACCGCATCCCAACCTGCGTTGGGATCGTGACCGTCGACAGCCGCCATGTCAGGACCGGGCTTGATCATTCCAAAGGGAACCACCGGACCGGGAAAGACATTACCCCCACCGGAAGCGCCAAGAAACGGATCGACGGCCTGCGCGAATTGCGCATGAGCCCAAAGACCCAACGAAAGAACCGGGAGGCAGAACGCGATCGCGCGAAAAGTTCGTTGCATGATTTCAGCCGCAAATTCAGCGAGTGCATTATAGCAAGCTGAAATTACGAGGCCGCGACGCCGCGGCACTATGGAACAAGAACGATGGGCGCCCGCCAGTAGTTGGCCTTTTGCGTGGAAGGATCGAGAATCGTAACCTGGCAATCGTACTCACCGGGCGTGAGCCCATTCACACCGAGGCTGAAGCTGAGGGGCATGGTTCCGAGACGGCTCGCAGTCGACGGAGCGATCGCCGTGGGCGTGGTCTCGAAGACTTTCGTTCCGGCGCGGTAGAGCGTGACGAAGGCAAACAAGGGCGGATTCCCGGCAGAAGGCGTCTGCTTGTAGGCCTGGAGATAGACGTAGATCTGGCGTGTGGTGCTGAAGACGCGCGTCACACTGGGGACGAGCTTTTTCCCGTCCTGCACGAGTGGATTGACCGCGTCATCTTTCATGCGGTCCTTGGCCTTGGCCGCATCGTAGAGCGCCTGGTTCAGCTCGACGCGCTGGCTGCCCAACACAACAGCGCTGATGGCAACGCGCTTGTCTTCTTTATTCAGATTGGGGATTACGAATGTGGTTTGATAGGTACCGATGCGGCCCGTTTCATCATCGCGTGCAAGGAACTTGATCATGTATTTGCCGGGCAGCAGTGTGAACCCGGTGTCGTATTCGATGGGGCGCTTGGCGAGCTCGGCAGCTGTCGCGTCGGAAAGTTTGATGTTTACGTTGTCGCGAACATTGGAGACAGTGGTCCCGCCAACCAGGTCTTTGACCTCGCCGACGAAATCGATGAGCGTGTGCTCATAGCCGCCGCGCTTGGCCAACGCCAGCTCGCGGCCCGGAATTTTGACGATGATGGGCACGAAGTACTCGGCGCGATTGAGCTGGAAGTAGTCGATCTCCATCGCAATCGTCAGGTCCGTGATCGGGTCTTCGAGCATCAGCGCATCCTCCAGCTGACGCTCCTTGTCGACCGCTGTAAATTTGCTGAATTCCTTGTCGGCATAGTAGCCCTGCCGATAATTGAGAGCTGCGTCGGGATTACCGGTCAACGAAATTTTGATGTGCCGGAATCGGCCGTTCTTCACGCTATTCGTCGTGTAATAACCGACGACATAATAATCGGAGATGGATCGCTGGGCCTGCACGATGCCGCCCGCGAGATCGTTGTTGTCGAGGAATGCTTTGCCGCCTGTATCACTCGCGAGCGTATAGAGCGTGTCCTGCGACTGCTGAAAGTTGTTGCGCACTGCAAGGGCCGCGGCGCCGGTGTACATTCCGGAATTGCCCTGCGAACCTTGCGTCGCGTCACCGAGCGGAGCCGCCGCCACCAGGCCGCGCGCATCAATAGTCCAGAATGTGACGCCGGCGCGGATGGCTTCGTCGACGGTAGCGTGAAGCTGCGCCTGGTTATCGATGCCATTCAGCCGCATGCCGCCCGCAAAGTAGATGAGCAGCTTCTTTTCGTTTACACGGCTAAGCTCATGGGCCGCAGTCTGGAGGGCCGAAAGCTGACGATCGGTGTTGAAGATGTTGAACTCGCTGTCGTCCTGGCCAAAGGCTGCGCCGGTGTCGGCGCTGCTTGCGTCGTCCACGGTGTCGGCCATTCCCTGCCCTTCGCCGACAATCATGGTCTCAAGAATGCTCAGCAGCCGATCCCGATCCGCGCTGAAGTCCTGCAGCACGTCAACGGACCCGCCTTGATAACGGAGAATCGAAACCAAGTCCACCGCGGTCATTTGTGTGCGAATGAACTGCTCCGCAGCGTTGAGCGCGCGGATCTGATCGTCAGGCCGCATGCCCACCATGTCGAAGTAGAGCGCGATGAGGCGGCGGTTCTTATAGCGCTCTTTGTCCATCGTCTCGGGAGCAATCTGCGTGCGCGCCAGCCGGTCGTAGATCTTGATGTCCTCGGTACTGCGCGAGGATGCAGGAAGCGGTGTTGCATCCGTGGTAAGGTCCTGGTGCTCGCAGAAGCGCACGGTCTGGGGCGCGCCGTCCTCGGTCACGGTAAAGTCCTTGGCCGTGAGCCCATGAATGAAGTTTCCCTGCTTGTCTTTGGCGATGACAGCTTCCACGACAAGTTGCGATTGGACCGTCAGCAGCACCTGAGGTGCGTCGGCTGCCTTGTTCTGGCCAATCTGCTGCGCGCCTGCGAACCCGGCCATGAGAAGTATAAAGAGAATGGCTGCCATAGCGCGCATGGTTAAAACCTCAGTCGGATGGTGGTTTGCAGCATGCGCATCGAACTTGTGCTCACCGGACGCCCGAATTGCTGCGCGTTGGTCAAAGCGGCGCTGTCCCAGATGGTACTCCAGCTGGTGAAGTTAGGATGGTTCAGCACGTTCGTCGCTTTCAGCGCGAGATCGAGATAGGTCTTGCCATGCGGGCGAAACGTGCGCGCCAGCGAATTGCCGAGCGTGAACTGATTCGGCCCGGTGATCGAGTCTCGGCCTGCGGTTCCCCACTGGCCGGCAGCAGGAGCCTGAAACGCGGATGCGTTGAGATGTGTAAGGCCACCGGAGCTATAGATCGGCGCGCCGGTCAGACTGGGGCGAATCACAGAAGTGTAGCCTGTGCCGGGAACGGCGATGGGATAGATCGGCGTCTCCGGCAGCCCGCTGCCTACGGCCAATGTGCCCTGCACCGTCCACTCTTTCAGCAGGCGGCCGCGCCAGCCGCTCATCAGTGTTCCGCCGCCGAGACCCTCGCCACTCGTGTACTGTGCAGTGAAGTTGGCCAGGTGGCGCTGATCGAAGGTGGAAAGGCCGCGTTCTGCGAGAGGGTCGCGCCAGTTTTGCGCGACAGACGCCGAGGAACCGGATGAGGCGCCACTGGCTGCATTTTCACTCTGCGTATTCGCGGTGACATAGCCCAGGCCGCCGAAGAGAGCGTCATCGTCAATCGATTTGGAGTATGTGTAATCGAGCGTCGCGGTGAATCCGTTCTTCAGCCGGCGGCGAAGTTGA
>Ga0335072_10008988_pt1 | contig 14453 bp, 9 predicted proteins | sample Lox_Sample_21_FD_206725 | JGI IMG/M metagenome (GOLD analysis project Ga0335072, IMG submission 206725) | Soil microbial communities from Loxahatchee National Wildlife Refuge, Florida, United States - Lox_Sample_2.1 | ecosystem: Environmental > Terrestrial > Soil > Wetlands | place: USA: Florida... | reverse complement strand
AGTCGCCAGCAGCGTGATGACCGCCGTGTTTTGCGCTTCGCCAGTCGAAGTCCGTTCCAGCGTATGGCCGGAAGCCAGCACCAGCACGTCTTGCAGAACCGTCGTAGTTTCTGGCTCGGTGTTGCCCGCCGGCGTTCCCGTGAGCAGCACATCGACGCGCGTTCCCGGAGTCACGAACCCAGCCACCGAGACCACCTCATTCACCCGTACCGAGATGGCGCGCATGCCGTTGGTAATGAGCGAGGGCAGACCCGCTCCCGCGTTATCCCCCGCCAGCTTGCTCGAAAGAATGAATTCGCCCTTCATGATCGGAACAATGACACCGTGACCAATCACATCGGACCGGCGGCGCGGAGTCCCGTCGGGAAGAGCGCTCTGCGGAACCTTCACGATCTTAATGTCGTGCTCGTCGATTTTTGTGCCCACTTGCAGATCGGTGGCAGCCACAATCACATCGAACATGGGCTCCGATGTCCCTCCGGTGCCGGTTTGCAGTTTCTTGTAGACGGTAACGCTCGCCAGAAAGCCCAGTGCGAGCGCCAAAGCCCCGATCATTAACAGACGCGTTCGATTCATCGTTTTCCCTTGGGAATGAACACACCTACCACGAATCCGACGATCCGGCTACTGCCGTCAAGGGACCCCGGGCGTCTACTGGATGGAGCTGGCTACGTTGGAGAACACGTTGTTGGCATTGGATCCGATCAACCGCACCGTGCCAACCACGATTACCAGGATCACCGCGAGCATCACAGCATATTCCGCGATGTCCTGCCCCTCCTGTTCCGACCATAATCTCCGTACAAACTCCATAAACTCCCCCTAAATTTATGTTGATAAAGGAATGACTGTGGCGGCAATTGTAAACGAACCTTCGAGGCAGAACCGCGTGGTGGTCCGCAGATTGCCAGCTCCGCACACTACCCCATTCCCCGGCTAATGATACCCCTATGGATAGGGAAAAAGGTGGTAAATTTCTGCATATCGGCACCAAAGATAGTTACCACGGTGCCATATTCCTAGCAAACCAGCCGGTTCTGGCTGCAAAAACAAATTGCCTCTGGCCTGCGAAACTGAGCCAGGCCCAACATCGGCCGACATGTTGAAACCCGCATGAATCTGGCGATGCCCGCCTCATGCCATGGTTTGACTCTTAAGAGTTGTAAGATGAAACGATTGTCATGGATTCGGCCGGAGTTGCCCCTGTACGCCAATTGTCGTACGCGCGAAAATCGCCACACCTTCTCGGAATTGCTCTGGTGCTCGCGGTTTTGGCTTCCGCCAGTACCTGGTTCTATATTGATCACATCCAGCGGGCGCAGCAGATCGCCGACGCCGCCCAGCATGGCAGTCCACGCGGAAATCTCTCCGATCTCTATCCCCGATGGCTGGGCGCGCGCGAACTGCTACTTCATCGGCGCAACCCCTACAGCGCAGAGATCACCCGCGAGATTCAGCGCGGATACTACGGACGTCCGCTCGACCCGGCACGGGCCGAGGATCCCAAGGATCAGGTGGGATTCGCCTATCCCGCATACGTCGTTTTTCTGCTGGCTCCGACCCTCAATTTTCCATTCGACGAGGTGCACGCGGGATTCCATTGGTTTCTGATCGCGCTTGCAGTCGCGAGCCTTCTGCTTTGGATCCGTTTCTTGCGATGGAGAGTTTCTCTCGGCTACCTCGTTGTTCTGGCCGCGCTCGCGATCGGCTGGCTGCCGATCGTGCAGGGAATCAAGGTGCAACAGTTGAGTCTACTCGTGGCTGGACTGCTCGCCGCCTCCTGCGTCTGCCTGTCTGGCGGCTGGCTTCTGCTTGCCGGCGGTTTGCTCGCGCTTGCGACCATTAAACCTCAACTGGCATGGCCCGTCGTCGTATGGCTGCTTGTGTGGGCGTTTCATTCTTGGCAGACGCGCCGGCGTTTCGTCTTTGGATTTGCCTGCATCATGGCTCTCCTGCTTGGAGGAGCCGAACTGATATTGCCCGGTTGGCTGAAAATGTTCGTCACCGCCATCGGCCAATATCATCGTTACACCCAGAACCAATCGGTGCTGGCATGGACGTTTGGGCCGCTGGTAGGCAGAATCGGTGGAGTTCTTTGCTTCCTCGCTTGTGCTTCACTCGTCTGGCGTTCCCGCAAATCGGAAGCGACGACCAGAGAGTTCGCACGCGCAACCGCGCTCGTGTTAGCCCTTACCATTCTCATCGTGCCGATGTTTATGCCGTACAACCAGGTGCTCCTGCTCCCTCCAATTCTCGTGCTGGTCGAGGCCCTCACCTCGCCCTCACCAATTTTGCCCGCTTTTCGATTCGCCGGCATAGTTGGGTTTCTGCCCCTGGTCTGGCCATGGGTGGCGACGCTGAGTTTGATGGCGCTCTATCCCTGGCTGACTCCGAAGTTGCGCCAACACATCTGGCTCCTGCCGTACTATTCGAATTTCATGGTGCCGATCTTCGTTTTTGGATTGAGCGCTCTAAATCATTGGAGTCAGGCTGCATCCGGCTTGCGGGAGCCCTTCGCGGCAGAGTAGTCTGTTGCAGCAACACGCATAGGCGAGCCGTTCGCCAGAAAAGCGATTCAACGGCAAATCGTCCCGGTTAAGCCGCATGTCCCTGTCTGGCATCAGTCACCATAGCTCCGGTTCTGGAGTATTTCCCGCTCTGGTGTTCGTGCAGGGCAGCGAGCAGAAGAACATCGTCCTGAATCGTACGCCCTTCAACGTGGGCCGCAAGGTCGACAAGGACCTCGTCATCGCCGACCCCCGCGTTTCGCGCGATCACGCCCAGATCATGCAGGAGGGTCAGGATTTTTTCATTGTCGATCTGGGCAGCAAACATGGCACCTTCGTCAATGGCGAGCGCATCCAGCGGCAGAAACTCGAACGTGGCGACCGGCTGGAGTTTGGCGCCCGCGACTCGGCCTACGTTCTGTTCAATCCCGCGCATGCCACTTCCAACACTGCGCGCGAATTCCTCAGCCAGATCTCCGTCATCGGGGTCAAGCCCGAAGCCACGGAACTGGAAAAACTGACTCTCTTTCTGGAGGCCGCCCGTAAGCTCAACACCGCCGGCGTCCTCGACGAAATCCTGATCACCATGCTCGACGTAACCCTGCAACTCACGCACGCCGAACGGGGCTACGTTTTTCTCAAGGAAGACGACGGAAAACTGCGGCTCATGGCCGGGCGCAACTCAAAAAAAGAGCCGCTGCTTGATGACAAGACCATTTCGCACTCGATTCTGGAAGAGTCGATGCGCTCGAACTCCGAATTTCTGCTCACCGACACCAGTCAATCCGTCGATCTTGCCGGCCGTCAAAGCATTGTGGCTTACGATCTGCGCACCGTGGTCTGCATTCCGCTGCGCAAGATGCAGGTGCAGTCCTCGCGCGATGCGCAAACCCCAACTCCGTCGCTCAACACCGCGGAAGCCATGGGCGTGTTGTATGTCGATTCGCGTTTTGCCTCGCGCGACATTGGCCAGGTCGATCAAAAAATCCTTCACGTCATCGCGACCGAAGGTGCGTCGCTGATCGAAAATGCGCGGCTGGTGCAGGCGGAAGAAGAAGCCCGGCGCTATCAACAGGAATTGAGCATTGCGGCCAGCATTCAGCAGCGCCTGATGCAAGTGAAGATTCCCGAAGTTCCCTTTGCCCGCCTGCGGGGCAGAAATCTTTCTTGCAAAGAAATCGGTGGAGACTTCTTCGACGCGGTCAACACGCACGAGGGTTTGGCGGTCGTGCTCGCCGATGTCAGCGGCAAAGGTGTGTCGGCAGCTTTATTGGCCTCGACGCTCCAGGGGATGATCTATTCGCACCTGATCGCGGGCATGTCGTTGCTCGAAGTCGTGACCGCCGTGAACCGCTTTTTCGCGGAGAAAATGGGCGGCGAAAAATACGCGACCGTACTGCTGGCGCGTCTCCGCAAAGATGGCGAACTCGAATACGTGAACTGCGGGCACGTGCCTCCGCTGCTGGTCTGCCGCGGCGAGGTCCTGCGCCCTCCGCATGGCAACGTTCCGGTGGGGTTGCTCGGCGATGCGACCTTTGAAAGCGCGAGTTGCCAGATGAAATCCGGCGATCGCTTCATTCTCGTGACCGATGGCGTCACCGAAGCGGAGAATTCTCGAGGAGATTTCTTTGAGGATTCGCGACTGGAAGCCGCAGCGGCGAAATCTCCCACCCTGGAAGGAATCTTCGGAGCGGTAACGGAATTCTGCGCCGGCAATCCCCTGAGCGACGACTGCACCGTCGTCGAGCTCTTATACACAAGCGCGGAAAGCCAGTTATCGACGTAGGGACAGCCGCCCTCGGCTGTCCTGGGGAGCGAAGCCCCGCAGTGATTCAGTCCAATCGCATCCTTAACGCATGCCGCGGCTGGCAGATTACTCCACGGCGACCGTGTAGTCCCTTCCCTCCCAGCGATTTTCTCCCGTCCAGAAAAAAGTAAACACGATTTCGCTGCCCGGCGGCAGCGACGCGGTCGGCAGGTTGAGGATGTGAATGCCCACTCCGGTATCGTGGGTTTCGCTGTCCTGCGGAGTTTTCCAGCCATCGAGGCTCCAGTGCACCAGTGCCGGCGACAGAAGGTTGAGACGGAGTGTCTGATGGCGGGGGACGGTGCGTGTCTTATTGTTCAATCGCCAACCCCAATGCTGGCGTCCATGCTTGTCGACGATATACCGCTTATACGGTTGCGGAGGCTGATCAAAGATTTTCCCGTCACGAATCGAGCGCCGCAGCTTCACGTACTCCGAGTGCGCCCACACCAGCGGACACGCCGACCCCGTAGGCTTGCCGCGAAACAGTTCCAGCGCAGGAATGTCGGCCGCGTCCCACACTTGCTCGGGAAGCAGCCGGCTTTGCCCCAGCGTCGAATTCTCCATCACGGTGAGCAACGCTTCCGCCTCGTCGCGATGTCCGCCCGCCAGGCAATAATGCGCGCGCTCGCCCGCAAGCAACGGCCACGGACGCCCGATCCCGGTCCCGTTGAATGCCGAGCCATCTTTGTGCTCGCCATATCCGTCCCCGTTATACCGGTACCAGCACGGTCCTTGCGGCAGTTCGACCGCAAGCAGAGCGTCGATTGCGCGAAGCGTATTTAGAATCCGCGGATCGTCTGCCTCCCGCAATCCGAACCGCACCAGCGCCAACGCATCGGGACTGATGATGTGATACGCGCGGTCTCCATCCTCCCCCGGTGGCTTGTTTTTGATGGGAACGAAACCCTGTGTCGGCGAAGCCGCACCATCCGTGTCCGGCGGTGCGATGCGCACGTAGTATCCCTCAATGCCAAGTTGCTTCGCCAGGTCAGTGCCCGTGGCATACACCCAGCGCTCGATGTTGTTATTCCATGCGTCGGCGGTGTCACGCATGGTTTGCGCCGGCTCGGAATGTCCGGTCAGCTCAGCGATGTCGGCGGCCGCAAGCAACGCGGAAATCTCCGCAGCCAGCGTAAATGGCGAATAACCGGCATCTTCTTCCCAGCGATCCTGCTGCGTCACGGGGCCGTTGCGCACAATGAAGCTGGCGGCTTTCCGCGCCATCGGCCACCAACGCTCTAACTTTCCCAGTTGCTTGGGAGCTTCCCGGCGCAGCAGATCGAGCAGCAGGATGGGAAACGAAGTTTCGTCCATCTGAACGCCGCTCCAATACGGACGCCCGTCGAGCCACAGATTCTGCGCCCAGTTGCCCTCGGCTTCCTGCGTCGCTTCGAGATAACGCAGCACGCGGACGGCGTCGTTCACCGCGCCGGCGGCAAGCAGGGCGCCTGCATTTTCGACCAGATCGCGCGGCCACACCAGGTGATATCCGCCGAGATCTTCATCGCCTTTGTCGAAACCCCAGGGGATTGACAGGCTGGCGATGACGCCGCCGAGAAAATCCTTGGATTCGTGCGTGCGCAATACCGCCGTCGAGGCTCGATAGAGATCGCATTGCCGGGAGTTATCGTCGAGCTTGAGAAGTCCCGCCTGCCAGTTCTGCCATTGCGCCATGAAGTGCTGGCGCACTTCGCCGTAATCTTCGAAAAGACTGGAACGCGCCTGTTGCCCTGCTTCGGTCCAGATCGCGCCGAACCCCAGAGCCAGAAGAAATTCGCCATTCGTGGCCGTCAGATCGATCTCGCCCGTGCACGCAATGTTTCCGTTTTCCGCCCGATCGTACTCCCACTCCATTTGATAGTGGTTCGACAGATCTTGCCAGCCATCCGATGTCCCCACGAATCCCACCGAACGCTTTTTCCAGGGCGCCGAGCAAGCCAGGCTCAGCGCGATGTCATCGCGATTGGCGAAAAACATGGGAACCCCTTTGTAATCGCCTATCCACCCCGTATTGCCGTACCCGAAATTCCCCAGATGGGGTGAAAGCAAAACATAAAGGCGGTAGTCCGACAGTTGCCCAACCAACGGCTCAAACCGAACTTTCTGCAGAACCACATTGCGGTAGGGATCGGTCAGAACTTCCTTGTGAATGCGATAACGGCCGCACAGGCAGGAATTTGTCAGTTCGTAACCGGGAATGCCCGGTTCAAACGGACGGTTCTGAAACGAACAATGGCGCTTCTCTTCGGAAAAGAAATTGTGATCGCTAGTGACGATCAATCCCATATCTCGTGTGCAAGCCTGATCGACGCGGGGAAAATAAACCTCGTTCAGAATGCCGTGGCTGGTGGTGAACCAGACCTTGCTGTGCTGGTTCAGCGCCGTGCCGACGCCGGTTTTCGCGCTCGAGGTCCAGCGCGGTGGAATCCCCGGCCCGCCCGGAGCATAACGAATGGAACCATCACTCATCTATGGCCTTTCCTCAGCGCGTCGGTAACGTGCCGGAAAAATGTTTGCAGACTTTTGACAACCCCAGAGAAGCCGCTCTGTACTGTGAATGCATCCAAACCAGATAATGTCTGCATTTCACTATCTACTCGGACGAGGGCACAAGTCCCTGATCATAGCTCAGAGCCGCGAGACTATGCCGAGTCCAAAAACATCAGACCCGCGACGGCTTATGCAAGTGGCATCCTGCTTCGTCTGCCTCATTCTGATTATTACTTGCCTCGCTGCCGCGAAAGATATTCCGCGGCCCTCGGCGGTCTCGCTGCTGGATCAGGGTTATTCCGGTCTTTACAATCTCGATTTCGTTGATGCGCAGAAAGATTTTTCACTGTGGCAGCAGCAGCATCCCGATAATCCCCTTGGATCAGTGAGCGAAGCGGCGGGATTTCTGTTTTCCGAATTTAATCGTCTCGGCGTGCTGGAAGCGCAGTTCTATGAGAAAGACTCGGCGTTCCTCGATCGATCCAGGTTGACCGCCGATCCCGCCGTTCGCACGCAGTTTCAGGATGCAATCTCGCGTTCGGAAAACCTGGCCCATGCCCGGTTGGCCAAAGACGCCAATGATCGCGATGCCCTGTTTGCTCTCACGCTCTCGTCGGGTCTGCAGGCCGATTACGCCGCCTTGATCGAGAAACGAAACCTGGAGTCGCTGCACTTGGCCAAACAAGCATCTGCCTTTGGGCAGCGACTGCTTTCGGTCTGCCACAATTGTTACGACGCGCTGTTGGCCACAGGATTCACCAAGTACGTCACGGGCAGCATGTCTGTGCCCGTGCGGTGGCTTCTGAGGCTGGGCGGCATCCCGGCAGACAAGCAGGGCGGGATCGAAGATCTGCAGATGACGGCGGCACGCGGACACTATCTCGCGCCCTTTGCGCGCATCCTGCTCGCCATCGCCTATGTTCGCCAGAAAGACACGCCACGTGCCCTCGAACTGCTCACGCAATTGCGTTCCGAGTTTCCTTCCAATCCGTTATTTGGCCGCGAGATTTCCCGTTTGCAAAACCGGAAATGACGATTTGCTGTTCTTCGGCATTCACCAGAAATTCACTGCTTTGTAACCCTCCTGTAACACGGCACGCATAAAACGAGGACATCTTGTCCTTGACAGGAGGAACGAGCTAGTGCGCGGGGTCATGCTTCTGTTGGTGTGTGTGTTTCTGGCCCTGCCAGGGTTTGGGCAGACCACGCTGAATGGAGCGGGCGCGACTTTTCCTTATCCAATCCATTCCCAGTGGTTCAGCGAGTATCACCAGCTTCATCCTGACGCTCAAATCGATTACCAGTCCATTGGCGGCTGCAGCATCCGTCGGCTCACCCACGAAACGGTAGATCCCGGCGCCAGCAACATGCCGATGATCGACGAACAACTTAAGGAAGCTGAGAGCAGACGACAGACGGAGCTGCGTGCTCTGGATTACGCGCCGCTGCCGGCAAACGTCGCGGCCAAGGTGAATGCCGCGCTGAAGCAAGTCATGTAGTACCCGCGAAGGCAAGCACTGGCTGTGTCATTTTGCACCGAAAAAGGAGAGAGGGATGAAGTGTCGATGGACGTGGTCAGTAATTCTAGCTCTGACGACGGGATTGCTCGCGCAAACCGCGGCAACACCCGCGCCCGGCAATTCAACCAGCAGGCCGACGGCCAGTTCCAACCGGTCCCAGTCGCAAAACAACGCCCTAACAGTTGCGCGACTTGAGGGCGACGGAAGCTCCGGGAACAAAGCCTCAGGTCCCAACCGTTCCACAAACGGCTCGAACAAAGCTGAACCCAGCTCAAGCGCGGCAACTTCTCCAGCTGCCGCTCCAGCCGCTAACCCCCCGGCCAACGCCGAACCGCTCCCCGTCGAAGATCAGGTTCAGCAGCTTCGCGATCAGGTTGTTTCCCAGTCGAAAGAACTGCAAGCTACTCGCGAACAATTGCAGCAGCAACAGCAGAAGATGCAGGCGTTGGAGGATCAGCTCAAGTCTTCCGGCTCATCGACCGCGAAGACCGCGGCTCCTGCGCCTTCTTCAGCGAGCGCTGCTCCCGTTGCTGCTCTGCCTGTTCCGGTGACTTCGGAAGCGGGATCTTCCTCGAGTCGTGAGAGCTCCGCCAATTCAGCAAGCCCGCAACCTACGGCGGCCGCGCAAAGCGATGCTTCTTCAATGAATTCAGAAGAATCCCCTCTTCAGTTCAAGCTGGGTAGCGCCTACATCACCCCTGTAGGGTTTATGGATTTCACGGGAGTCTGGCGGAATCGAGATACCGGCAACGGCATCGGAACCAACTTCGCCGGGGTTCCCTATGGTACGAACAGCGCCTATACGACGCAGTTGAGCGAGTTCCGCTTCAGCATGCAGAACTCACGCATTGGCTTCCGCGTCGACGCCAATGTGAAGGGCTCCCACGTGATCGGCTATTTCGAGGGTGACTTTTTGGGAAATAACGCCACCAATATCGCCGTCAGCAGCAACAGCAATACTTTCCGTTCGCGCTTGTATTGGGTGGACTGGCGCAACGGCGGGTGGGAAGTGCTCGGCGGACAAAGCTGGAGCTTGGCAACCCCGAACCGCGCAGGCATCTCTCCGTTACCCGGAGACGTCTTCTACTCCTACAACATGGACACGAACTACCAAGTGGGCATGGTTTGGGGACGTATTCCGGAATTCCGCGTGGCCTACCATCTTCCCGAGAACAAAGCGGCATTCGCTCTTGCCCTCGACTCGCCCGACCAATATGTGGGCGGTGTGAACGGCTCAGGCACCATTACGCCACCGGCATGCTGCAGCTATCTTATTGGCGGCGAAGCCGACAACGGCACCACCACTCTTGGCCCGCCGAACCGGGGCCCAGACGTCATCGCTAAATTCGCGGCCGATCCCTCGAAGCTGCTCCACGTCGAAGTGGGCGGACTCGCTCGATTCTTCGCGGTCTATAACGAGACCACGAAAGCAACTTTCTCCAAGACGGGTGGGGCTGGTTTTGTGAACCTCGATGCCGGGCTCGGCAACAGTGGGCTGCGGCTGCTGTCGCACAACTATTGGAGCGACGGCGGTGGCCGCTACATCTTCGGTTCGGCCCCCGATTTCATCGCCCGCGCCGATCTGAGTCTGGACCTTGTCCACTCCGGATCCACCCTCGATGGCCTCGAATTCACCAAGAAAAACACAACCATATTTGGCTACTATGGCCTGGACTACATCCAGCGCACCGTAGCCGTTGACACGAACGGTTGCAACATTGGTTGGGGATATGCCCCCAGTGCTGCCACCCTGACCGGTTGCACTGCGCCGTCCACTGGTCAGAACCGCAGTGTCCAGGAGGGAACGCTCGGTTTCATCAACAACTTCTGGAAGAATCCGAAATACGGCGCGTTAAGCCTGATCGGCCAAGTCTCGTACGTGAACCGCGATCCGTGGTTCGTGGCCACAGGAGCTCCGAAGAACGCTCATGTCACCATGGCGTTCATCGACTTGCGCTATACGCTGCCAGGCTCCGCTCCGACTATGGGCAAACCTGGCCGGGAATAACCTAAGCACGGTCGCGGTAAATAACAAAGCGGCATCTGGATCACGTTTCCGTCCAGGTGCCGCATCCTTTTGCGCACGCAGTTCGCACCCAGTTCCCGGGCCCATGATCGCTGCCAATCCCGCCTCGCAGCGGATGTTCTATACTGACTTACCGGGACAGGCTTGGGGGAAGCTTGTCTTGAGCATCACGGATCGGATGGTCGACTGCGGTAGCCATGGCACGCGTTTCTCTGGAAAATCCTAAATATTTCCTCAACCGCGACATCTCCTGGATGGCGTTCAACCGCCGTGTGCTCGAGGAGGCCGAAGATGAGGGCAATCCGCTTCTGGAGCGCTTGAAGTTCCTGTCGATTTCCGCCAGCAATCTCGACGAATTCTTCGAGATTCGCGTCGCCAGCATGATGCAGCAGATCGAAGACGGCGTGAATGATGCCACGCCTGACGGGCTTACGCTGATTGAGAAGCGCGACGTGCTGAGCAAGCTGACGCACGAGTTCGTCGACGATCAGTCTGACTGCTGGAATGCGCACTTGCGGCCGGCATTGGCGCAGAATGGTATTCGCGTCCTCGGCTTGGCCGATCTCGATGCCGAAGGCTTGCGTTTCGTCGACGAATACTGCGAACGCGAGCTTGATCCACTACTGACGCCGGTGACGGTCGACCCCGCTCATCCCTTTCCCCGCGTCATCAACAAGGCTTTATGCGTAGGATTTCTCCTGCGCCGCCGCCGCCGTTCAGCTCTCACCTATACCGGCGTCGTTTCCGTTCCTCGCGTCCTGCCGCGACTCGTACGCCTGCCCTCGCAAGGCACCGCGGATTTCATCTTCCTCGCTGATCTGGTGGCGCATCACGCCGTCCGCATGTATCGCGGCTATGACATCGTTTCTTCCGCGCCGTTCCGCGTGACCCGCAACAGCAATTTGTATCTCGCCGAAGAAGAGGCGCGCAGCTTGCTGGAGTCGGTCCGCACCGAGTTGCACAACCGGCGCAAGGGAGATGCAGTGCGCCTCGAGATCGAAGCCGACGCCGATCCCGAAATCATCGAGCGCCTGCGCACCGTGTTTGAGCTTGATCCCTGGCAGGTATTCCCGGTCTACGGCCCGGTCAATCTCGTTCGCTTGTTCAATATCTACGAGCAAGTCGAGCGGCCCGACCTAAAGTACAAGCCCTTCGCCGCTCGCGAATTACGCCTGACTTCGAAATCAAAAGATTTGTTCGAGGAACTGCGCAATCACGACATCCTGCTGCATCATCCCTACGATTCCTACGACGCCGTAGTTTCGTTCATCGAATCAGCCGCCGAAGACGATCGCGTTCTTTCGATGAAGCAGACGCTCTATCGCACCAGCGAGCACTCGCTGATCGTGCCTTCGCTGATCGATGCCGCTTCGCGTAAGGAAGTCACCGCGGTCGTCGAATTGAAGGCGCGTTTTGATGAAGCCTCCAACATCCGCTGGGCCCGCGATCTCGAAGACGCCGGCGTGCAGGTGTTTCATGGATTGGTCGGCCTGAAAACCCACTGCAAGTTGTCGCTGCTGGTGCGTCGCGATCCCGATGGCTTGACCCGCAGTTATGCCCACATCGGCACCGGGAATTACAACGCCAGCACGGCACGCATCTACACCGACCTGAGTCTATTCACGGCGAATCCCGAGATCACGCGCGCCGTGCACGACGTATTCAGCTTCCTCACCGCCTACGCGGAAAACCCCAGCTACGAACCCCTGCTGGTCGCGCCCCTCGATCTGGCGGAAAAAATCCAGGCGCTGGTCGATCGTGAAATTGAGCATGCGCGCGAAGGCCGCGAGGCGCACATCATCGCCAAGATGAATGCCTTGCTCGACAAGAAAATCGTGCAGGAGCTTTATCGGGCTTCCCAGGCGGGGGTGCAGATCGATTTGATTGTGCGCGGTATTTGCTCGCTGCGCCCAGGCGTGCGCGGCGTCAGCGACAACATCCGGGTGCGCAGCATCGTCGGACGCTTTCTCGAGCACAGCCGGATCTATTACTTTGCAAACGGCGGCGTAGAAGAAGTCTATATCGGCAGCGCCGACTGGATGCCGCGCAACTTGTATGAGCGGGTCGAGGTTCTCGTCCCGCTGCGCGATGAAGTCCTCCGGGAACGCGTGCACCGCGAAATTCTCGATGCTTACCTCGCAGATAATCGCAAGGCGAGAATCCTGCTCCCCGATGCAAATTACATTCGCGCCTGGCAGCCCTTGCGCGGAAAACGGAACCGGCGTCCGCCCACAGGCGAAGCGGCTTTCAGCGCCCAGGATTTCCTTATTGCCGTGGCGGAAGGGAAAGCTCCTGCATTACCACCGGCCCCGGCTCCCATGCGAAGGCGCAGAGCACGGCAGCTGGCGGGAAAAGAAAGGTAAGCTCGAATGATTCTCTACTTCTTGCGCCATGCCAGCGCGGGCGAACACCTGGCGAATCCGAAAAAAGACGAAAAGCGCGCCCTTGACAAAGAGGGAATCGAGCAGTGCGGCTACATTGGCCGCGCCCTCGCCGCACTTGACGTTCAAGTCGATACGATCGTTTCCAGTCCCCTGAAACGCTGCACGCAAACCGCGTCGCTGGTCGGCAACGAACTTGGTTATGAAGGCAAGTTGCAACTCGACAATGGTCTGCGGCCTCAAGCGGGGCTCGCCGATTTCCGCAAACTTCTCGAAAAATATGCGCGCCAGGAAGCCATCATGGTCGTCGGGCACAATCCCAATCTCAGCCAATTCCTGGGTGCGATCATCAGCGAATCAGGCTGCGAAGCTTCGACGGAACTCAAGAAGGGCGCGGTCGCGAAAGTCGAGATGCGCCGCACTTCGGGCACGCTGCAATGGTGCCTCACGCCCAAGGTCCTGCGCACGCTTCATGAAACTGCGGTGGAAAGTTCACGTCCGAAGACTTCCAGGAAATAATCCCGCTCTTTTTCGATCGCCCACAATTCCAGATCGACTCCCAGGTTGCGCCGCGGAACCAGCGTCAGCCGGACTTCGGGCGAACGCAGTCCGATCTTCACTTCTCGTACGGCGCGGCTGCGGCCAAGATTCAGCGCTCGCGCCAGACGAAGCAATAAGATCGCCTTCTGCACCGGCACCCGATCGGCGGCATCGATCAGCTTCATCGGACTGTCTTCCACCGTGGGACGCGACTTGCCCAGATAGCGCGCAATCGCCGCAATGATCCGCCGCTGCTGCGGCGTGTAGCCGAGAATCTCAGAATTCGAAATGATGTAGTTAGTGTGGCGATGATGCCCGTTGCGATTCACATAGTCGCCGACTTCGTACAACATCGCCGCCGCCGAGAGCCACTCCCGATATTCCGGCGCCAGCCGGTGCAGCGAACGCAATCCGCCAAACAGCAGCATGGCTGACTCGCGCACGTCCAGCGCATGTTTGCGCTCCACATGGTAGTGATCGACCGCTTTCAGAATCGACTCCCACCGCTCGGATTCAAGCTGACGCCCCGATCGCGTGCTGCGATCATAATCAGCGGCCATCTGCGCCAGAATTCCGTCGCGCAGTCCCAGCGGCGAATAACGGAACCCGCTCAGATGCAGGCGATCCAGCAGTTCGTGATAGACGGTCGCGCCGGCGACAATAATTTCCGCCCGCCGCGGCCCAATGCCTTCGATCTTCCGCCGTTCGGCGACCGGCAGCCGGGCCAGCCGCTTTACCAGCCGGGACATCTCGTCGCGCGTGACCGTTTGCCGCTGCCGTGTCTTTCCCCGCCGCAGGTGCGTCGCCGCCGCTGCCAGCGCCGCAGCCGTGCCTGAGGTCGCTATCACCGTCTTTACCCGCGCCGCGCCGATCCGATTTGCCACGCGACTCGCCTCCCGCGCGACGAACCCCCGCAACCGCTGCAGTTCGCCCTTGCGCGCAGGATCGTGACGCAGGAACTCGTCGGTCAGGCGTACCGCTCCCAGCGGTAAGCTCACCGCATCGCGCAGGTGTCCGTCTCGGGTGACGGTCAACTCGCAACTTCCGCCCCCAAGGTCGATCATCAGCGTGGTCGAGCGATCCACACGAGCCAGGGACACAAGCCCGAGATGGATGAGCCGGGCCTCTTCTATGCCGGAAATGATTTCCACCCGCCAGCCCGTTGCCGAACGCACCCAT
>Ga0335072_10008985_pt1 | contig 14454 bp, 11 predicted proteins | sample Lox_Sample_21_FD_206725 | JGI IMG/M metagenome (GOLD analysis project Ga0335072, IMG submission 206725) | Soil microbial communities from Loxahatchee National Wildlife Refuge, Florida, United States - Lox_Sample_2.1 | ecosystem: Environmental > Terrestrial > Soil > Wetlands | place: USA... | reverse complement strand
GCGGTCGTGATCCTCCATCCGCGCCAGAGCGATCTGGTCAGCCCGAGCCTGGGACAGCTCCACTGCCACCGCGGCCTGAGCGGCGAATGATGCGGCCATCTGTAGGCTGGCGTCGGTGAAGCGGAGGCGGGCGGCGAGCCGGCCCAGGATCATCGCGCCGAGAACCTGCTCGCCCGCCGTGAGCGGGAGGACCATCAGCGGGCCGATGTCCGCGCTCAGGGTATTGCCGGACCCCTCGCTGAGGTAGTCATTGGCCAGGAACGGCTTGCCGGTCAGGATTGCCCGCCCGGCCAGCGACTCCTCCAGCGGCACCGTCCACCCGGCGAGTTCGGCGGCCATCAGCCCGGCCACGGCCGTCACGATCGCCTCGTCGCTGCCGTGCCGCAGGACCAGCGTGGCGAAGTCCGCCTCGGCGGCCGTGGCGGCGTGCTGCGCAATCAGCTCGTACGGCTGGCTGGCCTCCCCCGACAGCAGCAATGGCGTCAGCTCGGCTGAGGCGGCCAGCCAGCGGCGGCGCTGCTCGGACTCGGTGAATCGCCGTGCGTTCGCGATCGCCCGGCCCGCCGTGGCGGCCAGCGCGACCGCCAGCTCCTCGTCCTCGGCCGTGAACTCACCGCCCCGCGCTCGCTCGGTGAGGTACAGGTTGCCGAACACCTCCTCGCCAGCCCGGATCGGCACGCCCAGGAACGCGCCCATCGGCGGATGCCCGGCGGACGCCGGATGCGCGGCCAGGTCAGGCAGCCGGATCGGGACCGGGTCGCTGATCAGCAGCCCGAGGATCCCGCGGCCGCGGGGCAGCTCGCCGATCCGCTCGACCACGTCAGCGTCCATGCCCGCGTGGACGAACTGCTCAAGCGGCGGCCCGCGGGCTGGACCGGCCACGAGATGACCTGCACGCGAGCCGCCCGCCCCCCTGGCAGACGTTGAAGCCGAGCACGCTGCGCCTCGTCGAAGCGTGGCAGGCCGTCTCGGTGATCACGTGCAGCAAGACTGCGGAAGTCCTGCAGCCTCCAGTTCGGCCAGATCTCGACCGGCCAGATGGCGGGCGGTCTGCTGAGGGGCGTAGCTGCGATGACGGCGTCGGCGAGTTCTATCTCCCGCCGATACGGCTCGAGCACGGCCGCCGCGGTCAGGGCCGCAGGGACCTGCCAGGCAGCCTCGGCGTCCTCTTCTGACGTGCTGACGCAGGTCGGCTCACCGGCGACGATGCCGCGGAACCAGAACCCCTCGTCGCTGATGGTCCGGTGCCGCACCATGCCCAGACAACTCCAGCCGGAGGGCGTCACCGGACGCCGGAGCCGGTCCTCGCTCAGGCCTCTCTGAGATCCGGAGAATTGCAGTTGCTCTGGTACCGGCAGGGCGCTTCCATCGCTGACTTCGTCCTGGCCGGCGACAGGGCATGGCGGCAGCAGGGCACTCGCCACGTCACAGGCAGCAGGCCATGCAGGCGGCTGGAGGGCTCCAGCAGCTCAGATAGCGGCCGGCGGGCAGTCGAGTTCGCTGACCGGGCGAGGCCGAGCTGAAGGATCACCTGCCCGGCCCCCGGTAGCGGCAGGCGGTCCCGGATCACGGCGGCTTCCAGCGGGTGTGTGTGTATGGTGCCAAACACCCTTCTGCCTGCCGCGTGTGCCCGCCCGCAATGCAATGCCTGACCAGCGCACAGCCAGGTAACTCAGCATGGCCGCGCCGAGCTCCAAGACGCAGTCAGCGGGGCGAGCGACGGGGCGATCGAACGCCGCGCGGGACAGCAAGGCACGCCTGACACCAAGCGCCGCTGGCTGCACGCAAATGCGAGGAAGCGGCAGCTGGCCTCTCCGCCACGCACTGTTGGTCCGGCAGGAATCTCCCGGCGAAGCCGTCGCCGGCCTTTCAGTGCCGCCCTCGGATCCCGAACGCCGCGAACCGGCGCGGCCGATCCCGCCGCCCGCTGGGCTCGCGCGCGCAGCGACCGTGTACCCCGTGGGTAGCGAACTTCGACATAGCTCGCTCGCTAAATGTGTGGGACAGCCCTATGCCGCGCGCTGCCGGACTGCCTTAGCGTCCCGGTCACGGCACCGGCCAGGGTAAGCCCGCCGGGCACCGAGACGCGGGAGGGCAGCATGAGGTCAGCTGCGGCTGCGCGTGCTAGCCGGGATCTGGTCGGCCGGGTTGCTGTCATCACGGGCGGCGGTGGCGGCATCGGCGCCGCCTGCGCGATCCGGCTAGCCGAGGCCGGAGCCGACGTACTGATCGCCGACATCGACCTGGCTGCGGCAGCCCGGATCGCCAGCCAGGTCAGCGGCCGTGCCTTCCAGGTTGATCTTGCTGCCGCGGACTTTGATGCTGACGCGCTGGCCGGTGCCGCCGACGTGCTGGTCAACTGCGCGGGACTGCAGCATGTGGCGCCTGCGCACGAGTTCCCGCCGGAGGAGTTCCGCAGGCTGCTCGCGGTGATGCTGGAGGCACCGTTCCGGCTGGCCCGCGCCGCGCTGCCGCACATGTATGCGCAGGGCTTCGGCCGGATCGTGAACATCTCGTCGGTCCACGGCCTGCGTGCCTCGCCGTACAAGGCGGCCTACGTGGCGGCCAAGCACGGCCTTGAGGGCCTGTCCAAAGTGATCGCGCTGGAGGGCGGCCCGCGCGGGGTCACCTCGAACACAGTCTGCCCCGCCTACGTCCGCACGCCTTTGGTGGAGCGGCAGATCGGCGACCAGGCGCGGCTGCACGGCATTGCGGCGGAGCAGGTCGTGAGCGAGATCATGCTCACCGAGCCGGCCATCAAGCGGCTGATCGAGCCGGCCGAGGTGGCCGAACTAGTCGCGTTCCTCTGCTCGGCGGCGGCGTCGTTCGCCAACGGGTCCGCGTGGGTGCTCGACGGCGGCTGGAGCGCCCGATTATCTGCGGCATTAGTCAGCACCGGCAGTCATTTCACTCACTCTAGGAGCAGGGCATGGGCATTTACCGGAAGGGAACGTGGCCGGCGGCCGGACTCGCGCTCGTCGCGCTGGCGGTCGCTGCGTGCGGCTCATCGTCAGCGGCGGGCGGCACCGCCAGCGGGCCGGTCAAGGTCGGCATGGTCTATGAGAAGACCGGCATCTACTCCGCCTACGCGCAGGAGTACTACCAGGGGTTCAACATCGGCCTTTCCTACGCCACTGACGGCACGGGCAAGGTCGATGGCCGCAAGGTTGAGGTGACCTGGGAAGACGACGCTGACAGCGCGACTACAGCGGTGACCGACTTCAAGAGCCTGGTCGGGGCGGGATACAAGATCATAGGCGGCACGCTCGACTCCGGGATCGCTACCCAGCTCGCGCCGCTGGCCGCGCAGAATCAGGTGCTCTATATCTCCGGCGGGGCGGCCGCTGACCAGATCACCGGCGTGAACAAGTACACCTTCAGGTCCGGCCGGCAAACGTACCAGGACGTGATGGCGGCTAAGTCGTATGTGGCCAGCGCTGGCGGCGGGCAGAAGATCGTGGTGCTCGGACAGGATTACGCGTTCGGCGAGTCGTACGTGACCGACGCTCAGAAGGTCTTCGGTGCCATCGGTGACACCGTGAAGCCAGTGCTGGTGCCACTCACCACCACCGACTTCACACCGACTGCGCTGCAGGTGAAGGCGCTGCACCCGAACCTGATCTTCCTGGCCTGGGCCGGAACTACCGGCGCAGCCCTCGCTCAGGCACTTGACCAGCAGGGCGACTTCACCGGCACGAAGGTCGTCACCGGCCTCGCCAACATTGCTACGTACCCGTTCTACGGCACTGCAGGAGCGAAGTTCGACTACATCTCGCTGTACGTCTACCAGGCCTCCACGAACGCCGCGAATGAGTACCTGATTGCCCAGATGAAAGCGCGCTACCACTCGGTACCCGACCTGTTCAGCTCCGACGGCTTCGTCGGGGCGGAGATGGTGGTGCACGCGATCAAGACTGGCGGAGGTACCAACGTGAACGCGATGATCAAAGGGCTGGCCGGCTGGAAGTTCCTCGCACCCAAGGGCATGCAGCAGATCCGTGCCTCCGACCATGCCATGCTGCAGCCGATGTTCCAGGTCAAGCTGGTCGAGCACAGCGCGACGGACTTCACTCCCGTGCTGCTGGCGACCCTGTCTAACAGCCAGGCCGCGCCGCCGGTCACGGCGAACTTCTCCAGCTGACGGGCCAATGACGGAGACGGCAACTGATGGACTGGCCTTGCAATTGTCCGGTCTCGGCTTCCGGACGGGCGGCGTGAGCATCCTGTCCGGCATTGACCTGCAGGTCGGCCGGGGCGAGTTCGTCGGCATCATCGGTCCGAACGGCGCGGGCAAGACCACGCTGTTCAACCTGATCAGCGGGCTGCTTCGGCCGAGCGAGGGAACGGTCCGGCTGGCCGGACGTGAGCTGTCCGGGCTGCCGCCCGCGGCCCGGGCCCGGCTCGGCGTCGGCCGGACGTTCCAGACCTCGCTGCTGTTCGGGGCGCTGTCGGTCGCTGAGAACGCTCGGCTAGCCGCGCGCGCCCGGCTCGGCGGCAACATGCGCTGGTGGCGCCTGCCGCGGACGGGGGATGCCGCCGTCGCCAGTGCGCAGCGGGCGCTGGCGGCGGTCGGGCTGACTGAGCAGTCCGACCGCCCGGCTTCGGTTCTGTCCCATGGTGACAAGCGCAAGCTCGAGCTGGCCATCCTGGTGGCCAGCGAGGCTGACGTGATCCTGCTCGACGAGCCGATGGCGGGCATCAACACCGAGGACGTGCCAGACCTGATGCAACTCATCGCCGATTTGCATTCTGGCGGGCGAACGGTGCTCATGGTCGAGCACCACATGCCCGTCGTACTGGGGCTCGCGCAGCGGGTAGCGGTGCTGCATCACGGCGAGCTGCTTGCCTGCGGCCCCCCGCAGACCGTGATGGCAGACGAGTCAGTGCAGGCAGCCTACCTGGGTGATCCGCTGTGACCGGTGCTGACACGCTGGCCATCGAGGCAGCCGGCCTGCGCGCCGACATCGGCGGATCGCACATTCTGCAGGGAGTGGACCTGCAGGTGCCCGTCGGCGGCGTGACGGCGTTGCTCGGCCGCAACGGCGTGGGTAAGACCACGACGTTGCGCGCCCTGCTCGGACTGCAGCCTGCCAGCGGCACGATCAGGGTGCTGGGGCATGACGTCGCCGGCTGGCCTGTGCACCGGATCGTCCGGCTGGGCATCGGCTACGTCCCTGAGGACCGGGACGTCTTTACCCGGCTGACTGTGCGGGAGAACCTGCGCCTGGCCGAGACCGGCCGGCAGGCGCGCTATGAGCAGGTGTACGACCTCTTCCCGGAGCTGCGGCAGCGCTCCGGACAGCTGGCCGGGACGCTGTCCGGCGGGCAGCAGCAGATGCTCGCGATCGGCCGGGTGCTGCTGCATGAGCGGCCGCTGCTGCTGGTTGACGAGCCGACCAAGGGCCTGGCACCGCTGTATGTGTCGGAGGTTATCGACGCGCTGGAGCGGATCGCCGCGAGCTGCACGGTCTTGCTGGTTGAGCAGAACGTGCACGTGGTCAGGAAGCTCGCTCGCCAGGTTGTCGTGCTCGACCATGGCAGCGTTGTGCATAGCGGGCCGGTCGGCGAGCTGACCGAGGATGATGTGCGGCGGCTGCTGGGCGTTTCGGGGCCCGCATGAGCACGTTCGTCGCGATCACCATCAGCGGCCTGGCCCTCGGTTCTGTTTACTTCCTAATCGCATCCGGGCTATCGCTTATCTACGGCCTGATGGACGTGCTCAACTTCGCGCACGGCATCTTCCTGACGCTCGGCGCCTACGCCGGCTTTGAGCTCGCATCCCGGTTGCCGATAGCCGCCCACGCCGCGGGCTTCCTGCTGACAGCGGCGGTGGCCGCGGCGTGCGGTGCGGTCATCGCCGCGATGACCGAACTGGTCCTGATCCGGCCGCTGTATGGCCGGCCGGTCAGCCAGATCCTGGTCACCATCGGGCTGGACCTGGCCCTGGTCGGGCTGCTGCTCGGGATCTACGGCAGCAACGCGCGCGTGATCACGGTGCCAGCCTGGCTGACCGGCGTGACCAGCCTGGGCAGCGAGCGCATCCCGAACGGCGACTTCGTCGCGCTCGGCACCGGCGTTGCCGTGCTGGCCGCCCTTGCCTGGTTCCTGCGCCAGACCAGGTACGGCATCATCATCAGGGCCGGCGCGGAGAACCGCGACATGGTGCGCGCCCTGGGCATCAACGTCGGCCGGGCCTTCACGCTGGTGTTCACCATCGGCGGTGCCGCCGCCGGGCTGGCCGGGCTGCTCAACTCCGTCGTGTTCAACGGCGGGCTCGTCGATCCGAGCCAGGGCGATCAGCTGCTGATCTTCGCGTTCATCGTCGTCGTAATCGGCGGGCTTGGCTCACTGGCCGGCTCGGCCATCGCGGCCGTCCTCGTCGGGCTCGTCCAGGTGTATGTCAGCTTTTACGCCGGCGCCAGCGCGGGCCTGGCTCAGCTCGGCAACGTGTCGGTGGTACTGGTCCTTGCCATCGTGCTGCTGGCCCGGCCCGGCGGCCTGCTCGGGAGGACGGCATGAGCTCCGTGCTCGGCTCAGACCAGCCCGCCGCCGAGCGGCACGAGGCGGGGACGCGCAGGGCGCTGGCGCGCCTGGGCGGTCGGCTCGCGGGTGCGGGTCCCGCGGGCACGCCGCGCCGTGGCGGGGGCCGGACCGGCGTCATCGTGACCGGCTGCGTGCTGGTTATACTCGCCGTGCTGCCACTGGCCACACTCCAGATCCCGTGGATCCTGCCCGGCCCGGTCGACGTGCTGAACTCGGCCGGCACGCTGGAGGTGCTCGGCCTGTGCTTCGTGTTTGCGGGCGTCGCGGTCGGGTTCGATCTGCTCATCGGGTACACCGGGCTGCTGTCCTTCGGCCAGGTACTCTACTTCGCCACCGGTGTCTACGTGCTCGACGCTGCGCTGTCGGTGTGGCACTGGGCGCTGCTTCCGGCCGCCGCGCTCACAATGGCCGTCGGCGGCGTCCTGGCCGTGCTGCTCGGCTCGATCAGCCTCAAGGCGCGGGGGATCGCGTTCGCCATGGTCACGCTGGCGTTCGCGCAGGCTGGCTACTACCTCATCGAGGACAATCCACATGGCCTGACCGGCGGTGACAGCGGGCTGGTCATGTCGACCAGCAGGCTGCCCGGCATGCTGGTCGGCGTCGCCAGCACCCGCAGCCTCTACTGGCTGACGCTGGCCTTCCTGGTCGCCGCTTACGGGATTACCTGGCTTGTCACCGAGTCGGTGACCGGCCAGGTCTTTCTCGCCATCAGGGAGAGCGAACGGAGAACCGAGGTCCTGGGGCTCCGCCCGTTCCCGTTCAAGCTGGCGTCGTTCGCCATTTCCTCGCTGATCGCGACTGCGGGCGGCATGGTCTATCTGCTCCTGGTCGGCACGGCCGCGCCGGAAGCCGTGGCGTCGACCACGGTCACGGTATCGATCCTCGTCATGGTGGTGCTGGGCGGCCTGGGGACCCGCTGGGGCGCGGTTGTCGGCGCCATCGTCTATGTGTACCTGCAGCAGTACCTGCTCAAGATCGCCGCGGAGCCGTCGTTCTCGGCACTGCCGGCGCCGGTGCGGGTACCGCTGTCTCAGCCCGATTTCCTGCTCGGCGCCATCTTCATCGCCTTCATCCTGTTCGCGCCTGGCGGCATCGCGGGGCTGGCCAGGAAGCGGCGGCCGGCGAAGACCTGAGCGGACCGCCGGGCCGCTTACTGGCCGCGATCTGCTGCCCAGCTCGCCGCGCCGAGCTGATGCAGGTGAGCGGCGACCCGGATCTCCAGCCCCCGCTCGCCGAGCCGCCAGTCCTCGCCCAGCAGGCGGGTAACCCGATCCAGGCGCTGCGTCAGGGTGTTCACGTGCACGTGCAGCGCGTCCTTGGTCGCGGTGAGGTTGCCGCCAGAGCAGAGGTAGGCATCGATAGTGCGAACCAGCTCGGTCCCCCTGCGTGCGTCATAGTCGATCAGCGTGCCGATCACCGACTGGATGAATCCCGGCACGTTCTTGCGGTCCGACACCAGCATGCCGAGGAACCCGAGCTCGTCCAGCGTGATCGCCTCGCCGCGCCGTCCGAGTGCCAGCAATGCCTCCACGCACCGGCGTGCCTGCCGGTAGGCCGCCGCGATGGCCGCGGGGCCGCTGGCCGGCCCAGCCCCGCACGTCGTGATCTCCCTGGTGACGACCGGGCCTAGCGCGGCGGCCACCGTACGTGCTGCCTCGCCAGGATCGCTCCCGGGCAGCAGCAGCACCGTGTAGCTTTCGTAATCGGCGGCAAGCCACCCGCGCGTCGCCGCAAGGTGAGCCGCTGCCGGCCGAAGCCTGGCCCGGTGTGCCTGCGCTGTGTGGCCGACCACAACGAGGTGCGGCCCGTCGAGGTCGGTGCCAAGCCTGAGCGCGCGGGCGCGCAGCGATTCGGTGTCTCGCTGCGGCGCGCTGAGCAGATCGCTCAGCAGCTCCCCGCGCACGCGGTGCTCGGTCTCGGTCACCGAGCGGCGGAGGAGCAGGAGCAGCGCCGCCACGATGGCGGCCCGTTCCAGGATCATCCGGTCGGTCTCTGGCAGATCCGGGCTGGCCCGCAGAACGAGGGTGCCAAGGTGCTCCGAGCCTGCGGTCGCGGGTGCCGCCCAGATGCTGTCAGCGCGCACAGCGCCGCGGCCGGCCCGTGCGCCGGCCAGAGCGCGCCGCAGCGCGGGATCGCTGCCTGGCAGCGGCTCGCCGCTGACCGCAACGGGGACGTCATGCGCATCGAGGATGGCCACGTCGCTGCCGAGCACCGCGCCGACTGCGTCCACGACGTCTGCGGCCTGGCCTCCCGCCAGCACCAGCTCGGTGAACCTGTGGTGTGCCTGCCAGGCCCGCTCCAGTGCGACGCTGTGCTCCTTTACCTGCTCGTTCGCAGCGTTCAGCTCGGCCAGCGCGGCGCGCGTCTCCTCCAGGAGGTTGGCCGCGTCTATCGCGACGGCCGCATGCGCCGCCATCGAGCTCAGCAGTGCTACCTCCTGCGGGCCGAAGGTGCGGGTCCGCCGGTCCGCGGCGAACAGCACGCCGATCACCGACGTGCCGAGCAGCAACGGCACACCGAGGATGGCCACGAGGCCCTCCTCGCGCACGGCCATGTCGATCGCGGTCGTGTGCACGAATCGCGCGTCGGCGAAGTAATCGGCGGTGACGTACGGAGTGGCGATCTGGGCAACCAGGCCGCCCAGCCCCTCGCCCATGCCCAGGCGTACCTGCCGGAAGCAGGCAGACACCGAGCCGGCAGTCACCCGCATGAAGGTGTCTCCGGCGGCCTGGTCGTGCAGTGTCAGGTAGGCGACATCCGTGCCCAGCAGGAGCCTGGCCCGGTGAACGATGGCCCGCAGCACGGCGTCCTGGTCGTGCAGTGCGGCAAGGTCGCCGGCCGTCTCGAACAGGGCCGCGAGCTCTGCTTCACGTCGGCGGCGCTGCTCAAGCTCGCCCCTGATGCGCAGCGCCACTAGCTTGATGTCCTCGAGCTCGGCCAGCAGGCGAGCGGGCACTTCCGCGGCACGGGCCGCAAGCACCGGACGCTCGAACTCCGCAGCCGGAGCCTCCTCGTCCAGCAGGTCGAGGAAAGAGCGGCCGAGGGCGACTGCGGCCGACGCCGGATCCTGGCCCGCTGCGGGCGCCGTGCTGGCGGCGGGCGCAGCGTAGGTAGCTTCCATGGATCCGGCGATCAGGAGTGAGCCTGGTGTGGCGTGCTTTCGCGAGGGTCCCGGCGCTCGGCCGCGGCGGCCAGCTCAGCCGCGATGATCGCGGCGGCGTCCGGGGCGAACAGGATCGTGTAGTGGTTGGTGTCCGGGATCGTGGTGACCCGAAGTTCGGGGATCTGGCTCTGCCAGTACCTGACCGCCTCCTCCGGCAGCAGGCCGGGCGGCTGGCCGAACATCCCTGCGGGCGCGCGCAGCACCGGTGTCCCTGCGCCGAGCCGGCGCAGGGCGGCAGCGATCCGGCCGGTTCCGGTCAGCAGCTGCTGGCCGTCGGCGCGGACCGCTTGCGGGTTGGCGCAGGAGCGCAGCGAGCCGGGTTTCCCGGTCAGGTCGTAGCGGACGTAGTCCTCGATATCACTGGTCCAGCCGGTAAGAGCGGGATGAGCCCGCCAGAATTCGACGTACGCCTCGGCGGTCGGATAGGTCTGCGACAGCCGCTGGACTGCCGGACCCAGCGAGGCTGCGAGCACTGCATCCACGTCGATCTCGGCCGGCACTGGCAGCGGCAGCCCGCCGTCGACCAGGACGAGCGGGCCGAAGGCGCCCTGGTGAGCGTCCGCGGCGAGCAGCGCGACGTGGGCACCCAGCGAATGCCCGATCAGGACCGGGCGCTCCAGGCCGAGGGCGCTGGCCGCCTGGGCAAGGTCGGCGGCGTGCGCGTCGAAGCCGTACGGGCCGGGCAGCGCCCGGCTGTGCCCGCGGCCTCGCAGGTCGACCGCGTGCAGGGTCCAGTCCGGCGGCAGCGCCCTCGCGACTGCCTGCCAGCACATCGCGTTAGCAGTAATGCCGTGCACGGCGAGCGCAGGCCGCTCTCCGGTGCCGAAGGAAACGACCCGCAGCGTGCCGCCGGGTACGTCGACGTCGCGGTTCCTCACCGGGGTATTCACGAGTCAGGCCTCCTTGCTCAGCGTAGTCTCGCCGGCCATCCGCAGCGCTAGCTGCACGTACGCGTCGGCGACCTGGTCACGGGTGTAGGGAATGCCAGGAGCGAACCAGTGGGCAATCTGCATGCTCATCCCGCCGATCGCGATCGCCGTCAGTGTCGGGTCCACTATCCGGAACCGGCCGCTGCGCGCGCCGTCAGCGATCACGTCGGCGAGATAGCCGCGGCAGCGAGCCCGCAGATCCAGGGCGGCCGCGGCCTTGTCGGCAGACAGCACGTGCAGCTCGGTGTTCGCGACAAGAGCGAGCAGCGGATAGTCGGCGTGCACCAGTGCGTGCTCGCGCACCAGCGCGGCGAGTCGCACCGCAGGGTCGCTGCCTGCCAACGCCAGGGCGCTGAGCAGCCGCTCGTGGACTTCCTGGTGCCCCAGCAGGACCAGCTCAGCCAGGATCTGCTCCTTCGATGGGTAATGGGCGTAGAGCGTTGCCGGGTTGATCCCGACCTTGCTGGCGATCTGGCGGATGGAGGTGCCGTGGAACCCGAACTCGGAGTAGAGGGCGAGCGCCGCGCGCAGGATCCTGCCGCGGGTGCCTGGCGCAGTCACATCCTCTGGGAGCTGCGGAGCCAGGGCGGCAAGCCGACGCGGCTGCCAGGCCAGGACCGCAGCCGGATCGGTGGTTCGCTGGTCATTTTGCGTTGTCATATCGTCACGTGGAGTGCCAATCAAGCGATTGGTTGACAGAATAGCTCATGACGCTGACAGTAGTCATTAACACGACCCAAACGATCGATTGTTCGTAACCCGGCGCGCCGTCCGGCGCACAAGCCGCGGGCGGCGCGTTCCGCTCCGCATGCCGAAGGGAGTCAGCAGCTATGGGAATCGGCGCGAGAGGCTTACTTACGGCGGGCGCGCTTGTAACCGCCATGACAGCGGCTACGCTGACGGCCGCCGTGACGCCAGCGCAGGCCGCCACCGGCGTCCCGAGGCTCGACATCACCGGCGTCTACGTGACCGGGGTTTCCTCCGGCGGCTTCATGGCCACCCAGCTGCAGGTCGCCTATTCCGGCACCTTCGACGGCGCGGGCATCATCGCCGCGGGCCCCTACGACTGCGGCCAGGGCAACGTGATCGACTTCGCAACGTGCGATATCGGCGCCAGCCTGCCGGCGCTGGAGCAGCAGGCGGTCACCTGGTCCGACGAGGGCCTGATCGACCCGGTCTCGAACCTGGCCGGCAAGCCGATCTACGTCTACCACGGCACCCTCGACCCGGTGGTCAACGACCTGGTCTCAGCTTCCGGTGTGGACTTCTACCAGTACTTCGGCGCCAGCGTCGAGTACCACAGCACCGACCCGGCCGGGCACGGCTGGCCCACCCCTGACGGCGTCCTGCCCTGCTCGGTGACAAGCCCGCCGTTCCTCATCAACTGCGGCGACGACCCCGAGGGCGCGATGCTGACGCACTGGCTCGGCAGCGTTAACCCGCCGAACACCGGTACGCCGGAGGGCACGCTGTCCTCGTTCAGCCAGGACCTCTACGCACCGGGCGGAAGTGCCCCGGCACTGAGCATGGACAACAACGGCCTCCTCTACACGCCGCCAGCGTGCGCCGCCGGAGCCGCCTGCAAGCTCGTCGTAGCCCTGCACGGCTGCCTCAGCGGCGAGTACCTGCTCGGTGATGAGTTCCCGGAGCTGGCCAACCTGGATACCTATGCCGACACCAACAACCTGGTCATCCTCTACCCGCAGGCGATCGCCAGCGTCATCCCCTACAACCCGGAGGGATGCTGGGACTGGTGGGGTTATGACGGGCCGAACTTCGCCGTCAAAAGCGCCCCGCAGATGGTCACCATCATGAACATGGTCAGCGCCCTCGGCGGCTGACCGCGCCCGCGTGGCCGCGCCGGCCGCTCGGCGCGCCGCACCAGCTGCAGTTTCGCCTCCCCGGCCGCCGGTGGACCTGCTCTCCCATGGGAACGATCCGCTCCGCCGCCGGGCCCTGAGGGCGCCCAGAACCAGCAGGCGCGGCCCAGCGTGCCGTCGGCTGGATCCTCGGCTAACTGATCGACGGCACGCTGGTCGGCCGAAACCTCCCCCGGTGTCGGGCAGTATGCCGGGGGGCCCGAGCTATCGCGGGTCAATTCTGATGCCCGAAGCCATCGACTTGATGCCCGGCGAGATGGCACCGCGTGTCCGGCCTTGTCAGCCCGGATGCTTCAGCTGTGCGCCGGGCTTGGCGATGGCCTGCCTCAGGAGTCTCGCAGCGCGGCGTTGTGCGTGGCGTGGTTAGTGGCCGGACCGATTCAGGTTCCCGGCGAGAGGTCCTTCTTTGCCTGACGTTCCGCCCTGTGGCTCCAGTACCAGCCGACGCCATAAGTGACTATCGCGCCCGCCCAGCCGGCACTCATGCCGCTCAGGCTGCTGTTATCGAGTGTCTGGACGTAGTTCTCGCCCATCACAAATGCCAGCAGGATGAACGTAAGGCCGAGAGCTGACAGCACGATCCACGCAGGATTGCGGCTGCGCGCGGACCGGATAACAAGGGCGATTGCCCCGATAACGACGATCACGGCAGCAACGACGTGCAGCAGAATCGTGGGATGCGTGAAGACGAAGTTCCAGTTCCGGCCGGCTGATTCTCCTGGCGGGATGGTGATGTCGTAAGACACGAGCGCGACGACAACGGCTGCGGTCGCAGAAGATGACTTCGTCCTCAGCGTGGTTCGCGATGTAGGTCAGCTGGTCGGCAAATAGCCGGATGTTGAGCGTGTGCAGCACCCTGCCCGTGCAGGGCGCCGCGAAGTACAGCTCGAGATGACGAGCGGTGTTCCAGCCGAAGGTCGCGACCCGGCCGTCGGCCGAGACGCCCAGCTCATCGAGCACCGTCCCGAGTCGGCGGGTGCGCTGCGCCCATGGTCCGTAAGCGCCCGACTCGACACCGCTGGGAGTGGCGGTCAGCAGCTGCTTCGACGGCCACAACGTCTCGGCCCGCCGGAAAATGACATCGAGCGTCAACGGACCCGCCTGCATCATCCCCTGCACGTTTCCTCCCAAGTTTGGCTGCGGAGCGGCCCAGCGCCTGTTTCGCGTCATCGCAATCAACGCAGATTGCCGACAGAAAATCAACAGCCCGAATGGCGCCCGGTGCTTGATGCAGCAGAAAGCCATTCGTGCGCTGTTCCGACAGCGGAATTACCGGCACTCCGGCGCACCGCTGCAGTACTCCTCCTGTGGGCGCATCGGCCACTGGTTGGTGGTGTCCGGCGACATTGAGTTGTGCCGGGCCGATCAGGATAGTTAGTTCACATCGGCGCGTGGAAAGCCCGCGACGCTGGTAGAGACGCCCGCAGGTTCGGTCCGGCCCGCGGCACCGGCGTCCAAGGGCGGCCGCTAGTACCGCGGATCACTAACAATTAACGAAGGAGTTATGCGGACCGCCTCTAGAACATCCGCCAGCTTAATTGATCGTCAGAATCCGTCCCGTCTGCCGGACCGGTTGGAAATCGATTGGCACCTTCCCGGGCGTGCTGACGGTGTCGGTCGCCTTTAACGCGATTGACTGAGCACCTCGAGGTTAGCGGTGAGCGACAATGCCAGATTCCCCCCTCGTGCTGGCCGAACAGCGCGAAACGGTGCTCGTGCTGACACTGAATCGCCCCGAGCGGATGAATGCGTGGACTGACGCCCTCGAGGACCAGTACTTCGAGCGACTGGCCGCCGCCGATGCGCACCCAGGGGTCCGCGCGATCGTCGTGACCGGCGCTGGCCGCGGTTTCTGCGCCGGAGCGGACCTGGACGACCTGGCGGCGGTGGGCGCTACCGGGGAAGCCGCCAACGGAGGCGCGACCGACCGACCGCCTCG
>Ga0335072_10008982_pt1 | contig 14458 bp, 18 predicted proteins | sample Lox_Sample_21_FD_206725 | JGI IMG/M metagenome (GOLD analysis project Ga0335072, IMG submission 206725) | Soil microbial communities from Loxahatchee National Wildlife Refuge, Florida, United States - Lox_Sample_2.1 | ecosystem: Environmental > Terrestrial > Soil > Wetlands | place: USA... | reverse complement strand
GGAATAGGTTCTTAGTTTAGGAATAGGAGTGGTAGCGCAGCGTTATGTCGCTAGAAGGATGGGAGTTGGTGAAGGTGGATTGTGGAAGGGAAAGGCACGTGCGGAGGAGGTTTTAGGAGATGGAGGTGGTGAAGCTGCCAGAGCCGGCCTGATCTAAAGCATTAAATACCTGGTGTTTGGAGTAGTCTGTCGTATGATTATAATGGGTGGACTGAGCCTTGGATGCAAGCCTTTGGAGTTCTGTTAGGTACATTTAAATGTGGAGGGCTTTTAATAGTATCCTCAACTCAGCCGTTGCATTTTTCCTGGATTTTGAAGCTTGATTTTAAGACAACCCATTCCAATCTGGCTATGAAAGCGGGAAGACTAAATTCATAAAGTAGCAGGCAACACAACAAACCCATCAGCACAAAATTTAAGGTGCAAGTGCACGTGATATCAAAGATCTCGATTTAAGTGGACCGATGAATCACGATGTAGATCGATCCCTCGATTCGGTATGACTTTGGGGGGCAAGGCAGGATAAACTGCTTGGAGGAATTCAGGGACTTGGAGTGACGTCGATGCCGCGAGGGCGTGCTCTCAACCTGGCCTATGAGATGCATTATTTTCTAGTAGACGGAATAGGCGACTACAGTATTTCATTTCCAGAAACAGATGGGAATAACCTCAACAATATTACTATCAAAAGTATCTGAGGACTTCATTCATTCAATTGAAACGCCCATATTTTCTGATCGAATGATCTTGAAGATTAAATGATATTCGGAGGCTCTTAAATAGTTACCCCTGAGGTAGGCACCGCTCTGTGAGTCTGGACGCTGAACAGCTTGATAAATCATTGAAAAGAGCACCATGTGAAACGGCGAGTTCAATATTCTAGCTCGATATGTATCTCAAGACTCCCTGCTGTGAATGATTCCCTGTTCCCAAGCACTAGGGCCATTTGGACGTTTCTTACGCATCGGCTCACTAAGCAGTCCGAGATGTCCGCTTCAAGCGCGGACGTGGCGGCTTCTGCTTCTGCTTTATAAACCTGAATTATAGTTATCTGAGTACCACCGAATGAAGACGATCTGTCTCTTTTCTAAAGGAATCTCTTCGAACATTCTGCGGCCCTACCCAGTCAGCCTCTAGACTTGGGCACTCAAACAGGGCACGTACAGGAAACCCTGCCGGAACACGAGGCTCGTCTTTGACGCCAGCCCTGTACCCATACGCTGCAGTTATGCCTGGTTTGGTTGAGGTGAGTCTGTAGAGCTTCCTTCCTGTACAGCTTTCCCTTGCTCGAGAATCAGAATGACTTCACCCTGCGTCAGGCCTCTTGCACAGGCTGCAAAGATGGACACGGCATAGGTACAATCTTCTTCAGCCACAAGAGATACAGTGACATGCCAGAACCTAAGATGCATTGCCCAGCTCAACATATACGACGAGTGATACGTACGCGAGCCGGAGTTAGTCACTAAGTTCCTCCAAGAAAAGGTTCGATTCGTTATGACGCGGTTTAGCGAATGAATGACGTCGAATCGGTGGAAAGCCACAACCTTGCTTGATAAGATACTGTGATGGAAGCCGTTGCATACGCTCTCTTTTCAAAGGCGACTACTGCCTTATACTCTGACGATCTGTTTGACATAAGACGATCTTACTTTCCTGCAGAGTTCTTCGCTTAGATAGTCTCATTCATGCAGCCTGCCTTCTATCCCACCTTCCTCAGACGACTCAACCACTTCCCTTTCCATTCACCTTCACTTTCGATATATAAGGTGTCACTAGGTCACAAGATAGTTGATTATTACTAACGATATAAAAATGGAGACACTCAAGACTTTCTTGAAAGGTTTGGATTTGTGGATACTCTCGAAATCTTGAACCTTGATTGACATTTCCAAGGAAAGCAAGGACGAGCGAATCCTGCCGACCAACACATCTCAAATGTTCATGCTCACCAACAGCTACAACAGAAGAACTATGATTATGCTCCGCAACCGCAACAGTATACAAACAGCGATCCGAACGTAATGGCACACGAGGCATATCAACAACCTCCTGGTGACGCGTACTCCGCTGCAGATGCTGGAGCTCAGAATAGAGGTGCACAAGCGGGAAATGCTGCTGCACACACAGCAGGACAGAACCAGAAGATAGTGGGAGGAATCAAGGGTCAGAAGCTTGGTGCCAACGAACTGGCACGTATTGTCGCCGAAGAGAAAGCGAGTAAAGGAAAGTTGCCGAGATATCCGGGCTTGGAAAGATGGCGACTCGTAGAGAAGATGGGCGACGGCGCCTTCAGTAATGTCTATCGAGCGGTAGACACTGAGGGCACTGCCGGCGAAGTGGCCATCAAGGTCGTGAGAAAATTCGAAATGAATCAAAACCAGGTAAGACAGGGCAGGCAAGCACATGCCTTTCCTTGGACTTTCTCTTTTTGAGCTTGGCCAATGATTGTTGCTTTTAGGGGGATGCACATCTTCATGCAGATTTCAAGAAGCAGCCCAAAGTCGTGGAGGTGCGCATATAATTTTCCTTATTGTATATTCTCATGGTCAACTGTGATCATATGCTGACATATCTCTTGATAGAGAGCAAACATCCTAAAGGAAGTTCAGATTATGCGGACGCTAGACCATCCCAACATAATCAAGCTTGTCGACTTCTCTGAATCAAGACAATACTATTATATAATTTTAGAATTGGCTCCTGGCGGCGAGCTTTTCCATCAAATCGTGCGACTCACATATTTCAGCGAGAATTTATCTCGTCATGTCATCACACAGGTTGCTGAAGCTTTAGAGTACCTGCATGAGGAGAGGGGTATTGTCCATAGGTGGGCGATGTAGATGTCGTTATTGAGGGGCATCACTGACGTCATTGTAGGGATATCAAACCAGAAAATCTGTTATTTTCTCCTGTACCCTTTATTCCAACAAAGAACCCAAAGCCAAAATCAGCCGATGATGAGGATAAAGTTGATGAAGGGGAATTTATCCCGGGTGTCGGGGCCGGTGGCATTGGCACGATCAAAATTGCAGATTTCGGTCTTTCCAAGATCGTGTGGGATTCGCAAACCATGACGCCTTGTGGAACGGTCGGCTATACAGCGCCTGAGATTGTCAAGGATGAGCGTTACTCTAAAAGCGTTGATATGTGGGCAATGGGCTGTGTGCTATACACACTACTCTGCGGGTTCCCACCATTCTATGACGAAAGCATTCAAGTTCTCACAGAAAAAGTTGCCAGAGGTCAATACACATTCCTATCACCATGGTGGGACGATATCTCGAAGCCTGCGCAAGATCTTGTGTCACATCTACTTACAGTTGACCCGGAAAAGCGCTATACGATTAAGCAGTTCTTGGCACATCCATGGATCAGAGGCACTGAAGAGCCAACTTATGCTGCTCTCGATGCCCCACCACTAGCCACCCCTGCAGCCGAGCGACAAAGGCAACTTGGTGCTCAAGGTCCACGCGGATTCAATCCCGATCTTCTCGAATCACCTGGTTCTCGTCGTATGATGGATTTTCGCTCACCTGGCGCTATCAACCTGCGCGAAGTTTTCGATGTCGGCTATGCTGTTCATCGCCAAGAAGAAGAGGCCAAGCGCAGAAAGTACAACAAAAGTGTTCCTGGCCTCAACCCTGTAGAAGATGACGAATATGATGAGCCAATGACAGATGATGTTGAACGTGTTGGACAAGGTCTGAGGAAGGCCAATCTCAACGCCGCTGCCAACGCAAGGCAGGCGGCTGCACCGAGACAAGAGCAGCGGGGGTACGGTCAGCACAGTCCTGCTGTAGCGGCGGCTGCGAGACAGATGAGGAACAAGAAGCCGGCGTTCGAGCTAAACCTTGATGGCGCGACTTTATTGGGCAGGAGACATCAAAAAGGTCCTAGCAATTTGAGGGAGGCAACCGTTGTGCAATAATTGGCATCGCGGTTCTGACAGAGGATGGAGATTTATGGCTGACTAATATATTGCATTGTGCTGTTTTCATTGCTATTGGCGTTTCGGATATCGCTGTGGACAAGCAGTAGGACTCTCAAACATTGCGGTCTGTCGTTTATTGTCTGCTGGCAAATCTCCTTTTCATGTTGGTTAGCGCATGAGAATGAATGACTCTGGGACATTAGAAAACTCGGCGAGCAAGACGGCTAATATATACTGTTTTATCATCTTGCAGTTACTAAAGAAATTCTCGTAGCATATGACTTCAAAAGACTAATTTTCAGACACTCATCGATTTTTCGAGGATGATATATGCATTTCATAGCTGATTCTAAAGGTAGTGAATACTATTCAAGTAGAAAATGTACACACCTTAATGTTAGATAGCTTGTCTTATAACGCTGGGAATAACAGATGCCAAAGCCCCCTATGCTCTCTAGTTCCGGAGCCTACGCCTTATCCAACACCTCATTCTGCAACTGTAGCTGGTCCGTCAGCCTTTTGGAAGGGGGCGTCGGCGGCGCGGGAGGCAAGGATTGTATGGGAGTAGAATCAAACCAATAACCTGCCAGAGAGTTTTCAAAAATACTGAGGCATTATCTTGCCCATGAAAAATGATCCATTCGTCATATTAGCTGTCAAATCTGAAATCTGAAATCAAAGTCTGGCTTTCAGGTTATGCATGATCGTGATACCGTTGAGGAGGCTCCTCAGCAGACACTCTTTCAGGATCACATCGTGAATTTTAGAAACTTTGGAAATTCAATTATTTCCTTCTATATTCTCACTTCAATAGCCGAGTACTAATGATAGCTGAGTTCTTATAATGCTTCCATTATCCAAACCATACCTCAACGCCGCCTAGCCGCTGGAGCCTCTGAATATGAACCAACAATTACAACAACCACAGATCTTCACTCCAGAGGTGGAAATTTCCTCAGGAAGTGACTAGGGCATTCATATCCGCCGGGATTGGCATCCAAATAACGCTGCTCAGGGAGGTTAGTAAGGCGTTCTGGCGCGAGGGATTTAATTTCACATTTAGGACCGTACCTGATGATAATCCTCAGCATCCCACCATTCACCCGCAGGCAGAATTTGCGTGACAATCTTTCCTTTCCACCACTTCTCATTTGCTAACTTGGTAACTTCTTCTGCGATCTTCTTTTGCTCCTCGTCATGGTAGAAGATCCCAGAACGATATTGCGAACCTGTATCTGGGCCTTGTCTATCCGCAGTCGTAGGATCGTGCATCATATAGAGAAATTCTATAAGTTGACGGTAGGTGATTTTAGACGGGTCGTATGTAACTTGAAGAGCCTCGGCGTCTGCATGCAACCAGATTAGTATTCGTTCGAAACGTAGTCATTCCTTCTGCCATCCCGCCTCCGCAACCCCGCAGAAAACATGAAAGGAGAAACATACGGCCTGTACGTCCTGAGCAAACAGAACGATAACTGGGATTTTTTGAATCCCCACCAATATATCCAACGCGTGCATCGTATAGGCCTTTTCCTTCAAATGCTTTTCGGTACATGTGCTCCACGCCCCAGAAACAGCCAGCAGCAACTGTGGCTTTCTGTGCACCTTCAGGCATACTGATAGCTCCCCCTTCAGACAAACCTACGCGCGTGCTGGAGGAAAATGGGCGCAGGAGTCGTGAAACAAATGTAGGCATTGTGGCGGCCATGAGAATGACTAAAAGTGAATATAAAAAGGTTTTGACGGGAGAAACGGGTTGAATTGTAGTAAGGTGATAGACCGAAGTTATCTTTGAGAGCTTGTTCGAATGGCGAAATAATTGAGAGCAGACAGACTTATTTATGTAGCTTGAGCTCCTTAGTCCGTTATACATGTGGCGTCATGATTTGGAGGGGTCCCTGTTCGCTTGTGACAAATGATTCCGAAGCATCCCTCATTCGTTTGATTCCAAATTAATACTGCGCCCTCACATAATCACTGCTAACAATATTTGATCAACTCTTCTATCATTGGCTTGCAAGATCTGAGGCTGACCAGAATCCTTCAGCCTTCTGATGTTATCGTGTTGCTAAGCTGTTTGGGCCTAGATTTATTATGGGCTCAGATCTAGATTTTTATTCCGCATAAGCCACTGAAGGATAACTTTTTGCTGATATTTAAGATCGCACTTCAAATTTTTACTGAATCCACTATAGCATTATACGGTGCAATTTGCAAGTATCAACTATTTCACGTTGTCGCTCCATAAATCTATTTTTAAGCCACTACTTGAAATACTAGGATGATTTAACCTGTGAGACGAGGGCTTGAATACTTTCTTCATTATATCCGGAGCCTTCTTTAAATGTGAACACCGATAATTTCTCGTGTCAAGTAGCAGAGAATGTTCCAGCTTTACATTAGCTACTTGATGCTATTCGTTGAATGATTGAAGATGCGGTACCGAAGAGTAAGCTATTCCTTGCTTTTACCTGCTAGTTGGAATCGATTTTCTTATTTCCTTTTGGTGCCAAACTATCTGTACTACCATATGCTATAAATGGTTCTGCAATTCAGTTCCAGAGTTTAATCAACGGTGGCACTAGTCTCCGCAGAGTAACCTATTCAGTCCAAGTCACAGCAAGCGCATCATAGGTAGATTTTGAAACGGACTGGAAGTTTAGCATAATATCAACTACTACCGACCTGCTTGACTCTATCATCGATTAGACTAATCATTCTCATCTCGCCTGCTATTCATACCTACTATATACATGTCTTTGCCATTGTTTCCTTTGCATATGAACGAAATTTCCTTATCAAACGACGTTACTGGCTGCCCAAATTCGCAAAATTGCTCTCAATCAAAGAGATTACCCTTTCCTCTATAAGGCAATTCATGGTCAAGATGCCTAGGAATGGATTTCCAGCGCCTTGGTTGAACGGCCGCCCTATTGATGCCCCTAACAAGATTGACTTGATTGATTGGTATTCACAGACAGATGGAAACTACCCAGAACCGACGGAGCATGATAGTAGAAACAGCGTGCTTAGCATTTTTCGTTCCCAGGGCGGTATCCTGTTCGAGGATGAATTCCGTTCCCAAAATACCGCTGATCACGATGATTCACAAACAACAGGAAGAGTCAACCGAGTCTTCCGTGCTCTTGAAATGATGAGCAAGTTCAAGGCCGCCCATGAAGATGGTGCCAACCTCTTAACCTCCGTCATTGGTGATTCGGGTATCGTATGGCATGACCATGAGGGGAATTTGCTCTCCCATGAATTAATGCACAACCTTCGACGGATTGAAGATGAGCTCAAGAACAGATCTCCGGAGAAATCTCTTGTCAGAGCCTTCTGGATGGGACAAGAGATTCAGCGATCCAAATGGACCTCCGCAAGACCTAGCACTTATCATACCAATCAGGGTCACCCAAACGGCCTGGACAGTTCAAAAAGTCTCACAAGAGCTACACACTATCACGAATACAATTCGGGTCAGCTTTCATATGTCACCATCAACCAAGAGCATCGCTCTGCTGAAGCGTCCCTCGCTGCCACTGCATATAGCCTTCAGAATCAAACTCAGCAATCCCGCGGATGGCTCGACAAGGAGGCATCACTTGTCAACCTCGCTCTTCAGGATCACCAACAGCCTTTGAAGCCCACTTTCTACCGCCCCATCCAACCTTGGTCTAAACCCCGACTAACAGGGCCAGGATTTGTAATCCCAAAGCCCGATCTGGACAGCCAGTCGAGCTCAACCCGCAAGATCCATTCTAAGCAGGGATTGACCAACGATAGCATCGACTCAGGCTACGCATCAGGGTCCCCCGCCTCTGTCATGAATGAAGATACCGCTGCCACCAATGGAGACTCGGAAGGTGATGTTGACGATGAGATGTCGGCGTGTGAGGGATGGCAATCAGAGCACAAGGTCGACTTTAGAAATCCTCCTGAATACAGAGTGCTCAAATTCAAGACGGAGCTCCAGGAGAACTTGAAATGTCTTGAAGAGCTTGAGGCTGATGAGGCAAGCGAAGCACTCGGGGGCTGTAGAAATTCGGTGCTTACTTGGTTAGACAATGTAACTGGTGAGGGCTGGACGTGGGAGGGGAGAATGAAGCATAATTGATGGTTGGAATTTCAAGTATTGTAAATAATTTAGAAGGACGTGTAAGACTGAAATAGCCAATTCGTCGTTGGTCTTGCAGATAGAATAACAAAAATTAAAATGACTCCGCAAAAAAATCTCTTCCCACAATCTGCTCTGCTCGATGGGCCATGACTACCTCAAGCCTGCTTCACAGCTCCAGCAATGCCCATCTCGCCCCTCGCGTGCCTGCTCGCATTCTTAGGCTCCACCTTCCTTAGTGGCCTATACATCGGGTCCCACATCTGCTCCCTCACCCACTCGTCCAGATCAGCGTCTTCAGTGGGGATATCCTTCTCCTGCGCCAAGCCCTCCTCAACCGCCTGGCGAATGACGGCCTTCGCGATATGGACGCTAATCTCCCGCACATCGGTGACGTCTGGGAGAAGGCCTTTGTCAGGGTCCTTAAGAGCCGGACTCTGGGCGGCAAGTGCTTTCACGGCCGCGACGAGCATCGCGTCCGTGAGCAGTCTGGTGCGGGAAAGGACGCAGCCAAGCCCGATGCCGGGGAAACAAGTCGAGTTATTGCACTCTGCGACTTCGTATGTTGTCCCGTTGTAGGTGACAGGCGGGAAAGGCGAGCCGGTTGCGATGAGGGCCTTGCCCTTGGACCACTCATTGATGTCTTTGGGATCAGCTTCGTGGAGGCGAGTCGGGTTTGAGAGGGGGAAGATGATGGGACGGTCGACGTGAGCGGCCATTTCGGTCACGACTTCGCGGGTGAAGGCTTTGGGCTTCGTGGAGGTGCCGATTAGGACGTGCGGTTTGACTTCTTTGATGACGCTCAGGAGGTCGGAATGGTCTTTGACCTCCCATTCTTTGTCGTCTCGGGCGTAGGGGACTTGGGCGTGGGTGAGTTTCTCTCCGTGGCTTTTTACTAAGAGGCCTGGTTTGTCCACGCACCTATGAATTTTGTTAGCATCCGAGATTCAACTACGCCGGCTGGATATTACCAAATCTGCCTAGCAGCTTCTTCTTTTGATATATTGCTGTCGGTAGCAATAGCATCCCGAACTTGATCCGCAATACCTGTTCCAGCAGTTCCGCTTCCAAAGACAACCATTCTCATGTCTTTGAGTTTCAGTTTACACACATGTAGCCCGGCCATGATTGCGGCCAAGGTGACACACCCAGTGCCTTGGACATCATCATTGAAGCAGGCAATATGAGGTCTGTAGTTGTCCAGAATCTAAGATCTGATTAGCAGGATTTCGGTCAGTACATAAAGAGTGTCGAATGTACTTTGCGGGCATTAGTGAGACCAAAGTCCTCGAAATGAATATATGCTCGTGGGTATAGTTTCCTTGCGGATTGCACAAATGTGTCCACAAATTTGTCATATTTCTCTCCCCGAGCTCGTTCCTCTCTGAGACCCAGGTAGAGTTCATCTTTCAGTAGTCCCTCATTATCCGTCCCGCAGTCAAGAACTACTGCCAAGGTCCTGTTGGGATGGATGCCAGCACATAGAGTCGTTAGAACTAGTTTCGCAATCGAGATTAGAATTCCACCAACGCCCTGGTCTCCAATACCTATATCATAATTAGTGTTTGACCTGCAGTCGGTGGTGTAATGTTCGCTGTCATATACCAAGGATTTCCTCGCCATCTATTCAATAATGTTAGCGAGAGCAAGGCGACATGACGATGTAGGTTCAAATTACCAGTAACCACGATGTAATCTATGTCTTCTGGATTTCCCCATTGAGCCAGATCATGGTAGACTCGATCTTGATCATTAATGTTCAGAAAACAGCCTTCAGGTCTGCGGAAGAGCCTAGAGAAATTTTGAATCGCATCGCCCTCCGTAGGTGTATAGATGATACTGAACATCTCCTTCAAGTGATCTTGGATCAGCTACATTGATGTTAGTCATTTCCACATAAGGTGATACTGCATGAGAATCTATTTTCAGGTATCACATTAATCTGGTCGGTTCAAAAGAGAAAAAAGAGAACTCAGTCAGCCCTAATAAGATGGTTCATGGACAATATACCTTGGAAAATATAAGAAACTATGATAATTTAATTCTCATGTACTAAATATCCACGAACTGATGCAATACACTTTCATGTTACTGCAGAGTGCTTATCAGAAATGGGAGATACCGCGAATACATACTCGATAGAATAGTACTTCATTCTGCCCCCTCATGGAAGTCATAAATGTGTTCTTGGCCAAGTCATTAATTCGTGTGCTATACTGCTGATATGCTCTCTTGACTTGCTCTTCGAGTGTGGCTATATGCTGAGGGAGTAGTCCCGTAAGATTGAATTCTTTCCTCTCATTGGCCGGGAAGGCAGCGCCTTTGTTGAAGTATGAAGTATTCAAAAGCGCCGATCCTGTCAATGCACAATCCTGTGGGCCACTGGTACTCAATGGCAAATGCCCAAACTTTGGATGACTTTCATGAGGCTTTTCTTGCTTGTGCTGGGAAGACATGGCTACTGCGGGCCGTACTCTAGTGCGATAACTGGAAAGCTGGCAGAGAAGGCCGACTTGCGTGGTATAGTAAATTGATCTGAGCCTTTCTTTCTATCAACATGTGATGTTTCACATGGAAAAGAAATGGAAGGGCCTACTTTGAAGCTGTGAAGAAAACTTCGGGGGTTGTTATGGACCTGTCAATACAAAAATGACGTTGTTTCTGTTCAACCCAAATCAAGCGATCGTAATATCTTAGAGCATAGACAATTAGCGACCCAAATACTGCTAAATGCTACACGTGGTGCTTGACACGACAATTATTGCGAAAGCACAACAAGTCAGTGTTAGACGGACTTATAAGATAATTCGATGATCTCCTTGATGTTTTTATCTCCTAACACCAGAAGCATCCTCCCACTGAAAATAGCTTGATTGTGGTAGCTAATTTCTTGGTCAAGTGCTATCTTATGTAGGTACACAAGGAGCCACACTCGTGTGAGAGGTCATGAAGAGTACGAGTGTGGACTATGAAGGTCCTGTATTATTATTGCAGCCTCCTCTATGGGGAATAGTCAAGACTAAACCCTTCCCAATCCCCAAATGATCTCAACACAAGACGCGAAGAGATTAATGGGCCTTCGTGAGAAGATCTCATTTCGATGCTGATCGCTGAGTAACTGGTCATGGTGCTGCGACGTCCATATTGCGCTTATCTCCCGAGTTCATTGCCACTTTTCATCAGAGGAAGCCATTCCGATAGCTCTCTTACCATATTAATTCGTTCCTGGATACCAGGGGGATAAAATTTGAAGTTGTAATGTCTGCTTTAAGCTTTTTGGAGAATCTCCTTAATGTCTTTCAGGGAGCAACTAGTTCGTTAAGGTACGAGAAATTTCCGCGGGAAAGATTGCTGACTAATCCACGCTAGTGCGGTAGCGTGCATCGTTAATCTCAGCTTGGGGCAACTTTGATCTGCGAAGTTGTGTCCTTCCTCATTCGATACAAGCAACGAACATCGACTCCTCTTCCTTCCCTTTCATTCCGCCCTCACAGCCTCTCTACATCTTTCGATATGGCGGGCGGCAAGAAGAAGCGTGGCCATCCTGATATTGAGGAGATCCTGGCACGACCCTTCTGTTATTACTGTATGAGCCCTCATCTGCTCAATTTAGAACTGGACTGACATTCGATAGGTGAACGTGATTTCGATGATCTGAAGATCCTTATATCTCATCAGAAGGCCAAGCACTTTAAGTGTGAGCGCTGTGGCCGACGTCTCAACACTGCTGGAGGTAAAGATTCACAGGGTGAAAAATAGATAACCAAGACTCACGTCTACATAGGTCTTTCCGTCCACATGAATCAGGTCCATAAGGAGACTCTCACTAGCGTCGAGAATGCGCTTGGGAATCGTTCATCACTTGACGTAGAGATCTTTGGCATGGAGGGGATCCCTGACGATGTCTTACAAGCCCACAATCAGCGCATCATCACTCAGTATTATCAAGCTGAAGCTGAGCGACGTGCAGCAACAGGAAATCCTGGACCTGGCGCTGCTGCAGGTGGTCAATCCAAAAAGCCTAAGTTCGAATCACCCGCAGAGCTGAAGAAGAGGTTAGCAGAGCATAAAGCGAAATTAGCAGAGCAAGCCGCCGGAAGTAGTAGTGGGGGCAACACGCCTGGTAATGCGCAGAGCCCAGCACTTGCACAAAGTCCTGGCGCTTTTGTAAGTCAGATTCCAACGACTTTCGCTGTGATACTTATGACTAACTCGGTTCTTCCAGAACGGTTCGCCATTCGCCCCCCCTCAAGTCCCGTATGGTAACTCACAAGGTGCGAATTATGGCTCATTTTCACAAGAACCATATGCGCCGTCTACGGTAGCTTACCAACAGCCTTACTCCCAACAACCTGGATACTCGCCCTCAGTTCCTCAATACCCCCCTAATCAATCACAATTCCCACCAAACCAGCAATATCCGCCGCAGCAATCATTCCCTCCTCCAGGATACCAGCAGCCAACAAATTTTCAAAATGGGCCACCTCCACAATTTGGAGCTGGGTCACAATCCAGCCCATATAATTCATTTCAACCACAGATATCACATACTCCTCCCCAACACTCTCTTCCAAACCGGCCGCCCAGCTTACCACAAGCACCGGGCCTCCCTCAACGTCCTTCGTTCGGACCACCTCCGGTATCATCATATCAAATGCAACAGGGAGGAGGTCCACCTCCCCAACAGCACGGTGGTTGGGGTGCTAATGGATGGAATGGGCCGGACCATCAAAACTCAGCTATGTCATCAGCGTATCCTCCTCATTCTCAGGGTTACAGTTCGGAATATGGGGCTAATGCATCATCGCTTGATGACCTGGTCTCTGGTGCAGCGAGAGCACCTGACGATATTGATGAAATCATTAGGATGGCAGAGGCTGGAATTCGGCCACCGAAGAAGGGAGATGTTCAGTCGGCACCCGTTCCAGCTCAAGTTGCAGCGCCAGTTCCGGTACCGGTTCAAGCACCTGTCCAAGCACCCACTCAAGCCAACGCCCCAGCGCCCGAGCCTGTTCCTGTCCCAGAATCGAATGAGAAGCCCGAAGCCGCTGAGAAGAAAGCGAAGAAAGAGAAGGACAAAAACACGAAGATGGTCTATTCAGATAACGAGGTCAGCCCTGAAGAGAAAATGGCTAAGATGCCCAGGTACGCATTCGTCCCTGATGGAAAGGATGAAGCTGTACTCGTCGATGCAACTCAGGCACCCGTTGTAGCTGGAGTTGTCGACGAGTAGGTGAGAGAGTGCAGGCATAATATCCCAATCGCCCAGAAATTGCCCAATAACGTCATTATGACTTTCCATCTGACCTCTCGACTGCGCCTGAGGTCTCGTATTTCGGCTTTTTGAACGTATATTTCCAGTTGAGTACTCAGAACTCGTTCACGTTATCTCAGAAGACTTCAGATAAGTCATGGTGGTTTTTCACATTGCGTTAATCAGAGCCATTTTGTTTCAGAGTCACTTCGAGTACCGAGCGCCGGGGGAACGGATGAGGAAAGAGTGATCACTGGTGAGTGGGTCAGAGGCTGCCTTGATCGACTTATTTGCATGTCTAGGAATACAACAATAGAAGGAATGGTCTGTTACGGGGTTGAGACTGGGATTTTTGGAGCACTTGGGATCCAGCTTCTTGTAAGTACTGTAAAGGTTGGCGATTTTTCACATCATGCACTTCTGGCCTGTACAAAAATTTCATTCTTATAAGACTAAAGCTCTTGCGCCTTCGTGATCTGAGGTGATATATATGTGTAGATACTTGTGTGCAGCCTTCAACGTTATGTTCCATTGCCATATTGACCCGAAAAGAGTATATTGGCCTGTGAAACTCTTCTACCGCCCATGGCAACGGCATCAATAACGGTAACAGCTTATGAATTATGTAGTATGGAGTTATCATTAGCATGGTCTAGTTATTTGCGAATCACGTAGACTTATATTGGTTGCTTAGGTACTGCTCGCGACACTTGGTTCGACCCGATGTACGTATCTATATATTAGCCTAATATACAGCCAATAAAGTTGATTACATAAGACTGTACTACCTCGGTACCTTGGCAATTTTTCTTCCCTCGCTTGGACACATCTGGCGCAAGTCGTTCATCTTAATAACCTCTTACCGCCTGTGTTTGAAAACCCCCATCTATGCGGAGAGTGAGCGCCTCAGTGGGAAAATGGAATTGATAGGAGGGGAGCAAACAAGCAGGGTGTCAGAGCAAGAGTGGAGGGGGCTTGTTCTTTGGGAAGGAATGGAATGAAGGATGTCACTTCGTCCTTCGGCCGTACCGTTCACGTATGGTGCTGCATGCACTGCCTGCTTCGTCGCGTTCTTACCCCCCGCAAGGCCGTCGCAGAGGTCTTCTTAATCCGCGTGGTATGGGATGTTGTGAGCCGTTCAAAGCGGCGTCGT
>Ga0335072_10008980_pt1 | contig 14458 bp, 9 predicted proteins | sample Lox_Sample_21_FD_206725 | JGI IMG/M metagenome (GOLD analysis project Ga0335072, IMG submission 206725) | Soil microbial communities from Loxahatchee National Wildlife Refuge, Florida, United States - Lox_Sample_2.1 | ecosystem: Environmental > Terrestrial > Soil > Wetlands | place: USA: Florida... | reverse complement strand
CCCCGCCGCCAGGAAGCGCTGCTTCCAGCGGATGATGGTGCGTTTGACTTTCTCGAGGATGTCGGCGGCCTTGGCGGTCCAGATGAAGGGCTTGGGGTTCTCGTTGTGGCGGTCGATGTAGTCATCGATGGCAGCGATGAGTTCTTCCAGGCCGCGAAACACGCCGCGACGCAAGCGGTTGTCAGTCAGGTCACGAAAGAAGCGTTCTACCATGTTCAGCCACGAGCAGCCGGTGGGCGTGAAATGCATGTGGAAGCGCGGGTGGCGGCTGAGCCATGGCTGCACGCGGGGATGTTTGTGAGTGGCGTAGTTGTCCACGATCATGTGGATCTGCTTGCCGGCACAGATCAAGGAGGGAGCTTCAGAGAGGCCGGAGTATCTCGCTGACTGAGACCTTCACTCGGTCTTGTTCAGTGCGCGAATCGCTTCCAGGGCTTTCGCGGCGTCCCGATCTTCGGGGTTAAGCGCGAGCGCTTTGCGTAGTTCCTCGGCGCACCGTTCAATCTGGCCGTACCGGCAGAGAGTCAAGCCTAAATCACGGTGCAGCGCGCTCTCGATCTCGCAATCTCCGCAGGTTTCGATCGCCTCACTATAAAGGCGGACTGACTCGCGCCAGTTCTGCACCGTAAATCCGTGGAAAGCTTCATTAGCGAGCGCCTTGGCCTGATCGAGGACAGAGTTCTGCGCCTTGAGCCGGTTGAACTGGCCACGCAGCCTCTTTGATTCCTCGGGATCAGTGGTGCGAAGAACACGCGAGAGCTGATAGATGGCTTGCGCTGAATTGGGATCGATCACCAATGCGGTGCGAAGCTGGGCCACAGCGTCGGCGGTCCGATTCTGATAGAGCAGACTATCGGCAAGCATGATATGAGCCTTGAAGTTGCCGGGCTGTAGCTTCACGACTTTCTGCAGCAATTCGGTTTCTTTAGTGAAGTTTTCCTGCGCCCGCTCGGCAAACGACCAGTAGAAATAACAGTCTGGATTGCCCGGGGCGAGCCGAGCCGCAAGAGCGAATTCGTCGCCAGCCTCCCGATCTCGATTCATGTCACTAAGAATGCGCGCCCGATTCAAGTGCGCGATCGCTAGAGGGGGAGCAATAGAGATTGCGGTTGCCGTTTCCGCCAAGGCATTGTTAAGGTCGCCGTAGTCAGCGAGAGCGATTGCAAGATCGACGTGCGCCTGAGCGGACTGTGGAGTCAGCCGAATGACGCGCTTGAGGAGAGCGATAGCGCTGGAATACTCGCCCAGCCGGCCTTTGACCTTGGCATCCAGGATCAGGATCACCGAATCAGAGGGAGCGAGTTTCTCAGCGCGATCCAGTACCAATTCGGCTTCGGCGAGCTTTCCCGCCTCAAGCAGCTTTCGGCCTTGCCCGAGGAGTTCGCTCGCAGTCGGAACCGCCTCTGGGACGGTTGCGAAGACCGAGGCGAAGTTAAGAACGCAGCCTACAACTATTAGTGCAAGAACGCGAGAGAGATTAGCAAACAACAATGCAGCCATATGGTGGACTAGTTTACTCCGCGCAAAACCAGACTAGGCACGCCAGCTAGTTTGGCTCCGCCTTTGACGTCTTAGAACAGAAACTTCAATGCAAGCTGAATCTGTCGTTGATCAAATGGTAGTGCTGTGGAACTAATCGTACCGAAGAGGTTGCCGGTGGTGATGTCGTTCTCGGGTTGACCCAGGTTTTCATGGTTGAACAAATTGAATGCCTCAGCCCGAAACTCGAATTGCCGCCCTTCCCCCCCCACTGGGAACTGGCGAAAGAGCGACGTATCTAATTTCCAATAGCTTGGGCCCCGGAGGGAATTGCGGCCCGCGTCGCCGTAGGTGCCATACGTCGGTGTGGCATACGCGGCGGTATTGAACCACTCCGCTGCACTTCTATGCGAAAGCCCGGGATTCCCCACGAGATTCAAATGTTCGTACCCAAGTGCTCCCCCGGTATTCGCCTGATCGCTACTGGTAAGGGGGGTAAAAGCAATGCCCGAATGGGCTTGGAATATGTTGTTAAACTGCCAGTTTCCGAGGATGTAATCGAGCGCACCGTGCCCAGTGGAGAATCTCTTTCCGGTGCCAACAGGAATTTGGTAAAGCGTGTACACAGTTAAAATGTGCTTTAAATCAAGTCCCGACACAGACCGATCGTATTTACTCGGATCATATTCATCCTGCGGAACGCCGCCTTCAACACCGAAATATCCGTCGCCTCCGACATCGATGGACTTTGACCAGGTATAGGACACTCCGTAGGAGAGACCATTGGTGAACCTCCTGTCCAGCGAGACCTGTAGCCCGTTGTAATTGCCGCGTCCTGCGCTTCGATCGTAAAACGTCGGTGTAATGTTGGGAAACGGAGAGCGCAGTGAAACATCGCCAAGTCCTGGATAGAGCGCGCCATTGTAAATACCGCCAACATCAAGCCGGTTCGAACTCGCGCCGACATAATTCACCGTCAGTGTGGTGGACGAGCTAAGAAGTTGCTGCACGCCAAAGTTCCATTGTTCCGAATAGGGATTTTTCATATTCGGATCGTATTCAAATCCGACCTGAGTGAATGGCGTAGGCGACGGAAAGGAGCCGTTACTGGAGCCTGCGAGTGGATTCTGAGCTGTAACCGTCGGTGTTGGTGAGCTTGAAGTAGGCACGTTCAAGTTAGTGGGTTCCTGTTGACCAGTGTCAGGCCAGAGTCCGCCTATATTTTGTGCGATTTGCAGTACTCCCGACCAATTGTCATAGACGATGCCGAAAGCTCCATGAACGACCAAGCGGTCCGTCGCTCTATAGGCAAAACCGAAGTGAGGGCCGAGATTCGTATCGGTGTTATGAAGTATCTTCTCGTTCGGAGAAACGACGACGCCTGCCGGGAGCGTGCCGTTTCCGGGAATGCAAGGCGAATAGCCGCGCACACTGCAGAGAGGAGGAAGCAACTGAACAATGTAGTTGCCGGTGTTGAAATCGATGTCACCTGTCTCCGGGCCGCCATTCACACCAATTTGCTTGCTGGTGCCATAGGGTGGATTAAATGTGAGATCGTAGCGAAGTCCCGCATTGATCGTAAGCTTGCTTGTGGCCCTCCAGGAATCCTGTACAAACACGCTCATTACACCGCCAGGGCGCGTTTCCGAGACTTCGTTGCGCCGATCTGCACTGTCCGGAACGTTGAGGAGAAAGGAGGCGAGTGGGTCGCCGGGTTCGGCCGCATTTTCAGGATTTCCGGTTTGCTGCGCGATGAATGTGAGGCCATCGACCGTGATCGGAGCATAAAATTTATTGCTGATGAACCCCCCACCTATGTGAATCGCGTGGTTTCCTAATGTCTTCGTTACAACGCCACTGTATTGGTTGGCGTTCGGAACATCAGGATGGAGCGCAACACCTTCGCCTGCGCCAGCGTATCCGCTAATGCCCGGTGAAGGAAGAAAGTTTCTTCCCGGCGCTGCCGCGAAATTACCTACAAATGATGGCGAAAACCCAATCTGACTGATGAGATCTTGAGTACTCTTTGTAAATACGGATACCGCGTTGTCTCCCACAGTAGTCCGGCCAAATTCAACCTGAAGAACGAGACTGGGATTGAAGACATGTACATAACTGCCACCATAGTTTCGGTTTGGAACAGTGACGACGTTTGGTATTCCCGGAAGACCATCGGAAGAGCTTGCTACACTCGTGTCGTAGCTGTAGCGAAACCATGCCGAGTCATTTTGGCCAATCTGTTGGTCAATCCGGGCAGTCCATTGGTTGATGGTTTGAGTAGTGGGGGTTGAGTCAACCGCATTCGCTCCAGTGCTTGGATTAAGTACAGGCCCAGCCGCAGGGTATATGAACTTTGCCCAAGCTACCATGTTAGGATCCGGAGTAATCTGGTTGTTCGGAAATGGCTGACGGATGAACTGACCGGGATTGTTTGGATCCGCTGTAGTAGTGAACGGGTTATATATCTGGGTCGGCCAAGAGCTTTCATCTCCGGCGAGCTCCGCGGCAGTGGGCACGATTATCTCATTAGCCTGGGTCAAGCTGTAACGGAATCCCTGGTATGCCCCGAAGAAGAATGTCTTATGCTTCCTGCCGTTGTATAGTTTCGGAAGCAAAACCGGCCCCCCGGCAACTCCGCCGAATTCGTTTTGGCTGAAAGACGGACGGGATGCAGTGAAAGGTGCCTGAGCATCGAAGATACCGTTACGGGCATACTCGAACGCCGAACCATGAAAGTCGTTTGTGCCGGACTTGGTGACTACATTGACGACTCCACCGGTTACAGACCCGTATTCTGCGCTGTCTGGATGAGACACGACCTTGAATTCCTGCATTTCATCGATGATGGGAGGGACCGCATACACACTGTGGAAGGCGCCGAAATTGCTCAGACCGTCCGTGAAAAAGTAATTGCTTCGATTTCCCTGCCCATTGACGGAGGGAATCGTGGATGCCTGATTAACTGGCTCCGGTGTTGCATATTGGCCTCCTGAGGGACCGGACTGCCCATTGTTAACCGGAGATATGCCGGGGGTCAGGGTAAGTAGCTGGGTAAAGTCACGCCCGTTAAGCGGAAGATCGTTCACCTCTTTCGTCGCAATGACGGTGCCGAGAGTGGCACTTGACGCCTCGAGTTGCGGTGTGGCGTCCTGCACCCTCACTACGGTGCTTTGTGAACCAACGGTCAGAGTAAAGTCGATCGTCGCGGCCTGTCCGACCGTAAGTATGAGCTCAGGAACCTGCTGCTCCGCGAAGCCTGAAGCCGACGCTTGAACCATATATCTGCCCGGGGTGATATCCAGGAAGAGATAGGCGCCCGCACCATTGGATGTGGTTGAGTGCTCGACGGCCGTAGCCACATTCTTTAGCACGATTTTGGCGCCTGGGACCACCGCACCGCTGGAATCTCGGACAGCTCCGCTCAGCGAGGCCGTCGATAGCTGTGCACCTCCCGTGCCGCAAAGCAACAGCATGCTACTCAGAAGACACGCTTGCCACAGGGCAAATACTCTGCATGTCTTCCACCGCTCAACTGAAAACTTCATAACGACCTCCTCCGAAAAGACTTTGATCCGGGTTTGCATGATCAATTGCTTCCACCCATCGGGGTTGCCGCCGCCTGATTGCCCAAGTCGACGACATTATTGTGTTTTCCTGGTCGGGGATCATACGCGAGCGAAATTGGTCATGTCAAGCATCAAAAATGGCAATATATGACAGTTTCACTCATGCAAAGCGATGGTTTTAGTCCGTTGTGCACCGCGAATGAGCTAAGGCCCTTGAGTTTCAGTAGCGGCAAAGACTATTTATATATGTAAGATATTAAATAACTTACAATAAAACTACGTTTAATCTTGCCCATCTTCAAATGAATCGGTCTTGCTTCCTATGGCTTTGGAATTGCTCTCGCTCATATGGATCATCATGAATGCAGGTGATGCGACATATAGATCGTTAAACGCGCGTGTTTCATTGACATTCAACCGTGCCTCCGTTAGGATTCTCACTCGGCAGCGAGCTTCAGCCGAGCCGACGACACGAGCGATCGAGTTCGTTCCTTCACATCGACTTGGGGATCTCGAAACGGAGGTATCCCTGGCCTGCCTGCGGCCTGATCGATCTGTTCGCGCTGGCAGAGGAGAATTTCTTGCGGTATGGACAGACGTGAAGTCATAAAGGGAGTTGCCGCTGCAGCCGGCCTTATTTGGGCGCGACCTCTGTCCTCGGCTCTTGGCCAAGATCAAGCCTCGATGGAGAAGTCGAGCTTTGCCTTGCCGATTCGCGGGTTGGTGAAAAAAAATGGCAAGCTTGCCCAACCGATCCAACTGACGATTGCGCATGCCGGAATCGACGCAACGTTGGTCGTGCGCGCTGACCACCAGGAAGTCGATCACCGCGTTCTGTCTACGGGGACGCATACGTTCAATGTCTATGCCGATCCGGTTAAAACTGCCAGGCAAGTGCTTATCGACTATGAAATCGCCGGCAAGTCGGATTCGGCCGAAGTTCGCGTAGAACCAGTTCGCAAAATGCAGATCTTCATCCTGCCTCATTCTCACCATGACCTTGGATATACCGATCTCCAGAGCAATATCGAAGCAAAACAGGTAGCAAATATATCCAAGGGAATCGAACTAGCGCGAAACATGGCCAACTACCCGCCGGGAGCCCGATTCGTTTGGAACCTTGAGGTCCTTTGGGGAGCGGATCTGTTCATGCGGACGAAGACCGAGCCAGAGCGCGAAGAGCTGATCACCGCTGTGAAGAAGGGCTGGATCGGGCTCAACGGGATGTATGCGAACGAGCTTACTGGCCTTTGTCGGCCTGAAGAACTTCTGCAATTGTTTCGTTACTCAACCGAATTGGGCAATCAGTGCGGGGTTCGCATTGACTCAGCCATGATCAGCGATGTTCCTGGGTATACCTGGGGGACGGTCTCCGCGATGGCTCAAGCAGGCATCCGCTACTTCTCGGCTGCTCCGAATCGCTTCGACCGCATTGGGACTTTTATGGTCGAGTGGCAGGATAAACCATTCTGGTGGGTCTCTCCTTCAGGCAATGAAAGGGTGCTTTTCTGGGTTCCGTGGACCGGCTATGCGATGTCGCACGTCATGAATCTCGACACATTGTGGGTGAATAAGTATCAAGCCAGATTGGATGAGGTCGGTTTCCCCTATCAGATCTCTTATATTCGGTGGGCGGGTCACGGCGACAATGCCGTCCCTGATCCGGACATTTGCGTGTTCGTGAAAAAGTGGAACGAAGAATACGAATGGCCGCGCTTATCCATTTCCACAACGAGCGATGCATTTGCAGCATTCGAGAAGCAGCATGGCCACCAAATACCAGAATTCAAGGGCGACTTGACTCCTTATTGGGAGGATGGAGCAGGGTCATCGGCCTTGGAAACACGAATGAATCGCCGCGCAGCGGAGCGCCTGGTTCAGGCAGCAACACTCTCTGCGATGGTCGCGCCGCAGGCGTACAAGAGCGGCGATTTCGACGCAGCCTGGAGAAATGTCCTGTTGTATTCGGAACACACATGGGGAGCGTGGAATAGCGTTTCGGATTCTGAGAATCCTTTTGTGGCACAACAATGGCAAGTCAAACGCCAATTCGCAGTTGACGCCGAGAACGAATCAAAGAGCCTCCTCGACAGGGTGCTCGACGCATACGCAAGCGAGGACGATAGCTCAAACGTAGATGTTCATAACACCTGTTCATGGCCGAGGACGGAGGTAGTCTTGATCTCGAAAGAGAGGTCTCTGGGCAAAGATCATGTTAAGAACGAACACAGCACACCTGTTCCATCGCAGCGTCTTTCATCCGGGGAGTTGGCTTTTCTCGCAGAGAATGTTCCTGCACTCGGAAGTGCGAGTTTTCATCTTTCTGCAGGAACGCCGCATGCTCCGGCAAAACACGTTACGGTGCTGGACGGAGTCCTGGATAACGGCGTTGTGCGCGTGAAAGTCGACAGCAAGAGCGGCAATGTCGTCGAGCTCATGTCTAAGAAGGATACGCACAATCTCGTCGACACCAGCTCAGACGAAGCAGTCAATAAGTACCTGTTCCTTGAAGGCAAGGACACATCGAGGGTGAGCACAAGCGGGCCTGTGCGCATCGCAATCGAAGAACCCGGTCCCCTCGTTGCCACGATCCGTATCGAGTCTTCCGCACCGGGGTGTGTGAACCTTGTCCGTCGCGTGCAATTGGAGGCCCATGCGGAATGGATCGAACTATCCAACACTGTAAATAAGAAACGTGCACCCCTGAACCCGCACCCAGGTGAAGGCGGGCCTGGGGGAGATTTTGCTCAGCACGAATCCAAGGAAAGCGTGCAATTCGCATTTCCATTTGCCATCGAGAACGGTCAGATTCACATCGACATTCCTCTTGCAGTAATGCGTCCCGAAATTAACCAACTTCGGGGATCTTGCAAGAACTGGTTGCCTGTGGGCCGGTGGATCGATGTCGCAAATGCAGAGCGCGGCGTCACCTGCGCGACACTTGATGCGCCTCTGGTTGAAATCGGCTATCTTTCGGCCACCATGCTAGGCTCGCAAACCGATCCTGAGGTCTGGCGTAAGAAAATTGAGCCCACACAGAAGTTTTATTCCTGGGTCATGAACAATCATTGGTCAACAAACTACCGCGCGTATCAGGAGGGACCCGTTGAGTTTCGGTATGCGCTTCGTCCGCACGGCGGCTACGAGCCGGCGGCTGCCAGCCGATTTGCGATTGGCATGTCACAGCCCCTTGTTACTTCGGCGCAGGGGCAGCGATATCGAACGGCTCTGAAGCTCCGGACAGATCAGGAAAACGTGATTGTGCAGGAATGCAAGCCAAGTGCAGACGGAAGCGCGTGGATTGTTCGGCTCTTCGGTGCCGCGGGAGAAAACCTTAGAGCCAACTTGAGCTGGACAGATAACACGCCTATCACGGTCTGGCGTAGCGACCTGCGCGAGCAACCACTTGAGCGACTCGGTACACAGGTGGACGTACCCGCTTGGGAATTGGTCACCCTGCGCATTGAAGCCGGGAACACGTAGGCCGCCTGGCTCACCCGAAGAGGGTCGCAACTCTCCCTTTCAACCTTTGGATTGTGTGATGAGTCTCAACCCCTTTCCCTCGGGATCGAAGCGTACCCCACAAGGCGCATCGAAGAACATAGTTGCTCGGGACTCGGCTGTGTACGCGGGCCAATTCGGCAGGCCATCGTGATTCGGATTCCCTGTCCGCGCGAAATTTACCCAGGCCGTGCTCATCTGTTGAGAAAGTATGAACGCGGCCGGGTCACCCGCGCTGTAGTGATCGCAGATTCCGGCGTTGTCAAACACAAATGAGATTTCAGATGCGTGGAAGGTGCCGGGACGGTTGTCCAAGACTGGAGTTCGCCAGGAATAGATGTAGGAGTAAGCAGGCGCCGCGCCTAAGTTGGCCTTTCTCTTAGCCTGCTCGATCGCCGGAATGCGCCATTGCGAGGTGGCGATGGCGGCCCAGAGGCCGAATGGACTCGCTTGGGGATAATCCTGACGGTATGCAGCAATGATCGCATCGCTATTCCTTCCAAAAGTCGCGCCAACCAATCTGCTCATTTCATCGGCGGTCATGGCTTCGGCGCGGGGATGGTCAACTCCATTGACACTTTCGTTGAGATTCGTGCCTGTAATCAGCGGAACCTGCGAGGAGACAGTGGGAGCTCCCGGGTCGAATGGATGCTTTGGAAGAACGCGGCCATCCACGGTGGGCCCCCAACCGACTGCTATCTCCCAACCATACCCGTCGCGAAGGAATGGTCGAGTCTTCGGCATCTTCTTCATGGCTTCCGCTGCAGCACCCAACAGACGGTCCGCGGGAATCTCTTGCAACTCCTTGACTTGAGGTTTTGATAATCCAAGTTCAGCCATCAACAAGTCAGCCACTCGTAGAGAATAGTCAGGGGTGAGCGCCTTCAAAAAGGGGCCGCTTTGAATAATAGCGCGATGAAACAGCCCTTTTGCTGCCGGCATCGCCATCAAGGCGGCGACTTTCCCCCCGCCTCCGGACTGCCCGAATATAGTTACGTTCTCTGGATCGCCACCGAACGCAACGATATGCGTGCGAATCCAATCGAGAACGGAGACGATGTCGAGCATCCCGACATTGGCGGACATGGCAAATGCTTCGCCGCCAATTGCTCCTAGGTTGAGATAGCCAAGAACATTTAGCCGATGATTGTGATTCACGACAACGACATCGTGATTTCGCGCGAGACTTTCGCCATTATAGGAAAGAAGGTCGTGCCCGGAGCCTCCTGAGAAACCCCCTCCGTGCATGAAGACCATGACCGGGCGCTTATGCGAACCGTTGATCTCCGGTGTCCAGATATTCACTCGCAGGCAGTCTTCACCCGGCACCATGGCGGCCGATCCTCGATGAAGCAGGAAAATGTCCTCGTCGGAATTCGCGAGATTCTTTCCGTCCATAACGAAGTGTGCGGAATCCTGCTGCGGACAGACTCGCCCGTATGCCAGCGCGTTGCGAATCCCTGTCCAAGGCTCTGGTTGGACGGGTCGCATGAAGCGGCCCGCTCCCGATGTCGAAGCGCCGTAGGGCACACCTTTGAAAACGTACACGCCGTCGCTCCTAAATCCGCGGATTTTTCCAGAAACCGTCTCTACCACCGTAGACGTGTCGGACGCAGTAACCTTGCCGCCTCCGCAAGGAACTGCGGCTGAATGTGGGTCGGAGCGGTCCGCCGCCGTCAGCGCCATCAGGTTTCGAGGCGCGCTCGCCAAAGCGGCAAGCCCTGCGCCAAGCGCCGTCATCCCGCCTAACAGGGCACGTCTTCCTGCGGAAGAGGGTGTCAATTGGTCATCGGATACATTGACTTGCGATTGCCTCTCGGAACCTCTCACGGGTTGATCCTCGTTTTCCTGTTGGAGCAGATCTGAATAAACCATTGGTCGTTAAGCGAGATGTGTTTCGACAAGTGCAGAGTACGCATTCGGTCTGAATCCGCTGCGCGCCCAAGTTTGAGTTGCGATTTTGAGCCGTCCTTCGCCAAGCCGGGAAAGATGCTGGACAGATACCTCATCGATTCGCGTATGCCAAAAGAGCCGTCGCGCCAGCCAGAAATATAATGCTCAAGCTCAGGAGCGCTCGAGCGAAATGCGGAGCAAGTTTCCACTCGCCCGTGAACACGCCGGAGACGGTTGCGGTCATAATCATGAAGATCTGGAAGAGCCCCCCAGCCGATTGAAGTCCCAAAACGGCCGAGGTAAACTACGCTCATCCCGTATAGCGCAACCGCGCCCATCCACAGGTTTGCCACAAGAATGGCCCAGAATACATCCAGACATTTGGATTGAAAGAGCGCTCCAGTCCAATTCCTGCGCAGAAGGTAGATACTGTATCCGACGTTTGGGGGAAGGCCGCCTGCTAGTCCTATCGGCCAAACTGCATACACCCCGCGAACTTCGGGATTACCAAGGCGGACTGCGGCAACCGCGATATCCTGTCCGAAAGCGAACGAGTAATTGAGCATCGGAGCAAGAATGCCGCACAAGATCGCTACGAAAACGGCCGCTCTATATCGTCCTTGTGGCTGCATTGTGGCAAGAGCCTCCTGACGGTGCTCTCGGATCTGTCCGGCCGCAGAAAATGCGATCCCGATCAACATGATCACAATCCCGGCCAAAAACTGGGATCAGAAGAGTCCTACCGACCAGCGCCCGATGTTGAACAAAAAGTGGAACCAGTGTTCCCAGAAGCGTCCCCAATCCGACCACGATTGCGTATGCGAGGCCGAGGCCCAGACGCTGAATCGAAATTCCGAAGAGTACCTGCGCAATGGCGCAATGCCCCACCCGGCACCGAACAAAATGGGAGTGACAAACCAGTAGGCAGTCAGCGAATTGTAAGCCTGAAACAGGTGGTTCACCAGGAGCAGCGCAAGAGTCCAGGGAAGAATGAGTAAAGAAACCAAGCTAAACATGAGCCAAGTGTTCTCCCAACGCCACTTTCGATTGAACTTAAGGGGGAGCATGCAGTCGCCAGCCATCAAGCCAGCAAGAAGTATTAGGCCGATACCGACCCAAAACGACTGAGACACCTATCTCTCCTTGCATGTCAAGCGCATGTCGGTTGATGCACCCGGCTCCTGGGGCGGCTTGTAGAAACCTCTACTGACCTGTGCCGGAAACATGAAGTGTTCCTGCAGATGCGGGATGTGTTCAAGGAAATACATTTCATGGTTGAGCGCCACATGGTTAAAGAGAACCAAATGCTGATGAATCTGGCCCATATCCCCCACATGCGGCACAATCGGCAGGTGGAACTTCTTTGCCATAAGACTGACGGCCAGAAACTCGCTGACACCCGCGAGCCGCGTGCAATCTGCCTGAACGAAGTGCACAGCGTCGTAGAGGAAATAGCTCTTGAACACAATGCGGTTGGGGATGTGTTCACCAGCAGCAATACCAACCGGGGTGATGGCCTGAGCAAGTTTAACGTGGGCGTGGATGTCATCAGGGTGAGTCGGCTCTTCAATCCAGAGCGGTTTGAAGGAGGCGAGTGCGCGGCACCTGCGCATCGCCTCAGACCCATTCCAACGCTGGTTCGCGTCAAACATCAGGACGCCTGATTCACCCGCAACCTCCCGCAGCATCGCCGCACGGCGCCTGTCTCGATCCTCATTTTCGGAACCTACCTTAAGCTTGAATGCCCGAAATCCACGATCCATCGCCTCGAGCGTGAGTTCTCGTACTTTCTGGTCGTCATACGCCATCCACCCTACAGAGGTGTCGTAGCCGGGATAGCCGCTCTGCAGAATCGCTTGGCGGGCTTGTCGAGTCGGTCTTTCACTGCGCAGCAAGATCACCGCTTCGTCATGCGAGAGAACATCTTCCAGATAGCTCAGGTCCAGCGTGGCCATAAGCGCGTCATCACTGAGATCGAGCAGCAACCACCAGAGCGGAACACCACGGCTCTTGGCCCAAAGGTCCCAACACGCATTGGTGATCGAAGCCAGCGCAAGGTGCACCACGCCTTTGTGCGGGCCAAGCCATCGCAGAGCAGAGTCGTTCGCCATTCCGCGCGCCACCTTACCAAAACCCGCCATGACCTCTTCTATCGGCTTACCAAGGATCGGCGGCGCCAGCATGCGGATCGCTTCGCACACTAGTCGATTGCCGTCGCCCAAAGTGAGTGTAAGTCCCGTGCCTGTCATGTTGTCTTCAGTGTGCAGGTGGGTCAGCGCCATCGCATACACAGGCGAACTGTGCACGGCATCGCTTCCGGCGCCCTCGGGCAAGGGAAAGCGCGCATCAGCGGCCGTGATCGATTGGATCACAGGACTGGACATGAGGTCGTCTCCGTCAGCGTCGATAGCCTAGCTCTGCGCCGCCGCTTACCGGCAGAATGCAGCCAGTAATAAACCGCGCCCGTTTAGAAAGAAGAAACACGGCGGCATCCGCAATCACGTCTCCCTGGGGACAGGCGCCGAGGGGATGAATCTCGTCGAGGTATTGGCGAATGCGACCGGGCTCAGGCTGCTCGGCGCACCATTTCTCCAACATCGGCGTCCTCGCGCCGGCGGGGCAGATAGCATTCACCCGAATTCCCTTGGGAGCGTAGTCCAGGGCCATGGCTTTTGTCAGTGCGATAAGGGCGCCCTTTGAGGCCACATACGCGGCGTGGTTGTCCTGTCCAATCAATCCAACGATGCTCGCCGTATTGAGAATGGAGCCTTTAGCGGCAGCAAGAGCATCCATGACGAACCGGGTTGTCCAGAACACCGATTTCACATTGACGCGCATCAACTCGTCCCACTCCTGCTCCGTCGTCTGATGCAACGGCTTCGAGGGGCTTGCGATGCCTGCATTGTTGTGCACGGCGTCCACTTTGCCGTAACGCATCAGCACTGACTGGATTGCCGCTTCCACCGCGGGACCTTCCCCAACGTCCGCCTGAACCGCCATGCAATCCGATCCCAGGTCACCGGCGGCTCGCGCGGCCTTCTCGCCGTCACGATCGAGCACGGCAACGGCGGCTCCCTCACGCACGTAGGCACACGCACACTCGTGACCGATGCCATCCGCACCACCGGTTAGCACTATGATTTTGCCGCTCAGCTCACCCGGCATTTTCTTCCCTCTTCTCCCAATACCCGTATGCGGTCTTTGCAAAGCGCTCCATGGCCCTCTTGACGTATTGCTCTGCAACGTCGCTTTCGCCTTCGCGGATTAAATCGATGATTTTTTGGTGCGCTTCGAGATCTTTCTCCCATGCCGATGTGGACTGGCCACTGGCAGAGACGCGCATGCGCACAAAGGCGAAAAGCGGAACCAAAATGCGACGCGCATGTTCAATCAAGTAGGGATTGTGCGAGATCTCGCATAGGGCAAGATGGTAGAGCAGATCGCAATCGATCAGGTGCTCACGGTCGCCCGTCCTGGCCGATTCGCGCATAGAATCCAACATCGCTTGCAACACGTTCAGGTCTCGCCGAGACTGGGCGGCGAGCCGCGCGGCGAGGCCTTCAATGGCCCCGCGAAGCTGGTAGATGTAGGCCACATCCGCTTCACTCAAATGAATCACGCGAGCACTGCGACCAGGCGCCTTGGTGACAAACCCCTCCTGCGCCAGCATGTTTATGGCCTCGCGGATCGAAGCCTGTGCGACGCCAAACTTTGCTGCCCATTTCCCTTCAACAATGCGCTCACCCGGTTTCAGGGAGCCGTTAAGGATTTCCACGCGGAGCTGGTCTGACAGATGGTTCTTGATCAGCCCGGACTTAACAGCGGCAGTCGAAGGAATCATTTTTGAGCGCTCATACGAGAGAGAATGATCATATCTCCAGGTCAAACCGTGAGTCAACGTCAAGATTCCTGAGCGCTTGCAAATGACCCTCGGCCTTGCTCTATAGTTGTATTGCATACCTGACGCGGTTGCGGGATTGGGTCTGGAGCCGAAGTCACTTTGAGGTCGAAAAAATGAA
>Ga0335072_10008979_pt1 | contig 14459 bp, 15 predicted proteins | sample Lox_Sample_21_FD_206725 | JGI IMG/M metagenome (GOLD analysis project Ga0335072, IMG submission 206725) | Soil microbial communities from Loxahatchee National Wildlife Refuge, Florida, United States - Lox_Sample_2.1 | ecosystem: Environmental > Terrestrial > Soil > Wetlands | place: USA... | reverse complement strand
AATTAGATTCACCAAGGAACCGACCGTTACGAAGGCAATTATCGCCTCGGCGATATTCGCGATCGCCTATGTGGCGTCGAACTCCAACCTCCCGTCATGCAGCGACACCGTCGCGATACTCAGTACGGGCGGCGAGTGCATAGAACGCCAAAGCTTCCTGCACACGGCTTCCGGCTGGCTGGCGCTGATCTGCCTGGTCGCCGCCGCGCTGCTGCTCGCCCTCAAGCACAAAAGCTCCATCCTGGGACTGCAGGCGTCGGTCCAGCAGGCGCGCCAAGGGTCGTCTGCACAGGCACAGGCACAGGCACAGGCACAGACACAGGCACAGGTGCCAGGGCCGGCCTCGAGCTTTTGCGCCAAGTGCGGCACCCGCATCATCGCGGGAGACAGATTCTGCCAGGGATGCGGTGTCCCAATGGGGTCCCCGCAATCCCGACCGGAATAGCAGCAGATACCACTAACCTGCTCTAACGCTGGGTCTCGCCGGAAACTACAGGAGCCCGACGACCACCGCGCCGGCGAGTTTGACGTTCATGCTCGCCGGGTGGTGGTACCGGGCTGTCGCTTCACGAATTCCAGGTTTACCTGTGCCGCAAACCCTAATTTTGGCACATTTGCGGCGAGACGGCCAAGCCGTATCCAGCAATTGCCTAAAGAACGAAGCCCGTCCAGGCTGAAACGGGCCGGGATTAAAGGGAGAGAATCATGGTATCCATCAAGGAGCGTAGGAGCCGGCTCCTCCCGGCTGGGTCGCGGCAGCCCCGGCACCGACCGCAGCCCCGGCACCGACCGCAGCCCCGGCACCGACCGCAGACCCGGCACCGACCGCAGACCCGGCCGCGACGTCGCAGTCATCATGCACCGTCGACTGCGTGAACCCGGTCGCCAGCGGGGAGAGCGGGTGGCTGGCGCAGGTCCAGGGGTCACTCCAGAACGTGCAGCAGGATCTCAATGCGATCTCCTCGGACGCCAGCAATGACCCGGATAACCTCGTCGTGGACGGCTCCCAGCTCGAAGGAGACGCGCAGGCCGCCCTGGACCCCAATTACGACCCGCCCCCGGCTGACAACGCCGACTGGGCCGCCGCGATGAGTGACTACGTCACGCCCGGAGAGGACTACTCCGGCGACAACACGAACGAGCAGGACGACAATCCCGCCCAGGCCAGCCAGGCGATCGCGGCAGGTAACGCGGTCCTGGCCAGGTTCAACGCCGCCAACGGAGGGGTGCTGAACGGGACCATTCAGCCCTTATGATCCAGGACCGGCGAAACCATCGCCTGTCGTGCCGGTGATTGACTGGGTGCGTACTGAGCAGACGGGCCCTAATCCGCGTAGAGCTGTTCTAGACCGATGAGACGGATGTCGTGGCGTTGGCCGGCTTGCAGCTCACCGTCGAAACCCGCACCGGAATAGCAGGTGAGAACGGTCTCGCGGGTGTCAAATCCCTTGACTGCCAGCAGGTCCCGGGCACGGCGCAAGCGCTCGACGTGGCCGAGGCTCATGACCCGGTCCCACTTCACCTCGCCCAGGGACAGAACCCTGCGCGGGCGCCCGTGCTCGGCCGGAGCGAGCACGGCGACGTCGATCTGGATCTGGGTCCGGTTGGCCGGATCCGGGACTACTCCGGAGCCCACCTCGCCTGGCGGGCCGCCGAAGACTCCGGGATCGGCCGCGATCGCGTAGTCGCGGCAGATCGCTTCGAAATGCGGCCCTGTTACCTGGGACAGGAAACGCGCGCGGGCCCCGGGCCACACCGTTGGCCCGGCACCGACTTCGAGGCGTGCCCATTCCCGGCTCATGATGGCCTGATAGAAGGTGATGAGCGGCTCGGCGATGCGGTACCTCGCTCGTCCTGACCGGAACAGGTCGGGCTCCTTGATCAGCAGCCGGGAATCCTCCAGAACACGGAGCGGATGTGCGACCTCGTTGGATTTCCGGCCGATATAGCTGGCGATTCCGCCGGAGGTGTTATTTCCCTCGGCCACGGCGGCGAGCACCGAATGGTACAGCGACGGATCGCGGATCTCGGTCTCCTCGGCCAGGAGGTAGCGGGCTTCCCTGAAGAGCGGGGTCTGTGGATTCAGCACCGTCCGGATCACCCATGCATCAAAGTCGGCGAGGTCCGCGGGGGTGTCTTCGCGCAGGAGTTCCCGCCGGTAAGCGGGAGTTCCGCCTACCACCGAATGCACAAGTACGGCCAGCTTGAGGTCGGTAATCTCCCAGAACCGTGCCGCGTCCCGGTATCCGAATGGGTGGACGATCAGCTCGAGGCCAGCCCGCCCCCGGAGCGGCGCCGGCCCGGAAAGCAGCCCGCCCATCACTGACATAGCTGAGCCGCAAAGCAGGAGCCGCGCGCGGCTCGCTGATCCGCTTCCCCCTGGGCCGACCTCCCGCTGGATGATCGACGGCAGGCCGGGGGATGCCTTGACCAGGAAGGGAAACTCGTCAATGACCACCGGGACAACGCGATCCCCGGTGAGCCGGAACAGGTACGGGATGGCCTCAAGCCAGTCCCGGAACGGCGGGACCGGCGATCCGCTGAAGCGGATGAGTTCGTCGGCGAACAGCCGTAGCGAGACCGTCTCGGTCAGCTCCAGGGCCGGGAAGTAGATTCCGCCCAGAGCAGTCGCCATCGCCTGGAGGATGTAACTCTTGCCCTGCCGGCGTCGCCCGCTCACCACTCCCAGCGTGGCGCCAGGACGGGCATCGGCGGCGAAGGCGGCCAGCCCGGTCCACTCGGCGTCCCGGTCGAAGAGGTGAGGCGGCTTAGGCGGCATCCCATCCGGTGAAGCATGCATAGTCGAAGTATACTTGACCGAAGCATAGTACGGCATATTGCCGCTGCGCCGCTCATCCTGTTCCTGCTTGCCGGCATGACCGCGATCAGGTCACGTAGCGGAGCTTGAGTTCGTCGGTATGGCCGGACCAGCTCAGGTGGAATGTCCAGCATCCGGGCGCCGGCAGGTCGATGATCGACGGTCCTGGCCCGCCCGGCACGGACACTGTTACCGTGCGGATGCCGCCCGCCAGGGTGGCCGTGATGACCAGCGGATCCGGTGTGGCGAACGGGATCCTGGACACCCAGAGGATCTTGTTGTTCCTGTCGTGCAGCGCAGGGGAGTGCAGTGCGTCGCGGTCAGCCCACAAGATCGCCACTATGTTGCCCGCCTTGCCCATCACATGCGGCATGGCCTGATCCGGCGGGGAGAACCCGGCTTGCGCCCAGGCGGGCAGCGGGCTGACCGGCGGCTGGGCGGCACATCCGTTCGAGGCGGCCGCGCCCGGCCGCGCCGCCGCCGGCTCAGAGCGCGCCGGCGAGTGACTGGTGCCGGTGCATGCCGCGACGAACAAGGCCGCCGCTGCCAGCGGCACGAAGACCACGCCGTGCCTCATATCGCGACGGTACGCCCGCGGGCGCGGCTGGCATACCTGGCCGCCCGGCCCCCTGCTGACGATGACGACGCGACCGGTGACCCTTTCATCCTCCGGGGCAGCAGCGCAGTTCGCGCAGGACCCGCCGGGCACGCCACCTGGGTACTAACCGCTGCCGAGGTGATCGCTCACCATAGCCGGGAAATACTACTGCCAGCCTTTCGTATGCCAGTAAAACGGAGACTCTTGAATAGTCCCTGACGGCAAGAACAAAATTCCAAGCTGGTCATGCGGGTTCGATTCCCGTCGCCCGCTCTCGACTAGTCTCGTAGGAAGTCCGCCGGGCAAGCCCGATGACCTGATTCAAGACAGACTCGTCCACGCCACCGAGTCGAGAGAACAGGCATGGTCTCACTCTGCCCGACCCGGCCGGTTGTCACGGTCATCATTCCGCCTGCGCCCGGCCGGCGGCACCCGGCGGACCTGCTGCTGTGCGGTCACCACTTCCGGGTCAGCCAGGCCGCCCTGACCACCGCGGGCGCGGCGGTCTATGACGACATGGGGGCGCAGATCACGGTCGGCCCGCTCGGCGATGGCGGCCGGATGACCGTGCTCGGCGAGCCTCCGGGCGATTCCGGCTGGGGAGGAACCACGGACCGTTCCGTATAAATCTCTTGATTATCCCGAACGGTCCGTGGTGTTACGGTCTCAGCCCGCAACCTGGCTTCCCGGCCGGGTTTGTCGGGTCGTACGGGATCGCGTCAAGGAACCGGAGCCGATCCCCCGGTGCAGCCCGGTCTGGTTGTGCGGCTCGGCCAGGAGTGAACCAGGAGCACCTGCTTCACCTTCGGCGAGATCGGCGCGAAGGCGGCCTGACCGGCTCGGATCAGCGGACCCAGCCCTCTGTCAGCATGGGCAGCGAGGCCTGTTACTTCCAGGCCAGCCGGTCCGGGACCGGCCAAGGACGGGGAGGCCGGTCGGCGGGACCTTCGGCCCGGCATGTTCGGGAGCTATGTCTCTGCCGGCGGCGGCCCGGCTGCGGCGAGGATCAAGCATGGACGATAAAGCCTGTTGCTGCCCCTCCCGTCCCGTGGTGAAGGTCCTCATGCCGCCGACCGCGGACCGGCCTTACCGGGTCGAGTTGCTGCTGTGCGGCCATCACTTCCGTCTGTCGCAGTGGACCCTGGCCGCAGTCGGCGCTGTGGCCCGTGTCATGCCAGGCGGCTCTGCTGGGCGGGTATCCGAGCTGGCCCTGCTGTAGAGCCACGGACCGTCCGGCCCGCCCGGAGAGGAGTTCCGTCTCTGCAGGCATGCGGCCGCAGCGGCATCGGCGAGCACGACGCGGTGCGTAGTGCCCATTGCTTCCGAAGGATCAGCCGCATCGCCGGGTTTCCCGCTGTTACCGCAGCCGGCGCAGGTAGGCGTCGGCGGGTTGCGCGGGCTGGATGCGAACTCGGGCATCGACGGCCACAGCCTCATCAGGGCGGGCGATGACGGGGCTCAGGTCCAGTTCGGTGATCTGCGGAAGGTCGTCGGCCATCTGGGAGATCCGCAGCAGCATGTCCTTGACTGAGCCGATGCCGGCGCCGGCGGCACCCAGACGGCCAAGCAGCGCGGGGGCAGCCTGTCCAGAACGGATCAGGTCGTCGGCATCGGCATCAGTCAGGGGGGCGAGCCGGGCCGCGCGGTCGGCCGGGACATCGGCGGCGCCGGCGAGGCCGAGCAGTACCAGCGGACCGAACATCTGTTCTTCCAGCACGCTGATCGTCACCTCGACGCCGCCGGTGATCATCGGCTGGACGACGACACCGGCCATCCGGTCGCCGAAGGTCTCCTGCAGCGAGCGGAACCCGCGCCGGACTTCATCCTCGCCATGCACGTCAAGCAGGACGGCGCCCGCGCGTGTCCGGCGCACCACCAGGCCGGTCACATCCGCTTTCAGGGCCATCGGGCCGGCGGATCGTACCGCCGCCGCAGCCGCGTCGTCCTCGGTGGTGACCGCGATGCTGCCGGCCAGCGGCACGCCGTAGCAGCCGAGCAGCTCTACTGTTTGCTCCCGGGGCAACCAGCCGCCCTGGGGAGTCGCGGCCAGGAAGCTGGCGACCAGTTCCCTGGCCTCATCTTGGCGCAGGCCTTCGATGTCGGGAATTGTCCCGGGGGGCCTGGCCCGCCACGCGCCGTAGCGCGCGACGTGGCCCAGGGCGCGGGCGCCGGACTCGGGATAGGCGTAGGCCGGAACAGCGGGACTGTCCTCGTCCGGGCCAGGCAGCAGCCTGACCGCTTCGAGCTGGTCCATGACCGCCGCGGCGATCGGCACCGGCAGCCGCGCGGCGGCCGCCTCGGGCACCAGGTCGCCGGCCGCGGTAGTAGCGGTCACCGCCAGGACCGCGTCCACGCCCTGGTCGGCGCCGGCCAGCTCCAGGCAGCGGCGGAACAGGCCTGGCGATATGACCGCGGTGGTATCGACCGGCCCGGCCACCATCGCACCCGGGGGGAGCAGGTCCCGCAGCGCCTGCCGTGTCTGGATGGTGAGGCTGGCGACCTGCAGCCCCGCGTCGCCGCACGCATCGGCGGCCAGCACGGCGCCGCCGCGGGTATTGGCCACCACGCCGACCCTGCCCCCGGCGGGCACCGGCTGGGCGGCCAGCAGAGCCGCGGCATCCAGCAGCTCGCCGAGGTTGGCGGTGGCGATCACGCCCGCCTGGCCGAACAGGGCCTGCCGGGTGAGCTGCGGGGTGACCTGCGCCGCGGCGCGGATCGCGGCCACCCGCAGGCTCGGCGCATCCCGGCCCGCGTTCACCAGCAGGACCGGCATCCTGCGGCCGACAGCCCGGGCGGTGCGGGCGAACTTGCGCGGGTAGCGGAAAGAGTCCAGGTACAGCACGGCCAGCCTCGTCGCCGGGTCCGATTCCCACCACAGCAGCATGTCGGTGCCGGATACGTCGTCCTTGTCGCCGAGGGAGACCAGGGTGGAAATCCCGATGCCGAGCCGGGACAGGTGCTCCAGCAGGACGAAGCCGGTGCCGCCGGTGGACTGCAGGGCCAGCCCGGCCATCCCCGGCGCTGGATGGCGGGCCGCGTACGTCGCGTCCAGGGAGATGGCGGTATTGGCCACGCCGAAGCTGGCCGGCCCGACCAGCCGCATGCCGTGGCGGCGGCAGATGCCCAGCAGCGCGGCCCGGGCCGGCCCGTCCAGGCCCGGCGTGGTGACCACCAGGGCCTTAACGCCCCGCCGCCCGCACTCGTCGGCGACGCCAGGCACATCCGACGTCGGCACGGCGATGACCGCCAGGTCGACCCCCTCGGGCAGGTCAGCCGCCAGCGGCACGCAGGACACGCCATCCAGCCCGGCCGCACCCGGGCCGACCGCATAAACCGGGCCGGCGAAGCCGCCGGCGATGATGTTGTCCAAGATGGCCCGGCCGACCGGCCCGGTACTCCGGTCTGCGCCGATGACGGCGACAGAGGCCGGGGTCAGCACGTGCCGCAGGCTCGCCACGTCGGCCGACCGTTCTCGTTCGGCGACCGCGTCCCGGTAGGTGTCAAGGTCAGCGTCGCCTTCGCGGCCCGGCAGCGGGAACCGCAGGTCGTACACCCCGTCCTCCAGGGCCCGGTGCGCCCGCAGCCCGGCGTTGGCGAACACCTGCAGCATCAGCGTGTTCTCGGTCAGCGTCTCCGCGACGAGCGTGCGGACCCCCCGGCCGCGGGCCAGCGAGACCAGGTGTTCCAGCAGCAGCGTGCCGATACCGCGGCCGTGCATGTCATCGGCGACTGACAGGGCGACCTCCGCCGCCCCCGACCCGTCACCGGACAGCTCGAATGCGCCGCAGCCGACCACCTCGCCGTCCAGCACCGCCAGCAGCGCGGCGTGATCGGGCCCGGGCGGTCGGCATATCCGGTGCGCTTCCTGCTCGGCGGCGGCCCGGCTCATGCTGAAAAAGCGCAGGTAAAGATTGTCCGGGGACATCTTCGCATGCAGATCCCGCACCGCGGCGAAGTCCTCCGGCCGCGCGGCCCGGATCCGGATCGTGGTGCCGTCAGTCAGCAGAGCATAGGCACCGAGTTCCGCCTGTGTGCTCACCTGCCCCTCCCCGGTCGCTGTGGCGGCTCCGGCCGCCGTACCTAACCCGCATTATGGAGTAGAACATCAACGCAGGCCTGACTGCTGGATAACAATCTTTGTGGGCCACAGTCATGCTCGGCTCGATCTTCCCGGGCCGCACGGACCTGACGGCTAAACGGCCAGGTGGGGCAGATATGATTGGCCAGGCCAAGAAGCCGATCGCAGTATTCCTTCTCGACGACCACGAGGTGGTCCGCCGCGGTGTCCGTGACCTGCTGGAGGCCGAGCCGGACCTCAAGGTGATCGGAGAAGCCGGCACGGCGTCCTCGGCCCTGGCGCGCATCCCGGCGCTGCGCCCGGACGTGGCCGTCCTGGACGTGCGGCTGCCGGACGGCGACGGGGTGTCGGTGTGCCGCGGGATCCGGTCCCGGATGTCCGAGGTCGCGTGCCTGATGCTCACCTCGTTCAGCGACGATGAGGCGCTGTTCGAGGCGATCATGGCCGGGGCGGCCGGCTACGTGCTCAAGCAGATCCGCGGCACCGACCTGGTCGGAGCGGTACGCACGGTGGCCTCCGGGCAGTCCATGCTCGATACACGGGCCGCTAGCCAGCTGATGGCCCGGCTGCGCGACCAGTCGGCCAAACACGACCCGCTGGCCGGGCTGTCCACGCAAGAGCGCAGGATCCTGGAGCTGATCGGAGAGGGATTGACCAACCGGCAGATCGGCGAGCGGATGTTCCTGGCCGAGAAGACGGTGAAGAACTATGTGTCCGCGCTGTTCGCCAAGCTCGGCATGGAGCGCCGGACCCAGGCCGCCGCGTACGCGATCCGGGTCCTGGGCGACCAGCACGACCACGACGGCGACAGCGCCGGATGGCACGGCGGTCCCAGCTGATAAGGACCTTGTTTCCTTGGCCGGGAGCTCCCAGGCCGAGGATCCTCAGACCATGTACCAGTTCCCGGCGCTCAAGTACAGCTTCATCAGCAAGCAGGGCATGGCCAGGGTCCGGACCGGGCCGCCACGCCTCCGGCCAGGCCTGGCGAACATCGGCCAGGCCGCTCGCCGTCCGTGACGAACTGGCGGGAGCTGGGAGCGGCTCGGGTGCCGAGCTCAAGAGCCGGGACCAAGGTCCCGGAAGTTCGTGACCGGTAGCCGTGCCTGTATCTGCTGGTCATCGCGCAGTCTTAGAGACATGGCACAGAGGAACGATTGGGTCCTGTTGACCACCGGACTGGCCCGGATGGAGGGCGAGAACGCCATGTACACCCGGGCCAGCGACAATCTCCCCTAACGTTTCCTCAGATGCCTTCTCGAAGGCGGATCCGCGTCGACGTTCACGTCGGCACGATTGCGGGGTCTCGCGCCAGGCCCTGGCGGCGGCGGGCGCAACCGTGCGCGAGATGCCCTGGATATCCGGCAGCGCCACAGGGGAGAGAGAGCGGACAGCTGCAGGTCATGCCGATCAGCGGCAGCGGAGACCGGCAGCCTGAGCGTCTAGCCAGGGATGTGACCAGGGGATACGCTGATGAGTCAGTCGATAATCCGCTGGGCTCTGGGCTAGGGGCGCAGGCAGCTCCGCTTTGGACTCCTTACGGCTCCTCGCTTCAGATCCAGGCAGCCAGGCCCGCCGGTGGGATCTATGGCTCGATTCGTAGGTGATAATCATGTTCGCCAGCAAGAGCCAGAACCTGCCCGGGATGCCAGACCAGGCCGCGACAGTATACCGCGAGTCAGCTGGGCAGCCGCCGTCGGCCGACGGGCAGCTGCTGGCCCGGCGGGCCGGGCACGTCGCTTCTGTCGTGAGTTTCAGCCTGGACGAGCCGGAGTCGATGCAGCGCCTGCATGAGGTGACCGGCAGTATTGACGATGTCTCCTCCTTGGGCTCGCTGCTGCCAGCGGTCCTTGACGGGGCGCTGTGGCTTACCGGAGCGGACTTTGGCAACATCCAGCTGCTGGATCCTGCCACCGGCTCGCTGAGGATCGTCACCCAGTCGGGTTTCGGTCCTGAGTTCCTGGACTATTTCGCCGTCGCGGACGACGGCCATTCGGCGTGCGGGAGGGCGGCCCAAGCAGGCGCCCAGGCCGTCATCGCCGATGTCACCGCCGACCCCGATTTCGCCCCGCACCGGGACATCGCAGCCGCCTCGGGCTTCCGCGCGGTCCAGTCCACCCCCCTGCTGGACCATGCGGGCCGCCTGATCGGCATGGTCTCGACCCACTTCCGGCGCCCGCACCGCCCCTCCGGCACGGACCTGCAGATCATGGAGCTGTACGCCGATTACGTCGGCGAAACCCTCGCCGGGCATCTCCGCACCTCCGCGGGCGACGGCCTGGGCGCCCCGATCACCCGGGCGCTGATCTCGGCCCTGCTCGACCCGGGGATTAGCCGGCCGCTGGCTGTAACCGGGTTGTCCGGGCCAGGCAGCGCGCCGGGCGGCCGCGAGCGCCGCCCGGCGCACCCGTCAGCCCCATCCGACGAGGCCATCTCCCGGTTCGCGGGGGACGTCGTGAACCGGCTCTTCTCCATCGGGCTGAGCCTGGATAGCGCGCTCAGCATCGCCGGAACCGGGCCCGCCGGTGACCGGGTAGCCGCAGCCACCGACGAGCTCGACCGCCTGATCCGCGACATCCGGACAACAGTCTTGAGCCTCGCCGACGACCGCGAGCAGTATCCGGCTGGCCACGGCCCGTATCGGTGGACCCTGCCGCCCGGCTGACCCGGCGGCCCTCCACCACCTCGGTCGTGATCGTCACGAACTGGTCGCGTTCTCCCGGTGCCCACGGGACCAGGGGAACCTTCCGGTAGCGGGCAATCAGCTCAGGGTCGGTCACCCGCGCGGCGCGGCCGGTTACCACCACCGATCAGCCCGGCGACGTTACCGCATCCAGATCGTCCGCTTCGAAGGCCACTATCGTGTCGTGGACCTTGCGGTCCACTGTGCTGCCGGCCGCCGTGCGCAGCACGATCAGCCCGTCGGCCACGGCGAAGTTCATCAGCCGCACCGCGGGCAGCGCATTGACGGTGAAGATCAGCCGCCCCACCCGGACGCTCGACAGCAGGCTCATTGAATCCGCGCGATCCAGCCGGATGAACTCACTGCGCGCACCCGCACCACCGGCCTGACCCATCCCGGCGGACTGCCCCTCATCGGGCAAGGTGCGGTCGCGCCGACGGCGAAAGTCCGTGGTAACGCCCCGGCCGGGCGAAATGCTATACGCATGCTGGCACGCAGCTCCAGTGATGAGGCACAATCACCACCGGGCATGCCGCGGCGTGCAGGCACGGCCGCGCCACCGATCCCATTGCGGGCGGCAGCTGGTTCGCAGGGTCGTATACCGGATGGGCGGTGCCGAGCACGAGCAGCTCCGCGCCAGCCGAACGGTCGATCAGCACCTTGGCCGGTGAACCGGCGATCAGCTCACAGGACACGCGATCCGCTGTCAAGGCCCGGGTCGCCTCCAGCCGCGCGCAGGCCAACAGCGCCCTGCCATCGGCATCGCCCTTGAGCCATGGCGATAGGTCCGGCGAGCCCGAATACGGCGCGCGCCGGAGCTGGTCGACGACGAAGACGAGCAGCATACTGGCCCGATGCAGCGGTGCCGCCTGCACCGCCCAGCGCATTGCGGTGAGGGACGCCCCGGTGCCATCGAAGCCGACCACGATCAAGGCTCCGGCGCGCCTGATGGTCCCGGTCATCTTCGCTCCGCCGTTAGGATCCCGAGCTGCGGCCATACCGACCGTCGCCCAATTGCCGGTTTGACGGCGTAATGTGCGCCATCCAAAGTGGGTTGGGCGTGGGTCAGGACCGCGAGCGCCTCTTGCCGGTGCCCGGCCACGCCGCCTGTCCCTCGAAGGCGGCGGGGCCGTTACCATCGTCCTCGGGCGATCGTAATCCTGAGGTGTAGCCCGTATTCAGGGCCGAAGGTCCCGACCCTTCCAAAGGCCGTCGCGGGCCGTGTGCAGGCCAGGGTCGGCCCCTGGGGCCCGGGCCGCTGGACGGCGACCGCCCCTCCGATCTGCTGCGCCGGGAAATAGGGCCGTCTCAACTCGTGCCGCCAGCTCGCCCACAGGCCGGCCAGCACTACCTGCGCACCGCCGTGGACTTGGGTGCCTTCAGCGCCCAGACCCTGCTTGCCTGTGAGGCGGTTGCACCCCTGACCAGCCTGACCACCGGCCAGGCTGGTCAGGGGCGTTGCCGTGCGCGTCCTACCTGCGGCGCGAAACCCGCCGCGCGGTGCGACGGCCCGTGCGGCGCGCGACCCTGCGTGCTCCGAACATCTCATGCCTCCCTGGTATTACTTCTGGCTGCCGCCACCGGCAGCGCCCGACGTCTCCATCGCGTGAAGCTCCTTGGCTTCCTCGGCCGACATCAGCCCGATCTCGACCAGGTCCAGCGGGCTGATGAACCCGTCGCTGAGGCGGAAGCCGCCAGCCCGGGCGATCGCGTCCCGCAGCGGCACCGCCCAGTGATGCTCGAGCAAGATCAGCGCCGCCGCGGAGCCGTCCGGGATGTCGGCGAGCACATCCCACTCCTCGGCCCCGGAGAACACGTCGATGCCCTCGGCCGCGGCTTGTTCCGCGCCCAGTTCAGCGCCGGCCTCGGCCCCTTCCTCGCCCTCGATGCCCAGCCCGATCAGCGCGCCGATCTTGCTGCCGAGCTCGATCGCCTGCTGCTGGGTCAGGTTGCTCAGGTGCTCGACCTCCAGTTCGCCGTCCGCGTCCTTGTACACGACGATGGAATCGATCACCCGTACGGTGCCGCTTGCGTGCAGCCGTTCCAGCTCGGCGATCACCTCGCCGTGGAAATCGGGGTGATTGAACCCCAGCACAATGAGCTGTACTGGCCCTATTGCCATCTCGGTCCTCCATCGGTCCGGTCAGTCCCCTGCTGGTCCTGACCACCCTCTGCCGCTGTCCAGCCGGGTCCGGCTGGCCACGGCTGCGCCTTCGCTTCGCGATATTCGCGGTTGACAAGCCTGAGCCTTGCTCGCAGGCGGCCGGCCTGCCAGGGTCATTGGTCCCGGACGACCACGCTCAGGCGGAGATGGTCACCGCAGTCGCAGCAGAGGATGCCGGGCATGCTGGTGCCCATCCATGATGCGGACCGGCTGGCGCCGGAGTACCACGGCCGAATCCTGCCCAGGCTTTCACGGGTTCGGCGTCTGCCTTTATCCCGTGGCGTCGCTGCAGACTTGCCAGGATGCACCGCACCCGCGCCGACCCGCCAGGACCGCTGGTTCCCGGGTCGGTCCCGTTCCTGGCGCAGGCCGGCGTGGCAACGGGAACGGGCGGCTGGCCGTGATCCGCGCGTACCGCCGGGCTGGCGCCCGGCCGACCGCCCCGAATGTCGGGACCTCTGGCCCTAAGCGCGCACGTCACGCGGGAGTGATGGTGAAGGTGAGGCCGGGCCCGCGTTCGGTGCCTGCTCCGCTCTGCTCGCCTGGGCGGCACGCAGAGAGGCCGGGCACCGGCGGCAGGGGGGCCCAGCGATTCTGGCATGGGAGGTCATCATGACTTCGGCAACAATGAGGCGGGACAGCAGCGCGGGCGGGCGGCATGCGGAAGGCCGCGGCACCGGGATGGTCCTGTTCGCGTCCATCCTGCTGTTCGTCATCAGCTTTTTCAACATGCTGTATGGCATCGCCGCGATCGCCAACTCGCACGTGTTCGTCGCCGGCGCGCACTACGTGATCGGCGACCTGCGCGCTTGGGGCTGGGTCACGCTGATCATCGCCGCCGTTCAGTTCATCGCGGCATGCGGCGTGCTGGCGGGCAACCAGCTGGCCCGCTGGTTCGCGGTGGCCGTGGTCGGGATCAACGCCGTCGAGATGATGTTCTTCATCCCGGCCTACCCGTTCTGGGCGCTGGTCATCATCGCCGCGGACGTGGTGGCGCTGTGGGGGCTGTGCGCTTACGGCAGCCGCGAGAACCTCGAAGCCGCCTAGCACCGCAGGGCCCGGACCGGTCGCGACCGGGACGGGCTCTGTGCTCGGGAGGAAGCGGGATGCCCGGCCCCGGGCCCGGTGAGCAGTGATGGAACCTGTTCCATCTTCCGCCGGGCCCGCGCCGGGTTTTCTCGCGAGGCGTCCCGGCAGGGGCTTAGCGCCCGTCCAAGACGGGACCTTCGGCCCTGACCACCCAGGCAGGCCGGCATGGCATCGTGGCCCGAACGCACCAGCGGATAGCGACCACAGATGGCAGACGACGATGACCCAGGCCAACAACCAGACGGCCGCCGATAGCGGCGCCGGGATCGAGATCGTGCCCATGCCAGCCGAGCTGGATCTGACCACCAGCGAGGGCGTGGCCGCCCTGGGCTGCGCCGCCATCGACCGCCAGGCCCGGCTGGTACTGCTCGACCTGACCGGCCTGTCCTTCTGCGACGCCCGCGGGCTCGGCGCCTTCGTCAAGATCGCCAACCAGGCCGACGCGGCCGGATGCGGTTTCGGCCTCATCGCGCCGCGGCCGCAGGTCGCGAAGATCCTGCGGATCAGCGGGCTGGACAGCCGGATGCCGGTGTTCGCCAGCACCGACGACGCGCTGGCGCTGCGCACCGCCACAGCCGGCGTTTAGGCAGCCAGGACGCGCCGACCGGCCGGAAGGCACTCAGCAGGCGCATCGGGCAGGCGGACCTGGCGTCCATCATCACGCAGTGCAGTCAGACGGACCGGAGGCCGATCGCCGGGCCGCGAACGCGCTCGCGGCGCTGATCGCCGGCGGCTCCCTTCCCCCGGTCGAGGTCACGGGCACGGCGGGTGACGGCGGCACCGATGAGGCCGCGCAAGCAACTCCGTCAGCCAACCACCTCCAAAGGCCCCCTCCCCACACCGCTTCCCTCAGTGATCAAACTGACACCATCAGCCAGGCCGGCGCCGCATCTGACCATCCTTAAATCGCGGGAGTTACAGGCGGGTCTGACAGGGTACCGCCGTCAAGGCCGTCAGCGGTGACCCCGAACGGCGCACCAGCAGGCCTGCCGGGCGGCGGGCACGGTTCAACGAGGGTACGGGAGAGCAATG